>ERZ1034913.156-NODE-156-length-68578-cov-18.925529_pt1 | contig 68578 bp, 52 predicted proteins | sample MGYA00520697_ERZ1034913 | MGnify/ENA primary metagenome ERZ1034913 (study PRJEB33766, sample SAMN09781786) | gut metagenome | biome: gut microbiome | host: Homo sapiens | place: Madagascar | study: EMG produced TPA metagenomics assembly of the PRJNA485056 data...
TCTGTTTGTAATCAACTTTCCCCCTCACACGGGAATTTCAAAAAACTATTGAGGCCGGTCGTTTTATGCTAAAAATGTCTGGTTTTTACGAAAGAAATAGGAAAAAAATTTGTCTTTCAGTTCCGAATATTTTCCATGCGGAATCGGGAGCTGGGTACCGTCCGACAGGATCACTGCTTTGTTAGATATGCTCTGTACATAATCCATATTGATCATATATGACCTGTGGCAACGGACAAAGCATTCATAATCCTTCAACTGTTCGCACAAATCATCCAGTTTACCAACGCTGTCCAGTACTTCTCCGTCCTCTTTGTGAAGCAGCAGATTCCTCCCCGTTACCTCGCAGTACTTCAGTTTGTCCAGTTCCAGCCTTGTGATTCCCGTCTTACATCGCAGGATCAGACTGTTCTTTTCATTCTTGCGGCACTCCCTGAGTACCGAATCCATCAATCGGTAGAAGCTCTCCTGCCAGATAGGCTTCAACTGATAAAAATAGGCCCCCACTTCATAGGAATCCACAGCGTATTCCGAAGAGGATGTCAGATAAATGATCTTCACCGAAGTATCATACTTACGGATCTCTCTGGCGGCACTGATTCCATCCTGTCCCGGCATCAGAACATCCAGAAATATAATATCCAGCCGGGTCCCCCGCTCTACTTCCGACAGCAATTCCAGCGGACTGTGAAATGCTGCATAAGTAATATCCTGATTCCGTTCTACCCGATATCTGTCCATCAGAACGCTTAATTCCTTAAGTACTGACAGATCGTCATCACAAAAAGCTACTTTTATCATGATTCTTCCTTTGCCGCACAAACCGATGCAGCTCATTCGTTTTATCGTATGTGTCTTGACATGTTTTTCTACGCTTATTACAATAATTATATCCGTACATCGATGTACGATGCAAGGATAATTTTGAGAAAGGCATATTTTTGATGTCATCAAACGAAGAAAACGGAAAAAGTGAAAAAAGACTGATGTCCATCGGAGAAGTCTCCAAAGCGATCGGCATCACCAGAAGAATCATATTGAACTACGAAGCCAAAGGTCTCCTGCTTCCGGATAAAAAAGAAGGAACTGCCGGGAATCGCTATTATACCCCGGATTCCATCTCCCGGATCCGCTCCATCCGGGTACTGCAGAATTTAGGTCTGTCCCTGGATGAGATCTCCTCCTATTATAATGGATCCACGGATCTGGAACCATTGATCGAACGTCTGGAAGCCTTACGAGACGGCCTGACGCAGAGTATCGAGAAGTTAAAGCAACGTACTGCGTCCCCGGCTGCTTCCGTGATACAGTTTCTTACCCTCCCCGCCCAGACGGTGTACTGCCGCAAGGGGGCTTTTAACGGAGTGGAAGAACGCAAAGAATTCCTGCGGGAGGTCTTCATGGAAGCCATTCATCTGTACGGCTCCGACAGCAGTATGCGGATGTTTTTCATTGAGTACAATCTGGAACATCCGGAAGAATTCACCTGTTGTATCTCCGTACCTCCTGCCAGCAAGGGAGAACATGTGGTGCATCTGCCGGAGCAGAAAGCTCTCGGCATCTTCTATCACGGCTGTTACGAATCACTCCCGGATGCCCGTAGAGAACTGTCTGCCTACGCAGCTGCGCAGAATCTGTCTCTGTCAGGCACGGTACGGCATACTTATCTGGAAGGTCCTCCCCAGCATAAGGATCCGGCGAATTTTATCACTCAGGTGGCTCTTGTTTTACAATGATTCAGTCAAACAGGATTTCCTCCACCGTTACGAACTGAAAGCCTCTTTTCTGCAGAATATCCACTACTTCCAGTGCTGCGGTGACAGAAGTCTCATAATAATCATGCATCAGAATAATATCGCCGTCCCCCGCCTTCTCCACCACTTTGGACGCAATACAGTCTGCATTGTGGGAACACCAGTCCAGAGGATCGATATTCCACAGAACCGGGAACATATTCAGTTCTTTCTCAAAGCTTTTGTCCCAACTGCCGTAAGGCGGCCGGACAAAGCTTATTTTCTCCCCTGTGATTTCTTCGAGAATTTCATTGGTCTGCACCAGCTCCTCCCGAAAGGTCTCCCGGTTGCGGGAAGTGAGCTGGATGTGACTATAGGTATGGTTCCCGATCAGATGTCCTTCGTCCTGTTCTCTCCGGATAATGTCCGGGTAATTCTCCGCATTCTCTCCCGTCACGAAAAAAGTAGCTACCACTCCCCGCTCCTTCAATCCATCCAGAAGCTGTTCCGTATACTTCGGATGCGGCCCGTCGTCAAAGGTCAGCGCGATCTTTTTCGGTTCTCCTGATGTCCCGCACACGCCAGTGTCTGTTTCTATATAGGTTCCATATGACTTCTGCTCTGCGTATCGTTCCGTTCCCACTGACAGACACAAGATTCCCAGAAGCATGTCAAAGATCAGAATTCCCGCCAGTACTTTTTTCATTTCAAGCCGTCCGTTTCACGCTTTCACAGAAAATATATGCATTCTCAAAAGTGACCATTCCTGCTGCCGCAATAAAACATGCTTGCAAAAAAGGAGACCCGAGACTCTCATCTCCCGGATCTCCTCTGTATGTTACTTTTTTATTTATACTCAGATCTTGAATACGGAAATCTCGTTCTTAAGTCCTTCCATATTCTCATCCAGTACACTTGCAGTAGTGCTCAGCTTCTCCACATGGTTCAGAAGCTTATTGGCCACATCGTTGACGGTCTCGGCACTGCCTGCGGTCTCTTCAATGATATCGGAGATATTCTTCACGGCTGCCACAGCAGCGCTACGCTCACCGTCTGCCTTCTCCGTGCTTACCACGATATCTTTCAGTCCCTCGATCAGCTGGCCCATACGCTCCTGCATCTCGCGGAATACTGCGATCACTTCTTCCACAGCTTTGGTCTGGAGTTCTACCATTGCTTTCGCCTGGCTTGCACTCTCCACGCTGTTCTGGGTCTGGGCTGTAATGTTGGCCACATTGTTGCGGATCTCGCCGGCTGCCTTTGCAGAATCATCTGCCAGCTTACGGATCTCTTCTGCTACTACAGCGAAGCCTCGTCCAGCCTCTCCCGCTCTGGCTGCCTCGATAGAAGCATTCAATGACAGCAGGTTGGTCTGCTCTGTGATCTCTGTGATCGTAGCTACGAAACTGTTGATGATCTCAGATTCCTTGCGAAGAGATTCGATACTCTCACTCACTTTCACAGTCATCTGTGTTGTCTCGCCAGCACGATCACCCAGTACCTGTACGATCTCCATTCCCTTGTTGATCATGCCTTCCGTCTCGCCTACCAGCTTCTCCACACGTTCTACCACATGGCTGACTTCCTGGATCTCATTGGAGAGGATATCGGTCTTCTCCACGCACTCCTGTGCATGTCTGGACTGTTCTTCCATACCTTCGTTGATCTCACCGATGGCACGGGTAATATCCTGTGAATACTCATGAATCAGTTCAGAAGCCTGTCCCACGTTCTGTGCAGACACTTCCAGCTCTCCGGTAGCATTGCTTACCTGATTGACCAGCTTCTTCGTATTCGTGATCATGTTGGTAGCCGAGCCTGCCAGATCCTGGAACTCATCATGTCCCTTGGCAGATACGGTAACCGTCAGATCACCCTTCGCCACATCACCGAACCTTCTGGAAATGCGTCTCATGTTATTCTCAATACCTGCAGTGATAAAGATACCTACGATCACTACGATCACACATGCCAGGATCACCAGACCGATGGTCATGTTGCGGATCTCGGTAGCCTGACTGGTCACTACTCTCATAGGTACCAGTGCACAGGTGGTAAAGCCGATATCTGCACTGTGGCTGTAAATGAAAAGATACTTCTCACCCTGGAAATCTACCTCCGCAGTACCTGCATCCGCTACTGCCTCACCCATGATAGCTGTATAATACTCCTGTCCGGAGAATACATTTCCCTCTTCCGGAAGGACACTTTCTTTTCCTTCTTCTACGTTCTCAACAACCAGTTCTCTGCCTCCGGGAGTTACAAATCCGATGATACTGCCGTCTCCGATATCGATTTCTTCCATGAAATCCGTAATAGCAGAAGGCTTGATATCGATGACAACGCAGGCATTGTTCGACTGGCTCATCATTTCGAAGGCCATAATATAATCTTTTTCGGTCTCCGTTACCTTTTCATCCAGTACAGGATGACTGTCGATCCACTGCGGGATACTTCTTCTGCCTTCCCCGCTTGCCACGTCTTCCTTGTACTCATCCAGGAAACCGTCCACACCGGATGAAAGCTTAGTGGACAGAAGGTTTACTCCCTTCTTGGGAATAATGTGCATGTGGCTGATGAACGGGTTGGAGGTCTGCACCGACAGAAGGTTGGACTTCGTAGATGTCAGGAAATTCAACTTATCCACGGGATTATCTTCGAACATTCCCAGGAAATATTTCCGCAGATCATCATCGTAAGCATATTTCAGACCCTCTGAGCGGATAAAATCACAGCTCATATTCAGATTTTCCGTGGCCATACGCATCGTCTGTAATGTGGAATCGGTGAATTTCTCGCTTAATCCTTCTGCGGATTTCTGGTATGCTGACACACCGATGATCACCATAAACACAATAGGCACCAGGAAACATACAACGATCTTGTTGCGGATGCTGAGCAGTTTCGAGCTCTTTCCACTCTTTTTCTGCTTCGGAGCCTTTTGCTTCTTCTCCGCAGATGCCTTCTTTCCCTTCACTGCTTTTTCAGGCTTCGGCTTCTTTTCGGAAGTCGTCTCTTTTTTCACCGTAAAAAGAGATTTCTTTGGTTTTTCAACATTCGTACTCATTTAATACCCTCCGGTACTTGTTATACATATTTAGAATTATAGCATAATAATTACCAGAATGGAACAACATTTTCTGTCATTTGTTACGCTTTTTGTATATTTTTAGTTAAAATTTATCTTCGTCAGAAAGGTCTCAGGGAACTTCTCTTCCTCCGCCAGATTTAGGATACGTATCTGCAATTCCTGCCGTTTTCGAAGGTCATCCCCACCATCTGGCAATGTTCCTTCCGCCGTTTGCTTTCCACCTGCTGTAAGGATCCGACTGCCCACCATGGCTGCACCGCTCAGTGCCGTATTGCCGCCGGTCACCGTGCAATCTGCCAGTTCTTCCGGAAGCAGCCCGATAGCCACAGCCGCCTTCGGATCCAGATAATAACCGAATCCTCCCGCCAGCACCACTTTCGAAATGTCCGAAAATCTTATGCCATAGCTGTCCGCCAGAATCTCAATGCCTGCGGCAATGGCTCCTTTTGCCAGCTGCACTGCACGCACGGACTCCTTCGTCACCAGCACATCGCCGATACGGACTCCTTTCGTAAAATAAGGTTCCTTCAAAAGACCCTGTCCGTCCATCAGCCCCTCTTCCAGAAGTTTTTGTAACAGTCTCACCATATCCGCGCCCCAGATGCCCCGGTTGGCTCCGCCTTCGAAGGCTGGGCCAGCCGCCGTGGCACAGGCATGTAATCTGTGCCGGTTTCCCAGTGCCATCTCCCCGTTGGTTCCAAGATCGATGAGCAGGGTGGAGGCCTCCTGTTCCAGCATTCCACTGGCCAATATTCCGGCAGTGATATCGCCGCCTACAAAGGCTGACAATCCCGGTATGATATGACAGGCCACTCCTGCAATTTCTGTCTCCACTGCGCCGCTATGACTGACTGTAAAAGGTGCTTTGCCCAGTTCCTCCGGATTCCAGCCCATGAACAGATAGGTCATGGTGGTATTTGCCGCAACGACCATCTGCAGAGTCTCCTGCGGTTGCAGCTTTTTGGAAAAACGCTGCACTCCTTTTTCCATGAGGTCACGGACTTTTTTCTGCATATCTGCCGCTTTTCCCGGATCCTTTGCTGCCTCTATCCGTGAGAGCACATCGGCACCATAGCTGACCTGGGGATTCACACTGGGAAAGCTGTCCACCACTTTACCGGTCATGTCATACAACTGCATGGCAATGGTAGTGGTACCAATATCCACAGTCATCAGCCGTTTACCGTCCGGATTTTGTAATGTTAACGGAGGAAGTTCCAGCTTTTCCGTCACCACCTGCATCCCCCGGATCACTCCTGGACATCTGCCACAACCGGTACAGATCAGGCATCTGGTTCCCTTTTTTCCTGTGGGATTGGTACTGCTCGTATTATACAAACTGATTCCTCTCTTCATCGTAATGATAGTCAATAGCTGCCAGTTTATCTGTGATCTCCTGTTCCTTCACATCCAGATCATCGCAGAGCTGTTTCAGGCTTCCGTAGAAATCACGGAGTTTTAAATTTATAAAGCTTAATAACATTACGGGATCCTGTGGTATCATAACGTTTTCCTCTCTTTTCCTGTTTTTGACAGAGTTATATTGTAAACGAAAGGAGCAAAAATGACAAGTATCATCATCTTTGCTCCTGTTTTATTTTACAGATTATTGATTTTTCGATCCTTTTTCGCACTTGGCGGCCAATTGATCATTCTCCACGGTAATGACAATGGTATCACCTTCTTCTACCTGATCTGCCAGGATCATCTTGGCTGCCAGGGTCTCCACGTACTTCTGGATATAACGCTTCAAAGGCCGTGCACCGTAGACCGGATCATAAGCATTGTCCACGATATACTGCATAGCTTCCTCCGACAGACGGATGGTCAGCTGCTTATCCTCCAGACGTCTGTTCAGATCGGCAATGATCAGATGAATGATGCCGCCGATATTGTCCTTGGTCAGAGGCTTGAACAGGATTGTCTCATCCAGACGGTTCAAAAACTCCGGACGGAAATGTGCCCGCAGATCATTCATGACTGCTGCCTCTGCTTCCGGCTTGATGGTACCGTCTTCATTGATACCGTCCAACAGATAGCTTGCGCCGATGTTGGAGGTCATGATCAGTATGGTATTCTTAAAGTCTACGGTACGACCCTGAGAATCCGTGATACGGCCGTCATCCAGTACCTGTAACAGTACATTGAATACATCGGGATGTGCCTTCTCAATCTCATCGAACAGTACCACGCTGTAAGGTTTTCTCCGGACAGCTTCGGTCAGCTGACCACCTTCCTCATATCCTACATATCCGGGAGGCGCTCCGATCAGACGAGAGACCGAATACTTCTCCATGTACTCACTCATATCGATACGCACCATATTATTCTCATCGTCGAACAGTGCTGCCGCCAGACTCTTGGCCAGCTCCGTCTTACCGACACCGGTCGGTCCCAGGAACAGGAAGGAGCCGATGGGCTTGCTGGGATCCTTGATCCCGGCTTTGGAACGGATGATGGCTTCGGTGACTTTGGTCACACCCTCGTCCTGACCCACCACACGTTTGTGCAGTTCTTCGTCCAGATGGAGGGTCTTGTTACGCTCGCTCTCGGTCAGTTTGGCTACCGGAATGCCGGTCCAGCGGGAAATGATCCTTGCGATCTCTTCCTCCGATACTTTTTCATGTACCAGAGACAGATCGGATTCTCCTACCTTGTCCTCTTCCTGTGCCAGCTGCTTCTCCAGTGCGGGCAGCTCGCTGTATTTTAATCTGCCGGCCTTTTCATAGTCTCCTTCCCGCTCTGCGATCTGGATCTCATTATTCATGCGGTCTCTCTCTTCCCGCAGTTTGGAAAGTTTATCCACGGATGCCTTCTCGTTATCCCACTGTGCCTTTTTAGTGTTGAACTGATCCTTTAACTCTGCCAGTTCCTTCTGCAGATCTGCCAGACGTTCCTTACTGATCCGGTCATCCTCTTTTTTCAGAGCGGTCTCCTCGATCTCCAGCTGTGTCACCTTACGCTGCAGTTCATCCAGCTCCGTAGGCATACTGTCCATCTCGGTCTTGATCAGGGCGCAGGCCTCATCCACCAGGTCAATGGCCTTATCCGGCAGAAATCTGTCGGTGATATAACGGTTGGAAAGCACGGCTGCACTTACCAGTGCGTTATCCATGATCTTGACACCGTGATATACTTCGTAACGATCCTTCAGTCCACGCAGGATAGAGATCGTATCCTCCACGGTGGGTTCTTCTACCATAACCGGCTGGAAACGACGTTCCAGAGCGGCATCTTTTTCAATATACTGTCTGTATTCATCCAGTGTGGTGGCACCGATACAGTGCAGTTCACCACGGGCCAGCATGGGCTTCAACATATTGCCCGCATCCAATGCGCCGTCGGTCTTGCCGGCACCGACAATGGTATGCAGTTCATCGATGAACAGAATGATCTGTCCGTCACTGTTCTTCACATCATCCAGTACGGCCTTCAGACGTTCCTCGAATTCACCTCTGTATTTGGCACCGGCTACCAGTGCGCCCATATCCAGTGCGAAGATCTTCTTATCCTTCAATCCCTGAGGGACATCGCCCTTGACGATACGCTGTGCCAGACCCTCCACCACGGCGGTCTTACCGACACCGGGTTCACCGATCAGCACGGGGTTATTCTTTGTCTTACGGGACAGGATACGTACCACATTACGGATCTCGCTGTCACGTCCGATGACGGGATCCAGCTTCTGGTTCCTTGCTTTCTCCACCAGATCCTGCCCGTATTTTTCCAATGTATCATAGGTTGCTTCCGGGTTGTCACTGGTGACTCTCTGGTTGCCTCTTACGGTAGACAATGCCTGCAGGAAACGTTCTCTGGTGATGCCGTATTCCTTCCAGATCTCGGCGATCTCCTTGTTGGGATTCTTGATCATGGCAAGGAACAGATGCTCTACGGAGACATATTCGTCACCCATCTGTTTTGCTTCGTCCGATGCGCTGACCAGTACCTTGTTCAGATACTGACCGACATAAGGCTGACCGCCCTGCACCTTTACTCTCTTCTCCAAAGCCTGTTTTGCACGGTTTACAAAATGATCCTTCTGGATCTCCATCTTTTCCACAAGCTTTAAGATCAGACTGTCATCCAGCGTCAGCAGACTGTACAGCAGATGTTCCTGTTCGATCTCCTGATTGCCATATTCCATGGCGAGCTTTTCACAGCCATTGACTGCTTCTATGGATTTCTGTGTAAATTTATCAATATTCATAATCGTTCGCCTCCTCACATAAGGTTATGCAATTTGCAACTATTCAGAGCCATTAAATATTGCCTGAGCTTTGTTGATTGCTTGCATTCATAAAAAGCTTTGGCAATATTTATTTGGCATAGAACAGACTCACATGCTTTCTGTCTCATCTGTTCTATAGTTAATATAACACATAGTCAGAGAAAATCAATTAAGAAATTATAAACTTTATATGGAATCTTTCGAAAATTATTTTCCATTCACGCGGAAGATTAATGCCGTTAGGAGAAAAATCACTCTCCAGATACTCATTTTTCACAATTTAAGTATCTATTCCTGAAATATTGCATTGAAAAGTACCTGCGGATCACTTTTTTCTCTATAGACCCAAAATAGCGCCGTCCGGTGTCGTGTTTGCAAAAACACGGCATCTTGGCAGCGCCATTTCTCTTTTTCCGTTATTGTAACCTACAGTAACACTTTATTTTTCGGTAACGCCCTTTACTTCATATCCTGCGTCAACTACAGCCTTGGTCAGTACTTCGTCTGCCACATCAGAAGCCAGTTCCACAGTAGCATTCTTCTGCTCCAGGCTCATGGTTACGGCCTTTACGCCCTCTACGGCCTCCAGTGCCTTCTGTACGGTCCCGGTGCAGTGGTTGCACATCATTCCTTCGATACTGATTACTTTTGTCATTGTGTTTGTCCTCTCTTTCTCTTCTTTGCTATTTTGCTCTGCGGGGGCTTCCAGTATGCACTGTTCTCCCTCCACAGCTGCCTGCGTTGTCTCCTGTTCCGTCCGGGCTGCTTCCGGCGTTCCTGTTTTCAGCGGAGTAAATCCGCTCTTAAAGCCTCTCAGCCGCAGGGCATTTCCCACGACAAAGATACTGCTTAAACTCATGGCTGCCGCGCCGAACATGGGATTCAGACGGATTCCAAAAGACGGGTACAGCACACCGGCTGCCAGAGGGATGCCGATGCAGTTGTAGAAGAAAGCCCAGAACAGATTCTCCTTGATGTTGCGGATCACGGAACGGCTCAGTTTCATGGCCGTCACGGCATCCCGCAGATCATTTTTCATCAGAATAATATCTGCGCTCTCCATGGCTACATCCGTGCCTGCACCAATAGCCATGCCTACATCTGCGGCTGCCAGTGCGGGGGCATCATTGATGCCGTCACCGATCATGGCTACCTTATGGCCCTGACGTTTCAGCTCGCTGACCTTTTTCTCCTTATCCTGCGGCAGTACTTCTGCCACGACCTCAGAGATACCCAGCTTCTGTCGTACAGCTTCTGCAGTACGGTGGTTGTCTCCGGTCAGCATGATGACTTTGACACCCATTTTCTCCCAGACACGAATAGCTTCATAAGAAGTGGCCTTAACAGTATCCGCCACGCCGATGACTCCTAAGAATCTTCCTTCCTGTGCCACAAGGAGCGGTGTCATGCCTTCGTCCGCCATCCGGTTCAGACCTTCTGTGGCTTCCTCCGGCAGAGTGATATGATTCTCCTGCAGAAAGGCAAGGTTACCTACATAGAATTTTGTACCGGCAGGGATTATTACGCTACTGGCACCCGATACTGTATTTCTCGCCATCTGGTTCTGTTCCGTTGTCTTGCCGGAGCCATCTGTGGTGCCGTTCTGTTTTCCGGCATAAAATACCGCCGTAGGGCCGTCATTTTTTACTGATTCTACCGCACGGAATTCTGCTGCCAGTGTACCTTCCACGCCACGGCCGAATGTTGCCTTGAAATCCACAATCTCGGGAATTGCCAGACCGAACTGCTCTGCCCATTCCACTACAGCTTCCGCCAGCGGATGCTCACTTTTTTTCTCAAGAGCTGCTGCGATCTGCATCATGGCATCCATCGGGAAGTCGCTCTGATAACCGCCTGCTTCTTCTACCTTTAACTTACCGCTGGTGATGGTTCCGGTCTTGTCCAGTACCACAGTGTCAATCTCTTTGGCCTGCTGCAGGGCCTCACCCGTCTTGATCAGGATACCATTGCTGGCACCTACGCCGGTTCCCACCATGATAGCCACGGGTGTTGCCAGTCCCAACGCACAGGGGCAGGAAATTACCAATACGGCAATGGCTGTGGAAATGGCAAACTCCGCGGTAGCACCGCTTATCAGCCACACGATCAGAGTGATCAGGGAAATGGTCATGACCGTCGGCACGAATACACCAGCCACCTTATCTGCCAGCTGTGCAATGGGAGCCTTGCTGGCACTGGCCTCTTCCACCAGACGGATGATCTGTGCCAGTGTTGTGTCATCGCCAACACGATCCGCACGACATTTTAAGAAGCCCGCCTTGTTCACGGTAGCGGAGACCACATGGTCACCTACCTGTTTCTCCACCGGAACACTTTCACCAGTGATGGCCGCTTCATCCACACTGGAGTTGCCTTCTAACACGATACCGTCCACCGGTACCAGGCTTCCGGGCTTTACCAGAAAAATATCGCCTTTCTGCAGGCTCTCCGTGGGCACTTCCTTTTCCTGTCCGTCCTCGGTCACAAGAACTGCCACCTTGGGAGCCAGATTCATCAGCTTGGTGATGGCTTCACTGGTCTTTCCCTTGGAACGGCTCTCCAGATATTTTCCAACGGTGATCAGAGTCAGGATCGTACCGGAGGATTCAAAATACAGATCGTGGGCATAATGCTCTACCACTGCCATGTCACCATAACCCAGGCCGCAGCTGATCCGGTACATGGCGAAAATGCCGTACACCAGTGCCGCACCGGATCCCAGAGCGATCAGGCTGTCCATGTTCGGACTTCGGTGCGCCAATGTTTTGAATCCTACAGAGAAAAACTTCCGGTTCACATACAGAATCGGCAATAACAGTAAAAACTGCGTCAATGCAAAATTCATGGCATTGGCATTGCCGTGCATCGTGTTTACGATAAATGCCGGAACCGGAATTCCGAACCATTCTTTCAGCATATGGTGCATAGACACATACATTAACGGGATCAGGAATCCAATGGAGATTCCCAGACGCCATTTCATTGCCCTCGCATCGGCATCCAGCTTCTGCTGTAGTTCCTGCCTGCCGTCAGCTGCGGATCTGCCTGCGATGCCCACGCCTGCGGAAGCATTCTGTCCGCCTGCGTCTGCCGCGCCGCCCTCAGTCATCACTGATGCGCCGTAACCTGCTTTCACCACGGCATCTATGATCTCCGCCGGAGTGATCTTCGTCTCGTCATAAGTTACATCCATAGTCTCCGTCAGCAGATTTACGGATGCTTTTTCCACATTTTCCAGCTTGTTTACTGCCTTTTCCACATGGGAAGAACATGCGGAACAGGACATTCCTGTAACATGATATCTTTCCTTCATAATACCCTTGCCTTTCCATGACCTGCAAAGTCTCCGGTGCTTTCAATGCACCGCAGCAGCACAAATTTACAGGTTTATCTGCGACCATTCCGCCGCTTATTTCAATTTCTTCACAAGTTCCACTGCCTCATCTACTATAGCAGTATTCCCCTTCCGGATCTCTTCCACCACACAGGTCTCCATATGTTCCTTCAGGATTGCATAGCCAAAGGCCTGTAAAGCACTCTCCACGGCAGCTACCTGTGTGAGAATATCACCGCAGTAACGGTTCTCTTCCAGCATCCGGCTGATACCGTTTAACTGTCCGCTCATACGGCTTAAACGGTTCTGTAATTGTTTTCTTTCTTTTTCGGAGCGGGGTGTTGCCTTCTGGTGACAATGACAACATTCCATGCCTTTTTCTTCCATTTTTTCTTCCTTTTGTTCTGCCATAATTTTCCCCTCCTGAGCCTCCGGCACCGGAATCCGAATTTTCCGGAATCTTCCTGGTTCTACACATATGCTGTTTCCGGCCTGCATATCAGTGCACGCAACATACTGCCGGATCCTTCGTTGCAGCCATACGCAAAATACCCTACAGGGGTATCTCGTTTTCTTCTACAAGATATACCCCCATAGGGTATTTGTCAAGTACTATTTTATTATTGATGCAAAGTTCTCATTTGGCGTTTTTCCATTTTCTTCTATTTTAAATCTTTTAAATCCCCTGTTATTTACCGCTTTTGCTCTTTCCATTGCTCTTTTTATTAAATAAGATTCCCGTACTGATCAGAACAATTCCCCCAAAAAGCAACACGATTTCCATCCCGTAGCTTCCGATGTTCTCTCCCGTCTTCGGCACCGCATCCAGTTCCTGGGTACTTGCCGGCGTAGCCACAGGCTGCGCGACAGAGTTGCTGTCATCCTCTTCGTCGGAATCATCGTCGGAGTTGTCCCCGGAACCTGTTTCGGCCTTCTCCTTTTTCACGATGACATAGGTAGAAAACTGATTGGTCTCGAAAGTGACTTTCCCGTCGATCACTTTCGTATCCAATGCAGTGGTGGTTCCATTATGATCTCTCACTACCACATAGTCATAATTTGCATCAAAATTACTGATTCCCAGGCTTAAGGTAATCGGATTGGCGAATTCCGTGATCTTTGTTTCCCAGTTCGTGCCATCCCCTTTGGCTACGATCTGGTTCAGATCCAGTTCCACTGCCTGCGCCGATACCGCTCCTGCCACTTTCTGTTGTGCCGCCGTCATATCGTATCCGGTACTGTCGGCAACTGTCAGCTGTAGATTGCCGCTTTCTGCTGCGTTGGCACCGTTGCTGATGGATGCGGAAGAAATACTCTGGCTCTGGGTACTGATCATGGTCTTATCTTCCGTCTTGGTAAAAATGCCTTTGAAATGGACATTGGCATCCGGCATGATAAAAGTAAACGTATACATTTCCTCCTGTGCCGTCAGGGTTGCTCCGTTCAACTGAACTCCGGACAGCTGATAGCCATAATCCGGTGTCAGCCGGATTGTCACCTCTTTTCCGGCATCTACGGCAATATGACCGCCTTTGTCATCTCCCGGATTGTTGGCAAAAGGAATATCATGGAAATCATTGATTCCTTCTATGGCGACCACTTCCGCTCTGCCATGCTCCAGATACGCATCCGCACCATAGTTTTCTTCGGAATAGGCCCAGGTAACGGTGTTGGTCTTCGGATCTACCTGAATCATATAAGTCTTCTTCTGATCTACCAGTGTTGCGGTATCTTCCGAAGTTCCTGTGATATCCCCCTGAAGCATCTGTTTTGCCGGATCATACTTTACATATACGCTTGCGGAGTCAACTCCATTGTCCAGGCAATACTCTCTGTTTCCGTTTATCTGTACTTTTCTCTCGTTTCCAAGGGTTGTCAGTGACTTGAAATCACTCTCTCCTTCTAGCTTCACGTACACCATATCCCCCGTGCATGCCCCATCCAGCCGAAAACTGATACACTGCGCTGTCACCGTTTCCGGCGCTTCCTCTGCTTTCACTCCTATCACCGGCACCAGATAAAAAGTCAACACCAACAATAATGGAAGCAAGAATCCCGTCCTCCAGTGGACTTGTATTTTTCTGCTTTTGTGCATCTCACAAATCCTCCTTTATCTATTAGAATATAGTTTTATATACTCACCGGAGGCCTGTTTTTTCAAGTTGACATTTGTCTCAACTTATTGATTTGCCGCATTTCTGCCCTTTTGGGTATCACAAACTCTTTTATATCTCCTATACCCACATGTAATATCCTTCCCGGGTATTACGTGCAATTCAGCCTATTTATGCCCTTACCCGACTGTAAAAAAAGCACAGCCCCCTGGGTGGGCTGTACCATTCTCATTCTCTGGTTATTTCTTCTCTTCTTCCCAGTTATAATAGAACTGGATCAGGCCGATGCGGCTCCTGGTGCCGGTCTTTTCGTTCAGGGCAGCCACATGCCGATATAACATGGCCCGGGAGACGAAGAGACTGTCGGCGATCTCCTGCATGCCGTCATCGGACAGCAGCAGGATCTGCAGCACTTCCTGTTCCCGTTCGGTCAGTCCAAAGCACTCCGCAAATCTCTGCATCCGCCTCCGGCTGTCTGGCACTTCACGGCTTTTGGCTTCTTCGGAAGCCGGCGCCTTCTCTATCACGATCTGTGTGCAATCATAGTACCACAAAAGTAATCCACTGATGAGCACGAACAGCACCAACGCCAACACCGCCGTCAGGACATGACTGTCTCCATTCAACAAGCTCACAGAAGCCACTCCCGTGATGACGGCACCCAGATTGTTGGCTGCTCTTCCCATACCGGCCCACAATTTTCCATCCGCCATCCGATAAGACAACTGGATGAAGCCGTTAGTGAAAAACACCACGAAAAACCCCACAGACATATAAAAGATCAACAGGCCCGGCAGAAACGATCCGCCGCTTTCGATGATCAGCACACAGATCGTGGAAAGTATCGTCACCGCATACATGATCAGACCACGATACCGCCCGCTGTGCAGATCGAACAATATGCCCGCCAGAAGTCCACTGAGTGCCAGAAACAGTCTCGGCCACTGTCCGATGTCCATGGTACCGGCCGCATGCACCAGCGTCACGGCATTGTCCAGCGTGGCAAAAATACAGGTCATCAGTATGATTGTCAGGAGCAGAGCGACACCGGCCATCCGGGAATTCTTCACAGTAATCGTCCCGCCTGCCGCCGCGAACTTCTCTACGGTCTGCTCCTTCCTTCGAGGCAATCCCCTCCCTGCGCCCTCTTCTGTATTCTCATCTGTGTTCTTTTCGGGGCAGACATCCTCTCCGCAGATTTTTTTCCCGTCTTCTGACCGCTCCGACTCCCGGCGAAAGTTCTGCCCGACACTCTGCGCCATTCCGACCGCCAGCGCCCACAGCACCACAAAACTCACCGCCAGGATCACGCCTTCCACCGTCTCACCCCAGAACAGATTGTGGTTCAGAAATTGCAACAACAGTCCGAACGCATAAGCTGCTCCCACGGTCTTCGCCGGATGCTTACTGTTAAAGAGTTGTTGTGCCGCCCGATAATGTGCCCTGCTGCCCAGATACCCCAGCACCAGGAACAAAAATACACCCGTTCCCAGCAGCACACCATACTCCGTCCAATTCAACAACACTCCATAGCCCCCAAGACTTAACATTAACACCAAGAATCCCCCTGCTTTGAAAGCAGCGGGATTCTCATATTTGCTTTTTTGTTTTTCTATCAGGGAACAGGCCAGAAAGCCCAACACACTGACACCGAGGATATAACTCTGCGCCAGCACCACTCCCGTGGGATCCGTGCATAATGCCATCCGGTTATCGAACAGATACTCTGTCCCTAAAAATACAAAATAGAAAAAAGCCAGTGAAAGCATGGTCTCTCCTTAAACAGACTGGAAACCGCCTTCCAGGTCTTCAATAATATCATCGATATTCTCTGTACCGATGGACAGACGAATGGTATTGCTGTAAATACCCTGTTCGTTCAGTTCTTCCTCAGACAACTGTGCATGCGTGGTGGAAGCCGGATGGATGACCAGAGACTTCACATCTGCCACGTTTGCCAGCAGTGAGAACAGCTCCAGATTGTCGCAGAACTTTTTCGCTGTCTCCTTGCCGCCCTTGATCTCGAAGGTGAAGATGGAACCGCCTCCGTTCGGGAAATATTTTTTATACAACTCCTGCTGCTCCGGATCGGTGGATACGGAAGGATGATGCACACGCTCTACCTGAGGATGATTGTTCAGATACTGTACCACCTTCAGTGCATTCTCCACATGACGCTCCACGCGCAGAGACAGTGTCTCCAGTCCCTGTAAGAAAATAAAAGCATGGACAGGGGAAATGCATCCGCCCATATCACGCAGAAGCATTGCACGGATTGCTGTCACGAAAGCTGCACCCGGTACTGCCTTGGTGAAGGTAACGCCATGATAGCTGGGGTTCGGAGTGCACAGGTGAGGGAACTTGCCGCTGCCCTCCCAGTCAAACCTGCCGTTCTCTACGATCACGCCGCCTAAGCTGGTGCCGTGTCCGCCGATGAACTTCGTAGCAGAATGTACCACGATATCTGCACCGTACTCAAAAGGACGTACCAGATAAGGGGTTGCAAAAGTATTGTCTACTACCAGAGGCACCTTGTGCGCATGGGCGATCTGTGCCAGACGCTCGATGTCTACCACATCAGAGTTGGGGTTGCCCAGAGTCTCGATGTAGAGAGCCTTGGTGTTCTCCTGAAAGCTTGCTTCGATCTTATCATAATCGGAAGGAGCCACGAAAGTGGTGGTCACACCGTAGTCCACCAGAGTATGCGCCAGCAGATTGTAGGTGCCGCCGTAAATATTATTTGCAGAAATGATATGATCTCCCTGTTTTGCCAGGTTCTGGATCGTGTAGCAGATAGCTGCTGCGCCACTGGCTACCGCCAGAGCTGCGGTACCACCTTCCAGTGCTGCAATACGCTGCTCGAAGACGCCCTGTGTCGGGTTGCCCAGACGACCGTAGATCTCACCGGGATCTTCCAGTCCGAAACGGGCTGCTGCGTGATCGCAGTTGCGGAATACATAAGAAGACGTCTGATAAATGGGAACGGCTCTGGCACCGGTCACAGGATCGGGCTGCTCCTGTCCCACATGTAACTGTAATGTCTCGAATTTCAGATTACGCTCTGCATAGGGCTTTTTGCTCATGTTCTGCCTCATTTCTGCACTTTGATGTGCTATGTATTATTGCGTAACGATCCTGGCGGAACCGTTACAATTTCTATAAAAATATGCTAAAACACATTGCAAAATCTGTCAATGTAAAACTTTAGCGCAGCAGATATTTTTGTCCACTGCGCCTCTATTCCTCTCCAGATTGCATTATATTACTTTACTTCACCAGCCGGTCCTTATACTTCAGCCATTTTCCCGTACGTACCCTGTTAGTGAACAAAAATGCCCGTACGACCCAGTCCATGGTCATAGCGATCCAGACGCCGATGACGCCAAGTCCCAGACCCTGTCCCAGGATATATGCCATGCCCACACGGCAGAGCCACATGGAAGCGATCGCCACGATCATGGTAAATCTCACATCTCCCGCAGCGCGAAGTGCATTGGACTGTGCAAAGGACAACGGATGCACCAGCATACAACATACACAGCTGTAACATAACAGAAAAACAGTTATTTTCATTGTCTCCGGACTCAGATGATAGATTCCGCAGATCGGCCTTGCAAAAATAATCATGGGAATTCCCAACAGGATCATGCAGGCATACGCCGCCTTCATCATTTTTTTCAGATAATATAATGCCTGCTCTGTCTCTCCTGCACCGATGCACTGTCCGATCACAGTGATCATTGCTACACCGATGGCGTTGGCAGGGATCTGCTGAAAGCTGGCAATACTGCCTGTTACGGCATTTGCCGTCGTAGCAGCCATTCCAAAACCGGCGATCAGACTGGTGGTCAGAAGCTTACCGATCTGGAAGATACTGTTTTCCAGTCCGTTGGGAACACCGATATACAGAATCTTTCCAAAGATTTTCGTATCGACCCTCCAGTGATTGCTCACTATGATCTTGTCACTTTTTCCAAGCAGCACTATGATCATCACAGCCGACAATATTCTGGAAAACAGCGTGGACAAGGCAGCACCGGCAGCACCGATCCCTGCACCATAGATCAGGATCGCATTTCCGGCAATATTTACCAGATTTGCCACCAATGACACTTTCATGGACACCTTGGAATCTCCCACCGCACGGAACAGAGCCGCACCACCGTTATAAATTCCCAGAAAAGGAAAGGACACCGCCACAATATAAAAATAAATTCTTGCGGCATTCATGACATCCGCTTCCACATTGCCGTAAAGCAGTGCCAGCAATCCCTTGTTCCAGATCAGTGCTATCGTCATAAACAGAAGGGCCACACCCCCTACCGCTATAAACAGCTGATTGGAGGCCCGGCCTACCATTTCCTTATCTCCGTGTCCCATATATTGCGCCGCCACGACCGCACCGCCGCTGGCCATGGCCGTGAACAGACCGATCAATAACACACAGATACTGTCCACCAGGGAGATTCCGGATACCACGGCTTCTCCACAACTGGCCGCCATCACCGTGTCCGCCATTCCCATTGCGATTGCCAAAAACTGCTCTATGATCAGCGGCCACAATAATTTTTTCAGTGCATCCTGTGAAAATAACATTTTTTTCTCTTCCGTCATACCTTACATCGTTCCTTTATCATCACATTAACAACTGCCAAAATATCACATTGTCATTGCATTGTAAATAGAAATGTAATTTTATGATTCAGTAACTATTCAGCACCCCATTCGCAAAACCGCCTCTACGAGGCTTTCCTGAATAACATGCTTGCATGTTATCTGCTCATAGTGGTTACTTCGCCCTATAAATAGTATCAAACGCTCTTACGAATGCAAGCATTCGACGCGCATTCAATACTATTTACATGGCTCTGAATAGTTACAGCTCCTGATATACGAAATAGTCCGCAGCGACCAGGCCGCCTTCCATACCCTGCTCATTGATGGCAAACAGTCCGTCCTTGACACCGACCCAGCGGCCCGGAGTTGCTTCCACCATCTGTCCCACAGGCTGTAAATTTTCTTCTGCGGTTCCTACATAAAATGTACGGTAAATCTCCTTCTCCACCTTCATCTGGATATAAATGACATCACTGTTCCATTCGCCCAGACCGGTGCGCACTTCATCGTCCTTCGTCCAGTTGCCGGTGCGCTGCTGTAAGCTCATCTTTCCGTTTATTTTCTGCACCGCAAGTGCTGTATAACATCCGCCCAGCGATACCAGTCCTGCCACATCGCCGTCCTTCATCTGTTCCAGATGCAGACAGGTGGTAATGGAGAATTCCGGTGCCGGCCATTTCTGCAATAACAGGTTACTGATATCGCACAGCTGCGTCTTCGGGTCTGCGGCCTGGGCATGAAGAATGAGCTGGCCGTTTTCCAGATCATACCATTCCTTTTTATAATTGGCATTCCACTGCCACTGTAATCCCAAATTTTCCCCTTCGAAGAAATCACTGTCCTCCGGTGCATCGATTGGGTACGTCGCTCCTACTTCCGGCTTTTTATAGCGCAGTACCGGTTCGCCGCAGCCGTCCACCTCATTCACACCGATCACCGGCCAGTCATTCTCCCAGTGCATAGGCTGCAAATGAACGATACGTCCTGCATTGCCCACATCCTGGAAATGCAGGAACCAGTCCTGTCCGTCCGGGGTATCCACCCAGGCACCCTGGTGAGGTCCATTGACAGGAGAATTTCCCTGATGCAGGACGATTTTCTCTTCCCAGGGACCGTAAATATTTTTCGACCGCAGTACGGTCTGCCAGCCGGGCTTCACGCCCCCTGCCGGAGCGAAGATATAGTAATAGCCGTTTCTCTTGTACAGCTTCGGTCCCTCGATGGTGGGCTGGGTCGCATGGCCATCATAGATGAACTGACCGTCATCCAGCACTCCGGAGCAGTCCGGTTCGATGGGAGACATATACAGCATGCTCTTGAAACCGATACGGCTTCTGGCGAAAGCTGTCACCATGTATGCTTTGCCGTCCTCATCCCAGAAAGGACAAGGATCGATCCATCCCACTACCTTACGCACATAAGCCGGCTCGCTCCACTTGCCGAAAGGATCCGTGGTCTTGCACATCATGATGCCCTCGTCCGGCATGGGGATAAATACGTAATAAGTTCCCTCATGATAACGGATGGCCGGCGCCCAGGTACCACAGCCGTGTACCGGCTTGTCATAATAGTCAAAGGGAAGCTTGTCAATGATGTAATTGATGACCTTCCAGTTCACCAGATCCTTCGAATGCAGCAGAGGCACTGCAGGGGTGTTACAGAAGCTGGAAGCGATCATAAAATAATCCTCTCCCACACGAATGGCATCCGGGTCCGAATAATCGGTATACAGGATCGGGTTGGTATAGGTGCCGTCGCCCTGATCAGCGATCCACATTTTATGTATCTTGGTCTTGTCCATAATTTCTCCATTCCGCAGCCTTTGCCGCCTTTTATTTACGAATGCAGGTGTTCAACACTCATTTGATAATAGTTACCTGTTTCTGAACAATTTCAGTATAACAGATGTTCCCTTGTATCGCGTGCCATTTTCCCATTAGTTTGTGTCAAATCTTGCATTTAGCGACTATAAATGTCATAATAGTGACAAAAGTTGCAGGAGGGAATCCCATTGAGTTTCTTTTACCAGAACCGTCAGGAACAGCTTTATTTATATTTATCCAAAAACAACCCCTATGCCGTCCATCTTCACAGACAGTTGGAGTTGATCTATGTATTGAGCGGTTCCACCACCGTCACCGTGGAACAGCAAGATTTTTTACTTACCCCCGGTCAGGGTGTTCTGGTTTTTCCGAACCAGATGCATGGCCTGAAGCATGTGGAACCCGGTCAGAATCTGCTCTGTATCTTCGAGCCGGATTTCTGCCACTCTTTCCGCCAGTTTTTCCAGAACAAAAAGCCTGCCCGCAATGACTTTACCGTCTCCTCCCTGTCAGAGCACAGCCGTATTGCCCTGCAGGGACTTAAAACACTGGCCGCTGCCATGGAAAAGGATCGTCCCACACCTTCCGATGTACAAGTCTATGCGGAAGGGTATCTCACACTCCTGTTGGCAGACCTGCTGCCATCGTTGCCTCTGCAAGTGCGTAAAAACACAGATGACCTGGAATTGGAGCAAAGACTGCTTCTCTATCTGGATGCCCACTATACCGAAGAATTGTCCCTGGAAAGTCTCTCGAAAGAATTCGGTGTCAGCCGCTTTGTCCTGTCCCGGATCTTCACTGAGAAACTCCACACCACTTTTCCTGATTACGTGAACTCCCGAAGGCTGGACTATGCCAGAGATCTTCTATTGTCCACGGAGTTCTCCGTGACGCAGATTGCGCTGGATGTGGGATTCGGAAGCTCCCGCACCTTTTTCCGGGCCTTTCATTCCGCTTATCACACCACTCCCGGAGCTTACCGCAGGCAGAAAGAATCTTCCTGATTCCTTCCCTTACGCTGTATCCACAGAAGTTCCTCTCCCGCCCGGATATAATCTTTCCAGGTACCGACGATCTGTCCCCGCTCCGGGATCTGGCACATTTCCACCGTCACCGCCGTATCCACGCCTTCCCTTGCCAGGCCCTCCTGATCAAATTCCATCAGCAGTTTTCCTTTGCGCACGATCTCGTTTTGCAGGACATTGCAATGATAATAGGCGCTGTGCAGTTCTTCCCTGTCTCTGCAGATATTCAACAACAGTTCCAGTCCGCTGTCCGTGCGGAATCGGATCCGGTTTCCCATGGGATAAAGTTTCAATACCTTTCCTGCCGTGGGCGCATAGACCTTTCCATCCTCTGGCACGATGCTGATACAGCCAGTTCCGGCATCAGCGGTCTCTTCAGCGGTCTCTTCCATGCGCTTACGGATCTCTCCGTTCACTGGGCTGCCTATAGTGACACCTTCCCTCACCAGTTGCCTGGCTGCTGTATTTTTTCTCTCTTCCCTGTCTTCCCCTGTCTCTTCTGTTTCTTCCATTTTCCACCGGATACTCCTGCCAGACCAGAAGCCGACCAACAGTCCCAGCACTCCCGTTGCCACGATGTCATACATCTGCATGTTTCTACCTTCCTTTTTCCATGATAAGGTTCCCGCTCCTTATTCTGTCTCATTTTCGGGAAAACATGCCATTTTTTCATTCATAACTTCCAAAAGAAGTGCCGCCACGATTCCTGCCGCCATGCAGAACAGATTCCGGGATGCGGTCTCCGGAGATGTGGCAAAACTGTTCCATGGAACCGTCATCACTGTAGCTGCACTGATGATCCCGAAGATCCCGTGGAACATCCCCGCATACTGTTTTTCAAGCAGGCGGTTTACCAGCCTGGCCAGACACACAAAAGTCACCACGCAGCCGGTCATTCCGGGAATCAACACCTCTGGCCGAAGATGACCGATCCCCTCTACGAACGGTGTATACAGCCCTAAGGGCATCAGTAGTGTAGAAAAACTCATCCCCGGAGCAATCACCGACAGAGCAAGGGCAAATCCACAGAACAGATACGCTCCGAGTCCCGGCTCCACTGCAGTCTTGGAAGTCTGCAACGAAAACAGCAAAAAAATCATTGCCGCAAACGTCACTCCGGAGACGATCCTGTTTTCTCCGGTCCTGCCCTGCTCTCCCGCTTCCCGCCACAGGGACGGCAGCATTCCGCCGATCAGCCCCACAAATACACAGACCGATTGCTCCGGATAGGTCTCCAACACATAAGAAAGCAGATTCGCCACACCTAAAAATCCCGCCGCAGAACCGATCATATACGGGAGCAATCGCGGCAGATGGGTCCGCCACTTATGTACCGGATCCGACAGCAGCTCCATGATCGGTCGATAGACTCCGAACACTACACTTAAAACGCCGCCGGATATCCCCGGGAGTACCGCTCCCAGACCGATCAGCGCCCCTTGTAATACTTTTCCCAAAAATCTAAGATCCATCGTCATTCTCCGCATCCTGTTGCTCTTAAAATCATATGCTTTTTCCATAAGAAAATAGGTCTAAAAATCAAAGATAATTATTGACATTTCGATCAGGGCAATGGTATACTCTAACCGTATTCTAAATGAAAGTCATTGATCTCACATATTTTTGTAAGACATTGTTACTTTTACGGATGCTTTACAAAAATATGTGATTTTTTTGTCCTACGTTTTAGAATCATCAAAAGGATCAGGCAAAGCCTGAATTATTAAAGGAGGTACCAATAATGAATAACGGTACAGTTAAGTGGTTCAATGCTCAGAAGGGTTATGGTTTCATCACCAACGATGCTAACGGCGAGGAAGTATTCGTACACTTTTCCGCAATCAACGCTGATGGTTTCAAGTCTCTGGAAGAGGGCCAGAAGGTAACTTTCGATACCGAGTGCGATCCTCAGAACAGCAGCAAGATCCGTGCTACCAACGTTACTGTTGTAGCTTAATAGCAAGACAGACCAAAAGGATCAGTCCCTTGGGACTGATCCTTTTTCATGCCCGGAATCCTCTCCAGCGCTCCGCAGAAATCTCCGGTTTCGTCACAAGACATTCCGGATCCGGTGCCAGCACATGCCGTACCACCCGGAACACTTTCTGCGCATCACACAGCAGACACTTCGCATCTCCGAACATCACCACTTCCACTGCTCCACAATCCAGAAACGCCTGGTTCAATTTCACAAAATCTTCCGAGATATGGGGCTGGTCGGGATTGTAGTGTTTTCTCATATATACTTTCTTTTCTCTTCCGTCCGGCAGGATCGTTGTCAATAACATGGGCTCCGCCGCCAGACGATTCGGAACATTCAGCACCTCTTCCACACTGTGGATGTAAGTATTGCGTTCATGTCCAACGCCAACCAACAGAATCTTACCACCGCAGTCTTTCAGCCGGTCGTAGGCTCCTCCCGGGGTACATGGAGTGTTACGTTCTTCCTCTCCTGCCAGATATTCGGCAGCATTTTTTCCGTACCCCGCTAAAGAATGGGTGGGATGCAGGGAGCGCACCACACCCTCTCTCTGCCGGAACAGATTGGTCAGCAGTCCCACGCAGGATGGGGTATTACGATAGTCATACACCGGGTGCTGTGCATTCACATTGGCCCAGGTATGGGTCGGCAATAGCAGAAGGCCTTCCGCAAAATATTCCATCCAGGCATCCAGCACGATATCCGCACCGCCCTCCACTTCTCCGATGGCCTTCATGGAAGAATGGATCAGGATCGTCTCTTTTCCCGTAAGTCCTACATTCCGTAACTGCTGTTTCAATTCTTCTTTGGTATACATATTTTTTCCTCGCATATCGCATATAGTAAAAGGCCGGTTTCCTGGGGAGCATGGAACCGACCTTTTTATGCTGTTTTCTCTACTTTCCCGCTTCCGGTACAAAACTGTCGAAGATGAAAATATCGAAATGTTTTCTCGCTTCGTCCAGTTCCTTCTGGCTCTTGATGGTCCATGCGGCTGCAGTATTATGGTACAAACCTCTGCAAAGCTTCCGGGACAGGATTTCAGGATAATGATGATTGTATGCCACAAAATCCGGCTTGGTCACGAAGTTCAGCAGCAGATTCTGCAATACAAAATATAATATCCCGACATACTCTCCTTCTTTCAGAAAAGCATCGGACAACTGGCCTCGCACCAGATCCGGATGTTTCTTCCGATACCACCACACACCCAGAGGGTTGAAGGACTCCATGCAGTACATTCCCTTGTAGGCCCGCAGCATTTTATCTGCAAGGGGACACAAAGACAGGTCTGTGCGCTCGATCTTGAACTCCACGATCAAAGGCACTTTTCCGTCTACCATCTTCAATACATCCTCAAACTTCGGAATCTTCTCCGTGGACTCACACAGATGGAACTGCTGCAATTCCTCATAAGTGTAATCACAGATTTTTCCTTCGCCGCCGCAGACTCTTTTTAAGGTAAAATCATGGAACACCACGGGAATCCTATCCTTCGTCAGCTGAATATCCAGTTCGATACCGAAGCCTGCATCCACGGCCTTGCGGAATGCTGCCATGGAGTTCTCCGGAGCCTCTGTGGCATTGTCATGCAGACCTCTATGGGCATAAAGCCATTCTTTAAAAGGGGCTGTGTCCGGTTTGTGCAGCATCCTCGGCATGATCATGAGAAAATACAGAACTGCGAGAACTACCAAAACAATCAATAAGATTCCTAATACTTTCATTCCTATAACCTTCTATCTTCCTGTAACTTTTTACAGCGAATCCATACCGTTTCTATCACAGTATAGATTCGCTGCCTTTTACTTTAATCCACTACTCTTTTATTTTCAAGTAGGTATTTCTTAAGATTCTCCAAAGAGCTTACAACACATTTGTCAAATTGTATCGTCCTGCCAAGTATATACCGAAGTTATCCGCATCAGTCATCTACGTCAAAGTTTTCCAGAATACTCTCTTTTTTCTGGGGCTTCACATCGCCGTGACGTACCTGGGTCATAGTAAGGAATGCCATCAGGGAGAAGAAAAGGGCATAGGGAAACAGGGTGTTATAGGACACATTTTCCAATAGGAATCCAGATAGTACCGGAGTCAGGATCTGCGCTGCCATGGAGAACGTATAATAGGTTCCGGTGAATTTCCCCACATCGCTGCCACTGCTCATGGCCACGATCATCGGATAGGAATTCACATTGATGGCTGCCCATGCCACACCGATCAGGGCAAATGCCACATTGACGATGGGGTGATATTCTCTGGCAAAAATTGCGCCACCATAGCAGGCTGCCATCAGCAGAACACCGCCCATGATAGTCTTCTTACGACCGATCTTCGCAGAGATGTTTCCAATGGGAATATAGCTCAGAATAGCAGCTACCGTCGCTACCATCAGACAGTTGGCGAAGCTTCCGCCCTCCATCTTCCATACTACCTTCGTATAGCGGGAAAAAGCTGTGGTCACGGCATTATACGCGGTGAACCATAAGAAGATAGATGCAAGCATGAAGTACATACTGCGCTTCACATCCTTCGGCATGTCCTTGGTGCTTTCGGTCTTTGCCGTCTGCTGTTTTTCCTCGAAAGCTTTTGCCTCTCCGGTATCTCCCACTGCCTCGATCTCACCAGCAGCTTCCACTCCCTCGGCCATTGCTTTTTCTTCTATTGTTCCTGCATTTGCCGCCTCTGCCTTCTCGACTTCTTCCCGCAGCTTATTTTCCCGGATGGTGATCACAAGAATTCCCACAGCAATCGCCATGACTGCTGCAATACTTGCAAATAAAGGCAGATAATCCGGTGTTTCACCTTTGCCCACCAGAACTTTGATCATGATCAGAGCATAGACGCCGCCCACAGCTCCCATGAGGTTGATCACCGCATTGGCACGGCTGCGCAGATGGTTCGGTGTCACATCCGGCATCAATGCCACCGCCGGGGAACGATACAGTCCCATGGACACCAGGGTGAAAAACAGCACCGCCAGGAAGATCACCTGGTTACTGAAGGACTCTCCTGTGTTCCATCTTGCTTTTTCCGCATTGTCGATCATCGGCAGTAACATCATGAAGATCACTGCCAGGATCGTACCTGCCACGATAAAGGGCATTCTTCTGCCAAGCTTCGTATGTACCTTATCAGACAGCGCACCAAACACCGGCAGCAGAAAGATCGCCAGCACATTGTCCAATGCCATGACCGCTCCCGTCATGGTCTCGCCCAGATGATAGGTATTCTGCAGGATCAGTGGGATAATGTTGTCATACATCTGCCAGAAAGAACAGATGCTAAGAAAAGCCAGTCCGATCAGAAACGTTCTTTTGTAATTTAATTTTGTCTCCATAAGAAAACCTCCCAAGTTGATAGTTCTATTCTATCAAAGGGGAATGCTTCTCGCAATCTTCGGTGGTAAAATTGAGGTAAATTTTCCTCCCGGAACTGCTTTTGCATTGGGCGCCTGTTTCGAAGCATCAGCCACCACGAAGTGACGTAAGTCGTTCCAGCGTGGCACACTGGCTGGTCCACCGCCCGAGAAAACGCTGAAATATCACACTTTCTCCTTGAAATATGTGGGCTTTTATGTATAATGGAAGAAGTGACTTTGTAACGCATATAAATAAGAAGAGGTTTTTAGAATGATCAGTGCAAACAACGTAACTTACCGTGTGGGTAAGAAAGCATTATTCGAAGATGTCAACATCAAGTTTACCGAGGGCAACTGCTACGGACTCATCGGAGCCAACGGTGCCGGTAAATCCACCTTTTTAAAGATTCTGTCCGGTCAGCTGGACACTACCAAAGGTGATATCGTCATCACCCCCGGTCAGCGTCTCTCCGTGTTGGAGCAGGATCATTTCAAATACGATGACAACGTGGTTATGGATACCGTAATCATGGGTAACGCACGTCTTTTCCAGATCATGAAGGAAAAGGATGCCATCTATGCCAAGGAAGATTTCAGTGACGAGGACGGCATCCGTGCCAGTGAGCTGGAAGCGGAATTCGCCGAGATGGATGGTTGGGAAGCAGAATCCAACGCCGCCATGCTGTTGAACGGTCTTGGCATCGGCACCGAGTTCCACTACTCTCTCATGAAGGATCTGGATGGCAGCCTGAAGGTGAAGGTCCTGTTGGCCAAGGCACTGTTCGGTAACCCCGACATTCTGCTGCTGGATGAGCCGACCAACCATCTGGATCTGGATGCGATCGCATGGCTGGAGGATTTCCTGATCGATTTTGAGAATACCGTTATCGTGGTATCCCATGACCGTTATTTTCTGAACAAGGTATGTACCCAGATCGCCGACATCGACTACGGCAAGATCCAGCTGTATGCCGGTAACTATGATTTCTGGTATGAGTCCAGCCAGCTGCTGGTGAAGCAGATGAAGGAAGCCAATAAGAAAAAGGAAGAAAAGATCAAGGAATTACAGGAGTTCATCTCCCGTTTCTCCGCAAATGCTTCCAAATCCAAGCAGGCTACTTCCAGAAAACGTGCCCTGGAAAAAATTGAGTTGGATGACATTAAGCCCTCCAGCAGAAAATATCCCTATATCGACTTCCGCCCCGAGCGTGAGATCGGTAACGAAGTACTGGCTGTGGAGCATCTGTCCAAGACCATTAACGGAGAAAAGGTGTTAGATGACATCTCCTTTACTCTGGGTCGTGAAGACAAGGTGGCTTTCGTAGGAAGCTGCGAGCTGGCGAAGACCACTCTGTTCCAGATCCTTGCCGGAGAGATCGAGCCGGACGAGGGAACCTACAAGTGGGGTGTTACCACTTCCCAGTCCTACTTCCCGAAGGATAATACCGCAGAGTTCGACAATGATATGACCATCGCCGACTGGCTGACCGGCTACTCTCCCGTAAAGGATGCCACTTATGTCCGTGGTTTCCTGGGACGTATGCTGTTCGCCGGCGAAGACGGTGTGAAGAAGGTCCGCATCCTCTCCGGTGGTGAGAAGGTTCGCTGTCTGCTATCCAAGATGATGATCAGCGGCGCCAACTGTCTGATCCTGGATGAGCCCACTAACCATCTGGACATGGAGTCCATCACCGCGCTGAACAACGGTCTGATCAAGTTCCCCGGTGTGGCACTGTTCTCCTGCCATGACCACCAGTTCGTACAGACCACCGCCAACCGTATCATCGAGATCCTGCCAAATGGCAGCCTGGTAGACAAGATCACTACCTACGATGAGTATCTGGCAAGCGATGAAATGGCAAGAAAGCGTACTGTATTCACTGCACAGACCGAGGACGACGAGAACTAAGACAAATAAAATGGATGCCGGTAATGCCGACATCCATTTTTTGAAAGGAGCTTTACTATTATGGTAGATTTACACGTACACTCCACCTGCTCAGATGGCACTTTCACCCCGGAGGAATTAGTCGATTACGCGATGGAAAAGGGACTGCGTGCCTTCGCCCTCACAGATCATGATACCGTAAACGGATTGGACCGGGCGATCCGGTATGCGGAAGGATCCCTGGCTGACACTCCCGCGCCTCAGGTGCCGGAAGTCATCCCCGGTATAGAACTTTCCACAGAATACCAGGGAAAAGATATCCACATGGTGGGACTTTTCATTGATTACCACCAGCCGGATTTTGCTCATTACCTGGAGGATTTCATCCATTCCCGGGAGAACCGCAACGAGAAAATGTGCGCACTCCTTCGAGAACATGACATTGATATCACCTATGAAGCGCTTCTGGCAGAATTCCCCGGTGCAGTTATCACCAGGGCGCATTTTGCAAGGTATCTGCTCTCCCACGGCTATATCCAGAGCATGAAGGAAGCATTTGACCGCTATGTGGGCGACCACTGTCCCTGTTTCGTTCCGAGAGAAAAGGTGACCCCCGCTCAGGCGGTGGAGCTGATCCTTGGTGCCGGCGGCGTTCCCGTGCTGGCGCACCCGATCCTCTACCATATGAGCGACGAGCGATTGGATAACCTCGTGGCAGAATTAAAGAGCATCGGCCTCGTGGGTATCGAAGCCATCTACAGCACCTACAACACTGCTGAAGAACGACAGATCCGGGGGCTTGCCTCCAAATACGACCTGAAGATCAGCGGCGGCTCCGACTTCCACGGTGCCAATAAGCCCAAGATCGACCTCGGCACCGGCTGGGGCAAGCTGTATGTGCCGGATGAAGTGCTGGAAAATCTGCGCCCGGGCCGGAAATAACTAGAAAGTTACGAAAGCATAGCCGCGCATAGGCATAGTGAAGACAGCGATGGGCGCTTGCGCACAATTCGCTGTCTTTACTTATGCCGAGATGCGGCGAACGCCGCGATATGAAATAAGATTGGCAGCGTTTTATGCTGACAAACTTATGAATAACGTGGTTCATTGCAGATGGTTTTATCTTCGGGACATAGTAGAAGAAAAATGTAGATTACGCCCTGCTTGTCGGAATCTTCCGGGGCTCAGCAGAGAAAAAACATGGATTACGCCCCGCTTGTCGGAAACTTCCGGGGCTCAGCAGAGAAAAAACATGGATTTCGCTCCGCTTGTCAGGAACTTCCGGGGCTCAACAGAGAAAAAGCACGGATTTCGCCCCGCTTGTCAGGAACTTCCGGGGCTCAGCAGAGAAAAAACATGGATTACGCCCCGCTTGTCAGGAACTTCCGGGGCTCAACAGAGAAAAAACATGGATTACGCCCCGCTTGTCGGAAACTTCCGGGGCTCAGCAGAGAAAAAACACGAATTACAGGGCATTTCGTAACGTAGGCTATAATAAACGCCGCGATGCCCACTGCGGAAGGATGTTCTGTTTGCTGTGGACGTTCGTGGATTTGAAACTACCATCCGCAATGAGCCACGCTATTCATAAGATTGTCAGCAAAGAACGCTGCCAATCTTATTTCATATCGCGGCGTTCGCCGCATCTCGGCATAAGTAAAGACAGCGAATTGTGCGCAAGCGCCCATCGCTGTCTTCACTATGCCTATGCGCGGCTCATTGCTCGCGTAACTTTCCATTTAGTTACCGCACTCTACGCTGATGCGGTTGAAGATCGCCATGATCTCCTCGGTGTTGATGGTCTTCTTCTCTTCTCCGGCTTTGTCGAGGATGGCTTTTCCTTCGTGCATCATGATCAGGCGGTTACCGTATTCCACGGCATAGCGCAGATTGTGGGTGACCATAATAGTGGTCACTTTCTTCTCCTTTACGACCTGATCGGTGAGCTCCATGATGATCTCCGCAGTCTTGGGATCCAGCGCAGCGGTATGCTCATCCAGAATGAGGAAATCAATCGGTGTCATGGTAGCCATGAGCAACGCCAGTGCCTGTCTCTGTCCTCCGGAGAGGGAGCCGACCTGCACACCCATCTTATCTTCCAGTCCCAGATTTAAGGGACGTAACATCTCGCGATACTCTTCCAGCTTTGCTTTATTCACACCACGTCCCAGGTTATAAGGCCTGCCCTTATTCTCCGCAATGGACATGTTCTCTAAAATCGTCATGCCGGGGCAGGTTCCCTTGGAAGGATCCTGATAGACTCTGCCGATCCGACGCTGGCGAATATAATCCTTCTGTCTCGTAATATCTTCTCCGTGGATCAGGATCTTGCCGCTGTCCACCGCAATGCTTCCACAGATGATGTTCAGCATGGAAGTCTTACCGGAACCGTTGCTTCCTACAACGGATACGAATTCTCCGTCCTTTACCGTAAGGTTGAAATCCCTGAACAGGCACAGCTCGTTGACCGAACCGGGATTGTAATTCTTGTTGATATTGATAAGTTCTAGCATGCTTTCACCTTCTTTCTGTCCATGCTGACCACCAGAATGATCAGGAACAGGACTGCTGTGATCAGCTTGATGGCATTAGGGCTGATACCTGCGAACATGGCTACTGCCACACATGCCTTATACAGAATGGATCCCACCACAACACTGCTGGTCACACGGAAAAATGTTACCTTCTTGAACAGGCTTGTGCCGATGATAACGCTGGCCAGACCGATGACTACCGCACCGGTTCCGATGGAAATCTCAAAACTTCTCTGCTGCTGTGCATAGATACAACCGCTTAAGGATACCAGACCATTGGCAATGGACAGTCCCACAATCTTCACCATTCCTTTATCCACACCGAGGCTGGTAACGATAGTATCATTGTCACCTACGGCACGCAGCAGGAATCCGGACTTGGTACTCATGTACCAGTCTAAAAGATATTTTGCCACCATGGTGATCAGGAAAATAATGATCACATTTTTGAAATTCGACAAAAAAGAGGGGGTAATGCTGTTCACAAAGCTGTTGTTGAAAATATTTTCCTTATCAAAAATAGCTACATAGCCGGAGCCTGCCACCCACAGATTGATGGTATACAGACCGGTCATCATAATGATACCGGAAAGCAGGTCTCTTACTTTCAACTTCACATGGATCAATCCGGTACAGATTCCCACCAGTGCTCCGCCTAAGAATGCAATGGGAAGGGTGAGGATTGCCGGGACGCCGAAGCCGTTGATCAGACGCACAGTGATGGCAGCCCCAAAGGGGAAGCTGCCATCGACCGTAAGATCCGGGAAATCCAGTATTTTATAGGTAATGTAGACACCCAGTGCCAGGATGCCGTAGATCATTCCTTGTTCCAGTACGCTTAATAATAACGCCATATTTTTCTCCATTCTTAAAATCCTGTATATCCGGATTACTCTATTATTTTCTGCCTGTCGGCAGCTATTTCCTGATTACTGTACTACGATCTCATCAAAGGACTGGTAAGCATCGGTCTTGTAATTCTCGGGAAGTTCCAGGTTGATCTTCTCTGCTGCTGCAAAGTTCACATACAGGCTGGGCTCGGAGATTACTTCGAAATTCAGTTCAGAAGCTTCTGCCTCTCCCTTCAGGACTTTCGCTGCCATCTTGCCGGTCTGCTTGCCAAGCTCGATGTATTCCAGTCCCATGGATGCCACGCAGCCTGCTTTAACCTGCTCTACTTCGGAACCGAATACGGGGATGCCTGCTTTATTAGCTTCATCCAGTACGGTCTGCAGTGCGCTTACTACGGTGTTGTCGGTCAGGTTGGTAATGCAGTCTACCTTGGATGCGATATCCGCTGCTGCCAGAGCTACCTCAGACATTGCGGTAACACCGCTGTCCACGATCTCGAATCCGTAGTTGCCTGCCAGAGCCTTGTACTCTGCGATGGTACTGATGGAGTTTGCTTCGCTGGTGGTGTAGATGATACCGATGGTCTTCGCTTCAGGAAGTACCTCACGGATCATTTTCAACTGTGCATCTACTGCCAGTGCATCGGAAGTACCGGTGATGTTGCCTACGGGAGTACCATCCTCATTGGCCAGACCTGCTTCCACAGGATCAGATACTGCGGTGTAGATCACGGGAATATCTGTATTCATTGTAGCATTGTATGCTGCCATAGCGCAAGGAGTTGCGATAGCACAGATCATATCTACTTTCTTACTTACGAAGTTGCTGGCAGTCATGGCGGAAGTTCCGTTGTCTGCCTGTGCATTGACATATTCGATCGTCAGGTTCTCACCCTCTACAATACCTTCCTCTGCCAGCCCCTGAATAAATCCTTCACGACAGTTGTCCAGGGAACCATGTACGGCGTACTGCATGATACCAATGGTGTAATTGTCCTTGCCTGCGGTGCTGCCACATCCGGTGAGGGCACCCATTGCCATAACTGCGGTTAATACTGCTGCCAAAATTCTCTTCTTCATAATCTTATTCCTCGCTTTCTGTACGTCCTGCGTACCATGATATGCAGCGCATACCATAAAATAGTTTGCTCATAAGATTACTGAACCTCGAATAAAAAAACCGCCCCAAATGTATATTCCTATACATTTGAGACGGTAATAAGCTCCTGCTCATCATCGTGGTGCCACTCAATTTGACAAATCCTTACGGATTATGTCCACTTTTCTCTGGATACTATCATATCCATCGGCTTGATAACGGGTCCGAATCCCGCTGACGCCTAAAACTGATCTGTTCTCGGGCCAGCCTCGGAAGTCCATTCGGCGAAAGTTCCTTTACCGTGATCCCACCATCCACGGCTCTCTGCAAAATTCCCTAAGGCTTACTACTCTTCCTCACAGGTTTGGTAAACTTATGAATGTTGTTTATGTGTCTAAGAATAATCTTTCTTTTCGGTTTTGTCAATACTGTTTTTAGAAAATTTGCAAATTTGCAAATTTTGCTATTATGGTATTTAATATAGACATACTCTTTTCCTCAGGACTGGTTTTCATGGACTCTACCGCTTTTTTTGCGAAATAGTCCTAGTTCCTCACGTTTCCTTACGAATTTCGCAAAACAGATATTTTCTGACTGCGAAAAGTCCTGCGATTGCTCCTACACCAAGAATTGTTTCTGTTGTCGACAAATGTTCCACAATCATTTGTCGGGATATCGCAAACAACAGAATCTCTATGATTGTCTCCGGCGTGTGGGTATAGAGCATTTTTACAAACTCGATCCCGATTGCCAGCGTCATCGCACTTTCCACATAATACATAACTTCCATCTGCTGCGACCACAGCTGTGGCACGCTCTGTGTGATGAGCCGCACGGTCAGCGCAACCACCACCAACAGCAAAAATACTGACAATACCAGTTCTACATAGGACGTCATTTTCTGCATGATTTTTTGTAATGTCATTTTCTTATTCTTCCCTCTCTGTGTTCAGTCTTTGCAAAAAGTCTTAGTTATCAGGGCTTTAATAGAACGGGAACATCAAAGGCATGAGAAAAATGGTCATCATTGCAAGGATCAATGCCAACGGGGTTCCACATTTCAGATAATCTTTAAAAGTATATCCACCCGGTTCCATGATCATGATCTGGCATGGTGCAGCCATAGGAGTCATGATGGAAATACAGCTTGCAGTAAGAACTCCAACTACTGCTGCCCGCGGATCTATTCCCATCTTAAGGCATGCTGAAGTAACCAGTGGAATGAAAATGGTCAATGTCGCCAGATTCGACATAACCTGTGTAAGTAGGAATGGAATGATAAAAAATACCGCCATCATAACATACGGATTTGTGGTATCACCTGCTATCTTAATCATATAATCCGCCACCAGATCACCAACACCGGTTACTTGAATGGCATCGGAAAGTGTCAATACTCCGGCAAACAGAAAAATAGTCGGCTGATGAATTGCTCCTAATGCTTCTTTTTCAGAGAGCACACCTGTAAACACCAGCAGAACAGCTCCTATACATGCAATCAGGTACATTTTGATACCTATTATATTTTCAAAAAGCATTAAGATAATTGTTGTAAGAACAATAATCAATGCAATTTTTTCTTTCAATGGACTTAATTTTATCGATTTTTCCCTGTTATGTATATTATCATCAAACTTACTATTATCTATATCCGGCATCAATTTATGTCCGAGGAATACCATGTAAGCAATGGCCACAATCAGCAGTGGAATCCTTGCAATCGTAAAGTCCCATACCTGAAAAGAATGAGGAGCCCCGCCTTTCATCATGATGTCATTCCAGGTCATGTTACTCGCACCCTGTCCGAGAAAAGTCATGGAAGTGGCAATGTTTGCACAAGCCATGGCCGGGAACAAAAGCTTGCTGCGGCTGGTTCCGATATCATTGGCAATTTCAATCAGAAGCGGAATCATAATAGCTGCTGTGGCAGTCGCATTTGTAATGCAGGCCAGCAGTGCTGCAGCCAGACAGGATAACAAAATCAGCATACGCGGATTCTCTTTATAACGAATTACAAGATTCTGCGCATGATCGATCAGCTTTGTCTTAGTAAGTCCTGCACCAATGACAAACATGGCAACAAACATGATAACGTTTGTATTGATAAATCCGCTGAATGCCTCTGCCGGAGTTCTGATTCCGGTAAGGACAAGTGCAAGGATAATTCCGGAGGAAATGACAGAAAAAGGAACTTTACCAGTTGCAAATGCGATAATCGTTATCAATAGAATAATTAATGTAATATGCATAGATGTCATATTTGTCTCCCTTTATCTTTACTCCAACAAAGAGCTGTAATTGCCATATTTTTAAATACAACAATCCAGCTCTCAGAATAATATTAACTAGTTATTTCTTTTTACTTATTTGATAAAGCCAACCTGCTTGCTGATGATCTCGATCTGTTCGTCCTTTTTCTTGTTGTATTCCACTTTCTTCTCTTCAAAGTAGTTTTTGCCATAAGAGTCAATGGACACGATCAACGGTCCGAACTCTTTTACGTGGCAATGCCACAGGGTCTCAGGCATTCCCAGATCTTTCCACTGTGCTTCTACGATTTCTTCTACCTCAACAGCTGCCACTACGGCATTACCGGCAGGAAATACGCAATGGATCGCGCCGAAATCTTTGCAGGCTCTCTCGGTATTTTCCTTCATACCACCTTTTCCAACGATAACACGGACACCGGTGGTCTCTACGAATTCATATTCAAATTTTTCCATTCTCATGGAAGTGGTGGGACCTACGGATACCATTTCGTATTTTTCATCTCCCAGAGGGCGGATAATGGGACCTGCATGCAGAATTGCTGCATCTCTGACGTCCACGGGGATCTCTCTGCCTTCCTCTACGACACGACGGTGTGCCACGTCACGACAAGTTGTGATGTCACCTGTCAGGTATACGATGTCACCGATATGAATATCTTTCAAATCCTCTGCGGATACGGGTGTTACCAGAATTTTCTTACCATCTTTTATTTCTACTGCCATTGTTGTTCTCTCCCTTCTGAATTAGTTCTCTTCCTTGTATTCGAATCCCGTGTGGGTATCTACGGTAAAGTTCAGGTCTTTATCAAATACGATATGACCTCTTCTGTGGCTCCAGCAGCCAACGTTTACAGCGACACCGATAGCGGACGGATGACGTGCGGTATTCTCAATATTGACACCCATGACAGAATAGTGACCGCCCATACCCTGAGGTCCGAGACCGATGGCATTGATACCATCTTCCAACAGCTTCTCCATCTTGGCTGCGTTGGCATTATCATTATGGGAACCGACAGGTCTCATCAGTGCTTTCTTCGAATTCAGCGCTGCGGTCTCTACGGAAGTACCTACGCCGACACCTACCAGCAGGGGAGGGCAGGCATTTAATCCATAAGTAGTCATACGATCCAACACGAATTTGGTCACACCTTCATAACCTTCACCGGGCATCAGAACCGTGGCATTACCGGGAAGTGTGCATCCGCCACCGGCCATATAGGTGTAGATTTCACACTGATCGGAGTTGGGAACGATATCCCACCATACGGTAGGGGTTCCTTTTCCTACGTTTTTACCGGTATTATACTCATCGAAGGTTTCTACGGAATTGTGACGTAAAGGAGTGGCAAAAGTAGCCTGTACCACAGCATCCTTCAGCAGTGCCTCCAGATTATCGATGAGAGGGAACTTTGTACCGCATTTTACCCAGAACTGTAATACGCCGGTATCCTGACAGGAAGGGCGGTTCAGCTTCAGAGCCAGTTCCTGGTTGCGGAACATGGTATCGTAGATAACCTTGGTCATAGGAGTATCCTCTTTGTCTCTCAGTTCCTGCAATTTTGCAATGACATCATCCGGCAGCTTCTTCGCAGTGAATCCTACGAACTGCGCCATAATATCTGTCAGTTTCTTTACCTGTGCTTCATTTGACATATTTTTTTCCTCCAAATTATCATTTATTTAAATATAAAAATATTTAGCATATTATTATGGATAATAATTTTACCCTTACGGATAATAGTTTTACCCTTACGGGTAAAATGGAAAGGCAATCGGAAGTATGATCATGCTGACTACGGTAGCAATAGCGATCAGCGGCATTCCGGCTTTTACATAATCAATGAATTTATAATTGCCGGCACCTACCACCATTGTATTAGCAGGCATACCAATGGGTGTTGCATAAGCACATGACCCTCCGATGACACATGCCATCAGAACCGCTCTGGGATCTGCTCCCATCCCCTGTGCAATGGAGACACAGATTGGTGCCATGAGTGCTGTGGTTGCAGTATTTGACATGAAGTTTGTCATGATACAGCATAGAATAAATACCACGAAAGTAAACAGTACCGGGGACGGATTTGCTCCTAATGCTCCAATCACCTTGTCTGCGATCATTTCTCCTGCACCGGTAACTTCCAGTGCCTTTGCCAGAGATAAGGTACCTCCGAACAGGAAAATGGTCTTCAGATCAATAGATCTCAGAGCATCCTTTTCAGAAATAACTCCGGTAAGGATCAGCAGAATTGCGCCTACACAACCTGTGATACAAAGTTTTACGCCAATCTCTTCCTCAAAGATCATGCCGATCAGTGTAACGATCAGAATCACCAAGGACAATACCTTTTTCCACTTTGGAACCTTGCTGAAATCCTTTGTTTCATCAAAGATGGAATCTTCAGTATCCACGGTATCGTGATGTGGTAAAATGTTAAATCCGATGGTTGCATAAAAGAGAATGCCTGCAATCAGGATAGGAAGACCTACGATTGCATACTCGAAGAATCCGAATTTCAATCCCAGTGGTTCCAGTGCAGATTGTGCTATCATATTGCCGGGAGCTCCAATCAGTGAAAGATTCCCTCCCATTGCTGCGGCAAATACCAACGGCATGAGAAGCCTGGATCTTTTATAGCCCGATTTTGCTGCAATTCCGATGACCACCGGGATCAAAACCGCTGCCGTACCGGTGTTGGAGAGAAATCCACTCATGCCTCCCACAATCACCATGATGGCCACGATCAGACCTCGCTCTGTTTTTGCAAACTTTGTTACCAGACTGCCGATCTCATTGGCCATGCCGGTCTCAAACAGTGCGCCGCCCACGATGAACATAGCAACAAACAGAATCACGTTACTGTTGATAAATCCACTAAAAGCATCACCTACGCTAAGGACTCCGGTAACCACAAGCCCGATGCAGACGACCATGGATGTCAATCCCAAAGGAATCTTCTCTGTGACAAACAAGAGAATGGCAAATGTCAGAAAAATTAGTGTAATGGTTGCAGGACTCATAAAATACCTCCCAATCTCTCTTCTTTTGGTAAAAAAGTGACATGGCCGTGTCTGTTTTCTTTGTATCTACAATATATCTCTTTTTTAGTATAATGTACATTTCATATACTTGACGTCAGCATAGTTTTAAACTATACTGAATTCGTGAAGTTATTTTCCGAAGAACGGAGGTTTTCTATTATGACTCTGACGCAACTGGAGTATTTTTGTATGGTATGCCGTTATCACAGTATTACAAGAGCTGCGGATGCCCTCTACGTCTCACAGCCCACAATATCTACCTCGATTCGTGATCTCGAAAAGGAATTTCATTTAAAGCTTTTTAATCATGGAAAAAACAGAATTTCTCTCACCAAAGACGGAGAGGCCTTTTATCAGAAAGCAGAATATATCTTAAGACAGACACAGGAACTCTACTCAGATTTTTCAAATATTGAAGAAAACCGCCATCCGCTGCGGATCGGAATTCCTCCTATGATCAGTACCGTATTTTTCCCAAGGGTTACGGATCAGTTTCAGGAACAGTACAATATTCCGATCCAGCTTCTGGAATATGGTTCTATCCGCGCCCGCACTCTGGTAGATAACGAGCAATTAGATGTAGCAATGGCAAATATGGATTTTTATAATCTGGATAAGTACAATAGTTACGTCATGATGGAAGATCGTTATGTCTATTGCGTCTCCAGAACCCATCGTTATGCCGTTGAAAAAGAAATCACCATGGAAATGTTAAAAGATGAACCCATTATTTTATTTAATACAGATTCTGTCCAGACACAGACTGTAATCACACGACTGCGTTCTGCGGGAATTACACCAAATGTCCATATGTATTGCAGCCAGTTAGTCACTGTCCTCAATTTTGTCCGCGGTGGTAAATGTGGTGCTTTTCTATATTCCTCTCTTGCTGCCAATCCAAGAGATTTTGTAGAAATTCCTATTACCCCGGAGATTACCAGCAAATTTGGAATTATATGGAAGAAAGGAATCTTTGTGCCTGACCAGCTGACCAAATTTGTAAATTTTGTAAAGGACTTTGATGTAACCCCCTATTTGCCCAAGTTTTCTTAACTTAATAATGGATTTTATACTGCTCATATCCGGCAGTTTTCTTCATTGTTCCTTTGATATTTCATTCTTTCTCTCCAATTTTACTCTGTCTCCGGCAGAGTGATCACCACCTTGAACAGGTCGCCGTCCGTGACAATCTGCATATCACCATTCTGCAGTTCCGTCAGGCTCTTGGCTATGGATAATCCCAGACCGTTGCCCTCCATGTGGCGGGATTTGTCTCCTCTGGTGAACCGCTCTTCCAGTTCCTCCGGTGACATCTCCAGCGGGAAGGCTGACATATTCCGGAAAATGATTCTCACATCCTGACCGTCATGCTCCACGTTCAGGTAGACGCGGCTGCCTGCCTGGGCATATTTGTAAATATTATTCAGCAGATTGTCAAACACTCTCCACAGATGCCTGCCGTCCGCCATGACCTTTACGGTCTCCTCCGGCTGTTTTACGATAGTTTCCAGCTTCTTGTCAGAGAATCGCTGCTCGTATTCCCCCGCCGCCTGTGACAACAGTACCGATACATCGCAGACTTCCGGGTGTACTTCCAGATTGCCTGTGGTGGCTTTGGAAGCCTCCAGCAGATCATCCAACAGTTTTTTCAACTTCTTGGACTGGCGTAACAATACTTCCGCATACTCCGACAGACGCTGTTCCTTTTCGGAATCCGTCTCCGCCGTCAGACCATTCTCTGTTGCTGCATTCTCTTCCACTTCCTTCCCGATGAGATCCGCATAATTAATAATGGAAGTCAGCGGGGTCTTGATGTCATGGGACACATTCGTGATCAGCTCCGTCTTCAGATGTTCACTTTTCATCCTCTGTTCCACGGCTGCGGAAATTCCCTCGCCGATGCGATTCAGATTCTCTCCGTGTTCCTTAAAGGACAGTCCCATATGAGAAGTATCCAGCTTATAATTCAGATTGCCTTCCGCCAGTGCTTCACTGCCCTCCTGCAACTCTTTACACATCAATGCCACAAAAGTAACGACACCGCACAGAATAAATTTCTCTATGGCCCAGAAAAAGAGTAATACATCTGTATTATTATAAAACAGTATTAAACCGAAAAACTCTACCACGCAGACTGCAAGGCACAAAAGTGATGTTCTCCATACCATAGGAATCCCACGGATCAATTTCACAATACCACGGAAAAACCCCTTGCAGAATCTTCCGAAGAACCGGAACACTCTATACAGGATCGTATTTTGCCACCATTTTCCCATTTTCAGGCGAATGGCCAGCTCCATGCAGTACAGGGTGCACCATATCACCTCTGCGGCAAACAGTACCACCAGCACGATCAGATTGATCATACCTGAGTTCATACCGATCCATCCAAAAGCCAGGTACAGACCGGTAAAAGCTCCAATAGCAACGACCACTGTATACACATCCAGGTGGATCTCATGGATCGCGCTGGGGGTAATACCCTCCCTGCCATTCTTATGTCCGGCACTGCACAACAGGAAAATAAAGCATAATAATGCCAGTACCGTTCCCGCACAGCATACCACGGGGATCACATTCCGGTTATCATAAAGCTGCTCTGCCTGATGATAGATCAGGGCATATTCATCTTCCTTCGGCAGGCTGGAATTCACTGTCAGAGTAACCACAATACGCTTGTTACGCTCTGCTAATGCTTCCTCTGCAGCCTCTTCCTGCAGCCGTTCTGTCTCACTTAAGGCATCCTTGATCATCCATTTGGCATATTGTTCCGCCCGTTCAACCGGCACATAAATCTCCCCACCTAAGGATACGCTGTCCCCCAGATCCAGATATTTCTCCAGATTGCCGGAGGAAAGGGCTTCCTGCTCCGCTGCCGTCATGCTTTCCACATCAGACCCGGTATTGACAGATGGTTCAAGCTCCATGATATCAGAGCTTTCAGTGCTTCCATAACTTTCATAGCCATCATAGGCAGAGGAAGTTTCTGTGTTGATATAGGTGTTATCATTCCTATGCTGCACCTGGGACTCCAGCCGGTAAGTCAGATCATTTGTCTTGTCTACATAATCCTCGTTCTTCCATTCTCCCAGAAATTCATCCGTATCCTGATCGTAGCTCTCCACCTTTACCCAGATGTTCCGCTGCCTGCAATAAGCTTCCATGGTCTGCAAGCTCTCATTCTCATACCAGTCGCGTATCCGATACAGATCCTGATTGACCTGCCGATACAACAGCTGATCATGGATAAACATCATTTTACCGGAGGAATACGCTCCACTATCTGCAAGCATGCAGGTACCATAGAGTCCCAACACCCCCACAATTGCGGCTGCGATCATCAGAACAAATGCCACGACCTTTGCCAATGTGCTGCCCAACAGACTGTTTCCCTGTGCCGGCGCATTCTTTTTTTTCTCGGCTTTTTCTCTTTTTTTCCGTTCCCTTTTATTCTCTGACAATGCTGGTTCTACCGTCGTACTCACTGTTTCTTCCACCGGATTTGCCACTCTGTCCTGTTCTGTGCTCCTGCTGTTTTCTTCCATGTTATCCATATTCCTGTCTCCTTATTTCCCCAAGCTGCTCCGCTCTCCTGCCTGCTCTTATCCCTGCTTCTCACACTTGTATCCCTGACCCCAGACTACTTTTAAGTATCTGGGTTCTGCCGGATTGATTTCCAACTTTTCCCGTAAATGCCGGATATGTACCGCCACGGTATTCTCGCTGCCCAGGGGCAGGTCATTCCAGATTCTGGTATAGATCTCCTTCGGGGAAAATACCTGTCCCGGATTCTGGATCAGAAGCTTTAAGATCTCATACTCCGTGGGCGTCAGCGTCACCGGCTCGCCGTCCAACATCACCCTTTTCTCCTTGTCATCCAGTTCGATACCACCGACTCTTATCACATCCGGCCGGACAGTACCTCCACCCAGCTGCATATAGCGACGCAGTTGGGATTTGACTCTGGCGGATACTTCGATGGGGTTAAAAGGCTTCGTGATATAATCGTCCGCTCCCACGGTAAGTCCCAGCACCTTGTCGGAATCCTCGCCCTTGGCAGTCAGCAGGATCACCGGCACGTTACTCCTTTCCCGAATCTTGATCATAGCCTGAATGCCGTCCATCTTCGGCATCATAATGTCCATCAGCACCAGATGCACCTCATTCGTCTCTACCATATGTACGGCTTCCTCGCCATCGAAAGCCTCTAAAAAATGGTAATTGGTGTCATTTAAGTATATCTTTAACGCGTTTACGATATCCTTCTCATCATCACAGATCAATATATTGTACATACTCTCCCTCATTTCTGTGCCGGTGGCTGCAGCCCGGACACTTCCTGCGCAAGGAGCTTTCCCTTACGCTGCCAGAACATCTGCTTTGTCCACAGATGTCCCGCTGATGAATTTATTGTAGCAGATAACAGATTAATAAAAAACAGGAAAAACCTTTAAAACTTTATTAAGATGACTTTACATAAAAACACCCTCTGCCATGCCCAGCAGGGCAAAGACAAAGGGTGTGGACAACACATGTTGAAAAGTGAACAGTGAGCAGATCAAATAGCCGGTGAGGCCGAGGAAAACTGCAAGTGCCCGGGGATCCCTGGTTGCGGAGATTCGAAGGTTCCGGAATGCGGTGAGGAAGATTCCACCGTAGGCAATGACTCCCAGAATTCCCTGCTGTACCAGAAGGGTCAGCCATTCGTTGTGGGCATTGGAATAGATATTGTTGTCCAGAAGTCCCCGGTTGATCCAGTCCATGGCATCACTGCCCCATTGATAGAGCGCATAATAGAAGCTGTCAGGGCCCATACCGAATATCTGAAACAGGAGTCCCTCTTTTCCGTAAGTAAGAATCGTGACCTTCCACAGTGCCAGTCGGCCGTTGGCAGCTTCCGACACTTTATCACTGCCGGGCAGATATCCCGCCACCAGCAGACAGCCAAGAAGCAGTGCCGCCAGCGTCACCGCAACCGCAAGCCCCACAAAGGTCCGAAAAACCCGGCCGCTCTCCAGCCGGTCACTTCTCTCCTGTCTCTCCCGCAGCTGCAAAATCAGATATACCGCCACTTCCACAACAAACACCACATACCAGGCCGGAGTAAAAAAGAGTCTTTTTTCGGCATCCCCTGCCAGCACCAGGCCGGTCAGATGTAACAGCAAAAACATCCTGACCATAAATACCGAAAGCGGTAAAAGCATCAGGATCTCCAATGCCCGCAGCAACCGGCCTCTCTTCCGCAGAGAAAGCAACAGTAACAGCAGGCTTAATCCGCAGGCCGCCAGTATAGCTGTAGTACTGTTGGAAGTAATAGCCGATGCAAAAAACAAAAAGCTCCCGAGCAGTCCCAGTGCTCTGACCTGTCGTTTTCCCATAAAAGCTGCTGCCAGAGAGATACCTGCCGTCACACTGATATAGCCTGCATACCAGTTGTTGTTACCGATGGTGGACAACAGCTGGGTCCGGTTCCATTCTCCGTTTTCCATTCCGCGGAAAGTTCCCAGCACATCGATGTCCAGACGGTTCAACAGTCCGATCAGTGTCACGATTCCCGCTGTGATCCCGGCGATCCACCAGATACTTCTGCTGCCGTCATAATACCGGGATACCGCAAAATAGATCCCCACCAGCAATCCCTGGGTCACCAGCCCCATATACCAGCCGGGATACCCTAAAAGGACATCATCCCTGCAGGGACTGATTCCATAAGAAAAGATTGCAGACACCAGATACAACAGCATAAACACATCCGTTTTCTTCCACGTCCGTTTCGTTGTCCGTTCTCCCCGGATTCTCTGCCACAGCACAGCCAGCACCACAAAAGCCCCCAGCACCAGCGTAGTATTCCGGAAAAACAAATATTTTGCATTTCCGATCATCACCAGCTTGTTCTGCATATACAGCGGTAAACCGGCAAAAAGAATCACCAGATACCCATAAACCAGCATACTCACGGTCTCTTTTGTATTTTGTTCCTGTTTCTTCATAACTTACATTATCCTTCAGACTGAAAAACAAGGCACCCCTCATTGACTGAAGAGTGCCTTATATTTCCCGGTTATTTCATTTCCTTACGGTTACTTATTTGCCGTAACGCATCTGCAGGTACAGAGGACCATACCATTCGATAGCATTGTCTTCTGCCTTACCGGCAGGGATGGTTACCGTATACTCGTTGCCTTCGAAGGTGTACTCCAACTCCAGAGCTACCGTCTGCTTCTTGTACAGAGCCTGCATGATATCGTTGGGCAGAGCATTGATGTTCTTGTCTCTGCTGATCTTAACGGTAGCACCGTCCTTGGCATTAGCGATCTCGCTTGCCACATTGTCACGATATCTTCCAAATGCGTTGTCAGTACCTTCTGCTGTTGCAGTATTATTAGCTTCTGCAATAGCAAAAGTAGAGAAGTGATTTACAGTAAAGGTCAAAGTGTTTGCGGAAGCATTGTAAATAGGCTTGATTTCTTCCAGTCCACCATTTACAAAGTGGAAAATCACTGCCTTATTACCATCTACACCTGCAGGAGTCTCAATGGTAACTGCTACGGGAATAGGCAGAGATTCAACTGAATAAGTACCAGCCTTCAGGCTGATTTCTACATATACGGGAGTAGAAGTTACTGCGTATGTAGAAGAAGTAATCTCAGGTGTAGCCGCCGGTGCTTCTACACTCAGTGTTGTGTCAGGAGCAACAAATGCTGCACCAACAATGCCTACAGCCTTTACAGCGCCGGAGTTAGCAAGAGTAGTATCCTTAATTCCCTTTGCCTTTTTGTATGCTGCTTCGATGGCTGCAACATCATTAACAGTATCCTGTCCTGCATTCATTGCTTCCTTCAGATCCTGAGAACCGATCTTTATCAAAGCAACTGCCGCATTATCTGCAGATGCCGCATCAGTAATCTTGGATGCATCAATAGCATCTACCGCATTCTTTACCTCTTCTACCGGTTTGGTGCTCGGTGCAGGGGTCGGTGTAACCACCGTATTATTCTCACTTGCTACAGATACGGTAGACAGTGCACTGCTGCCGTAAGGAATTGCAAATACTGCGAATGCAATGGCTGCGGCAATGATTAATTTCTTTTTCATTATCTCATTCCTCCTAAGTATAATGTTATGGATTTTATTTTTACCGTTATTTAGTTTACCCCCCCCCGTTATATTGTCAACCCTATTTCTTCCTTTTTTTTCATTTTTTTCTCATTTTCCATGTGCAAAAAAAGCATGCCCTTCCGCCCCCCTAAAAACGGGCATCACAGACATGCTTTTTTCTGCTTTTTATTCATTTTTCTTATTGGAGTGCTCTTTCAGTTCTTCCAGAGCTTCCTTGAATTTCTCAGAGCTCATGGTAGGGTTGGAACGAATCATGTCACGCTGGAAGAAATCTCTTAAGCTGCTGACATTCTCTCTGTCTGCCACGCTTCTGGTGTACTTCTGCCGCAACTCGGCGACCTCGTTCTTCACGCTCTCCAAATACTGATTGGGAGATTTCTGTGCGGAAGTGCGGAAGCTCTCCAGCTTGCCCTCAATGTTGGACTTCAGGTCCTCCACTCTGGTGGTAATACTTGCAGTAAAGTCTTCCTTCTTCTGTGCCAGGCTATCACTGAAGCCTTCCCTGCGGTTCTCCAGATCTTCACTGGTCACAGCAATAATGACATCCAGCCGTTTCTGGATCCGCAGCATATCTTCTTTTGCCTTCTCCATCTTCTCCAGTACATCCCGCAGATCCAGGGCTGCCTTGAAGGATAATGCGAAATCCGCACCGATCAGCGCCGTCAGCACCAGTGTCACAGGAGTGAGGATGCTGTCCGGAATGGACAATACCAGATGTTCAATGGGCTTATGGATAAACTCCGTCATCAGGATCGTCAGACCACCCCATGCCAGCGAGGCCCCCAGGCAGATATGTCCCTGGAAATTGAATTTATTCTTGGAATAGTCCCAATATCTGACTTTAAATAACGCCTCCATAGTCACGCCTGTGACATACTCCAGCACCGTAGCCCCGATACATCCGGCAATATAGACTAACACCAGATTGTCCTGAAACGGCATGGACACCACCAGCATCATGATGGCTCCACTTCCATACAGCGGCAGAAACGGTCCGCGGCAGAAACCACGGTTGACCAGCTTCCTGCTTTTCAGGGATACATAGGTGGATTCAAAACACCAGCCGAAAAAGCAATAAAAATAAAAGAAAAATAGCCATTGGATCGCAGTATAATGATACACTGTTTAACCTCCTTCACGTCTTCGTTTTTTCCTTACGAGCAAGGCAACTGTCATCTCATGACCGAACCGCTACGGATATACCTCAGCCTCTATGGCAAGCTTCCCCTTCCTCGTGGCATGGGGTTCTCCACTTATGCGGAATTTACCGTAGCCTCTGGCATTTACCACATCCCCCGTCTCCAGGGGCTTGGAATTATTTTCACACAGCCTGCCGTTCACATATACCTTTCCCGCCCGGAACAGCTCCAGGCAGTCACTTCTGGATTTATTATATACCTTGGAAATGACAGCATCAACACGTGGACTTGCCACCTGAATGACCTGTGTTAACGGTTCTTCCCGCGGTACTTCTGCCGCCGCATCCACCACCTCACACTTCACGTGGGTGTGGCGGATCTGCTCCAGATTGTCACAGACGAATTCCGCGATGGTATCCAGACAGAATAAAAATGCTTCGCCCTCTCCCGGCAGGATATCACCGATGGTGCTCCGTTCAATACCCAGGTTCATCAGTGCCCCCAGATAATCCCTGTGGGACAGCTTGTCTGCAAATTTTGCCGACAGAGGACGGATCCGGATACAGCAGATGGGAAAAGGCTGTTCATAGCCCAGCTCCGCCTCACTGCCGAAGCGAAGGAGCTTCCGCTCTGCCTCTTCCCTGCCGCCGTATAAGGTGATCCCTGCAAACTTCACTTCCCGTTCCACCTGCCACAGGGCATCCTGCTCCGCCAGTCCTAAGAATCCGGTAAATGTGTACTGGTTCTGGTTGTAGGATTTGTCTGCCAGTTCACGGATCCGGTTTTTCAGCTGTTGTATTTCTTTTTCATTTTCCACGGACATTCCCGTACATCCTTCCTACTGTTCTCACTTTGCTTTTGCAAATGTTACCCTGTACACATTATCCCAGTGCCACATCCAACATCATCATCAATGCAAAACCAATCGCAAAGGCAATGGTTCCCAGATTCGAATGCTCTCCCTCACTGGCTTCCGGAATCAGTTCCTCCACGACCACATAGATCATGGCTCCGGCTGCAAAAGCCAGCATATAAGGTAAAATAGGTGTCACAATGCTTGCCAGTGCAATGGCCAGGATTGCTCCCACCGGTTCCACTGCTCCCGACAATACGCCTAAAGCAAAGGACTTTCCTCTCTTATTTCCTTCACTCCGAAGAGGCAGGGAAATAATGGCTCCCTCCGGGAAATTCTGAATGGCGATACCGATGGCCAGCGTCAGGGCTCCCGCCATCGTAACCGTTCCGTCACCACTCAGCACGCCGGCAAAAATAGCACCACACGCCGCACCCTCGGGGAAATTATGAATGGTCACAGCTAACATCAGCATAGCCGTACGGTTCAGACTGCTCTTATGGCCTTCCGGTGCATCGCTTCCCACATGCAGATGGGGTACCATGCTATCGATGAACAACAAAAAAACAATACCGATCAGGAATCCGATCACTGCGGGAAGAAATGCAAGCTTCCCCATCTCTTCGCACATATCCATGGCCGGTATCAGCAAAGACCACACCGAAGCTGCCACCATGACACCGGCAGCGAATCCGGTAAATATTCTCTGAATATTGCCGCCAATCTGTTTTTTCAGGAAAAACACGCAGGCTGCCCCTGCAGTCGTTCCCAGAAACGGAATCAGAAGACCGGCTACAATGCTTAAATTCATGAAACACTCTCCTTTCTTTTATTATTCTATGTAACTCGCAGCAAGATGGTATCTTGTCTGCCTTTTCAAATCATTTTTACTAAAATCCCGCCAGATCGTTGCCCAGGACGGCATACATCAGGAAATTCACACCACACACCAGATGGTAGCAGAATACCGCGATCTCGCCCACGATGAAGATCACCTTCCAGCTCTTCCACCACTCCCTGATATTCCGCACCATGACGATCAACGTCATCAGGAAGACAAAGAACATGCCGTGCATATAGCCCCAGGAAAAGTTGGCATGCATCATGCGGAATCCTTTTTCATAGAAGATCAGGAACATTACTGTACCCATAAGATAATTCAGCCATGCAAACCAGTAATATCTGTTGGACTTTATATTTTTAAAATCAAATACCAGATTCAGGAAAAGTACGCCGATGGGCAATGCCATTCCCATGATAATACTTAAAGGAATGCTTTTGGAATAATTGCTCCATACTTTGGCAAAGCCGATGGCGATGCCTGTCTCCTCTCCCATGGCATTCGTCCCGGTGAAAATTCCGGAAAACTGGTACAGCAGGGCAATTCCCGTGGGGATCATGGTCACACACAGACAGAAGGCATTGCGAAAACTTTTTCCTCTGCTTACGATCAGCTGGATCAGGAGGATCAGACCGATCAGAGGCACCACTACCATCGTATAGCTTGGTTTGGTCATGGTGGTCAGCAGAAGGCTGACCGCGAAGAGAACGCAGTTCTTCCACTGAAAATCCTTCTCATATTCTGACAGCACCTTCACCGTCTCAAAAAAGCAGATAATCGCAAAAGGTCTGGTGGCCAGATAAGTGGCATTCCAGAAAGGATTCGGCGTATAAATCCCCATACAGCGATACGCATAATCAAAGCCGAAAAAAGCTGTATTCTTGGGAGAATACAGATTAGAAAGCAAAAATAGCGAAAAGACAAGCAGGGTCACAAGAATGTCCGTCATAGCCTGTCTTCCCTGAGTTAAGTCATCATAATGACTTACTTTCCGGATCTCCCGGTTCATATAATATTTTGTGATCACTACCGCTGCCAGATTGAACAGTGCGGTGGTGATGGCCATGGCCGCTTTCGCTCCGATCAGCCAGGCGGAAAGTCTGGCTGTCCAGAACAGGATCGGATAGGGAAACTCATAATTTCCCGCAATACCTGCCACCTTATTCACATAGTCCGGCATATCCGACTGAAAGCCCGGCACCTGATAGCACTCCATCCAAAACAGATATAACATAACCCCGGTATACAAAAACAGCAGGAAAAGAAATGTCACTTTTCCTGCCATTGTCTCCCGCAGGCCGCTCTTTATGGGATTCTTTTTCATAGAGCCGATCCTTTCTAGTTGAAACTGATCACGGGATCTTTGGGAGCCTTTGCCTTCTCCACACTGATGGCATGGAGTACAGGGCCCTCTCCCTTATAGTCTGCGAAGTATTCTCTGGCAACCTTCGCTGTCACTTTGACCCATTCCTTCTGCTTCAGGTCTTTCGTGCCTGCAAACTCACAGGCATAGCCCAGAAATGCCATATCTTCCGCACAGCAGGTCATTGCCATGCGTCCCGGTACGAAATAGCCATCGGGATATTCCTCGGGCTTCAGTACCATGGCCAGAAACTGGATATTTTTGCCTTCATAGCGCTCCAGATGATCCATGGAATCCAGATACCAGATGCCATAGCCCTGGTTGTCCAGTACGATAGGATCCTGATTCAGATCGTAGGGCAGATCCTCCTCGAAGATCTCATCGATCTCACCGTTGGAATCCTCGAAGATCACATCTGCGGAAGGATTCACCGCTTTGATGTTGCGCTTGTATACATTCAGATCCTTGATACCGTCGCAACGGTTGAAAATGATCATCTCGGACTTACGGATCATCTCTGCCAGCAGAGACTTCATATTTGTGTAGTACATAGGGAAGGTGGAGCCGTCAATGGTCGTGATCTGCTGCTCTACTTTCCAGTACCAGGGAAGCGTCATGTTCTTACAATTCCACATACCGTTATACTCGATGATGATACGGGCGGGCTTGTACTGCTTCTCCAGCTCGATCAGATGATTCGGAGTAAACTCCTCTTCCTCTTCGATCAATACGACATCCGTACGACTCTTTTTTAATAAAGCGGGATCGTATTCATTCTCGCCCTCTTCACAGAGGATGAGCAGTGTCTTTCCTTTGATCTGGAAATACGGCTGTCCCAGTGTAAATGTGATAAATTCTGTCTTACCGCTCTCCAGAAAACCATTTATGATATAGACTGGTTTCGTCATAATTCATACCTTTCTCTTTCTTATCCTGCTGCCTGTAAAATCCGTTCCGGCAATTTATTTACGGAACAGTTCTGCCAGCTTGTCCTCGTCCAGTTTGGAACCGATGACACAGATCTTACCGGTAACTTCCGGCTTACCGCTTCTGATGTCATGCTCTTCGGGAACATAATCATAATATACCCAGGTTCCGTCGGGAGCGGGTACCATACCCTTGGCACGCAGGATTGCACCGTACTCCCCGCTGTCCAGAGCAGTAAGGATCTTCTCGATGTCCTCTGCGCTGTAGGTATTGGGTGTCTCGATACCCCAACTGGTGAATACTTCGTCTGCGTGATGGTGATGATGGTGGTGGTCATGATCATGATCGTGGCAGCCGCAGGTGCAGTTCTCGTCATGCTCATGATGATGCTCATGGTCATGGTCTTCATCATGGTCATGATGATGGTGATGCTCATGCTCGTCTTCATCATCGTCGTCATCGTGGTGATGTCCACAGCAGCACTCATGGTCGTGGTCATCCTCGTCATGGTCGTGATGGTGATGATGCTCATGGTCACAGCACTCATCCTCATCGTGATCGTCATGGATATGCTCCAGCATTTCCTTCATCATATCTTCCAGCTTGTCAGCGCCTTCGATGGTCTTCAGTACTTCCCTGCCATCCAGCTGATCAAGAGGAGTGGTGATAATGGTAGCCTTGTCGTTATGCTCACGGATCATCTCCACGCAGGCATTCAGCTTTGCCTGATCCACTTTGTCGGTTCTGCTTAAGATAATGGTTCCGGCGTACTCGATCTGGTTGCTGAAGAATTCGCCGAAGTTCTTCATATACATCTTGCACTTGGATGCATCTACTACTGCTACCGCACTGTTGATCTCCACATCCAGATCTCCTGCCACGTTCTCCACAGCCTTCAGGACATCGGACAGCTTGCCGACACCGGAGGGCTCGATCAGAATACGCTCGGGAGCATAAGTGCTGATAACTTCCTTCAGGGAAGTACCGAAATCACCTACCAGAGAGCAGCAGATACAGCCGGAGTTCATCTCTTTGATCTCGATACCGGCCTCTTTTAAGAAACCGCCGTCGATACCGATCTCACCAAACTCATTCTCGATCAGAACGGTCTTGCTGCCGTCCAGAGCTTCTTTTAACAGCTTCTTGATCAGGGTGGTCTTACCGGCACCCAGGAATCCGGATACTACATCTATTTTCGTCATTGTTTTTTCCTCCAATCTGAGTCTAAGACCCATCCTTTTTATTTTCTATCATATTTACAGTATTGTCAATAAAACGATTATTAAATTTTTATCAACTAAGCCATAATGTTCGTCAGACACTGTGCGGATGCTCGCATACGCAACTGTGCTACGGTCTCTCCGTCTCGATCATGCTGTAAGGCACCACGGCCACTTTTCCCTCTTCATCACCGCCACACAGGATTCCTACGAACACACCGTCCTCCGTAAAGGCTCCGCCTCCTGACATTCCGGGAGCGATCAGTCCCTGCAGCAGAAGCATATACTGGTCAAAATCCTCCACATAGATCCAGGGATCCACCACGAAAGCATAGACCGGCAGCCCACTCTCCCCTCCGTACATCCATACATCGTCATATTCCTTCAGTGCATCGAATACTTCCCGATCCGTCTGCACCGGCAGACAGACCTTCCATGCTTCCTCTGACAGTTCCGCCTTGTCCACCCACAGGAAAGCCAGATCGCAGCTGTCCACTGTCTCCACGCCGGTGGCAGCCACCTGTGTTCCGTCCGGAAATGTCACCCGGGCCTCTCCGGTATCGTCCGCCAGTACGTGCCCTGCCGTTGCGATCAGAATCCTGTTTTCCTCTTCATCATAGATCACACCGCTGCCCTGCCGCTCTCCCGTCTGAATTCCCACCAGGGATTTCATTACCTTAAAATCATTCTCCGTCAGTTTCTGCTCTGTCTGCACCGGCAGTTCCACAAATTCCATTCCTGCGTCAGCCTGTCCCATGCCACTGTTTTCTTCCGAAACCTTCTGGCCTGCGGTCTCCGTGGAGACCTTTTCCTCACTCCCACCGTTTTCCCCGCAGCCGGCGAAAAGTAACAGGCAGCTCAGTATCACAGTGATCCCTTTTATCCGCATTCTCTCTTTTTTCTCCATGACTTCTCCATAGTTTCTCCGTGAAACATGCTCTGCATTGCAGTCGCTTATAACAGAAAACGGACCGCATCCGCAGTCCGCATTTTTTCTCAAAAGGTGTAAGCAAAAAATAAGCCGAGTTCTGTATATGACGATCATCTATCTAGTACGACTGTCACCAGCCGCATCAAGCGACCTACCTGAAAGCAGACCGGGCCGGTCTATAGCTCTCTGTTTGGTCTTGCTTCGGATGGGGTTTACATGGCTCCGTCTGTTACCAGCCGGACGGTAGTCTCTTACACTGCCTTTCCACCCTTACCGGCCAAAAGCCGGCGGTATATCTCTGTTGCACTAGCCTTGGAGTCACCTCCACCAGACGTTATCTGGCATCCTGCCCTGTGAAGCCCGGACTTTCCTCACCTGCATAAAGCAGCCGCGATCATCTATCTTACTTACACCTGTTCGATTATATCTTTTTCTTCCGGAAAAAGCAATATTTTTCTGCCAGACGTATGATTTCCCCATATCCCAGTGCTGCCAGCGGGAACATCATCATGTAATAGGCATACATATACCTGGCCTTTGCTTCCCAGAAAATACTGAACAAAAAGCCCCCGATCACAGCCACTGCCAACAGATGCTGTGTGATCTCACTGTCTTTTCGGACACAGAAGATAAAGTAAAACAGACACCCCAGATAGATAATAAACTGTAAACGATCTGCCATCCTCACCACACTGTCAAACAGATCTCCACTCAGCCGGTCTTCCAGTGCCGCCAGTTTCTCATGGTACACATCCCCGTGGTTAAAGTTGAAATACAGTGACTGATAGGTCGGGACATTCCACTGGGACAGAAGTTTTCCCTGATAAAAACCTCTCAGATACCCCGGCTGTGCTTTCATGGCCTGCATGCGCTCCTGCATCATCTCCCGGTAGATCTGATCGCTCTGCTCTGTATTACAGTCCGTTGCATAATATTGTGCCCAGCAATCGCTGTAATACCAACCGTACCGGCCACCGATCTCTTCCATTCCCAGATACAGGTAAGCCGATGTGGGCAATCCCCGGGAATGCTCCATTCCAGATCTCATCTCATACATTTTATAGATTCCCTGATAGCACAAGAGTGGCAGTGCCAACGCCAGCACCAATGAAATCAACAGGCGTCTGTCCCATTTTGAGAATATCCGTACCGCGCCGACCATGCAATATGCCACCACCAGGACCAGTGTGTTCTTACGCAGCAGAGTTCCCAGTGTAAGAGCTGTCACAATGCCCACCAGTGATCCCGTTTTTCCATATTTGATATATCGGACCAGCATCCATGCGGAAAACAGGGAACAGAATACCCAGGGAATCTCTCCGTAGACCCAGCTGGTATAAAAGACAGATGCCATACAGCTGCCCGCAAGCAGTGTCCCCATGGCCACCACCGCAAGTCTTCCGGAAACTTCCTTCAGAATGCCGTAAATGCAATAGATACCCGCCACGTTCAGAAGTACGAACACTATCTGGATCACATGATAATCCGCCTCTCCAAGAATCCGGAACAGCATCTCTTCCATGGCCGCCGGTCCCAGCTGATGAGCATACAGACCGCAATAATGATCCGGAGCCAGCGTCCCATAGTCACCCTGTATAAAATCTATGGCCGCACTAACAACCGATGCCTGATCTGCACTCGGCACTCTGTCTGCCGCCAGAACCCAGCACAATCCTGCGATTCCCTGCCAAAGCATGCCGAGCGTTACGGCAATTCTTTTGCACCAGATGACGATTTTGTCACCGGCCTTTTTTTCCACTGCCGTCAGAACTGCATACAATAGCAATATCAGCGCTGCTGCCGCCAGATTCCGTATTACGGAATCCGGAATCTCCACCAGATCTTCATGACCTGCCACCGGAAGCATATACTGCAGGGTACGCATGGCATACCATACAAGGAACAGAAGGATCAGGCTGCCCATGATCCGGATCACCCAGTTTGCTGTCTGCTTTACTATCGATTTTATCTTTGGTAAACGACTCTCCACAGGTATTCTCCTTTTCTTACTGTAGAGTAAACTATTCAGAATCATGCGTGTAAACTATTCAGAATCATGCGTGTAAACTATTCAGCACCTCATTCGCAAAATCGCCTCTCCGAGGCTTACTTTTTGCTCATGTGGTTACTTCGTCGCATCAATTCTGCCGCACAGTCTTACGAATGCAAGCATTCGACGCCTGTCAGCAGAATTGCGCTACTCTGAATAGTTTACACGTTGAAGCAGCTTCCACCCACAAATTCCCTGCACAGAGAATTATTGGGAAGGCTTTCACTGGTCACACCCAGGAAATACTCCAGGAACTTAAGCAGTCTCTTGGCTTCGTAATATTCCGGTTCTCCCTTGTCGATCTGGAACAATAACGGCTCTGCGAACTGCTTTAACACTGCCAGTTCATAGATCAGGACGGAATTAAACATGGCATCCGCATCCTCCTGGAACGGGAAAATATTCTGTTCCTCACCCCGTCGTACAGAAGCCCACATATCGATGGTGCGTCTCGCATCCGCACCTCTGGTCCTCGCATCTCTGACCATACGGCGGAGAAGTCTTCCGTCCGTAGTCGGGATCCGGTTATGCTCATCAATATTGATATTGGTCAATGCACTGATATAGATCTTGTATTTACTCTTCTCGGGAAGTGCATAAGATGTCTTCTCATTCAGACCGTGGATACCTTCGATCACCAGAATATCATCCGGTCCCAGTTGTTTGAAATTGCCCTTATATTCCCGCTTTCCGGTCTTGAAGTTAAAGGAAGGCAGTTCCACACGTTCACCGGCTAACAATCTGCACATGTCGTCATTGAACTGCTTTACATCAATCGCTTCCAGACATTCGAAATTGTAATCACCGTTCTCATCCCTTGGCGTGAATTCTCTGTTCACGAAATAGTCATCCAGTGCAATGGGGTGCGGTGTCTTCCCCAGGGTCTTCAACTGAATGGATAATCTGTGGGAAAAACTGGTCTTGCCGGAAGAAGAGGGTCCGGCGATCATGACAAATTTCACGCCGCCCCTGTCTACGATGCTCTTGGCAATCTCGCCGATCTTACGCTCCTGCTGCGCTTCCTGTACCAGGATCAGTTCACTCAGCGACCCACGGCAGATCTGATCATTCAGATCACCTACGGTCTCAATACCGATCTCCTTTCCCCATTCCTCAGATTCTTTCAACGTCCGGAATAACAGCTTTCTCTCTTGAAACGGCTTAACATGTGTAGGATCTTTTTTATCCGGCAGTAGCAGCATAAATCCATCCTCATACGCTATGACATCGAACCACTTTACATAGCCGGCATTGGGCAGCATGTAGCCGTAATAATAATCGTAATAACCGTCCATTTCATAAATATTTACGAAAGAGCCTCTGCGGTAACGGAACAGCTTTTCCTTATCCTTCATCCCCTCTTTCCGAAACAGTTCCATGGCATTATCCAGGGAATAGGATCTCTTCAGAAAAGGTGTCTTTGCCTCCACCAGCTCCCGCATCCGGTTACGGATCTTTGCAGCATTTTCTTCCGTCGCATTGATCTTCCCTTTTGGAGAGATGTAGGAGCCGTTGCCGATGGCAAATTCCACACGACAGCTCTGGGCCGCCTCTCTGCCGTAGACATCAAATACCGCTTTCAAAAACAGCATTGTGGCAGAACGCACATAAGTCTTGTTGCCCACATCATCCTTCAAGGTAAAAAAGGTAACCTCGCAATCCCTTGTCAGTTTCTTGAACAATTCTCTGATCTTGCCGTCTCTGGCTGCCAGTGCGATCAGATTCTCATACTCCTGCTGATAATCGTTGGCCACATCCTCGTAAGTGGCTCCCTGAGGATATTGTCTCTCTTCCCCGTTTATCTTCACTGTGATCATTTTTCTCACCCTGTCCTTCTGTAATCTGCTTTTACAGGTCTTATTTTTCAAACGCAATCCGGTTCCTTGCCATTATCATACCAATCCAGTGCACGGGTAATCAGGGTGATCTCGTCTGCGATCTCCTGTCTGCGGCATATGGTTCTGGGATTGTCCGCATCTGCCTTTTGCTCCATGCGTCCCACGATCTGCTTTCGCTCGGTCAGCATCCATTCCAGATACTCCCGAAGTATCCGGTCTCTGCGGGATAAAAGTAGCGGGCCGAACTTTTCCGCCAGTCCGGGATCCAGACCTTCCGTCTTCCAGGAGTCCCCGACCTTCTGCCGTACCGCATCGTCCGTCATCGCACCCAGCCAGCGCACCTTCATCATAAAATAATATTTTCCTTCTTCGTAGATGATATTCTCATCCAGCAGAAGATATCCCTCATCCATCAGGAATGTCCGAAAATGCGGGATCTCTGACTGTGGCTGCAGGATCAGCTCTGCAAATCCCTGTGCCTGTTCTCTTCCTTCGGTAAGAATCTTCTCCATGAGAGGTCCACCCATGCCGGCACAGATCATCCCGTTCGCCTCTCCGGTCTTCAGGCCGTGCAGGCCGTCAGAAAGTCTGGTCTCTATCCTGTCCTGCAGACCATATTCCCGGATATGCTCTCTGGCACGCTCCAGGGGCCCTGACCGCACATCCATGGCGATCACCCGCGGGGAGAGCCCCTTCTGCACGAGATAGACCGATACAAAACCATGGTCACACCCCACATCTGTTATCACCGTGCCGGGAGTGACCATGTCTGTTAAAGCCTGCATTCGATTGGATAATATAACTTCCGCCATTAATCCAGATAATCCTTCAGCTTGCGGCTGCGGCTGGGATGACGCAGTTTGCGCAATGCCTTTGCTTCGATCTGACGGATACGTTCACGGGTAACGTTGAATTCCTTACCTACTTCCTCCAGAGTACGGGCCCGTCCGTCATCCAGACCGAAACGGAGTCTCAGTACTTTCTGTTCTCTCTCTGTCAGAGTACCCAGCACTTCCACCAGCTGTTCCTTCAGCAGGGTAAATGCTGCAGCATCGGAAGGAACCGGTACATTATCATCCTGAATGAAGTCGCCTAAATGGCTGTCTTCCTCTTCACCGATAGGAGTCTCCAGGGATACGGGCTCCTGGCTGATCTTTAAGATCTCACGCACTCTGTCTACCGGCATGTTCATCTCTTCCGCGATCTCTTCGGGGGTCGGTTCTCTTCCCAGCTCCTGCAGCAGCTGTCTGCTCACGCGGATCAGTTTGTTGATGGTCTCTACCATATGCACCGGGATACGGATGGTTCTCGCCTGATCGGCGATCGCTCTGGTGATGGCCTGACGGATCCACCAGGTCGCATAGGTGGAGAACTTATATCCTTTACGATAATCGAATTTCTCTACAGCTTTGATCAGACCCAGGTTACCTTCCTGGATCAGGTCTAAGAACAGCATTCCACGGCCTACATATCTCTTGGCAATGCTGACTACCAGACGCAAATTGGCCTCTGCCAGACGCTTTTTCGCTTCCTGGTCGCCCTCTTCCATTCTCTGGGCCAGTTCGATCTCTTCCTCAGCACTTAACAGGGGCACCTTGCCGATCTCCTTTAAGTACATACGGACAGGATCCTCAATGCTGACGCCTTCCGGTACGGACAGGTCGATGTTCTCCACATCCACTTCGTCCTCATCGGTCAGAATGATCTCTTCGTCATCCACATCATCGTCATCGGTAATACGCAGCACATCTACGTTGTTCTGGTCCAGATACTCCAGAACCTTCTCCATCTGTTCCTCTTCCAGAGGCATGTCCGCAAAGAAGTCACTGATTTCCTGATACTCCAGCACATTCTTTTTCTTTTTCGCCATATTCAGGAGCTCTTTTATCTTCTCCGCAAATTTTGCCTGTGTGTTTTCATCCATTTTCGTGGTTCCATCCTTTCATTGCCATTATTTATAGCCATATTTCGTATTTTTTATAACTGTCCCGAGCCGCAAACCCTATTATTCCAGAGAAATGCGGGCTCTTTGTAATTCTTCCAGTGCTTTTTTGCCTTCCACCGCTTTTTTGACCGCGTTGACATCCGTACCCAGCTGCGCCATGTAGTACTGGTAGCTGTTGCGTTTGACTGACACCAGAATGTCATGGAAAGCTCTTTCTCTCTCCTGCTTCGTGGACAATTCGGGGAGCGTTGTATGGAACAGCTCCGCTGCCTGCCTCTGCTCCTCTTCATCCTCAAACATGCTGATGATCCCCGCCGGCTGAAACTGTCCGTTGTCCAGCTCTGCAAACATCTTCTCCGCCACCTTGCGATACAATTCCTCCGTGAAATCCTCCAGAGAAATGTACTTGCGTACAATCGTATACAGAGAAGGATCATCTCCGATCCAGGTGATCAGCAGTCTCTGGGACTTCCGTCCGCTCTCCGAAGGATCGCTCTTGTTCTGCACTCCGCTGCGGGGACGGGGAATCGGTCTGGCGATTCCCGTCTGGGAAGCATATCCTATGACCATCTTGCGCAGATCATCGGGACGGATCATATATTTTTCGGCAATGGCCTGCAAATAATTCTCCCGCTCCAGATCTTCCGAAAATTCGCACAGTTTCTGTGCGATCTCCCGGTGGAACTTCGTCCGCTGTTCCGGATCACTCTGATCGTATTGTTCACTCAGGATACGGATCTCGAAGTAGAAACTGTTCTCCGCCTGATCGATTCTCTCCTGAAAAGCCTCTTTCCCAAGATTCTTGATAAATTCATCCGGGTCCTTATAAGGACGCATATTGATGACTTTACCGGTAAGCCCGGCCTCCCTGAGAATACCGATACCCCGGAGTGCCGCCTTGGTTCCGGCACCGTCGCTGTCGTAGGCCAGCAGGATATTTTCCGCATAACGGTGTAAAAGGTTGGCCTGTTCCACCGTAAATGCCGTTCCCAGGGATGCCACCGCCTGGGTAAATCCCGCCTGATGCATGGCTATGACATCCATGTAGCCCTCGCACAGGATAATATTGCCCGTCCGGGCAGTCCTTGCGAAATTCAGTCCATAAAGATTCCTTCTCTTATCGAAGATCATGGTCTCCGGTGAATTCAGGTATTTCGGTTCCCCGTCGCCCATGACTCTGCCGCCGAAGCCGATGACCCGGTGGTTGATATCCTGTATGGGGAACATGACACGATTCCAGAACTGGCTTCGCAGTCCCCGCTGTTCAGAAAACATTGCCAGCCCGGAGTCTTTGATCTCTTCGTCCGTAAATCCCTTTTTCCGCAGGTACTGTACCACCTGCTCGCCGTTTTTCCCGGCATAACCCAGTCCGAAATGATGCATGGTCTCATCGGTCAGCTTCCGCCCCGTCAGATACCGCATTCCCACTTCGCCACGGGGATCCCGCAGCATATAATAAAAATATTTTGCCGCTTCTTTATTGACTTCCAGCAGCCGCATACGTTTGCCGGCTTTTTTCTTCTGTTCCGGTGTCTCCTCCACTTCGGGAAGCTTTACCCCGGCGCGGTCCGCCAGGATCTTAATGGCCTCCGGGAAGGTATCGTTTTCATATTTCATAAGAAACGTATATACATTTCCGCTGGCATGGCATCCGAAGCAATAATACATCTGTTTGTTCGAAGACACCGAAAAGGAAGGTGTTTTTTCGTTATGAAAAGGACAGCAGCCCCAATAGTTGCTTCCCTTTTTTTTCAATGAGACATAGCCCGATATCACATCCACGATGTCATTTCTGGCTCTGACTTCTTCTACCAGTTCTTCGGGATAATACACGTTTTTAACTCCTATTTTATCTTGTACCTATCTCTGCCAGGATTTCGGTATGTAAATATCCTCGTATACCGCTATGGCAAACCGATCCGTCATCGCTCCCACATAGTCGCAGACGACCTTCTCTCTCGGTTCTCCCACGGAAAGAAGATTGAGATATTCTTCCGGCAGATCATCCAGATGCTTCAGGAAATGCTGGTACAATGTCTCCATCAGCATCTCTGCTTTCCCCTCTTCGCTCTTCGCTACCGGGTTCTTGTAAACTCTCTCAAACATGAACTGTCGTATCTTCGTCATGGCTTCCGCCACCGGCTCCGACATCAGGATGTCTCCCTTGTCCATGCTGTTGGTCACGATGTCATGAATGAAATGATCCAGTCTCTCGGTGGGGCTGCTGCCGATCACCTCACAGATGTCCTTCGGCACATCCGCTTCCATGAGGATTCCTCCGCGGATGGCGTCATCCATATCGTGATGAATATAGGCAATTTTATCGGAAAGTCTGACGATCTTGCCCTCAAGGGTGTGGGGCTTTCCAATGGTCTGGTGGTTTCTTATACCGTCTCGCACCTCGTAGGTCAGATTCAGCCCCTTGCCATCCTTCTCCAGAATGTCCACGGTGCGGACGCTCTGTTCGGCATGTTCGAAGCCAAAAGGGCATACTCTGTTCAGCGCACGCTCTCCGGCATGTCCGAAAGGCGTGTGTCCCAGATCGTGTCCCAGCGCAATGGCTTCCACCAGATCCTCGTTCAGCTTTAATGCCTTTGCTATGGTTCTGGCCGTCTGGGATACCTCCAGCGTATGTGTCAGTCTGGTACGGTAATGGTCACCCTCAGGTGTCAGAAATACCTGGGTCTTATCCTTTAGCCTTCGAAAGGCCTTGCAATGGATAATACGGTCTCTGTCTCTCTGAAACACCGGCCGGATATCACATTGTTCTTCCGGTCGCAGACGTCCTTTGGAGTTCACACTCAAGGATGCGTACGGACTTAAATAATCCTTTTCCCACTGTTCCAAGTTTTCTCTGATCGTCATAGTTCCTCCTGCCCCTACTTCTAATATTCTGTGCCTGTCTTAAAAATCCTTTTCTTTCTTTTGAAAAAAATAGTCATTTTTTCTGATTTAAATTATCTGCACACAGAATAGATGAATTCCGCATTCTTATCCATGGCCTCACTGGCCTTTTTGAAGGGTGACATCTGAAAAACATGCCACATTCCGGGGAAACGGTCGATATGCGCAGCGACCCCGGCTTTGATCAGATTTTTATATAACCGCAGGGAATCGTCCAACAGGATTTCATTCTCTCCCACCTGAATATAGACGGGCGGGAAACCATGAAAGTTTCCAAACAGCGGAGAAATATAAGGATCCGTCAGATCTCTGTCCGGGGCATAGGCCCTGGTCATACGGTCGATGTACTCTTTATCCAGTACCGGATCCAGTTCCGCCTTGGTCTGGAAAGTCTTGCCCTCGCCGGTAAGATCCGTCCAGGGAGACATCAGCACGATTCCTCTGGGAAGCAAGCGCTCCTGCTCTTTTAATTTCAACACCAGTGAAAGCGCCAGATTACCTCCGGCCGAATCTCCGGTAATGACCACATCTCTTGCTCCGTAGCCCAAAAGCATCAGATAGTTCCAGGCTTTCATGGCATCCTCCGCAGCTGCCGGATACGGATGCTCCGGTGCCAGTCTGTAATCAAAGCACAGCACATCCATGGAAGTACCCGCCGCCAGCTTCGATGTCAGGGTTCTGGCATAGATACTGCTGCCGGTGGAATATCCGCCACCGTGGCAATGCAGGATCACATACTTTTTCATATGAGCCCGGTTCACACTGACCCACTCCGCATCCATGCCATCGATGTCCACGGGACGGTACTGGATCTCTTTACTGTTGCCAAGCAGCTCGCCGATGTGATCCTGGGATTGTCTGTGCTTCTCCAGATCCGGATTCTCCACAAGTCCGTGGGCTCTCCGGATCAGCTGCATCAGATTTTGATTACTTTTCTCACTGTTTTTTCCTACCAGTGCCATAAGTTCCTCCTGTTCACCAAGTTTTCTCGTAACTATTCAGCGCCTCATTCGCAAAATCGCATCTCCGATGCTTTCCTGAACAACAAGTTCACTTGTTGTTTGCTCATCTGAGGCTGCTTCGCCAATATTTCATGGCTCTGAATAGTGATCAAAAGTGCAATCTTCTGCGCACTGCATTGCGCAGTCTCCTCCGGGATAAAAGGGTGGCAATGGTGATATCGACGATCACGCAGATCGTCAGCACGATAGCCGACCATCCCAGTGCGATCTCCTGTCTCAGGAACCGGTCGATCAGAAGTTCCAGTCCCACGCACAAAACAGCGATTCCCGAGATCAGGTACAGGGCTCCTGTCAGGAAGGACATGGGGAGCTTGCGGATACAGAACGTCACCGCTTCCACCACTGCCGTCACCAGCAATACGATCGGCAGTCCCAGTCCATAGAACCAGCTGTTATGTCCCGTCAGATAAGTCAGCAGATATAGATACACGATCACTGCCACTCCATCCAGCAGGATCGACAGATAAATGGGCTGTCTCGTATAAATAACCACAGGAATCATAATAACCCACAATACCAGGACTACGCCGATCACCGCCAGAGACCACAGACTGCTGCGGAACACAAAAGCGTTTAACAGCCCACAGGTCACCGCCGTAGCCAGTACAATAACCGTCACCAGTACTCCCAGATCTTTTCTTTTTACCACTTCCACCTGTCCCTTTTCCTTTGGAAAAGGGGATGGCTGCTTCTCCGGTTCCGGTGCCTTGGGATTATACACCGGTGTGTCGCACAGAGGGCACTTCTTTGCCGAAGCATCCAGTTCCACACCACAGTTCACACAATATGACATAAGCATTTCCTTTCCAACCGGAGGATCTACCGGTTACTCTCGATCTTCACATGAATACCGTCCTGTACCAGCTTGCGGAAAAACAGTCGTTCCACATCCGTTTCCGCAATACTGCTGGCAAAATTGATGGTCAGAATATCTTCAAAGCTGGCAATGGCACAGTTGGTTCTCGTAGAGAACGGCTGTCCCATATAGATATCAAAACGTTCGATATAGGGCTTCATGGTCTCCGGCACTTTCAAAGCTCCCATGTTGGTCAGTCCCGCCGAAGAGTTTTTGTCCTGGATCTTCGTATAGAACTGGCGGACCACCAGATCCTTGATAAACAGCGGTACCACACGGATAAACGGGTTCCTCTGGGTCTCTGCGTTGGTGGTGATATCGCCCCGCAACAGCTTTTCATTCAGATAATACCGCATGTAATTGTGCACCTGGGTCACGATCTCTTCAAAAGTGTATTCTCCCAGTCTTGGATCGATCCCCGGATAGATCATGGTGATAAAATTCCGCAGAGTCTTCGATGGGAAAAAGCGCCGCAGATTCACCGGCATGGCAATCTTTACCGGACGTAATTTTAAATGCCACTCACTCTCCTGCTTCTGCATCAGTGCATAGAGCAGAACCGCATTGAGATATTCCGTAATGGTGGCATTATAGCTTTTTGCCACCTTCATGACCTCTGTCACCGACATAATACCGTCTATGATGTTCAGGGTATAAAAGGGCTCCTTGGTTCCCCGGACACGGTAAGTCTTCTCCCCCGGTCTGGGCGGGCACACCTTGGCATTGGCATATTTCATGTAGGCATCTTCCAGTTCTCCCGGATCCGGTGTCTCTAAAATATCCAGCACAAAACCGCCGTTCTCGATCTCCGTATGCCCCTTCAGGCGCAGATAAGTGGCCGTCAGAGTCTGCAATACGCACATGCCTCCGGTACCGTCTCCCAGACTGTGATGGGCCTCCAGGGCGATCCGGTTCCGGTAATAATAGATTCTTACCAGATACCGGTTATTGGCCTTGAAATACATGGGCTGACAGGGATTTTTCACGTCCTCCTGCACAAATGGGCCGGGGCGGTCATTGGGCTCCAGGTATCTCCAGAAGACACCCTTGCGGATAGCCGCCTTATACGTCGGAAAACGAGGCATTGTCAGATTCACCGCCCGCTGCAGCATCTCGGGATCGATCTCCTCCTTTAAAAGAACGGACAAACGATAAACGGAAGAAAAATCTCTTCTCTGTAAGGTCGGGTATACGATGGCCGACAGATCCAGTTTGTACCAGTCCTTGTGTACTTTCGATGCCCTGTCTGTCTTCGTTTTGTCTCTTCTATTAATTGCCACGGTTTTCACCCCTTTCCTGGTTTTGTATTATATTTTTCAGAAACGACAAAGGCGGCAACCTTTCGGTCACCGCCATGTGATGCAGAAAGAGGGACTTGAACCCTCATGGTATCACTACCACACGGACCTGAACCGTGCGCGTCTGCCAATTCCGCCATTTCTGCGAACAAATGTATATTACAACAACCGACTCCAAATGTCAACACTATTTTTCGAATTATTTAAACTGTATGCAAAATAATTACGATTTCTGCGTTCTTCGGCCTTGTAACTATTCAGACCCCATTCGCAAAATCGCCTCTACGAGGCTTCCTTTTTGCTCATGAGGTTACTTCGCCATGTAAAACTGCTTATCTGCCTGAATGCAAGCATTCGCAGAACACAGTTTTGCATGGCTCTGAATAGTTACCAATTATTTTACATTTACATGTAGGAACTGAACAGATTGCCTGCATTGTAAGTGCCGGTATATCCTGCTGTTCCGGTGTACAGACTGCTTCTGGCGGAAGCATGGTCTGCTGCAAAATTGATCATGGAACTCTGTGCGGATACACGGTAACCATAGGAACCGTTCCCCTGGAACAGGTTCTTCACAGTATTCATATCGGCTTTCATAAAGGTATCCTTGTCCAGAGACAGGGTACCGTCATTTTTCATAGTGATACCGATCTTCGCCAGCTGCTTGCTATTGGCAATGGTAGTATTCCCCAGAGATTCCGTGCGGTTGTTCACTGTGGTATCGCTCACATCATCCACAGCAGCCATCACGCTATTGTAATTTGTCACAAAGCTGTTCACCGCACTGTAGATTGCGTCAGTGTCGTACCCCTTGGTAGTACTCTCCACACCATTCTCATCTTTGGTAGTGATATCCTTCTGGGTGAACAGATCCTTTTTCCCGGTCGCTAACAATGCATCTGCGGATTCCTTCAGAGCATCTGTCGTGGTCTCTACCTTCGCCAGCGCCTTCTTCGCAGTATCTGTCGCGGTATCTTTCTTCGTAATGGTGGAAGCTGCGGTCTTGCTATCGCCGCTGTCCTTGGCATAGTATGCCTTCATCAGCTTCCCGTAGCTGCCGTTCTTAATACTTGCATAATCTGCCAGCCAGTTGCCGCTTAGCGCATTGGATGCAGAGGAACTCAGTCCGGAAAACAGAAAAGAATAATTCGTTTTTGCCTGAATATTAATACTCATCACAGTCACCTCCGTGTCAACTGTTTTGAATCGGCCTTTCAGCCATTAGTCCTTTTATATCAGTTACAGTATACTACTTATTTCGGATTTTTCCAAGGTTTGTTAACTGTTTTTTGAAAAAATCCCATTAATTGAGTATTTTTTCCAGCATGGCCACCCGGTTGAAGGGGAAAGAGAAATAATAGCCGTCCGCAAAATCCTCTGTCATGGTGATTACTTCCTTTGCCAGCTGCACACCGGCCTGCTCTCCCTCTTCTCTGGTCATGTCCGCCCGGTATCTTGCCAGTACTTCGTCCGTCACGTCGATGCCTGCCATCTCGTTCTTCATAAAGGTGGCATTTTTAAGACTCACGAAAGGCATGATCCCGCAGAGAATCCTTGCTCCGGTCTCCTCTTTGATCCGGCGCACTCTGTCGGCACTCTCCTGTGTGGAAATGGGCTGCGTCAGGAAAAATGTGGCTCCTGCCGACATTTTCTTCTTCACTCTGCCGATCTCCACTTCCAGATTCCGTCTGCCCTGATTGATGGCACCGCCGTAGCTTACCGGTGCCTGTGCAAACTGCTCTTCGTTCATGTCCGCAAGGATCTGCATGAGACCTACGGAGTCAAAATTGAACACACTCTTTACCGTGGTACGCACCATGGAAGGAATAGGGTCTCCCGTAATCACCAGGAAATTCTGGATACCGTTAATATAGGCTCCCAACAGCTGGGAACGCATGGCAATGGCATTTTTATCCCGGCAGCAGATATGAGGCATGACACACATACCGGTCTCTCTTGCCACCTTCTCCGCCATAAGAATGGAATCTGCTCTGGTACGTCCCGATGGGGAATCCGGGAAAGTCAATACATCCACACCGCTTCTCTGGAGCAGATGTGCTGCATCCATCAGTTTTTCATCATCAATTCCCATGGGCGGTGCCAGTTCCACGGCGATCAGCTTTCGGTTCCTGCCCTCCAACTCTTTGGCATGATAAAAAGAACGGTCTTCCTTCGGTGCCTGCTGTTTCTCCGGTTCTGTGTCTTTTTTTGCCTGTGGGTACTGGGTCAGATCCAGCTTTCCGGCAAGCTCCGCGATATATTCCGGCGTCGTACCGCAGCAGCCGCCTGCCATATCCACTCCAAGAGCAGTCATCTGCTGCATTCTGTCCACAAAATAGTCTTTGTTATCCCCGGTGAAGAGCATACGGCCGGTGACCATCTGAGGATACCCCGCATTGGGAAGGGCTGTGAGAAGTTTTCCTTCCGGTTTTTCCAGTATCTGCAGGATCCGGTGCATATGGGACGGACCCACACCACAGTTAAAGCCCACGGCATCGATCTCCTTTACTTCACCTGCTCTCTGTAAAAGCTTTCTGGCACTTAATCCTGCATTGCTGTAGCCGAACTGGTTTACAGAGAATTGTACCGTAATAAATGCCTGTTCCCCGATCATTTTGATCGCAGGCAGGAGCTCTTCCATCTCGGAAAAAGTTTCAAAGACAAAAAAGTCCGCTCCCTCTTCCAGAAAAATATTACAAATTTCTTCATATTCTCTGCTTAAAGCATCTTTCTGTGCCATGGCCTCCCCCGGAATCTGGCCAATGTCCGCCGCTATGTAGATCTCTTTCGTCTCTCCGGTGGCTTCTCTCCACTCTGCCACTGCTTCCCTTGCCAGCCGGAGCCCACTGCGCAGTGTCTCTCCGATCTGTTCCCGGGGTATATCCATGCAGAAGCTGTTGGCAGCAAAGGTATTGGTTCGTAAAATCTGTGCTCCTGCTTCCAGATATTCTCTATGGATCTCTTTTACCCGCTCCGGAGCCTCCAGATTCGCCAGCTCCGGCAGCTGCCTCGTGTCGTATTTTCCTCCGTAATAAGTGCCGAAAGCTCCGTCAAACAGAATCTTTTTCTGTTGGATTCTTTCACGGATCTGTTCTTTGGTGTATTTTGTATTGTTCATATCTGTATCCTTTTTTGTTTTATTTTTAACGATGCCTGTTTACCAAAACGAGCAGGTCTGCATCTGCAAACCTGCTCGTTAACTAGAATAGCATATATTTTTCTAAAAAAACAGTAGCAAATTTAATGATTACATTAACTTGCGGAACAATGCGGTCAGA
>ERZ1034913.160-NODE-160-length-66822-cov-9.984274_pt1 | contig 66822 bp, 76 predicted proteins | sample MGYA00520697_ERZ1034913 | MGnify/ENA primary metagenome ERZ1034913 (study PRJEB33766, sample SAMN09781786) | gut metagenome | biome: gut microbiome | host: Homo sapiens | place: Madagascar | study: EMG produced TPA metagenomics assembly of the PRJNA485056 data set...
CCGCGCCTTCACGCCGCCCGCAGGGCGGCTCCCAAAAAGCCAAAGAAAAAGGGCATCCTCCCGGATGCCCTAGCTCCTTTACCGACCGAACTCCTCCCGATAGCGGTTATGGTCTGCTAGTGCTTACCTCTTGTTACGGTAGCGGCGCTTTTCCATCTGGTAGTCGTACTCCATACCCGCAAGGTAGACGCACCACACGCCGACCACCATGAAGAGCGTACCCATAACAAACTCGATTGTCGCCCAGACAGGCGCATCCACGCTCGCAAGCATGAGCGTGTACGCCATAATCCCGCAGCCGATAAGGATTGCACCATAGGTCTCAAGCTCCCTGACGTTCTTCATCTTGAAGTCCCTTCTGCCATGGGGCGGCTCGGTTGCCGTCCCCCTTGCTGTCTATAAATATAGCAGACCGGCATACCAGCAAGCAGGTGAACCGTACACTCCATACATCCTGCATATTCTGCACGAAAAAAGGGCACCCTCCCGGATGCCCGTCCTTTCCCTATCCGAGGTCGATATACCTGCCGACCGCATCGGTATACCCTCCATGCGCAATCCTCCGCCCGCTCGGGTTCTTCCTGACGAATCCCGCTTCCTTGCGGTCGAGATAATAGCGGTGGTTGCACACACGGCACCACCCGGCAAGCTCCCTTCCGCCGCGAACCAAGTTGAACGCTTCCGCTGGCAGCACACGCCCGCACCTAGGACAGCGCTTCTTTGTCGGCAGCATCCTTTTTCCAAACCTCCTTCCCGGCATCCGTCAGCTCATGGACAAGCCATTCCGCTCGAAGCGGTTTCTTCTCTTTTTTCCCGTCGTGCGCGACGTGCAGCCCGTACACGTCATACGACCACGCTCCGGCAATCCCGACAATCAACCAATCGCGTCCGTCCCCTCCGTAAAGGGTCTCACCGAACATGACCGGCTTGCCGTCTGCGCAAAGCATCTGCCCCTTCGCCATTCGCTTCTCTCGCCTGCATTTGCGCTTGTAGGTAGCATCAAGGCGTTTGAATGCCCCTCTCTTCGAGTTCTCCATGCTCCTCTGATACTCCCCCTTGAGGTTCAGAAGCTCTTCCTCAAGATTTGCCGCTTCCGAAGCCGAATCGACCAGACGGTTCAACAGTGCCAATGCCCCGTCCCTCATCGCCCCGTCAAACGCCTGCTCGACGGCATACCTCAGAAGCCGCACGTCCTTCTCCTCGATTTTCTCCTTGCCCATATTCATCCCTTCTCTAGCGCCGTCCGAACGGCTTCCCCATGTCATACCAGCTTCGTCCCTCGTAGCCGCGTCCGCACCCGTAATGGCCGATGACCCTCCACCCGGAAAGGTCGAGGTCGTAGAGCCTTGTAAGCTCCTCTCCATACGTTCGCTTTCCCTGCCGCACAAGCTCCTCGTCGCTTGCGTTTATGTACAGTTCCCCGTACCGCTCGAACACGTACTCGACCCGCTTGCCACTACCGATAACATCCCCTGCGCAGACCTGCCACGGGCGCAGGGGCTTACTCCCCGCGCCCATCCTTACGGCTCCAAGTAAATCTCGACCATGATGCAACGCTGCGTCTCGTCCTCGCAGGAAAGCCAGGACGGGTTCAGTGTGAAAGAACTCACGTCATCCTCCCCATGCTGCAAGACCAGCCCGCGTTTGCCAAAGAAAGTCGCTCCCGTTATGAGTCCAAACTCCCATTCCTCTGGATAATGGACGCGAAAGCGGTAACAATCCCCTTTCAGGCTATCCATCAACTCCTTGACCTTCATTCCGCTCATCCCTCGTCCTCCTCATTTTTCAGCTCGATACAGATGGTCGGCTCGACCTCCATGAGCGGGAAGATATAGCCGACCTCCCTTTCAAGGATTTGCGGGTGTTCGTCAGGGTAGAACTCCTCCGCATCGCCTAGATAGTGCTCAATCGTAGTACCCGTCGAATCATAGCTTCGAATCGCGATTTCACCCTGAATGTAAGTCTCCTCGAACAGCTCCCCGAGCGTCATGCTTCCTCCTCTAGCCGATTCCGTGACCGAATATGCGGGCATCCGTGCAGGCATCCTCAAAAAGACTGTAATCGCCGTCAAACCCGAACCTATGACAATAGCGCTCGATGAGCCTTTCGTACCTATCGTAGTCCTCATCGGCATATGCCCGGTTCACTCGGTCGATTGCCCTGCGGCGCTCCTCCGTGTCTTTAGGCTGCATAGCGACTCCCCGCAAGCTCCACGCCGTAACGCGGTGCGATACGGTCGCAGACGGCATCGAGCGCATCCTCGTCCATCCGTGCCATCAGCTCTTCGCAAAAACCCTCCCAGCCAATCGCGTCCACGAGGACGTTGACCTTCTCCGTAACATCCAAAGTAGCCATCTTGAAGTCCCTTCTGCCTTTGGGCGGCTCTGATGCCGTCCCTCTTGCTGTCTATAAATATAGCAGGCTGGCATACCAGCAAGCAGGAAAACACGATAAATCAGGAAACTCCATACATCCTGCATATTATGCATAGCAAAAAGGGCACCCTCCCGGATGCCCCGTGCTGCCGCCGTCTCAATCTTCCACGTAATCAATCAAGTCTTCCACGCCATCAATAGCAGTGGGTTTTTCCAATGTGCCCATCGAATAATCGTAACCGTAGTAATCAGCAACATCTAGGCACGCCTTGAGGACATGCTCGGCAAGATACAGCTCATCGCTTTCAATCTTTTCGATGGCGAAACGCTTCAAGTCATCGTAGGACGTGATATCGGCACCGTCATCCATGAGCGCAGGAACGATATCGTCCAGCGTTTCCCCGTTTGCAATCCGCCTGTCAAGCTCCGCACGCTTCATCCTAAACCCCTTCCTGCCATGGGCGGCTCCGGTGCCGTCCCTCTTGCTGTCTACAAATATAGCAGGCTGGCATACCAGCAAGCAGGAAAACACGATATGAGCGGGAAACTCCATACATCCTGCATATTATGCATAGCAAAAAGGGCACCCTCCCGGATGCCCTGAATGTCCATGGCTAACGCCCCACCCTCCAAATCTTTTCCTCGCCCGTGAACGTATCTGTGATTACGCATCTGCCGCCCGCCGCATACTTGACACCATTCGGCAGCGCTTCCGCCGCCCTGCGGCACCTCGTCCAAAAACTCAGGTACCCGTTTCCGCTGAACCCAACGGCAATCTCATCGTCGAACTCGTCCATCGCATCTTCCGCCGGTTCCGATTCCAGATAGAGTACCACGCCGTTTTCGTTCTCTCGCGTGTAGTGGTATCTCGCCATATTCATGATTCCTTTCCGTCTACTCGGCAAGCCCTTTAACTTGCCTACCCGATAACCAGTATTATAGCATACCAGCACACACCACAATGCGAGACTCCATGCCTTCTCCATGGAACTCGGGTCATTAGGGGCGAGCAGCCCCTAATCTGAGGGAGCGCAAGCGACCGCGCCACGGAGAGACCCCGCGAAACCGTAGGGTGTCAAGAAAAGCCAACCTCCCGTCGCGGAGCCACCGACCCTCCTTTCCCCGCCCTCTACCGAGCCGCTGTGGCGTGCCCCGCTTTGCCGCGCCTGCGGCCTATGGTTTCCCGAGAAGAAGGGGTTTTCAACATTCCGATGGGCGGAGGGTTCCTAGACTGACCCGGAGCCTGTCGGAATGTTGGAAACCCCGGCAGGTCTGTCCTCCGTTTCCGCCAAGTAGAAGGCTTTTCCGCGCTTTCAATGGCCGGAGGGTTCCTAGCCCGACCCGCAGGCTGTTGGAAGGGCGGGAAAGCCGCCCCCGAGTCCCCGTTCCCGCAACGACCCCGCGCCTTCACGCCGCCCGCAGGGCGGCTCCCAAAAAGCCAAAGAAAAAGGGCACCCTCCCGGATGCCCTTCACTCGATTTAACAATGCCCGCAATATCCGTCAGCCCATGCCAGACATTCAGCGGCTCCGCCCTCAAACACGAGATTCCCGTTTTCATCTCCTTCGTAGACCTTGATGTTGATTCTGCTCAGATACTCTTCTGCGCCGATGCCGACCTTGCCGCCGAAGTTGTCGTAAGCGCCCGTGACAACATAGGTGTAGCTCGCAGAGGGCACATTGTCCTCCCCGATGAACTCGATATCGGCATCCGCCATGCACATCGCCTTGAGGAAATGCTGGCACCAGTTTCGGTTATTGAGAATGTTCCTCTCCACGCTCGCTCCCGAAAAGTCGATATGTTGTTCAGGCTTGGTTCGCGATGCCACAACGAGCGAGTTGGCGATATCAATGGCATGGCAGCTGGGATAACCGTCCCAGTGGCGATAGAACGTGGCGATGGTCTCCTCTTCCATCTGATTGCTTTTCCAGTTGAGGACGAGGTTCTTGAGGATGGTGACGGACGGTGTGCTCATGGTTTTTCCTTCCTGCCATGGGGCAGCTCGGTTGCCGCCCCTCTTGCTGTCTATAAATATAGCAGAACGGCATACCAGCAAGCAGGTGAACCGTACACTCCACATATCCTGCATATAAAAGCGAAGAAAAAGGGCACCCTCTCGGATGCCCCGTGGTTCCTCTGCCCTAATAGTTCACAATCGCCTGATACTCCGGCATACCTTCTGAGAACTCATGCTCGTCTAGCGCATTGTAAAAGTCTGTCATCTTGCGAACCATGCACCGGTCGCAATACTTGGTAGCAGAGTCGCGCCAGTCCGCAAATGCCGGATTCGACTCGTCCCATTCAGCGCTGCCGCTAAAGATATAGGGGCAACGGGAGCAAACATAGTCAACGGCTTCCTCTAGCTTCTTGTCCTTCATGTTCGTCCTTCCTGCCATGGGGCAGCTCCACTGCCGTCCCCCCTTGCTGACTATAAATATAGCAGACTGGCATACCAGCAAACAGGCGAACCGTACACTCCTTATATCCTGCATATAAAAGCATGAATGAACTCGCCGATGGCGTGCCTAAACCTTATACTCGCAACTGCCGTATTCCAGACGGAATACATCATCCATGATGCCATCCTCGCTGTCGGGCACAAGCCTGACGAGACGGATGGTCTCATCCTCAGCATCGGAGCACAGTTCGATGATGAAGCCGTCAAATCCCTCCCGCTCGCATCTTGAGACCATCCAACTTTCCTTGCAGTACGCTTCTGCAACGGCAAAGGCATCTAGCGCAGCTTCTCGACGCTTTATCTTCGCTTTGAAGCTCTCCTCCACCCCGTCACCGCCACTGCAACGACTGATGGAAAGCGTGTATTCGTCCATGTCTGTTCCTTCCCTTCACGAACCGCTGCCTGTAACCCTTATGCAGCCTGAGACGGTCGGCGAGCAGGGCTTCCCTTTTTTCGACGGGATTGTCTTTCACATTGTCAGGCATATTTTCCACCCTCTGCTCCCTTCTGGCTAACTAACAATAAATATAGCAGACCATCAAACCACAAACACGGCAAGCCATAAAACCATCATAACAATGCAGAGAAAAAAGGGCACCCGCGCAGGATGCCCCTTCTCATCTCACACGAACGGATTGGTGCAGCTGGAAGAATGCCGGACGCTGATTGAGGAAGTCCTTCAATATCTTGCCACCTCTATCTGGCACCAAGGAGCGCGATGAAGCCAACAAGTGCGATAAGGGTGCCTAGAACGCAGGCCGTCGCAAATCCGAGTGCCGCCATCTTCGTTCCCTCCGGTCGGTACGGCGCGTTGATGTTCATCAGGGATGCGGCGAGAATCCCGACGATGCCGCCGAGGAAGCCGAGGAAGAAGAAGCCTGCCTTCTGCCCGCTTGTAAGCGCACGTTCCATCGTCATCAGCATCTGGTCTTTCCCTGTATCCTTGGAATACATCTGCCCCATTCCTTCCTTTTTCTTCACAAAACCGGGGCACGGTGCCTTCGCCCCTGTTCCGGCACCGCGCCCTGCCGGAATCTTACCATCCTCCGCGCGTTATGGCACAATCTGTTCAGGGATGCCGTCAAGTAGGAAGGAAGAACCATGGCTACCATTCAAGATTTCGAGCAGCGTATCGAGAAACAGAAGGCGGAACTCGCCAAACTCGAAGCGAAGAAAAAGGAACTTGAAAAGAAGATTCGCGAGCGGAACCGGAAGTGGCGCTCTCTGGTCACCCATTCCGCTGGTGAAAGTGTGCTCTCCGCCGTCGGTTGCGCTTGGCAGGAACTCGACCTCGACGCACTCGACCGATTCCTTGCGAGCCATGCAGGCGAGGTGAGCGACATGCTCACCGCCCACGGAAGTACCCCGGAGGATGCCAAGGCGCGTCTCGATGCACGCAAGAAGAAAACGGTAAAAACGGAGCCTGTCGCTGATGGTGGGTTACAGGCAGCGGAACCGGATAGCGAAAACTCCGACTGGTAACAGAAAAGGGAGCCGTGTGACCGAAATCACAGGCTCCCTTTTCTCCTGCCCGCACTCCGAGATAAAAGCAACAGGCAGAAAGGACTTTCGCTACTGTAGCACAGCGCACCGTCGCACGGGACGCGAATCTGGCAGAACCATCTCAAAACGCGTGTCTAATTGTGAAAGAAGCATGAAATCTGACTGGAAAAGTCCACAAAACAGGACAGATATAGTAAAACATAATCACAGATTGCAAGCAGAAAGGAGCACCATGGATTTCAGCAGCTACTACTACTACATCCCCTTGAACTTCTACGAGACACCTGAGATGACGCTCATCGACCATGAGCCGAATGGGGATTCCGCGACCGTACTCGTCCTCGCCCTGGCTAAAATCCACACGCGGACGGTCACGAAAAACGATGGCGGCACGTTCACCATCGTGACCGATGACGGCACGTTCACGGATACCGAAGTCATGGAAATGCTCTCCTCCTTCGGCTACCGGGCGAATCACGCCAAGTACACTCATGCCCTCGCGGTTGTCGCGAGGTTCCCACCCTTCGACCACCTCGCCTACTCCGAAGCCGAACGCGATAAGAAGACCCCGGAGGTGTATCGATGAAGCTCCGAGGAGCGTGGCGCAGGGACTACAGTGAGTTCTTCGACACGCAGGAAGCCCTACTCATCGACGCGATGGACAATGCGGACTCCATCTACACCGTCTTCGCCCGTCTACAATCGCTTGCGGTGAAATGCGGCTGCGCCGGGAAGCTCCTTCTCCACGAAAGCGTTCCCTACACCGACGAGATGCTTGCTGCGGTCACTAAGAAGACCGTTCCCGCCTTTCGGCAATGCGTGCAGCCGCTCGTGCAGCTCGGCCTTGTCATCTACGAGGATGGCATCTACGCCATCGCGGACTGGGAGTTCAACCAGAACGCCCCGGCAATCGACGCGATGCGCGAGGGAAACCGGAGCCGCAAAGCCAAGGAGCGTGCAAGAAAGAGCGGTGGGAAGTCAGCTTCCGAGAAGAAGCGTGAGAAACTTGTCGCTTTCCTTGCCGCCCACCCAAGCGCCACGAAAACCGAGATGAGCAAGGCCACCGGTCTTAGCCGTGTGACTATCAACAAATACCTTTCGGAACTCCCAGCCATGCTTCCCGCTCCTGCCATCCCGGAAGAAAGCGGTGTACAGAAGGCGGAAGGCAATGTACAAGGTGTACAAAGTGTACAGAATGTACAAATGTACACTGTACAAAATGGTGTACAAATGGACGTACAGCTGTACACGGAAATGTACAACAATCTGTACACGCCACATACCAATGAAACCGCAGGTAGCACGGCTGAACAAGCCGAAAATGGCGATGTACAAAATCTGTCACGCCCTAAGAATATAGATGATAGATATAAGAATACATCTACATCTACAGCTTTGGCTGATGGGGAGGGAGCGACAGATTCTGGAATCCCGACAAGGGAGGAAGTCCGCTCGCACTTCGCAGAAATGGGATTCGCGGTTGACCCCGACCGCTTCTTCGATGTGAACGAGGGACGCGGCTGGCGCACGAACTCCGGCAAGCCCGTCGATGACTGGAAGAAACTCGCCGCAGTCTGGGACAGGAACGAACACCCGAAGGCTGCGACCCCTCTCGCACGCACGGAACCGAAGGCCAATGCGGTCGGGAAAATCCCCTCCGTCGAGGAGGTCATGGCGAAATGGGGCTGTGACCGGGAGACGGCTCAGGGGTATATCGACGAGAACATGTACTAGAAATGCCACTGAGAATGCCTGAGAGCCTGCCTATGACACGTTAAATGTCATGTGGCAGCAACTGCCCGAACAAGACTGCAAAGTCCCGTAGACAGGCTCTCAGACAGGGTAACGCAGAAAGGACGAGGTAAATGAGTGAAAACGTAACGAAAACCAAGGAGCAGGACGGACGAAAGCCGGGCGAGGACTATCGCGACGCAGACGGCATCCTCATATGCGGGAAATGCGGGGAGCCACGCGAGCGGATGTTCCCGGCGGGCGGAATCTTCAAGGAGCCGCACCTTGTCCCGACCATGTGCCGTTGCCAGAGGGAGGAAGCGGATAGGCAGCGCGAGGAGACCGAGCGGGCGGAGAAAAGGCGCAGGACGGAACGGCTAAGGAATCAGTGCTTCCCCTCATCCGGTAGGTACGCCTTCTGCACCTTCGATGCCGATGACGGCAGGAATGCGACTCAGAGCACCGTCTGCAAGGCGTTTGCCGCGACCTTCGACCCGAAAGACCCGGAGGGACTTGTCCTGTACGGGAAGCGCGGCACGGGCAAGAGCTTCCATGCGTCCTGCATCGCGAATGCCGTCATCGAGCGCGGGTTCTCCTGTCTCGTGACCGATATCAAGCAGGTCGTGAACCTGATGGAGTCCTCCTTCGAGAAGCGTTCGGGAAACCTTGAGAGAATCCTCGCCCCAGACCTCCTCATCCTTGAAGACCTCGGTGCCCAGCGTTCCACCGAGTACGTCATGGAACACGTCTACGACGTTATCGACGGACGCTACAAGGCGGGGAAACCGATGGTGATAACGACGAACTTCGACTTTCGCGAGAGAATCCTGAACGCCACGGCAGATGACCCGTGGGGACGTGTCTTCGACCGCATTGTTGAGGTCGGGTTCCCGGTGAAGTACGACGGCAATTCGCGCCGTCGGGAAATCGGAATGAAGAACCGCAAAGATTTCAAGCGGAAGTTGGGAATCGAGGGGATAGAATCGTAGCGGAGCGGTTTTTAAGCATCAGCCGCTTCTTCCTGATTCTGGTGCCGATTTCCTTCCCGGCACCGTCCCCGCGCCCCGTAGCGTATCGACGCTGCGGGGCTTTCTTTTTCCTCTTGGCAGGAAAGGGCACGGAAATCGTGCCTATACCGAAAGGAGGAAAAAAAGATGACGAAAGAGAAAGCGAACCGTAACGAAGTGGTCGGCATGTTCCTGACCTATTGCCGGAAGACCCTCGTGAACGCGCGGACGGATGTTTTAAGGGAGCGCAAAAGGAGACGCAACCGCGAGGTGCTGTTCTGCGACCTCAGAAGGAGCGAACTTGAAAGCCTTGCGGACTGGCAGGACGTGCCGGAGCGGGAAACCGTATTTGATGCCGCCGGAAAGCCTATCGGCGTGACAGATAAAGACCTCGCGGATGCGCTGGAAAAACTCTGCCCAGAGGAGCAGGCAATAATCCTGCTCTCCTATTTTGCCGGATGGTCGGATAGGCGTATCGGTGAGGACATGGGGTTCCCGCGCTCCACGGTACAGAACCGTCGCGCCCGTGCGCTCGCCCGTCTTGCGGACATTCTGACGGAAGGGGGTGACCCGCATGGCAAAGGGAAAGATTGACTACGATACCGTCGTTGCCGCGACAGGCGGAGATGCCCTTGCTGCCGGGGCGGTGCTCGATTACTTCAACGACTTCATGGACGGACTCTGCACCGGGTTCTACACCGACGCGGATGGCTTCTGGGATTACGGCATCGACCTCTCGATGAAATCGTTTATGCAGGCGAAGCTCTTGCGTGCGATGTTGAGGTTTCAGCCGTAAAAGACGCTACTTGTAACAAGTAAAACCAGAAATAGGGAAAACCAGCACACCAGAAAACTACTTGACCAGCCATGGTATAATAAAAATGTCAAGCGGTTGTCTGGTGCCCTTTTTCCCGGAAAGGAAAATTATGGCATCGGGACTCAATCGAACCGAAGAGAAGAAAACCTATACGGTAGGCGAAATCGCCGAAATGCTGGGCATCAGCGACAAGGTGGCCTATACACTCGTGAAGAGCGGGCAGTTCAAGTACGTCCGCGTCGGCAGAGCCATTCGGGTATCCAAAAGCTCCTTCGACAGTTGGTTGGAACCAAATTAACCGACAAGGAGAAGATTCGATATGGCAGCAATCAAGCAGAGAAAAACAAGATATTCCGTTATCTACTGGTATGTAAATGAACAAGGAGAGCGGAAACAAAAATGGGACACCGTGGATACGGTTGGAGAAGCAAAGAGCCGCAAGCTCTTTGTAGAGTTCTATCAGGAGAAATACGGGCAGGTCATCGTTCCTAACGAGGAGACCTATTTCCAAAGAGTAGCTGATGAAAAGGCAAAGACGGGAAAAGAAGACGGAGCCGATGAGCACGATAGCGACTCGGAGTCGATTCGAAGAAGAACCACGACCCCGAAAAGCGCGGTAACGCCGCAAAAGGACGATATCACATTCAGCGAGTTCCTAAAGCACTATGTGAAAGTGTACGGAACGTCGAAATGGTCTATGAGCACATACAGCGGAAAGACCGGACTGATAAGGAACTACATCGACCCATATATCGGGGATAAGAAGCTGTCTGAAATCACCACGGAGTGCCTTTCAGAGTATTACAACGACCTTCTCTCCGTCGAGCGCGTTCCACCGGCCAACCGAAAAAAGACTGGCGAATGTGTCGCGCCTTCCGGCGTGAAGAAGATTCATGACGTTATCCGCTCTGCACTTAATCAGGCGATGAAGTGGAACTATCTCGACCCGATGATGCAGAATCCGGCAAAACTTGCCACCCTGCCGACGATGAAGAAAACGAAGCGAAAGGTGTGGAGTGTGAGCACGTTTCGCGAAGCACTTCCAAGAGTCGAGGACGATATTCTGGCTCTTGCCATGAACCTCGCTTTTTCCTGTTCGCTCAGGGTGGGGGAGATAACCGGTCTCACATGGGACTGTATTTTCATAGACGAGGAATCTATTGAAAACGGCAACGCTCGCATCATTGTCAACAAGGAGGTTGCTCGTGTTTCCATTGAAGCCTTGCAGAGACTCAACGAGCGGGACGTGCTCGTCACGTTTCCCGCTCAGAAACCACACTGCACCACTAGGCTCGTACTCAAGAACCCGAAAACCGAAACCAGCACCCGTGTGGTATGGCTTCCGAAAACCGTGGCGCACATGCTCGTGGAGCATAGGAAAAATCAGGAGGAACTAAAGGAGTTCCTTGGAGCGGATTACCATGACTACAATCTTGTGGTTGCCCTTGAAAACGGAAATCCGGTGGAGAGCCGCATCATCCGAAAGCGCCTGCAAGTCTTTTGTGACACGACAGGATACGAACGTGTGGACTTCCATTCGCTCCGCCATCTCTCCACGAAGTACAAACTCAAACTGACACAGGGCGATATTAAGTCCGTCCAAGGAGATACCGGCCATGCCGAAGCCCAGATGGTGACAGACGTTTACTCGGAAATTGAAGACGAGAACCGGCGTGAGAACGCGGCTCGCATGGAAGCCGACTTCTACAGCCCTACCGCCAAAAATGGGAAATCATCAGCAACAGAGGATATCGGCGAAGCTCTGGCGGCTATACTCAAGAACCTGTCACCTGAGCAACTTGCGGCTCTTGTCTCCGCTGCCCGTTAGCAGTGGTTGTTAGCAAGCTGTTAGCAAATCGTCCCAAATGTCGCGCCCGACGCACGGGTAGATATTTTTTGTTAGCAAACAATAGAAACGGAAAAACAGAAAGACGGCTATACCGAAAACTGGAATACCAGCCGAAAACGGTGCAGCCGTCCGAAAAGGAAAAATGCCGGAAACCCTTGAAAAATCAGGCTTCCGGCGATTTTTACCGCACGTCCCAGACAGGAATCGAACCTGCGGCGTTTCGCTTAGGAGGCGAACCCTCTATCCTACTGAGGTACTGGGACACATCATATTCAGTTAGCAAAAGGTCTTCGTCCCAACAAGCGCTTAGGAGTTCTCCCTGCAATTCGGTAGCACTTGGTATCCTCTGATACCAGATGACCGCTTGACGCTGTAACTACGGGCATTCTATGAATTGAGCGGATGCTTCTTTCTGCCTTAGCCGGTGCTCCGTATCCACTTGTGGAATGGCATCAGTTAGCAGAATGTTAGCAGCTTAAAGTCAATAGAATTGTCTAACCGCCCCAACCTTCTCGTTGGAGAATTGGATACTCGAATGTTTCGGCATTAGCCAATAAGGAATCCATGTCCTGCAAATCTGTCGGACATGGATTTCTACTTTTTGCAAATCCCCCCTTAAGCAACAGGACTGCATTTCATATTTCTTTAGCAAAAGGCTCCACGAGCCAGAAGCCCGTAGAGCCATAAAACCGTGAAGCCGTCTAAGTGGTTATCTATCTTGCAGTAGAAACACTACCTGCAAGCCACTCCTGCACCATCTGGGCATTTACTTTCAAGATTTTTGCGATTCTATCTACTGTCAAGCCGTCTTCCGCCATGCTTCTGGCGTTTTCTCTCTTCTCATCCATTCTTGCTTCATCGCAAAGCTGCTCCATCTCCTTGCACATATGCTCCACTCCTTCCTCGGTCTCTTTCAGTTCATGCACGCGGTCGGTCAAGGCTCCCGCCTGCATCTCTTTCGCTTCCTTCGCTCGGAAGTCGTGCATCAGTCTTCCAAGTTCACCGCCATCGTCCTTGCTCGAATCCGTATCAAAAAGACTCTGCGAGCTAATAACCCGCAGAGCCATAAAACCGTGAACCTATCAAAATCGTTTTCTATCTTGCGGCAGACACACTTCCTGCAAGCCATCCCTTGACGGTTTCAATGTTGACCTTGATGATTTCCGCTATCTCCTCGGCACTCATCTTCCTGTCAGCGAGAGAATATGCTACCGCTTTTTTCTCTTCCATTCTTCCTTCCTCTACGCCTTCCAGACGCAGGGCTTCCATTTCCTTGCACATATGTTCCACCCCTTTCTCGGTCTCTTTCAGTTCGTGCACGCGGTCGGCCAAGGCTCCCGCCTGCATCTCCTTCACTTCCTTCACACGGAAGTCGTGCATCAGTCTTCCAAGCTCGCCACCATCGTTCTTGCTGGAATCCACGTAGATGAAGTGTTCCTCGTCCCCGAACTCCTTGCCGTTCTCGCGGATTATCCGGTCGATATGGGCTATCGGGAGTCCGCATCCAAGCGCGTCCTTTAAGGTGACAAATATCACGTAGGTCTCCGGGAGCTTACCGAAGTTCTTTCCCGTATCCAGCACATTCGAGTCCATCATCCCAAGATGGTATCTGGCACGTTTCGGGTGCGCTCCCTCATCGTCCTGCTGTATCTCGACGTTGAAGACGCGTCCGCTTCCATCCTTTGCCACGCAGTCCAACACGACACCCCTGCCGTGCATGTTTCTGAAATCCATCTGCGTCTCATTGTCGATGACGGTCAGTTCTTTGTCTTCCAGAATAATTCTAAGGACATACTCGCAGGCATTCTTATCTTTGAATACGTTCCGCGCGAGAATATCGCTCATCACGGTCAGGTTCTTAATCGTTTCCTTGTATCTCTCCTTATGCAAAAGCATCGTTTCTTCCTGATTCATCGGTGTTAACCACCTCCTGTTCGACTCACAAGAAGGTATCAACCATCTTGCTATATATATATTTTACAAGAAAGCCGGTAAACATTCAAGACTTGTATTTTCCCCGCCGAAAGGACAAAATCCTGCGGCTTGCGCGGAGTGGCCGGGGTCTGGGGCAGCGCCCCATTTCAGCAATCTCCGTGCATATAATGAGCGGTCGCGGTGCCCGACAGGAAAGCCCCTCGCTTTTCCTGCGTCCGGCGCATCGCGGCAGCGAAGGCGATTGCACGGTAGTCGGAGCCGGTCAACTTTTCCGTTCCAAATGTTTCCGTCAATCCGCCTGCGGATTTATGAAAGATTTGTGGGCGGAATGGTTGAGGGGCGAATCACTCTACCCGGACGAGAAAAGGGTCAACGTTCGCAAATAGGCGCAAATGGGTTCATTTGATGCTAAATGGTGTCTTTTTCTATCATCGGCATCCGTGCATTTGGCAGTTTCTACCTGCATGTTCGTGTATAGGGCAGAGGGATAGAAAAATAGCTTGCGTTATAATCTGTCCCCAAGGAGACGGCATTCTTGCCGCTTCAAAAAGCAGGAAATCGGAAAAGAAAGGATGATGCCACATGGCTCAGGATTTCGGCGATGACATGGGAAACGCCCTCCTAAACTTCGTCACAAGGCAGACGGAGAACTACTTGCGGTTCGGACGTGGCAGGGAACGTGCTTTCGACTGGTGGCAGCGCCATTATAAGAAGGAGGGGAACACTCCCGAAGCCGCAAAAGCAATGGCTGAGAAGCAATCCTCTCGTGAGCAGGTGGTCGTGCCCTTTGGTACTTCCGAGGAAGCCGCCTACTATGCGCAGGTATGCCGCGAGAATGGTACCTATGCCGCCGCCTACACGGACAAACAGGGAAACGGATTCCTTGCCTTTGCCAAAGAGGATGCCGAGACCGTCGCAGGGTATGCCCCGCAATTTAGGGATGTGATGGCGCGTCTCGATGAGCAGCGTATCACCGACGCACTGAATCACGCGGAACCCGTGAATAAAAAGACCATGGATTCCCTCACGGAGCTGACAAGCTATCCCGACCTCCCGGCAGAGGACGTAACGGTCATCCCGGTCACCATCCGTTACAAGGATGCGCCAGACGAGACTTACGATGTGCTCTTTAGCGAGCAGGATACCGAAAACCTCAATATCGACGATTCGATTTTCTTCTCCGGCTACTCCCACAAGGAGCTTACAGAGATGGTCGGTCGTGAGACCCATGAGGATTTCGATGTGATTGCTGTCAGTGACCCCTATAAGGTTCATGCGACGCAGGTGAAAACGGATGCCCCGGAAAAGACCTATGACGTGCCGGGAAAGGATGTACCTGCCCGCAGCGATAGGGTTGCTGCACTTCGTGCCGAGGACACCGCCATCCATACCCAGAACATCCGCGACGCTGCCGAGAAGGCAAGGGAAGACTGCACGGACTTTTCCGACTTCGAGCGCAAGATGAACGCGCAGGGCTTCGGTGTGACCGAAACCAGCAAGGGCGAGGTCATGGCCTATGAACCTGCAAGTCTGAATAAGGACGGTTCGGTACCGGCGTATGAGCGCGGTCGCGACTGGCCGGTCTCTGCGGAGACGTTAAAGAACCGGTACGACCTCGATGTGACCCATAACTGGTTCGAGCAGAATACCCCGAAGGACGCGGGCACCCTCCCGGATAAAGACCTTGCCATGCAGAATGCGCGTCTGACGCAGGAGCAGGCGCGTGACGGACAACAGATGCTAGAGCCGGTTGCCACCGACGGTGCCATGGATAACGACGGGCGCACGCCCGACCCGAACTCCGGCATTGAGAGCCACGATGGCGCAGATACCGACTCCCGCACCGCCGTCATGGATGCAGAGCAGACCGGAAGCGAGATTCGCCCCTCCGATATTCGTGAGGAGCAGCAATATGATTCCGAGTCCTATTCTCTCACGGCGGAAGCACGGGATATGACCGCAGCCAAGAACCAAATGGATACGGAAACGCAGGCACAGGAAACCACGCGTGAGCATGGTTCGAGCCTGCCCTTTAACGGCGAAGACGCATTATAAGGAGATAGACCATGACCCTCAAAGACAAATTGCCGGACAGGCTGAAATGCTCTCCGCTTCTTACCATGGAATCGGACAGCGATATCGAGACCATTGCGGAATCCATCGTGAACCTTTCCGATTCAGATGGGGACTTCTTTAAGAAGACGGAAAAACTCCTTCTGATGGCCTGTCTTGGATATTTAAGGGACTGGTGCGAGCCTTCCCAACGTACCATCGGGAACCTCATCTCCCTTCTTGATGCCGCCCTGCCAAAGGACAACGAGACCCATACCACCCTCGACAACCTTTTCTATGAAATGAAGTCCGGGTGCAAGCGCGTGAAATCGGAAGACGGCATCACGACCCTCTGGGAGCCTTCCGCCCTTTCCCGGAGCGACGGTCTCACGCCGCGCGATTCCAACGGTATTGATGCATCCGAGGACTTTTCGCTCACCTGCTATGAAGGATTCCGCCACGCGGCCACGCGGGAGACGCGCACGAGTATTGTGACCACGCTCCTGCTCGTGCTGGAAGAAGTGGAAAAGGAGGATGCAGATGGCAAATAGCGCGAACCCGGAAATCAACAAAAAGATTGCCACCTCAGCGCTCGGCACCCTCGTCATCGCCACAGTCTTTTTCTATCTCGGTGACCGCTATGCCGAAACCCTCGTCACCTATCCGGGGCAGATTTTCGACCATTTGAGCGATGCGTTCCTTTCCATGTGGCAGACCATAAAGGATGCGCCGTTTGCCCTCGATATGACCAGTAACTCCCTGCTGTTTGGCGGCGCTTGCTTTCTCATTATCTGGATGATTTGGCTTCGCTACGTGGCGTTCATCGGAAACTATCGTTCCGGCGAAGAATCCGGTTCCGCCCGCTGGGGCACTGTGAAGGAAGGAAAGAAGTTCAAGGACTTGCAGACCGAAGACAACAACCTTCTCTTCACCAAGAACTTCGGCCTTGCCCTGCACCGCCCCAAGTTCGACCCGGAATATGACCGCAACCTAAACGTCCTCGTGGTCGGCGGCTCTGGCTCCGGTAAGACCTTTAACTACGTGACCCCGAACATCTGCCAGCTCAACACCAGCTACTTCGTCACCGACCCAAAGGGCACCCTTCTTAAGGATGCCGGATACCTGTTCACGGACAACGGCTATAAGCTCAAGAGCTTCAATACCATCAATCTTGATGAGTCCATGCACTACAACCCGTTAAAGTACGTGAAGACGGATACCGATATCCTCTCCTTCGTGAACTGCTTCATCATGAACACGAACCCCGAGGGGAAATCGAGCGGTGACCCGTTCTGGGAGAACGCGGAGAAGATGCTCTACACGGCGCTCATCGCACTCTTGCGTGACTGGTTCCCGGCGAAGGACTACAACATGTCCTCGCTTCTCACGCTCCTCTCCCTTGCGGAAGCGCGTGAGAACGATGAGAACTTCAAGTCCGCGCTTGACCTGATGTTCCTCCAAATCGAGGAGGGCAAGAAGTACAAGCAGAACGACGGCTCTTCCCCTGACACTGCGGGAAATGCCGGTCTTTCAAGGAACTTTGGCACCAAGCAGGCAGATAATGGCTGGTCTTGGGTGCCCAGTAAGTTCAAGCGTAACTCCGATGGCGTGAAGCCCGCCGACTGCGGGGGACTCTCCGCCGACGAGGACTTCGCCCTGATGAACTATAAGAACTTTAAGGTGGCCGCAGGCAAGACCTTAAAATCCATCCTCATTTCCTGCAACGTGCGCCTTGCGCCCATCGCGACGGACGGCGTGCGCGAGCTTTTGACCTATGACGAGATGGAGATTGACACCCTTGGTGACCCGGATGCGAAGGTTGCGATTTTCGGCATCCTCTCCGATACCGACAAAACCCTCAGTTTCCTGTTCGCCATCCTCATGTGGCAAACCATCGACCAGCTGTGCCGAAAAGCTCTTTCGGATTATGGCGGCAAGCTCCCAACCCCGGTGCATTTCATCTTCGACGAGTTCGCCAACATCGGCACCATCCCGCAGATTGAGGAAACCATCGCGGTCACCCGTTCCCGTAACATCGGCATCACCATCATCCTGCAATCCATGAGCCAGCTGGAAAGCAAGTACGACAAGAAGGCACAGACCATCATCGACTGCTGTGACTCGACGCTCTTCCTCGGTGGCAAAAGTAATTCCACCAACAAGGAGATTGCGGAGATGATTGGCAAGCAGACCATCCATCAGATGACTTACAACGAGTCCACGGGACAGTCCGGGGGCGCCAGTAAGAACTTGCAGATTCAGGGTCGTGACCTTATCGACGCAGCAGAAATCGGCAAGATGAGCCGCCTAAAGGCAATCCTGCTCATCGCCGGTACCAACCCGCTCATGGATGATAAGTACGACCCCCACGCCCATAAGCGATACCGCTATATCGTGGATAAGCGCAACTGGAAGCGTTTGCATAAGAACTCCTTCGATTTCGAGCGATACCTGAAAAATGGCTGTGAGCCGTACACCCCCGATGAGGATACGGGTGCAGAGTTCACGGCGTGGAAATGGGCGGCATGGAAAAAATCAAGGAAAGGGCTTCTGGGCAAATTGCTGAACCGGTAGTCACTTATAATTAAGAGAAATGCCACGCGAAAAAGGCAGAAAGGGGACGAATGGAGGAAGGAACTTGGAAACACTCGTCAAACTCGCCGCCCCGGCGATAGGAACCGCTGCGGGCGCATTCACCGTCGTGGGAATCATCTATCTCGGGATGACCCTCGCGGGACTTCTTCGCGGCGGGGGCGGGGAGATACGCAAAGCCGTTGCAATCATCGTCGCGGGACTTATCTGTGTCGCTTTTGCCCATCTGTACGGTTACTAGAAAACAAGTAAACAAGAAAGGAATCAGACATGCTTGAAAACGTGAAAAACCTTCTCTCTGATGGTGTGACCGCCCTCGGCGGCATCCTCATCGTCTTCGGCCTTGTGAACCTTGGCCTTACCATCAAGGACGGTATGCAGGGCGGCGGCGGTCAGCTCTCCGGTGCCCTCGCCATGATTATCGGCGGTGCCATCGTCGTGGGTGCTGCCGTGTACTTCAAGACCGGTATCAACTGGGGTTCCCTCGCGGGCTAGAAAGGAGCGATATCTAACATGCTCTCTGTAGCAGTACACAAGGATATCGCCGAGTACCAGCCCAAAATCGTAGGCAAGATGACCATGCGCACCCTGGTATCCATCACGGGTGCGCTTTCTGTCTCGGTACTTGCCGGGCTTTACATCTACTTCGTTTTGGGGCTGAACGTCAGCGATTGCACCTATTTTATATACGCCGTCTCGTTGCCGTTTTGGTGCGTGGGCTTCGTGAAGCCCTGCGGGATGCCCTTCGAGCAGTTTGCGCCGCTTTGGCTTAAGGCAAACTTCACGAACGACCGCATCTTCTACCAGCCGTCCATGCGTCTTGCGGGGCTTCTCTCTGAGTCGGAAAACAGCAAGCAGAAAGGAACTATCTATGGAAAACACTACCGAAAGCAGGGAAACCTTCGCGGCATCGAATCCTACTCCCCAAGGGCAGGACGGGTCATCTCTTAACGCCGCATTTGACGTGGACGCGTTCGTCCATGCATCCGGTGACGGATTCGGGAACACCGCGCCCCTGCGCTCCGATACCGGCGCTATCGACATGGATGCCATCTCTCAGGTCGCACACGTCACGCAGGGTGCCGGAAAGCTGACCCGAAAGGAAAAGAAGCGCGCCAAGCGCGAGATGAAGCGCAGGAAAAAGGAAGCCAAGAAGGCCGAGAAGGAAGCGAAAAAGACCTACAGCTCCATCAAGTCCCAGTTAAAGGACAGGGACAAGGAGCTGTCCGATAAGATGGCCGATGCCAGAAAGAAACGCGACTCCGCGAAAGACGTGGTGAACTACATCGGCTACAACAAGATGTATCAGGACGGCATCTGTGAGGTGGAGGAGGGGATGTTCTCCTCTTCCATCGCCTTCGATGACACCAGTTACCACTCGGTGCGCGATGAGCAGCAGAAAGCCATGTTCTCCGCCATCACCCGCCTTTACGACCAGTTCGGTGCGGATACGCTCGTGCAGATGAGCGTCATCAACACGCCGCTCCTCAAGGAAGAGGTCGGTCACCGCAAGTTCTTCGACCCGGAGCGTCAGGCAAACGATGCTGCAAGGAACGACGCGCAGGTGTTCAACAACATCCTGAACGATAAGGTGAAGGAGGGGGTCAGCAACATCCGCAGGAACCGCTACCTCACCTATTCCGTGACGGCAGACACCGCAGAAGATGCAGCGCGTCAGCTCTCCCGTATCGAGGTCGAATCCTCCCGCATCCTAAACTCCATCGGCAGCAAGGCACACCTTATGAACGGCACCCAGCGCCTTTCTGTCATCCATTCACTCTTAAACCCCTATAAGCCGTTCCTGTTCGATTACCAGCGCGATATTTCCGCCAAGCGCTTACAGACCACCAAGGACTGCATCGCACCGACGCAGATTGACTTCCGCCCGGACGGCCACTATAACGACTGCGTAAAACTCGATAACGGGGTCTACGCACAGGTACTCGTGATGAAGAAGTTCGGCTCGGAACTCTCCGACCGCGCACTTGCCGACATGGCAGACCTTCCTATCCCCATGGCTATCACGTGGTACGCGCAGCCCATGGATAAATCCAAGGCTATCAATTACGTGCGCACCCGTTCCGCATGGATTGACAAGGAAATCATCGAGGAACAGCGCTCGGCAGTGAACAAAGGCTACGACTTCTCCATCCTCCCGCAGGAGCTGAAATACTCCAAGGAGGAGACGGAGGACGTGCTCGACCACTTGCAGAACAAGAACCAGCGTCTCTATGTCTTCACGGGGCTTGTCTACACCTACGCGGAGAGCAAGGAAGCGCTGGATACGCAGGTGCTTCGCATCATCTCCACGGCACGTCAGAACTCCATCGAGCTTGACACCTATGACTATCGCCAGCGTCAGGGACTTAATTCCATCCTCCCGCTCGGCCATAACCACGTGGAAATCTCCCGCATGTTCACCACGGCGCAGGTTTCCATCCTCGTGCCGTTTGCCACGCAGGAGCTTGACGATGCAGGCGGCAACTTCTACGGCCAGAACAAGCACAGCCGCAACCTCGTGGTCTGCAACCGCAAGAAGCTCACCTCGCCGATGGGCTTCGTCTGCGGCAAGACCGGCTCCGGTAAGGGTATGTTCACCAAGACCGAGATGACGGGCACCATCTTCTCCAATCCGACGGACGAGATTTACGTCATCGACCGCGCAGGCGAGTACACCGCTATCGCCGAACGCTACGGCGGCAGCACCTACCACTTCGGCGTGGGTACCGGAACCCATCTGAACCCCTTCGATACGGTATCCGTGGAACACATGACGAGAAACGAGCAGATTGCATTCAAGGTGGACGCGATGTTAGCTCAGGCGGGCGCTTCCGCTGCCGAAGCCGGGTCGAACTTCTCTGAGGTTGACCAGTCGCTCGTACAGCGCTGCACCGAACTTGCCTTCCAGAAGGCCGCAGAGCGCGGAGACAATCTTCCGCCGACCTTACAGGACTTCTACGATGCCGCAAACGAGCAGCCGGAGGAGCAGGCACAGGTCATCGCACTCCGTTACGAGCGCTTCGTGAAGGGTTCCATGAACTTCTTCAACCATCAGAGCAACGTCGATTTCAACACCCGCATCGTGGACTTCAACCTGAAAGACCTGCCGGATTCCATGCTGGTCTTCGCCCTCATCAACGTCTGCGAAGCCGTCCGTAACCGCATGTACTTCAATGCAAAGCGAAACGTCCGCACATGGCTCTACGTCGAGGAGATGCAGAGCATGTTCGCGTACCCGACGGTACTGAACTACTTCTCCCGCTTCTCGAATGAGGGTCGAAAATTCGGACTTTTGCTGACAGGTATCAGTCAGAACGCCACGGCGATGCTCGCCAACGAAGCGGCGCGAAATATCGTCCTTAACGCGGACTTCCTCATGCTTCTCAAGCAGTCCCCGCTCGACCGTATGAAGTGGGCGGAACTTTTGAACCTGTCCGAGCAGGAGGAGGAATGCATCGACGAGAGTGCAGAACCCGGTGACGGCCTGCTCATCGCAGGAAACGCCCGCGTGCCGATTCGCGGCAAGTTCCCGTCCGGCAACGTCCTCTACGACCTGTTCTCCACGAACCCCAATGAGACGAAGAAGACGGGGCTTGGGGACAAGAAAGATGCAAAACCCGTTATCTAGCAACCCAGTAAGAAGACTCCGGAAAGGACGGTGAACGTCAGATGAAGGCTTCGGATTTCACGACCGGCGGAAACGACCGTGAGAAAGCCATGAGCAATCTCCTCAAGACCGAAAAGACGGATGCCGTCAATACCGGTCTGGTGGAAAAGGCAGATAAGAGCGCCAAAGCCTTAAAGGGTGACCTCTATTCCGTCGGCAAGAAGGGCACGCACGGCGCGGGAAGTACCGCCCTCGATGCCATCGCAAGGAAACGTAAGAAGACTTCCGCCGCCGATGCCCTTGACGGGAACTCCCGCAGCCAGATAACCGGAAAAAATGCCCTCACGAAAAAGGTGCAGTCTCGCCACAATCTGAATAAGAGCCTGAAACTCGGTGCAAAGGGTGTAGCCGCAAAAGCGACCCACAACGCTCTTAAGGACTCCGAGCTGGAAGGCGCGGACGATTTGGTCGCAACCACGCACACCGGCGCGAAACTTGCCGGAAAGGCGAGGAAGCACCTTCGCTCCGGTAAGGATGCTCTTGAAAAGAAAGACTCTCTCGGTGCCCTCTCGGAAAAGAAATACCGCACCGAGAAACTGGATAAGAAAGCTGCCCAGAAGCGGATGCAGTTCTCCAAATACTTCCATAGGAACGTCTACGAGAATGCTGCGACGCAAGCGGGAAAGAAAAAGGCGCTCACGATTCTTTCCGGTGGCATCAAGGGAATGCTTTCATCACTTGCCGGTGCCGTCTCCCAATTCTTTCCACTCATCATTGCCTTCATCTTGGCCTTCGGCCTGATTTCCGTTGTCGGTGGAGGTGCCGCCGATGAGGAGCAAAAGAGCGCATCGCTTGACGGGATGCCTGCATGGGTCACCTACGACCTCGTGCTCGCGTGCCTGAACGCCCACGAGCAGTACGGATATCCCGCTTCGGCACTCCTCGGCCAGATGATGATTGAGAACGGCACCTCGGATTCCGGTTCCGACCTCGGGCGGCTGTACCACAACTACGGCGGCGTGAAATATGCCGGTTACGACTACGGCGGACTCATCACGGGTTCCGTTAAAATGCTCACCACCGAATACAGCGCTTCCGGCTCTGCCTACAAGACCTACGCGGATTTCGCCGTCTTCAAGGACGATGATTCGTACATGAAGTACCGGTGCGAGCATCTGTATAAACAATCCAACTACACCCGTGTCCCTAACTACCAGAAGGCCATCGACACCAACAACTCCGAACTCTTTTTGCGTGCCCTCGGCGAGGGTGGGTACTACACCGCGTCGCAGGACAGCTATATCGCCCAGTACCGTTCCATCTGCCAAGCCTATCCCCTTGTCGCGCAGCTCGATTCCATGACCGCAGAGGAGTTCAAGAATCGGTACTCCGGCACCACCCTCATTCCCGGTGGCGGGCAGGACTACCAGAGCGCCGACCAGTGGCAGAAGGATATCGTGAATGCCTGCTCGCAGACTCCGTGGCCGGGAGCCAACCTTTGCGCCACATGGACAACAAGGGTCTATGCAAGAGCCGGTCATCCCGTCGGCGGCAACGGCAATACGCAGCTCGGCAATCAGGGATACGGTGCCAATTACAGCCAGAAACGCGCCACCACCGACCTCTCCCAGATAAAGGTAGGAATGCTCGTCTCCGCCCAATACGGCTCCAACACCGCCGCCGGTAACGCTTACGGGCACGTCGGCATCTATATCGGTGACGGCAAGGTCATGGATAGCATTTACTCCGGTCTGCGCACCATCTCCCTGTCCGATTGGGTTTCCCAAAACGGAAGAGGATGGGTTGTCTGCGGCTATCCATGGGACTGGCGCTAGGAAACCAGAAAGGATATCTGCTATGAAGAAACTGAAAGCATGGATGGCGGAACACAAGAAGTTTTCCGTCATCGCCCTGTGCCTGCTCTTAATGTTCACCTGCGGCTCTGCCATGAGCGCCATCAACGTGTCGCATCACCGCGCGGAAACCGCAAAGGAACAGAACACAGAAAATGACACGGACACTACCACAGCCGCAGAGAAGAAGACGAAGGAGGAAACCGGGAAAGTGGAGCTTACCGATGCCCAGAAGGAAATCATCAAGGGGTACGATACCGATACCAAGGAACTCATCGACACCCTCTCCTCTTCCGTCTGGTCGGTAAGCGAAGGGCGCTACACCCTCAAGTTTGCCGATGACTCCTACGTGGAAACGGTGAACGGCACTCCGACCGTCCATAGTTACGCCATCTCCCGCGCGGAAAAGACCTCCGATGGGTACGGCGGCTATCTCTATACCCTCGTCTTCGAGACCGATACCGGCACCCATATCGTGACCTACACGGACGGCAGCGGTGCTGCGGTGAACTCCGATTCTAAGACCCCCGGTGAGAACACCATCTCCACCCTTACAAGCTCTACGATGTTCGCTCAGAAAAACACCGCATACGAGCGTGCCGAAGCGGTGGCAAACATTACCGTGAAGGGCATGAACAGCGAGGTTACGAAACTCTTCGGCGGGGATGAGAAGGCCGTCACCACCGCCCTCTCCAAGTGGTGCGCCGTCCATTACCCTTCTGTCACCGAAGCTACATGGCAGAAGGTCGTAAACCTCGACTATGAGAACGGGGTCATCACCACGGACTTCAAGCTCAACGACACAAACTCTGTTTCCGTCACCTGCGTTTACGAGCAGTCCACGGGCGAGTTCTCCTTCGAGGGCTAGGGCAACATCGCCATGCAGGCAGAAAGGAATCTCTATGAATGAACAACTGACTTTACAGTCCACACAGCATGAGGAGACGAAGACGGTTCCCCTGCGCAGGAGAAAGACTTGTCTCGCGGGCGCGTTCGCGCTCTTCGCCGCCTGCGCACTCGTGCTCCTCATTCCCCATCCGGCCTATGCGGGTATCATCGGGGACTTCCTTGATATCCCCAACATGATTAAAACGTGGCTTCTGCAAATCGCCGCCACGCTCTTCAATACCTATTTCGGTGTCATCAACCAGACGCTTGATGCGAAGTTCATTTCCGGGCCGTTCAACGAGCTTTTCGGAACAACCGAGCCGTATGGCGTGGTAAAGGACTTCTATCAGGCTGGGGTCATCCCCGTTGCCCATGCCATCCTAGGTCTCTTCATGCTGATGCAGCTCATCAAGATTAGCCAGCGCATCGACGCGACGAGCACCCTTCCCGCCGTGAAGGATATCGTATTCCTCGTGGTGACCTACTGCATCCTCAGCTACTTTATCGACAACGCCCTCGACCTCGTTTCCGCCATCTACGGCATCTTCAACGACCTCGTTGGCAGCGTGTCGGACAAGCTGCAATCGAAACACTGGTATGAACCCGGAATCGAGATGACCAAGGACGATGCAGCCGATGCCACGTTCGGCGGATGCTTCCTCCTTTTGATTTTCGGACTCATTTCATGGGCGGTCGGACTCGTTTTTTATGCGGTCTCGATGGTCGTTGCCCTCGGCCGTTCCGTTCAGCTCTATGTCTATGCCGCCTTCTCTCCGATTCCCATTTCCCTTCTCGGCTTCGAGGAGACAAAGCAAATCGGAATCGGTTACCTCAAGAACTTTGCGGCAGCAGCCCTCGCTGGCGTGGTCATGGTTCTCATCCTCTACCTCTATCCGCATCTTGTGTCCGCCCTCGCGGTTTCCGGTGGATTGGGAAAGGCCGAGATGCTTGGTCTCGCACAGGGCGTAGAAACATTCGACTCGTTCGGTGTCATCATCAAGACTATCGCCGTTCTCATCACGACCATGATGGGGCTTGTAAAGTCCGGCTCTTGGGCAAAGGAAATCCTCGGCGCATAGACGCTTACCGAAAACCTGCTACCGCTCACCGAAGGGGCGTGCCGAAACCGGTGCGCCCCTTCCCCTTAATAAGTTATTATTGGGAGCTAAGACCTCCCGATGGAAAGGATGATTGCCATGCCAAGTTACAGCACCCCGGAAGCTGTGGCGGGCTTCCTGAAAGACTTTCAGATGCGAATCAACCATCAGAAGAAGGGCACCTTCTCTCCGGCGCACGTGAGGTACTTTCTCACCATCAGCCGTTACGGCAAGGAGTTTTCCACCTCCTTCGAGTCGAACCCAGCAGTGTATGGGGAGCCGACCGTCACGCAGGTCTTCTCTGCCCTCGCAAGCGATGCCCTCACCATGCGAAGCTACGGTCTTGACGAGTTCGTGGATGAGCTCTGCGAAGGGATGAAGCCCTCTGCCGCCCTCCGCGCCTACAACTCCTGCAAGGAGACCTACGATTGGATGCGGGACGAGCTGTACCTCTCCGGCTCCGAAATCGCGGAGATTTCTGACACCCTCTCGGAGCATGAGGACGAGGTAAACACTCTGGTCGAGAAGGCCGCATCCGAGCGTGCCGCGCGGTACGCCTATGACCATCCGAAGCTGCCGAAGGGTTTCGTTACTATCGAGCAGCTGCAAGGAGACCTTGACCTCGGGGACTTGCGCGACGAGGTGGAGGATTTTGATTTCGACGGTGACATCACCGACGCGTTCAGCGAAACTGCCGACTATAAGGTCGATGACAACTATCATGCCCTTCTCTCGTGGCTTCCAGACCACACGGAGTGGCTGGAACAAGCCGAGTTCGACGGCCTTCTCGAAGGCTGCAAGGGCAATATCTACAAGATGGTTCAGATGGCGCAGTACGAGTGCTTCAAGTCCGACCTCTACGACCATCGCGAGGATATCTGCCGTTACGGCACCCTCGACCAGCTAAGGGATATGGGGGTCTATGCCATCCGGGAAAGCCTTGCAGACGAAATCTTAAACGACCTCTCCTATGATGAGGATTATGCGCCGACCGATGACGCGAAGGATACCATCATGGGTGCCGTAAGCGCTGCGTTCGAGGAGCGGTACGGGGAGGACTTCGCCGAAGTCGCGACCGACTTTGGGCAGGATATCGACGATATCGCAGGTCGCGCAAACCCTTATGTCCTAAGTGTGGATACGGTACGCGCCGTGAACGAAAAGGGATACGACGCGGTGTTCGCCGAGCAGTGGAAGGCCGAGCTTTCTGAGTGCGATATCGACCCGGAAGCGGTTTCCGTTGACAGCGAAGCGCACGATATGGAAAACGGCAGGGATGGGCTTGATGGTAACGCCCCGGAAAAGGATGCCCCGGAAAAGGACGATAGAGATGCACAGCCGCCTGTAGACACCGACAACCGTTAGAAATGTGCATGGAAACGGGTGAGGGCAAAGCTCCGCCCGTTTTCTGCTGAAAGGAGACTCTATGGAACCGAAACCGAAAGAGCGTATCGTCTTCGACGAAGACTCCTACTACGGAGACGAAGGCGAAAACATGGCGATAAACGACCTCATGGAACGTGACGGTCTGACCGAGGATGAGGTGCGCGAGGACTTCACCGACGATGAGATTTTCAATCATCAGATGGAGATGAAAGATTTCGATTACGAGGAGGAGATGCGGGCACTTGCCGCCTTCTTTAACGGGGAGAAGTCCGACATGTCGGATTTCGTCAACCCTTACGGCGGCAACCACATCCTCGTGTCGGGAAGTGTTGGGCGCTGGAACGGCACGTCCACCGGCATCGCCGTCTACAAGGACTTCGATGCCGCCACCGATTGCTCTCCATCCCGTTTCGGTCAGGGCAACGTTTTCGCCGACTGCGAGATTCAGAAGGTCTGGGACGAGAACGGCACGCTTTACCTTGCCGGTGCCCACCATGACGGGCGCGTATCCGTCGAGATGCGTCAGCTCACCGATGAGGGCGAGCGCCTTTGGGGACAGCTCGATTACGAGGATTATCTGCCCCTCGAAGGACTTACCGCCATGGGAAAGCACTATGAGCTTGGCGATGAGAACCGGTTCGTCCACGACCTCTATAACAGCCCGGAACTCTGCGCCGCCCCCCGTTACGTGGAGCAGTCCTTCGGATGCCCTTCTGAGGAATACGAGAAAGAGGAAGGGGCGCTCCCTCACGACTTCACCACCGGCAAATGGCGCGTGCATCTTATCTACCCCGGAGAGCGTTACGGTCTCGATGGTTGCCTGACCTATGAGCTAAATGCTTACTCTGGCGCACCTGCCGCCGTCCATCGCGCGTCCTACCCCCTTGTGGAGTTCTACGATACCTCGCAGGATGCCGCACGCTTCCCGGGCGGTCAGTTCGTCTCTCGCTACTACATGACCGACCTGCTTGAGGACGATTCCACTGCCGTCTCCATCGACACGATGCTCAAGAACGGGAACCAGTTCTCCCTTGATGGCGGTATCCCCGCTTGGACGGTTGAAGGCGATGACCTTGCAAAGGTGAACGACTTTCTCAAGAAAAGCTGCATGGAGTTTAGCGGCTCCCTTCCCGGTGACGAAAAGGATGAGGACGGCTACTCCCTCACGGGGGAAGCGAAGGATGCCACTGCATCCCGTAATGGGCTGAGCAGAAACCAGATGGGGATTGAAGAAAAAGCTGCCGAGTGCAAAGAAGCCGCGACCGTCCTCGCTAACGGGAACGCCCTTTAGAAAGGATGGAATCTATGAAAAAGAGTCCTGATAGCACCTTTCCGCGCGAGTTCACCACCGGAAAATGGCACGTGCATCTCGTCTATCCCGGTGAACCCCGTGCGGACGGCATTCCTCGCGGAAGCAAGAAGCGAAATCCCCCCTGCGCCGACACGATGGTCGAGTTCTACGATACCGAGGATAACGGGCGGTTCGTAGCCAGTTTCCACATGAACACCCTGCTCGGCTACCCTTGGAACGGAATGGTCGGTGCCGACCTCGACGGCCTTGAAGCGTATGGATTCGCTTATCCACTCAGCACACAAGCCGCGACCGACTGGCTTGAGGGCGATGACCTTGCGAAGGTGAATGCTTTCCTCAAGGAGACCTGCAAGGAGGTCTTCGGCATCCTGCCCGGTGCGGACGATGGCGGCTATTCCCTTTCGGGGGAAGCGAAAGAAGCCGCCCTATCGCGCTTCGCTCTCCCGGAGAATAGGAAAGCCGCCCTCGATGTGATTCGGAAACTGAATGAGTCGAGAGACAGCAACGAAAACGCCCTTTAGGCGTTTCCACCAAGAAAGGAGAAAGGAACATGGCAGAAGATTTCGGTGACAGCACGGGAAGCGGCCTTGTGAATACCGCAAGGCAGGCCGCAAAAGAGGTCGTTCAGGCCGTCGTGACAAAGGGCGCGAGTATCGGAGGAAAGGGCGGTGGCGGTATCTCCCTCTCCGGGGAAGCCAAGGACATGATGGCAGCTTCCAAACAGCTTGCAGGCGGTTCTGCCGCACCTTCCCGCGAGCATCTGGTCGCAAAGCCCGACCTCTCCCGTTAGATAGAACCCCAGAAAGCCAGCAAACCGCACAACCAGAAACACAGAAAGGATGATTGCCATGCAAGAGAACGACTTCTGGATTGGGCAGGAGCAGATTCCCGTTGACCTCTCCCTCCTGCTCACCTACTCCAACGATGAGGATTACTGGTACGCTCCGGGGGAGTATGCGCTCAGGGTCTATACCGTCGATACCCTGAACACCAACTTTTCCCGTCCCTGCTTCGCGTTCGGTGAGCGCACGTCCGACCCGGAGATGGAGGATGTTTCCGGTGCTATCGAGAACACCCTCCACGAACTTCTCGATTCCGGTGCGACCCCCGAGGACGTGTACCGCATCATGGGACTCGTTCAGGAGAGCGAGCTTTCCCCCGAGACCAAGGAAGCTGGCAGCTATCTTTCCATCGACCTCGGCTATTGCATCGACGGAAATATCGTCTCCTATGAAGCGGTGCCGGAGAGCGTTGCGACGGTGCCTGAAAACGTAGACTACCCGCATTACGCGGAAGCGATGGAGAGCCATGTGCCGCTTCCCATCGCTACGCAGATTGCTACGCATGATTTCTCTCACAGGCAGGCGGATATCCTCATGGAAGCCGCCCGCAACCCGCGCGTCTCGCCCGAGACGCTTGAGACGATAGCCGACAAGACCCTTTCGTCCGGTAAGATGCGCGGTCTTCTGGATATCGCTTCTGTCGGCAAGAACCCCCTCGATTTTCGCAATATGGACGAGCAGACACTTAAGGCGGCTGTTTCCGTACTGTTCCACGGCGGCAAAGACCTCCCCGTGACGGAGCTTGACCTTGCGCAGCTGCGTTCGGTAGACCTCGCGCTGATGGACGGGGCTTCCCCCACCGAAGCCATGCGTGCAGCCGAGAAGTCTGCACCTGCCGCATTTCTCGCATCCGAAGCCCGCGACGCGAAGGCCGCTCGCACCGCTCTCGATGACCCGTCGGAGATAAAGGATGCCCCGGCACGCGCGGAAAAGGCAGATAGCTCCCTGTGACAAAGCCGTTTCATGAGCAGAAAGGAGGACACCTATGACACCTGACGGAAAAACGTTCGACCCGGAAACTGTCACCGACAAACAGCTCGTTCAGTACGAACAGGCCATCGACCGTGGCCTAAGCGAAGCCGACGCGATGCGCCTTGCTGAACACGAGTACGACGGCTTTCAGGCCAATGCCATCATCGCCGCCGCGCTGAATCCGGCGGTGGGAGAAGACGTGCTGGATGCTCTCGCGACCCCCAAGTACACCGCAGCGCAGATGACGGCCATCGCGAAAATCGCCATCAGGGGCGGAGACTTCGCACGCTTCCTAGACCCGCAGATGGACGCACGGCGCATGGAAGCCGCCTATCTGGTCGTGGCGCACGGGGGGAGCGATTTGCCTGTGGAACGTCTCTCCCGCTCCCAGCTGCTCACCATCAACAACATCCTCCTGCAAGGCCTTCTCCCCTATGAGACCGTCCGCGCTATCGCGAAGCCCGCGTTTACCCCTGAGAGCATGGAGGTCATCGCCGCCGCCATGGAAAACGCACGTCATGACCCCTATACCGGTGAGCACTCGCTGACCGAAGCGCAGGTGGCGCGTATTATGAACCCGGAATACAGACCGGAGCAGCAAATCGCGCTTCTTACCGCCATGCGCGGGCAGACCCCGGTTGCAGACCTGAGCGATGCGGACTTTGCGGGGCTGTTCCCGGCTTCCCTTTCCGTAGAGCAGATGAGCGCCTGTGCCTATGCCGTGAACCGGTGCGGGTATAACGCGCCGCTTCTCATGATGACCATGCAGGCGTGCGCGGCCATGAACGCGCAACAGCTCATGGCCGTCTTCGATGCAACGGCGGCAGAGTTTTCCGATGCCACTATGGCAAAGGTCTCCACAATCCTTATGCACACCCCAGCCCTTACCTCCCAGCAGATGCGCTATCTGCTCGCGGAAGCTAGGGACGGTACCCCGTTTCCGGCTCTGGAATCCATGAAGGAGCATCTGCTGGCACAGGCGGAACCCGAGAAGGCACAAGTTACCGAAACCGGAATCAAGTCCGAGTCCCGTGACATGGCATCCGGCAAGGAAGCGCTTGTAGAGCAGACGGGACTCGGTAGCACCCAAAAAATCAACCAGAACAAGGAGATGGAATAGATGACCGATAATTTCAAGGAGATAGGCTCCCTGTTCGGCAGGGAAGGTGCGGGTGTGGGCTTTGCCAAACAGACGGATGGGGAGTCCTTTACCTATGCCTTCGCTTGGCCGGAGGGGGATACTTGGGCAACCCTCACCGGATGCCTGAATCTCGATGAGCAGCCGGAGGAGTACGTGCGCCGCGTGCTGCAAGACGTTGGATTCCGCTCCGATTGGGGCAACCCGGATTACGACCCCATCGGTGATTTCAAGGAGACAGCCGGTGACGAATACCGGATTCCTCTCCTGAAAGTCCTGCTCCGGGAGCAGCTGGAAAGCCGCTACGAGGTCGCAAACCATTTTTCGACGATGAACCGCGCCCGCGTGGAGCTTTCCGCCTTTATCCAGAACGAGGGCGGCGCACCGCTTCCCGAAGACGCGCTCGGTACTCCCGAAGAGCAGGGTATCCGCGCCATGCTCATCGCCACCGGCGAACCTCCGCGCGAGGTGACCCTTCTGCCGGATAGAAACGGCTCCACCTTAAGACCGCTGCAAGCGCTGGTGGGTGGAAATATCGAGGCTTTCGATATCGCTTTCGGCGAGACGGTTTCCCTTTACGTGAACGAAGAGGGACTGTTCACCTGCCCGCCAAACCGTGCCATCTTCGCCACCGAGGAGATGGCAAAAGCCGGTTATCTCTCCCAGCTCGATTACTCGAAGGTCGTGGAGATGGGGGACTTCTACACCGTTCTAAACGGCGATATCGTAGCCGTGGGCTTCGACCCGGAGACCGGGGAGAGCCGTTCGCTCACCGACGGGGAACTTTCCCGCGTGGAAGGATACTTCACCGTCATCAGCGAACCCGGTTGTGGCGAGAAGGCGGTCGATGCCATCCGACACGGTATGGAGCCTTGCGGATACGACATTTCCGTCGAGACCCACGATATGGCTTCCGGCAAGGATGCACTGCTCGCCGATGCCCCCCAAAGGGACGCGCCAGCAAAGGACACCCAGAACATCGGCTAGGACTCGAAAGAAGGTAGGTTACGTGTCGAAACCGGGTACTCCCGTCATCTGCTTGGAAACAGAAGAGCGGTTCGAGAGCATGAAGGAAGCCATGGAGCGATATGGAGTAAGTCCGGGTAGTCTCAACAGTGCCCTGACCTACGGCTACAGCGCCGGTGGCTACCACTTCTACCGCGCAGACGAGCCGAAGCCGGACGATTCGTTTTTCAAATCCGGCCACGGTGGAAAAGGTTCCTCCAAAAAGCGCCCGGTTATCTGTTTGGAAACCGGGGTTCAGTTTGAATCGGCCATTGCCGCTTTAAAATGGCTGGACTCCGGGAAAACCAACAACCGTGGCAACATGCGCACCGCTCTGATTTCAGGTTCCGCCCTACTCGGCTACCACTTCTACTATGCAGACGAGCCGAAACCACCCAACTCGCACTTCAAGCGAGCGGTCTATTGCGAAGACTTAGATACGGTCTTCACCTCACTTGAAACGTGCGCCGATGCCATCGGGTTCAACGGTTCCATCTCCGACCTTGCCGACAAGGTTGCGAACGGAACGGTCGTGAAAGGGCACCGGCTCGGGTTCGTCGGCGTTGACCGGAAGCCTTTGCCGAACGGAGACAAATGGAAACCAGCCGTCACGGATGCAAAGCGTGAAAACATGCAGGCGGGACGAACCGAACCTTCTGCGTGGGATAAACAACCTGTGAAATCCGCAAAGTTGCAGGAATGGCTCGAAACGGTCTGCCAATACGAGAATACCGCCCAGAAACCGTCGGCAGCACGCGTCACCGGTATCCGACCGGATGGGACAATCTTCCTTAGAAGGCAGGTTACCGCAGCCGAACTTTTTGCGCTTGCAGGGCGTTACGGCGAATATCTTGACTTTGCAGACGAAGCCGAAGACTTCGCTCCGTTTCTTTATGACAAGTCATTCCCCACAAGGGGTGCCTATCTGAAAGTCTCTTCACCCGCTGAAATCTACCGCAAGGCCGGTTTTCCCAAATCCCCCTTCTTCTACACCTACAACCATCTTCGCGATGCGCTCGTTCCGAAGGGGTTCTATCCATCGAACGTGCATGTCAAACATCCGCACGGCCTTACCTTGGAACAGATAAAGCGCCTGCCAGAGCTTTTAGAGCGCCCGGTCGTGCTCATGGATTCCGACCGGGACGATACGATGGTTGCTGTCCTTGCCGATGTGGACGGGGACGGGCTTCCCCTCATCGCAGCGTTGAGACCGGGCGCGAACGCCGTAAGCGGAGGACGATGCGTTCCCGGCACCATCGTTTGCAGCGTCTACGGGAAACCGGAAAGCTATTTTCTTCACAAGATGCAGCAGATGCCGCAGCGAGTCCTCTATCAGGACATAGAAAAAGGCCGGGAACTCGATGCGCGAGCCAAACTTCAATTGTTTGGGGGCAACATCGCAAGTCCCGACCTTGATAGAAAGATTATACGCCTGCCGGAATGTATTGTCAAGCTGCAAGCAGGTAGCGCACCGACGGAAGCCGCACGCGTACAGCAGGAGTCGCGCGATATGGCATCCGGGAGCCACGCGCTCGGTGCCGCAAGACCTGCTTTTGGAACACCCGCAATGAACAGACCTATTGACAGCAGCCTTGAATAACAGAAAACCAGAGCGACGGAATGCCGCATCTTCATGGTGCGGCATCTTTCGCAACGAAGAAGAACAGGAGGTGCAAAGGATGAAACAGGAAGAGGACTCCGAGATTATCGCCACCATCTGCGAGTACGAGAACTCCGTGGCGATTTCGGATGGGGAACGGCTCACCTTTCGTGACTCGGGCGGCATCATCCACCTGAAAGGCAGGGGCGAAAGCACCGGGACTTTGAAATCCTATGCAGATAGATGTAACGAGTACCTGCGGTTCGGAGATGAGGTTGACCTTGCCGTCTGCGGCGCATACAGCCCCTACGATGCCCTGAAAGTCTGCGACACGCCGGAGATATTCTTGAAGACCGGATTCGAGCAGCGCCCCATGCTCTACACGCAGAAGCATCTCTTTCAGGCTCTCACACCGAAATCCGATTACAACCCCCACCGGCACGGCTTCTCCATCGCACAGGTGAAGCGCTTTCCCGAGCTTTTAGCTTCCCCGGTGGCTCTCGCCAACAGCCCCAATCGGGACGATGTTGTGCTCGCCATCCTTCTTGCGACCGATGATTACGGTGCGCCCCTCATCGCGGGCATCAAGCCGGACGGCATGGGAAACTACGGGGAATGTGAAGTGGAGACGAATATGGTCTTGAGCGTCTACAGCAGGCAGAACTTCATCCGTTACTTCGCCCTGTTACGGGATATGGATGCCTTCGTGTTCGTAAGCGGCAGGAAAATCGAAGCGCTCGAAGACCTATCCGGGCTTCCGCTTGCGGGAAATTGCTCCGGTCTCGATATTGACAGGATTCTGCAACGCCCGAAGTGCCTTGGATAGATACAGGTCAGGAGATTTCAAAGCATGTTCTTCAAGAAGAAAAAAGAGAAAACGCTGGAATCATCGAACAGGAAGGTCGTTCCTAGCATGAAGCCCATCGAAGAGCTTAGAACCAATAAGGATGTTGCCGAATGGTGCCGCGATTTTCTGCGCATCACGGACGAGCTTTCGCCAAAGCTCGCGATTGCCGACCGTGCGGAACGCAACTATCTCATGGCGCTCGTCGGGCTTCTCGTGGAATGGTTTCCGCGCAAAGACCTCTCTTTGGAAAGCCTAGCCGTACTCCTCTCCCTTGCAGATGCGCGTGAAAACGACGAGGACTTCAAGTCCGCGCTCGACCTTATATTCGTACAAATAGAAAAAGGGAAAACATACAGTTATGTAGCGGAATACCATCAGTATCTTTGGGTGCCGAGCACGTTCAGGCGAAACTCCGACGGCGTGAAACCGGCAGACCGCAAAGGACTCGACGGCAGCGAGGATTTCGCCCTGCTCTGCTGGAACTCGGTAAATCATCTTCCGGCCATCCGTCGCATCTCCCTCAAAGCGAACCTGACCTCCCGTCTCATCGATTTTAAGTACCTGCGCGAAGCCGAACCGCCCGCCTATACCCATGGAGTTTCAAACGATGCCTTCGACTATGAGTTCGATGATGACGATATCCCCGTTTTTTCTGCCCCGGAAGACTTGTAAACCAGAAAGGAAGGAAACCATATGAGCAAATTAGTCATCGCGGAAAAGCCGATGCTCGCCCGCGATATCGCCCGCGCCATCACGGGGAAAGAGGTGTCCGAGAGCGCCCGTCTTCCCATCTCGGGAAACGGCTACACGGTCTGTGCCTGCGCCGGTCACCTGCTGGAACTGGTAAAACCGGATGCCATCGACCCCAAATGGGGAAATCCTTGGAGCCTAGACGTACTCCCTATCGAGGTTCACGACTGGCCGAAGGAGCCTACCGAGGACAAGAAGAGCCTTGTGGAGGAAATCGCGGGACTCCTTAAAACCTGCGATTCCGTCATCGCCGCCGGTGACCCGGACGATGAGGGGCAGCTTATCGTGGACGAGCTTTTGGATTACCTCGGTTACACCGGTAAGGTCGAGCGCGTCTACGTGAACGACAACATCGAGAAGAACATCGTGAGGGCGTTCGACAAGCTCGTGCCCAACGATTCCTGCCGTGGTGCCGGGAACGCCGCCTATGCCCGCCAGATGGCGGACATGTGCTTTGGCGTGAACGAGACGAGACTTGCCACCAAGCGTCTTGACGGCCTATTCACCGTCGGACGCGTGCAGACCCCGACGCTGGGGCTTGTGGTGAAACGCGACGAAGCCATCGCCCACCACGTCACCCGAAAGTTCTACGAGCTGTTTGCAAGCGGAGATTCGGATGCCGGAGAACTCACCTTCAAGTACCTGCCGGGAAAGGAGCTGCTTGCCGGTGAGAAGCATCTGTTCGAGCGGCATACGCTGGAAGCCCTGAAGGAAAAGCTCGACGGACGCGACCTGCACTTTGAAACGACCGTATCGAAAAAGCAGGAGAACCCGCCGCTTCCCTACAACCTGACCGTGCTGCTTTCCGACATGAGCGAGCGCTTCGGCTTCACTGCCGCGCAGACTCAGCAAATCACGCAGGATTTGCGTGATAAGTACAAAGCCATCACCTACAACCGCTCCGATTCCCAATACCTCAAGGAGGAGCACCGCGAGCAGGCACCGGCAGTCCTTGCACAGGCGATGAAGAACCTCGGCGTGCGCTGGCCTTTGGACTACCAACTCCATTCCAAGGCGTTCAACGATGGGAACGTGACCGCCCACCACGGCATCATCCCGCAGGAAGCGGATGCGCCCGTGTCCACGATGGAACCGGACGAAGCCAAGGTCTACACCGCCATCTGCGAGCGCTATGCGGTGCAATTTCTTCCTCCCGCCGTGTACGATGTGAGCGAGAGCACGGTAAGCGTGGATGGCGGAGCGCTTAAGCTCACCGCGAAGCGCCTTTCGGACGCTGGGTTCAAGGCCGTCTTCCCGAACATCTCGAACAGCCGTGGCAGGGAGGATTCCGATACGGGGAACCCATGGGTTCCCGCAGGAAGCCACACCCTCGCCGGTATCTCCTGCTCAATCACGGAAGGGGAGACCACCCCGCCCGCACCCTATACGGAGGGCACCCTCATCACCGACATGGCATCCATCGCGAAGTACGTCAAAGACCCGGAAATCCGCGAAATCCTCAAGCGCAAGGATGACGGCAAGAAGGGGGAACACGGCGGCATCGGAACGACGGCCACCCGCTCCTCCATCATCGAGGGTCTGAAAACCCGTGGCTACCTTGAGGAACGAAAGGGAAAGGTTCGAGCGACCGATAAGGCCAAGGCGTTCTACGCGCTCCTCCCGCCGGAGATTCGCGGCGCGGACGTGACTGCAAGATGGTGGCTCATCCAGCAGGATATCGCAGACGGCAAGGCGGACGTGAACGCCCTGCAAGATTCCGTCATCGAGGTCTTCAATCACCACCGCGAGACCGCCTACGTGGGCGCATCCATCGCGGGTACCGGAAAGACCGTAGTGGGCAAGTGCCCGAGGTGCGGCAAGGACGTTATAAAGACCGGCACCATCTACGCCTGCTCCTCCATCAAGAACGAGAAGCAGGAAGACGGCACTTGGAAGGAGGTCTCGGGCTGCGGGTTCAAGCTGTTCGGCTTCTGCACCAAGAAGTTCACCGAGAAGCAGGCCGCATCCCTTCTTGACGGGAAGGCGGTCTCGCTAAGGGGCTGTAAGTCCAAGGCCGGAAAGACCTTCGATTGCACAGTCGTTCTTCAAAAGGACGGGTCGGTAGAACCCATTTTCACACCGAGAAAACCCACGAAAAAAGGCCGCAGGTAGCGGCAGAAAGGAAGGAATGACATGGCAACACTCCTATCACCGGATATGCTTCCCGAGGATATCCGAAACATGGATTTCGGGCAGGCTTCCATGCCCCACGCGCCCGAAGCCCAGACCCCGGAAGTACCCTACGATATGACCACATCCGCACCAGACCGCCCTGCCATACCGCTCTCCCCGGACATGCTTTCCGGGAATCTGCAAGGAAATGGGAGCGAGAAATCGGGCATCGAGTTCTCCTTCGATGCCTTCGGATACACCCAGCAGGTCGAACTCGTCAGGGAGTCCTATGCGGACGGGAACCTTGCAGTGACCGCCTATCTCTCCGACCCCACCGATGAAGCGTTCGGACAGCCTTGGAGCAGCGTCACCGTGAACTTCGGTTCCCCGCTGCAACAGGACGCGACCGTTTTCCTCGACACCAACAACATGGGAGAAGCGATGCTCTCGAAAATCTCCCAGCTCGGAGCCTTCACCGGCCAGTTCATGCGTTCGGGGTTCTGCTCCTACCCGGCCTTCACCTTCGATACCGAAGTCATGGGCAACATGCGCGACTTAAACGAGTTCGCATCGGCAGACCACAGCAGCCTTGCCGAGATGCGGGGCGCGTGCCACGCGGCACTCGAAAACGTATACGGCAGCGAGTTCACGGATGCCTTGGAAAGCGGTTACGACCTGAACGCCGAATCCCATGACTGCGCTTCCGGGAGCGCAGTGCTCGAGACCTGCGATACGACCCGCGCGGAACAACCCACGAACCATGTGAAGGGGGTGCGATAGGCATGAGCCGCTTTCACTCGAACCGGACTTGCACCCGTTCGCCGACAGCTATCCCGAGCAGCCAAAACACACCATTGTGCTAAAATCGGGTACCGTATACACACCGCGCGGGACTACCCGTTCCGCACAGACAGAAAGGATGGAAAAATATGCCCAAGAAGACACCGGAGCCAGAGCAGGCTCCCAAGGCAGACAACTACGCCAAAATCAACATGCCCGCCGCCTTCCTCACGCCCCACGAGTTTCAGGCAAATGACGGGCGCACCTTTGAGAAGTGCTTCGTTTCCTTCCCCAAGGGGACGAAGGTGAACGGCATCGACGTGAGCGGCTTCTCGACCGATGTGTTCCTCTCCGACTACATGAAGAAGGACATGCTTGAGAAGGGACGCGCCACGGTCTCGTTCAAGAAGGACGAGCCGGTGCCCATCTGGACGGGGAAGAAGGACGATGCCGAGCACCCGTATCAGCGCTATGAGGTGAAGGCTACCGACCTCACCCACGCACTCAAGGTGGCGCAGGACTCCTATAAGGCCGAAAAAGCCGCAGAGCGTGCCGCCGCAAAGGACGGCGTGAGCCTTGCGGGCGAAGCACGCGACATGGAGACAGGGAAGGACGCGCTCGCAGGCGATGACCCCGCCAAGTCCAGCAAGTCGCGAACCGGGCAGGATATTACCCAGTAGTACAGAGGAAAGAGGTGACAGTCCATGGTAATCGAGGTGCTCTACAAGTCCTTCCGCTACGAGAAGTTCGACTCGTCTGCCCAGACGAACTCCGAGCCGTTCCGCGCGAAGGGAACGAACATCCTTACCGACTGGAACCTCTACCTCGGTGCCCTTGAGGAAAACGGCATCATCCTCGCAGAGCACTGGTATGACGGAAATCCGCAGCACGCAGGCGGGCAGGTGACCCTTGAGGGCACCAAGGTTCCCGCCGCCACCCGTCAGGTCGGGAGCGCCATGCTCCTCGTCTCGCCAGATGAGCTGGACGATGTGGTCTGGCTCAAGAAGGACGGCGAAAAGCTCCTGTGGCGGGAGGGCGATGACCTGATAAACGGTGAGCGGTTCTTCGCCATGGAGCAGCTGTGCTACTCCGATGCCACAGTGCAATCCGTCAACCGCCGCGCCATCGCCGTGTTCGACTACCTGAAGCACGCGCACCCGACGCGCTCGGATGATGAGATTGCCCGCATCATGGGCTACACCGAATCCGCCATCGAGCGCATCCGCGATGCAGAAATCTCTCAGGACGAGGGATTCGTGGACGATGACGGGGAAGGTCAAAACGAGGAAGACAACACCGGGGCTATCGGCGGATATGACTTCGGTTAGAGATAGAACGAAACGAGAAACGCAGTTCAAACGAACCACCAACGAAGCTACAGAAAACCACGCAAACAAAGGAAGGAGAAAAGAACACATGAAGATTCTCGGACGAATCAAGAAATCTAAGGTGCTCACTGCGGTCATGACCGCAGTGCTCATCTTCCAATCGGCTTGCCCCACTGGGCTTGCCTATGCCGCGCAGAAATCGGGCGTTAGCGCCTATGCTGCCGGTCAGACCATCGACCAAGCACTCGGTGCCACTAAGACGGTCGAGTCCGTGCTCTCCCAGCACGAGAACGACGAGTATTACCTCACCACGCCATACGGCAACAAAGGCCCTCATGGCGAGGGCGGCGCAATCGACACTTGGGACTGCTGGAAACCGAAGGGCGAGTACGGTAGCGGTGCCTATATGAACTGCACCGGTTTTGTGGTTGCCGTCCTCCGTGCCTGTGGAGCGAACACATCCATCATCGGAAACTATACCGCCAAGGACGGCTACAACAGGGGTAACGAGACGAACGCATCTAAATGGGATGAGTATTGTCGCGACAACAATGCCGTCAGCTACACATTCAGCTCCAAAGAGCAGATGCTCGCGTCCGGTATCCTTGAGAAGGGCGATATCATCTACATGGAGCCGGCGGACTGGAATCATAGCAATTCAGACTGCCATATCGGCTTCTTTTGGGGCGGCAACAGCTCGGAAGACCTTTTCTGGCACTCTTCCAGCCACGCAGACGGAATTGTAAAGGGCTATTTCCCGAACTCCGCAGGCGGCAACGTGATTTCCAAAATCACGCCCAAGTATCCCGTTCGCTACTACCGTGTCATCAAGACGTTGCACAAGGGATATCTGACACTGCATAAGGACTCCTCAAATAAGACCGTTACCGATGCCAATGACTGCTATTCCCTCGCAGGTGCCGAATATGGGGTCTACACTGACTCCAACTGCTCGAACAAGGTAGCGACCCTTACGACGAACGAAAGCGGGAACGCGAACACCGTCTCGCTCAATCCCGGACGCTACTATGTGAAGGAGACCAAGGCTCCCAAGGGATATTTCACCGATTCGCAGGTTTACACCGCAGATGTTTCCGGTGCGAATCGCGAATCCTCGCCTGTGAAGCTCTCAGTCGGCGATAAGCCCCTTACTGACCCGCTCCAAATGATTGTCGGCAAGTTCGACGGCCAGAAGACCTACAACGGCGCGGGCAACCTCCCGCAGGGTTCCGCGACCCTTGCAGGTGCCGAGTTCACCGTCGACTACTACGATACCTTCGACTACGACAACTACGATGACCTCAAGAAGGCCGATATCGAGCCGACCCGTTCTTGGACGTTCAAGACGGATGAGGACGGCTTTGCCACATTTACGACTAAAGACTTTGTTTCCGGCGATGCCTTCTACTACAACGAAAAAAACGACCCGTGCATCCCGCGCGGCACCATCGTCGTGCGCGAGACCAAGGCTCCCACGGGGTACCTTAAGAGCAACGCCGTTAGCTTCCAGAAGATTATGGATGGCTATTACACCGATGCCCTTAAAACCTACAATGCCGCCGAGGTTCCCGAGCAGGTCTACCGCTCCGACTTTGAGTTCACCAAGAAGGCCGAGAACGGTTCCGAGCACCTTGCAGGCGTGCCCTTCAAGGTAACCTCCCTCACCACCGGTGAGTCCCATATCGCCGTAACCGATGAGAACGGCTATTTCAGCTCCGCGTCCTCTTGGAACGCGCATGACTCGAACACCAACGCGAACGATTGGGCGCTGACCGCAAGCGACACCATCGACAGCACGAAGCTCGATGCTAACGCCGGTTTCTGGTTCGGCAACAACAGCGTGCTCGATGGGAACGGCACCACTTCCACCTCCGATGCCGTCAAGGCGGACAACAAGCTCGGTGCCCTGCCCTTTGACACCTATTCCGTCGAAGAGCTTCGCTGCTCCGCTAATGAGGGCTATGCGCTCATCGACACGACTGTTACTGTGACCCGTGATGCCAAGACCATCGACCTCGGCACCTTCGATGACCCGGAGCCGGAAATCCACACCACCGCCTACGACGCTTCTGATAGCGACCATTACGTTGGGGTCGGCACCGTCAAGATTTCCGACAAGGTAGAGTACAGCCATCTCGTCGCGGGTAAGACCTACACCGTCATCGGTGAGCTGCATGATGCCGCTACCGGCGATGCCGTCACGGTTAACGGTCAGGCTATCACTGCCGAGAAGACCTTCACGGCTGAGGACTCCGCAAGTTCCGTCACGCTTGACTACGCTTTCGATTCCTACGACCTCAAGGGGAAGACCCTCGTGGTCTATGAGACGCTTACCGATGCAAAGGGTGCGAAGCTCGCCGAGCATAGGGATAAATCCGACGTTTCCCAGCAGGTGACCGTGCTCACGCCGAAGCTCTCGACAAGCGCCGTGGGCGATGCGGACAATAGCAAGTCCGTCACCGCTGAGGGTGATGTTACCGTTACCGATTATGTCCGTTACACCGGGCTTACCGCCGGGCAGACCTACACGCTCACGGGAACCCTTATGGACAAGTCCACCAAGAAGGCTTTCATGGATGCCGACGGCACCCCCGTCACCGCGACTGCGGAGTTCACGGCGGAAGCCGAAAGCGGTACCGCGACCGTGACCTTCACCTTCGATGCCAGCGGCATCAAGACCGGCACCAAGCTCGTCGCCTTCGAGACTGTTGCCACGAACGGTATCGAGATTGCCGACCACAAGGATATCAACGACATTGACCAGACCGTTACCGTGAAGGCTCCCGTTATCGGCACCACCGCCGTCGATGCTGCCGACGGTGACAAGACGGTCACGGGTGAGGAAAATGTCGCTGTCCGCGATACCGTCCACTACAACAACGTGACCCCCGGTAAGACCTACAAGGTCACCGGTACCCTCTATGAGAAGGTTCTTGACAAGAACGGAAAGGTCACGAAGAAGGTATTCAAAGACAAGGACGGTACCCCCGTCACTGCGGAAGCAAACTTCACCGCAGAGGACTCCTACGGAAACGTCGATGTGACCTTCTACTTCGATGGCAGTTCGCTCAAGGAAGGTACCTCTCTCGTTGCCTTCGAGTCCCTGTCCCACAACGACAAGGAGATTGCTTCCCATGCCGACGTGAATGATTCCGGCCAGACTGTCATCATCACGAAGCCCAAGCTCTCCACTACCGCAACGGATGCCCTTGATGGTGATAAGAACCTCATCGGCGAGGATAATGCCACCATCGTCGATACCGTCCATTACATGAACGTCACTCCCGGCAAGACCTACAAGGTTTCCGGCACCCTCTACGAGAAGGTCACCGACAAGGACGGCAAGGTCTCCAAGAAGCAGCTCCTCGATGCCGACGGCAATCCCGTCACCGCCGAGACCGAGTTCGTTCCCGATGATACCTACGGCACCGTCGATGTAACTTTCGCCTTCGACGCGTCCGACCTCAAGGCCAAGGACAAGGTGGTCGCTTTCGAGTCCCTGTCCCTGAACGGCAAGGAACTCGCGAGCCATGCCGATATCGAGGACAAGTCCCAGACCGTCACCATCACGAAGCCCACGCTTTCCACCACTGCCGTGGACGGCTTGGATGCGGACAAGAACCTTATCGGTGAGGGCGATGTTACTATCGTCGATACCGTGAAGTACAAGAACGTCACTCCCGGCAAGACCTACAAGGTTTCCGGCACCCTCTACGAGAAGGTCACCGACAAGGACGGCAAGGTCTCCAAGAAGCAGCTCCTCGATGCCGACGGCAATCCCGTCACCGCCGAGACCGAGTTCGTTCCCGATGATACCTACGGCACCGTCGATGTAACTTTCGCCTTCGACGCGTCCGACCTCAAGGCCAAGGACAAGGTGGTCGCTTTCGAGTCCCTGTCCCTGAACGGCAAGGAACTCGCGAGCCATGCCGATATCGAGGACAAGTCCCAGACCGTTACCATCACGAAGCCCGAAGTCGGCACCACCGCCAAGGACGGTCTCGACGGCAATAAGACCGTCGTTTCCGATACCGAGGTTTCAGTGGTCGATACCGTGAAGTACAAGAACGTCACCCCCGGCAAGACCTACAAGGTTTCCGGCACCCTCTACGAGAAGGTCACCGACAAGGACGGCAAGGTCTCCAAGAAGCAGCTCCTTGATGCCGACGGCAACCCCGTCACCGCCGAGACCGAGTTCGTTCCCGAGGACACCTACGGCACCGTCGATATAACCTTCACTTTCGATGGGTCGCTTCTGAAGGACAACACACCGGTGGTCGCTTTCGAGTCCCTGTCCTACAAGGACAAGGAGATTGCTTCCCATAGCGATATCGAGGATGAAGACCAGACGGTCACCATGCACACCTCCGAGATTGGTACCACAGCCACGGACAAGCTCGATGGTGACAAGACCGTCATCGCCGATGCCGAGTCCACCGTCACCGACAAGGTGGAGTACGACCATGTGCTCACCGGCAAGGCTTACACCATGGCCGGTATCCTGATGGATGCAAAGACCGGTCTTCCCGTACTGACCGGCGAAGGCGCGAAGAAGTATACCGAGGATGACCTCATCAAGTTCACCTCCGGCCTGATGAACGTGCTCGGCTTCCAGTCGAACACCTACTCCATCAAGGTTAAGGACAAGGACTGGGGCAACGGTGCCGCCATCGTGAAGAACGCGGACGGTTCCTACACCTATGATGCTTCCGAGCGCACCGAGAACGAGGACGGCACTTGGACTGTCAAGACCGACACCCAGACTCTCACCGAGCAGGAAGACGGCACTTGGAAGCTCACCGGTCTGGAGGGTAGCGGCAGCGCCACCGCAGACGGCGGCACAAGCTCCGTCCGTAATATCGAGGAGACCTACAAGGCCGATGAGGTCGAGGTCACTGATAACGGTATCGACTGGTCGAACGCAAAGAAGCTCCCGACCGCTTCCATTGACCTCGCCAAGGTCAAGGCATATGCCGAGGAGAACAAAGACCTCCTCTCCTGCCTTGTCTACAAGACGGCGGAGTTCACTCCTGAGAAGGAGTCCGGTTCCATCGACATGGACTACACCTTCAACTCCAACGACGTTATCGACCGCCTGTCCGGCGAGACCAAGAACCTCGTGGTCTTTGAGGTCATGTTCAAGGGCAGCATCGAGAACGCTTCCGATGAGACTCCCGTTTCCATCGTCGCGAGCGAATGCGATAAGGACAACGAGGGACAGACGGTAAAACTCGCCCCGAGTACCATCGGTACCACTGCGACTGACAAGTCCGACGGTGACCATGAACTGATGGCTGGCAAGGATGCCGTCATCACTGACGAGGTGAAGTACGAGGGTCTTATTCCCGGCAAGGAGTACACGCTCCATGCCACGCTCATGGATAAGAAGACCGGCGAGCCTTTGAAGGTTGCCGACAAGGGCGTGACCGCCGAACTCAAGTTCACGCCGAACAGTGAGAGCGGCACGGTCTCCATCAACCTCGGCGAGTTCGATGCAACCTCCCTCGACGGTCATACACTGGTTGTCTTCGAGGAGCTGACCAAACAGAGCGATATCGACGGCAAGACCACGGACGTTACCGTGGCGGAGCATAAGGATATCAACGACGAGGGACAGTCCGTGACCGTCACCTCGACCCCGGCAGGCTCCACCTACGGAAAGACCGGCGTTGACATGACGAACATCGCCATCGCCATCGGCATCCTCCTGATTGCCGCAGGCTGCGCGACCGCTTACGGCATCAAGAGCCGCAAGACCACCAAGGGCGATGCGGACGAGAGCGCAGAGGATAACACCGAAGCCTAGTGCCCGTAACGCCTGAAACCGGCAGGGTGCCAGCTCTTCGGCACCCTGCCTTCCCTTTAATTTGAAAGGGGGATACACCCATGAAGGACGATAAAGAGAACGATATCGAGATGAACGACGGAGATTCCACCGAATCACCTGCGGATGGGAACAACATGCACGCGAACCCGGAAAGCGAGAAGAAGCCGCATAACCGGAAGGTCATTGCCGCCATCTGCGGCCTTGCTCTCGTCGCGCTCATCGGCGGCGGTGCCTATTATGGCATCGACCACCAAACCGGTGCAGATTCCAAGGCCGAATCCGTGCAGGCGAATGATTCCAAGGAAAGCGGTTCCGACGCGTCTGTGAAGGACGGCTCTAAGAGCAAAGAGAAGTCTCACACCCACGACTGGTCTATCACCTACAAGACCGTCCACCATGACGCTGTGACGCACACGGAGCACGTGGCACCCGTCTACCAGAACCTGACCACCTACCATACCGTTTGCAATGAGTGCAAGCAGGTCATCGACGGCAAGGCCGATGACCACATCAAGCAGACCGGTCACTCCGGCTACTCCACCAACGTCCCCATCACCGATGAGGTCATGGTGAGCGAGGGCTATGATAAACAGGTCACCGACACCCCGGCTTACGATGAGACGGTCATCGACAAGCTGGTCTGCACCACCTGCGGAGCGACGAAGGATGCCCCGCAGGCCACATCGGATGCCGCCAAGTAATTCAGATGGCCAGATTGGGAAATCATAACCGGAAATCCCGTGCGGCTTTTGCGGCAGCGGCGGTCTTCTTGGCCGTCGCTGCCATCCTTTTCGGCGTGCTGCTTCATTTCTATCGGGATGCAAGTCCCTCACCGTCACCAAACGGCACGCCGCAGGAAACCGCCACGGAAAGCGCAGGTGGTCGGGAATCCGAGTTCCCTACTGTTGATTGGGATTACTGGAAGAGCGTGAACGGGGATGTTATCGGATGGATAACCGTGCCGGGGACGGATATCAACCATCCCATCCTGCAAGCTCACGCATCCGACCCGGATTACTACCTGCATCACGATATCTACCGGAACTACAATCCCTTGGGCGCTCTCTATCTCGACGCGGAATGTGAGAAGGAGGGCTTTCAAAGTCCGAATGCCGTCATCCTCGGACACAGCCTGCGTATCGGTGGTGCCATCACCTGTTTCGGAAACATCCAGAACTACAGCGATAAAACTTTCGCATCAGAGCACGCCAAGGTACTCATCCAGACACCGGAAAAGAAGATGCGCTACACCGTGCGCTTCGCCAACATCGTGAAGGGATGGGAACCGACCAAACGGACAGCGTTTGCCGGTGAATCGGATTTCCGAAGTTGGTACGATTCCTCGCGGGAATCTGCCGCCATGGTACTCGATACCGATTCCGAACCGAATCAGGTCATCTCCCTCGTCTCCTGCTCCTATAACTTCTGGAAGCAGAATGAACGGACGGTCGTGACCACCAGTATCGACCAAAAACAGGCGCAAACGGAAACTGTTTCGACCGAATCCCGTCAGACTGGCTCTGATGCCGAATAAGGACAGGTTTCAATCTGTTCGCACCAACGATACAAACCTACCGCCAAGACCCCGCAGATTCGATTCTGTGGGGTCGTTTTCTTAGAGCATGTCGGAAAAGCGGCAGCTATCGTATAATTTCAATGAACTTTCCCGGAAAGGAGACCATGATGAAATCTAAGCAGAAGCAGACTCCTACGGAGATTATTGATAACCAGCGTCAGGCGGTCGTTGAGAAAATCATCGAGGACATGAAGCGCGACGGGCTTCGTTGGGCAGAACCGTACCTGCCCTCCCTAACACCGCACAACCCCGTCTCCGGCACTGTGTATCAGGGCGGAAACCGTGTGCATCTTGGCTTCATCGGGTTCATGCGCGGTTACACGGACAACCGGTGGGCTACCTTCAACCAGATAAAGGATGCCGGTTGGCATGTGAAAAAGGGTGCCAAGTCCGCGCTCATCGAGAAATGGAAGCAGTTCGCCTTCTACAAGGAAAACGAGGATACCGGCGAGAAGGAGCTTGCCGGACGCTACCCGAAGCTCGTGGGCTACTGGAACGTCTTCAATGCGGAGGATATCGAGGGCATCCCGCCGGAGAACGCTCCCGTCCATCTGAACGACCGAACGGCAACCATCGCACAGAACCTTGAGGAGTCTTCCAGATGCCCCGTCATCGAGAGCAGCAACTACCTCGGAAGTGCCGCCTACTCTCCGGCTACCGACCGCATCCTCATCGCCCCGCGAGAGACCTTCTGTTCGGACGAAGCGTTCACCCGCGTCCTGTTGCATGAGATGACCCACTCCACTGGACACCCTTCCGCGCTCGCACGCGACTTCGATATCCGGTTCGGAAGCCCCTCCTATGCTGAGGAAGAGCTGGTCGCGGAACTTGGAAGCCTGTTCCTTTCCGCAGACCTCGGTATCCAGAGCACCGATTTGGAGGGCGAGTTCTACGAGAACCACGTCTCCTATCTGCAATCTTGGATGAACGCCTTGGAAAACGACCCATCCTATCTCTTCAAAGCCGCATCGAAGGCCGACCATGCAGACACCTTCATCATGGAGCGCTACGAGGAGGAACTGGGAAAGAACATTGAGATTGACGCACCGGAACTGGAAGAGGAGGTGTCGCTCGCCGGGGAGAGTCATGACATGGCAAGCGCATCCGAACACCAGCCGGAAAGCGAGATGCCGGAAAGCGTTCTCTCCACCGTTCTGTAGTACGCGTTTGCAAAAAAGAACGTGTGTTCAATTTCTATATTGCCGTAACACCAGCATTATAGTATAATGGCAACATACGATAACAGCCATCTGGCGGAAAGGACGATAGGTATGGCAGAAATAGAAAAGAGACCTTGGCGCTTCACCATCGAGTTCGATGAGGAGAAGGCAAAAAGGAACGGCTACAACGTAGATGACCTCTACGACTGCGTGGGAAAATACGCGGAGCAGATGGGCAACGTCCGCATAGGCCTTGGCACTTGGCAGGCAAAGAACCGCGAGGTGCAGTTCGGAGCGCAGTGCCCTGTTTGCGCGACTCTATCCAAACAGCCTTGGGTGATGCAGAACATTAAGTCATGGCGCACCTATGAGGATATGAACGAACTTGAAGGCGAGGACTATTTGAACATTGTTCGCCGCCACAGCCCAGAACGCATCCGCGAATAGAAATCGGTAAGATTGGAGCCGGTCGTGGAATTGGATAGGAAAGAATTTCACTTCGACCTTGACGTTGATAGCCTAAAACGTACCTATTCCGACCCTGACAGCTCCTCATGGAATGCCGCATGGTCAGATATCCGCGAGCTTCTGGAAGAACATGGATTCGAAAAACCGCAGTATTCAGGCTATGAATCTGTCGGCAAAATGAGCTATCTGGAAGCCTACCATGTGATAGATATCCTATCCGACAAGCTCCCCTGGTTCAGTAGCTGCGTGAAAGCGGCCACCTTTACGGAAATCGGTGAAAGCTACGATGTGAAGGAGTTTCTTGAGAATGGGATGCAACTATCACTTCCCCTCCGCCCCGACACCCGCAAGGAGCTTCACTTCGACTTGGGAATGGCTGCACTCAGTGAGAATTACGACTCCATCAGGCCGAATGCTTGGCGCGGCGCTTGGACGCTTATCCGCAACTTCATGGAACGCAACGGATTCATCCACACCCAGTATTCCGGATATGAATCAAAGACGGCGATGCCGATTGACAAGGCATTGGCCGTCATGGAGGAATTGCAACAGAGATATCCTTGGTTCAAGGACTCCCTTCTCGCCGCATCGCTCACCGAGGTCGGCGAACGCCACGATGCCCTCTCCTATATCAAGGGTTCCAGTGGCATCATCGTTCCGGTTCCCGCCCATTCGCTTGGGCTTGAGGAGCTGGATTTCTTCGGTTCCGAAATCGGTGATATGAAGAGTGCGACCGCAGAGCTATCGAAACGGAACGGCTTGGAACCACCGAAAGACCTGAACAGAGCGCATTAGAAAAAGCCCCGGTCAAATGGCCGGGGCTTTCCTTTCCTGAAATAGACGATTGCTTTGCTCTTTCAAGTTACTTCGTGGCACCGCAAGAAGAGCACTTATACCCAGTGGTCACAGTCTCATCCCATGCATCGCGCACCTGCACCTGCTCGTCATAGGCCGCTTGGTCGGTCACGGTTTCATAATACCCCTGCTTTACAGTCACATAGGTAGAGTGATAGCTTCCGCAATTACCACCATTCATAACAGAGTTGTTAAGATGCCCCCAAGGGTCAGACGTGATATCCGCACCGCACTGGTTGCAGATATAGTGTTCCTCCGTCACCGCGTCATGCCATACCTGATGCGTCACCGCGTCATGGTGGACAGTCTTGTACTGTGCGTCGTGGTGGACGGTTTTTGTCTGGGCAACCCAGTTGTGCTGATGCGCCGGGGTGTCATCCTTTTTCGATGAACTGCCTGAATTGGAGTTTGAGCTGGAGTTGCTGCTGTTGCCGCCACTCGGCTTGCTATCGGATTTTCCTTCGTCTTTCTTGGAGGATGAATTGTTCTTGTTTACAGAATTATCGGAGCTGCCTGTGGTCTTCCCATTATCCTTCTTGGAGCCGTTGGATGAGCCTGAATCGCTCTTCTTGCTGTCGGAAGTTTCCGGGGTCTTCGCGTCGGACTTCTCTTCCTTGGCGGTCTCCTGAGCCTTCTCGGTCTCCTTCTCGACGGCATCGGTATCGGCGTTCGGGTTCTTCTTGATGTTGTCCTCGAACTTCTTCACGACCTCAGCGCCCTTGTCCCCGGTCAGGGTGGAATCGCCCTTCTTCACGGCTTCCGCAACGTCCTTGGCAATGGCTGTCAGGTCATCTTTCGTTACCTTGTCCGCATCCACCTTATCGAAAGTCACGCCTGTGGCAGCTGTCTTGTCGGCTTTTCCGGCGGTAACCTTCTTCGATGGCACCTTATAGATGGAGCCGTCGGCGTTCACCGGTGAGATGAATGTGACGGTATAGGTGCCGGACTTGCCGACCTTCACGGTCACCTGCTTGTTCGCGGCGATGGCAGTGTAGAAGTCTACTTTCCCGTCCGCATCCTCGATATGGGCGATGACGGGCGTGGAGGTGTCCGCATCCCAGCCGTCGGCCTTCACCTCAAGGATAAGCGCCATGTCCTGCTCCTCATCGTCCTTTGACTGGGACACCGCAGGGACGTTCGCTTTGCCCGTCCAATCCGCATGTGTGATGGCATATCCGCCGCCGCCGATGAGAAGCGCCGCACAGAGGATTCCTGCACCAGCCGCGCAGACCTGTTTGCGGGAGAACTCGCGCCCGAAGAGCATGAGCGGCTTCTTAGCGTTCTCCTCCTCCGTTGAATCCACGACCTTCGGGATTTCGGCGGTCTTGTCCGCCGGGACACCCTCAGTCTCGATGTTGTTGTCGTTAAACATATTGCTGTCTTTCTTCATTTCTGTCAGTCCTTTCTGTCTTATAAGAAGATTTCCTGCTATCTATATTACCGGTAGTTCTCTACACCAGCATACCCCATAGGCCATGCACGAGGATGATGAGAACGAGGATGACCGCCATCCACTTGCAGTAGTAGAACAGTCTGTCTGGAAGCGTCACCATCGAAAGCCGCTCAATGCGTCTCTTGGATTCCTCTACCATCGAGTCGATGACCTTCCTGCTCCTTGCAGTCACCTCTTCGACGTTCTTTATGGTCATCTCCCCAGCTTTCTGCTGGGCATTCGCAACTCCCATGAGCGCCATCTGATTCGCCTGATGCTGCGCGTCCGCCGCGCCGTTTCTCAGCTCCTCGACCTTCTCGAGCACATCCTTCATCTCCGAAACCATGCCGCGCATCTCCCTTGCGATGCGTTCGTTGCTCCGGCGCTGCTCGGCGATAAGGTCTTCCAGCTTCTTCACGGTTCCGATGAGGTCGGTCTCGTCGTTCTCGTCCTCAAGCCTTCGTCCGGCGTTTCTGGCATCCCTCGCTTCCTCGGAGAGCTTAAGCTGCTGGCCGATACCGGCCATATGCCCGTCCGGCTGCTCAAGTTCCCTCTTCACCTCGCTAAAATGCTTTGCCATGTAATCTTCGCTCCTTTCCATCCGTCAGCCCTCCAAACCCTTGCCCCTCTTCTCGCGCACGCGGATAGCGATGGGCGTGTCGAGCAGATAGGAGAGGTTGTGTACCGCATCCGCGACCGGCACGGCATCCGCCATGCTCCCGCACATGTGTATCGCCTTCCAACCCTTCTCGCCCTTCACCGTCACCTCGACAAGAAAACGTTCCTTTTCCATCTCTCTCCTCGACCTTGCCGGTCTTTTCTATCGGATAGGGACAGCCTATCGCATCAGGTGTCCCTTTGTCTGGACACCTCTAGGGTTCACGCAGGTTCACCCCGCAGTTCGGGCAGAACTTCGGGACATATTCGGAAAACTCCTCGAACAGCGGCTCTTCGCTCTCCTCAGAATCCGTCATATCCTCCTCGACGCGCCCAGCCCATCCGCAGTCGGAACACCAGATGCCGTCCACGGGGTTTACATTTGCGGCTTTCGAGTGGGCGCTCCCTATGGTGATGAAAATCCTACTCATCGTTCTCAGCCCTCTCTCCATTGCTCTTCTCACGCACTTCGGCTTCCTTCCGCATCGCGGCAATTAGCTCCTCGGGTGTGATTCCGAGACCGTCCGCGATAGCGAAAAAGGACGCAAGGCTCGGCAGACGCGTCGGCTTTCCCCCGCTTCCGGCCATCCCGGCGAACCAAGCGGATTTGCTGATTCCGCTTTTCTTGATGGCGTTGTCGAGCGTCATCCCCTTCTCGTACACAATGCGGCGCACCGCAACCGCGAAACACCCGAGTTCCGGGAAACGCTCAACGGCTTTCTCCGCCTGTGGCTTACCCGCCATGGTATCTCCTTTCTTCCGTCTAGCTTGATTACTAGTAATATATCATACCACCAAACCAGATAAATCTTCAAGACGATACTCCATATATCCCGCACAAATAAGACAACAAACCAGCTTGAAAGCAACCCAGCAATATAGTAAAATAGACTCACTATCCATATATGGATATAAGGAAGGATGTGACGCATCAATGGACGATAAGCGCTATACGCTGATGAACAAGAACCGACCGGTTCTCGATTTCCTTTACAACCTCGACACGCACCATGTCGTGAAGATACTAAAGCGGCGCGAGCTTGACTTCGCTCCTCCCGCGATTCTCGATATGAAAGGAAACCCGACAAGGGCTGCACTCGACGTCTGGTGGCTCAGGCGGGCAATTCCAGCGTCCCGTGCCCAGATACAGCGGCTCATTGCCGAGCTGCATGTCGATAGCACGCTCGCTCTGGCGGAAAAGAACTTCGGGCTTTCCCTCTCCGACCGCTACTGGATTAACGACCCGGAGAATCCGCAGAACTGGGATGATATCAACTTCTTCGACAACGACTTCACGGAAGACCTCGGGCTTCTGACTCTGGGGCAGGACTCTTCGAGTGACAATCCGAACCTCATGTCACCGAACTCCACGGTCGGCGGAGACCTGAACAAGAAGTGGACTATCTTAAACGGCGTGCGTATGCTCGTGAAGAGCGGAACCGGATTCGTGAACCAAGAGGTCTACAACGAGGTCATCGCCACGCATCTGCACAAGCGTCTTCTGACGGACACGGATTATGTTCCCTATTCCCTTCATCAAGAAGGAAAGCGCACCTACTGCGCGTGTCCGAATATGCTGGGCGAAGATGAGGAGCTGATTCCAGCCTTGCATATCATCCAGAACCACAAGAAACCCAACTCGCAGAACGATTACCGATTCCTCGTCTCGTGCTTTGAAAGCCTTGGACTTGAGGATGTGGAAACCTATCTGTCGAAAATGCTGACCTGCGATTACATCGTCGGCAACTTCGACCGTCATTATCAAAACTTCGGTGTCATCCGTAATGTGGAGACGCTTGCATACACCCGGTTTGCTCCGATATTCGACACTGGTAATTGCCTTTGGTGTGATTCTGAATCATTGGACTTACCCGGCGACTATGCATATATTGCAAAACCTTTTGGACGAGGACTCAGTCCGGACAGGCAACTGCAACTTCTGTCCGGCTTCGAGTGGTTCGAGCCTGACAGGCTTGACGGATTCGCCGATGAAGCCCGTGCAATTCTCTCGCAAAACCCGAACATGCCGCCCGCCCGTATCGAAAGCATCGTCAAGGGTGTCATGATGCAAATGGATTCGGCAATCGACTTCATCGAGAATCAACCGAGTTTTCATCGCCTAACCCCGGCAGCGGCAAAGACCAAAGAACCAAATACTCCCGATTTCCTCGATTCCGAAGTCGCGGACATGAAAGATGCTTCCGCCAAGCTACTATGTGATAGCAACAGCGGGCAACCGTCAAAGAACTTGCATACAGAACATTAGAAAGAAGGTCATAACATGCGAACCTATCAACACCCGATATACCAAGACAACACCATGGCAATTCGCGCCGAATATGATGAGGAAAAACGAGTCTTCGATTCGATGAAGAAGTTCCTCTATATCGTCGGGGCGATAACGGCGATAGTTGTTTTTCTTTTGCTTCTCGTTAATTCCCCTGCCCTGATAACTCAGACGGGTGCAATTGGAATCATTGCACTCGTTCCAGTCCTGCTGGCTGCAACAGCCTTTACCGGGTTTTACGTCGGCACGATACCGGCTGGCTACATCGCTGCATGGCGTGCAATCAAGCGCTCAAAGCTGTTCGTGTGGGGCAACGCTCTCGGACTGCTCCTCATAGCGACGCTTCTTCTTTTCATCCCGGCTGCATTCGCGCCCATTGCCTTCCTTCTCCAGTGGTTGAAGGTATCGAATCTCAAGCGTCAGCTTGACGCGAACGCATAGAGAGGTAAACTGAACGTGTTTTCTTCCTTCGTGGAGAAACTTTCTTGCTTTAGCCCGCTGCTCCCTGATGTGCGACATTAAGGGAACGGCGGGCGCTTTTATGCCGATTCTCGCAACCCGTATAGCGGCGCAGGCAAAACATCACGCCCGCGCCGCTTCTTCTTAACGCTCGCCGTTCTCCTTGTTCGGTTCCGGGCGTTCCTGCGCAGGTGCCTGTTGCGCCCGCTGGGAACCGCCGCTTCCGGCGTTTCCGCCGTTCTTCTTCCCTTTCGGCATGACCGTCGAGGATACTTCCGCCCTGAGTTCGTCGGCTCCGCGCCAACAGGCGAGAATCAGGCGCTTGACCTCCGAATCGCCCGCGATATCCGAATCGGGGCGCGGGAGTTTCAGCTTGGGGATATCCGCGATTTCCATGCCCTCCATACCGCGTATCTCCTTGCGGTACTTCTGGTAGACACTTCTAATTTGCGCAAGGTACTTCTCCTTCGTTTCCGTTACCATCGCCTTTTGCTGCTCGATATCCCTCTTCTCCGCAACGGCTGCGCTTCCTTCCGCATGGATGGATTTCGCCACGTTCGCCGTGAACGCAGCTTCCAGCCCCTTCGTTCCGAGGTCTGCATCGAGCTTCGTTACGGAGAAGGCATAGCGATTGTTGTCCGTGTCGGTAACGTACATGCGCCCCTTCTTGAACTCCGTGTCAACGCCCCATGATTCCAAAAGCTCGCGGTAATCATAGATGTTCTCAGCTTCCCCGGCGGCGATACGGCACAGCTCTCGCAAGTTCGTCTTATAGGAGTCGATGCCGCGTGCCGCAAGTTCCTTCTCGATACGGGACGGTTGCTTCTTATGGACGGAGGAATTACGCTCGCCCTCCACGACCTGTTTCAACCCCCACTCGTGGTCGAGGTCGCGGATACGGCTGGCGCGTTTCACCTTGGCGCTTTTCCCGCGCCCCTCATCGAGCCGCTTGCCCGTGGAGAGGTCGGTACGGTTGATGACAATATGGACGGCATAGCGATGGGTCTTGTCTTCCTTGCAGTATTCGTTATGCAAGGCCATCACTATCTGTTGGTTCGGGTAGTGCTTCTCTACGTATTCCTTGGCATACCTCATGCAGTCATCTGGCGAGAGCTGACCGCCATTCAAGTCACACTCGTCGGGATTGAACCCAAGAATCTGATGAAACAGAACCGTGTTCTTCGCTTCCTTAAGCTCCCCGGTCTTCTTGTCCCTGATTCTCCGTGCTGCCTTGTTGTGCCCATAGGCTTCCCTCGTCATCCACATGTGGTGCGCCCAGCGCTTCGGGTTCGTGCAACCGTCCATGTTCAGACTGTCGCGCAGAATCACCTTTCGGTCATCGTTGATATAACCGCGCAGGTTCTTCATGTGACCGGAACTTTGCACACCGGTCTGCTTGATGATGGTAATTTCTTTCTCCTCCCTTCTGTTCCGAAAAGTTATTTCGTTTCGTCCTGCCATGACTCAGCTATAAGAAAAAAATGCAATCCGTGGTACGGTTCGTTCTCTCTTATTGCGTTTCCAAGTTTGCGGGCATTAAGGTGAAGCTTCGCGGCAGCATCACCAATGCTTGCGAATCGTTCCTCGCACTCCAAACATACGACTGGCTTATCTTTTAAAAAGGAATCATCTGACCTTGATTCATCCTCCGGTTCGTCTGCCTGATATTTCCTTTTCCAGTCTTTATATTCCTCAAGCGTAATTTCGCCAGACGTGTATTTTCCATATTGTTCCGCCCATTCGACCATAGCATTCTGCACTTCACCCATACCAAACCGAATTGCTCCATCCATATCCGGGTAAAGATGAAATCTGTTTTCTAGGCTGAATAGCATATGGACGAATTGATTTGCATTCATAATGCCGAGACAGAGTAGATGTTCGGGCGAAGTACCAAGCGTTTCACAAATCGAGTCGAGCGTTTCGTACTTTGGAAATCTCCTTCCCTGCTCATAAGCTCTGATTGAGTATTTAGGTATTCCAAGTTCAGCCGCAAATTGTTCCTGCGTCATGCCACGCATCATTCGCGCATTACTCAGTGCATTACCAAAGAATCTTGCAAAAGGCGATTCATTCCTTGTAGTGCCACAACTATCCTTCTTTTGGCGAGTTGTTTTCATGCCATCGCAATCATTCATCCTTCTCGACCTTCCTTCCTGTTGTCGAATCTCTCTCCACCGACACCATATGCATACCCGATAGCAGGTCTTGCTTCGATACAACTCGATTCCCCGTGACCTCCGGCTCCGTCCCATGGTTGCGACGGTAACTTTCCACAAAGAACCGAAAAACCGCTTCCGTCATTTTAACCGGAGCGTGCCTGACAAACGGGTTGTACTCGTCATCGACGAAATAGAAGTTCCCATCCCTCTTCGCGATATGCGCCGGGCGCTTGCAAGCCGGGCACCGTGATTTCAGGTCACGGTAATGTAACCACTCCGAATCAGTCATCGGCATATTCCCAGTGGTAGCCACCGGCCATCCCGGATGCAGCTGAACCGATACCGTTCGGCGATATCTTTGTTCTCTCCGCCGCGTCCTTTATGCTTTCATAAACAACGCCGGTTTCCGTGCAACGAACCTTTCTTCTACGTTTAGGCTTGAAGAACGAATCATCCGGCTTCGGCTCGTCACCGTAATAGAAATGAATGCCATGTACGGCACTTCCATTTTTCATCGCATGAAATACATTCGATTTGCTTATGCCGAGCACCCTTGAAACGAGACTAATGCTCTCAAAGCGTTCGCCTGTCTCAAGGCAGATGACCGGACGCGGTTTGTTGTTTTGCTTTTTCTTTCGGTTCCTTATCTTTTGACGGCGTTCATCCGGCAACATCTCACCAGCATAGTAATAGTAAAAACCTTTTATTGGCTTTCCTTCCCTTATCTGGTGAGATATGAAACCACTTGATAAACCGATAGAGTTGGCTGCATCCTCCGTGCCATTGAACTGTTCTCCAGTCTCAATGCAAACAATCGTTTTTCTTTTTCTCATCCTGTTCGTCCCCTATCTCATGGAACCATCTTTCCTGTCTTCGTATTCCTCTCTTGTGATTTTCCCCTTCTCCAAGAACTCCTTCCAATCACGCCATGTGCAAACACATGACTGGATTGCTTCGTCGGTAAACCGAATGCTTCCATCCGCGCACGGTTCGATACCGAACCTGTCCTCTAAGAGGAAGAGTGCGTGTACGAGTTCGTCATAGCGCTCGATGCCGTAAGTGTCGAAACATGCGGGTGCCACATCGAGTGTTTCCGCTATCCGCTCAAGCGAGTCCCGCTTCGGACTACGCTCGCCAAGTTCATAGCTACGCAATGCAGACTCGCTGATTCCATCAGTGGCCTTCGCCAGCGCCCGCTGCGTCATGTTGCGGCGCATCCGTATCTTCCTGATGCTTTTTCCCAAAAGCTGTTTTTTTCGATTGCATTCCATCATTTCTTTACCTCCGCAAATCAGAGAATCAAAACCCGTTATCGCATTCCGAAGAGAATGAAAATGGCGTAACCGGATGTAGCGATTGCGACTAACGCGATGAGCACATGGAAAAGATAATCCCAGTTCCTTTCTCCAAACTTCTCTTTCCATTCTTTCGCTTCTGCTATTGATTTGCAGAATAGGCTTACGCTAAGAACAAGCGCCAGAAATCCCGTCATGGTGCAAAGCGAAAATATCGCATGGTTGTAAATCATTTCCATATCTCCTGTCATTCGTTATCGAGGTTGTCGAAATCATCAATTTGCAGATGGACGTTGTTCCGGTCGGCTTCCCTTCGGAGCGCCGCGAGCGCTTCCATGATTTCTGAAAATGATGAGACCTCTTTCTCCAAAACCCGTTTTGCTTCCTCCGGGTCGAACACCTTCGCGCCGTAGGTGTTCAGGAACTTCATGAACTGGTTCAGGTTTGTTCCCTGCTTCGCAAGTTCGTGTGCTGCCTTTTTTAAAGGCTCGGTGTCGATGACCTTGATTGTCGCATCGTCAGAATTGATGAGTAGCGTCCGGGCGTAATCGGAAACCGTCATACCGTAATTCGCGGCTTTTCGCTTGAGTGTTCTCTTCTCACGTTCAGACAATCTGATGAGAACTGCGGTTTCTCTTTTTGCCACCTTCATCACTCCCCTTCTGTATTTTCTCAAAATCTCATAGTCGTATCGGTGCCGCCACCGTTTGACTATGACACGAAAGCGACGGTTCGCTTTGCTGAGTTACGGGAACCGGCAATCCTAAATTGTCGATTCGCTAAGCGTAAGCGTCCTCCCGTCAAGGCTCCGAAAGCCGCTCGGGAGCAAGATGGAAGTGTATGGAAAAGTCTCGTTTACGTGACTTTGTATATACGCTTCCCAAATCTTGCAACTCGAAGAGCGGCCTTGGCCGGTGAGCACTGATATTCTATCAGTGCGAGAGCAGAAAAGGCATGGAAAAGGGGGTGCCGCCGCACCCTTTCCCATGCCTTTTCTGCGGGGTTTCCGGCTTGCCCGGAAACCAAGAACCCGTGGTGCCGCCACCTCGGGTTCCCATCATCTGCGAAGACGAAATCAATTTCTTTGAAGACTTGACAAAGATTCCTTCCAATCGCGTCTTGATAAGCGAATTGCAGACCGCTACAGCTTCCATCCATTTCTTTCCAGAGCAACCAGCGCTTCACGTTGCCGAATGCCGAGTCCGCCGACACGCCTGCCTTTCGGTATCCGGTACAGTCGCATGATGACTACCGCCTTGCTCGCACCGATACCCGGAACACTTTGCAGAAGCGATGTGACCAAAATGCGCTTCGCATCCTCCTCGTCCATCGCATCCGTGAACGTAAGCTCGCCGGACTTCACGCGAGCTTTGAGTGCTGCATAGCGCCTGCGAGCCTGTATGGCAAGCTCTAGCGCATGGGCACGCTCCTCGCTGCTAAGGTTCGGCAGATGGTTCTCTTTCTCGGTCATCGTTACTTCCTACTTCAACTCGTTGTCCCAGATGTTATCGTCAGGCTGCGCCGCATGTTTCCAACGGTTCGCATCCGCCCGACCGTTCCAGTCGGCGATGAACTTCTCGATAGCAATGGCGCATCCGCTGTCAAGAGCTTCCGCCCACCTCTCGTTGTTCTCATCGCACCAATTCTGAAATACCGCAAACTCGGTGACATTGTTCGCGACGATGTGCCTTCGCATCCCCCGCATCTGCGCGATAAACCTCGCGGTGGCGGGAACCATGGTGATTAGGTTCATGTTCCAATCCCTTTTTCCGAAGTGAATCCATCTACCGGCTCCACTTCCTCTCTAATAAAAACGCCCGTCGATGTATTTCTCGATAACCGACGAAAGTCCGCTATCGAGTGCCTGAGACCAGCAGTCGTTGTTCTCATCGCACCAGTCCTGAAAATCGGTGAAGTCTGTGATGCCATTCTCGCGTATGTGTTTCCGCATCGCACGCAGCATGTCGTGCTTCGATTTTTCCGATTCCGTTACCATCAAGCCCATCCCTTCATCACCATCCCCTTAACCAAGCTCCTCGGCAAGCAGTCGGACGATGAGCTTGGTCATGCTCTCCCCCGTCTCGACGCGGTGGAGTTGCGCTTCTTTGTGGAGCCAAGCCGGGATGAGGAGACTGATTTTCTTGAGTTCCACCTCGTCCGTCTCATGCTTGCCGGAACCTTCCTTCTGGATATCCGCCATCTCGCGCTTGGACTTCTGCGCGCTCGCCATGAACGCGTTCGCTGTGGTCTTGTTAGCCATTGTTCTTCTCCTCTTCGTTCAGAACCGAATCTGCAAGCAGCTCAATCGGGGCGACCACATGGCTCTTCGGGTCGTACTCCGCCACGGACACACCGGCTGCTGCGGCACGTGAGAGGGCAACGGCGCGGGGAATCTTCGCGATGATTGGAACCTCCTCGCCCTCAAGGTACTCCACGAGCTGACGGTCGAGTGTGCCGTAGGCATAAAAGTTGTTGACGATGACATACGCTTTTGCGTCAGTGCCGGACTCACGCACGATATCGAGCGTTCTCAGCGTCGGCTCCATGTCGCGCGTGCTCGGAAGCATGGGTACGAGGATGAGATTCGCCGCGCGGCACCAATCGTTCACACCGCCCACGAGCACGCCCGCCGTATCGACAACTTGAAAATCGCACTCCTCCGCGAAATCAGGGTCATCGCAGACCTCATGGACGGAACCGCCCTGCGGGTCGGTAGTGACGAACGCCACGGTCTTGCCGCGACGCTCAAGCGCAAAGGAAAGCTCGTCCGCGATGGTAGTCTTGCCAACGCCGCCCTTCTGGTTGAGCATCAAAATCGTGTACATGTTAGAAGTCCTTTCTGTCCTGTTTGAAAAACGCTACTCACGGGAATCGGATGCGCGCACAAGCCCGTAACCGACGGTGACGGAAAGTGCCGAGCACACGGCGAATACCGCAGCAGCCACGTTTCCGAAAACGACCGAAACCGTAAGTGTGAGAAACACCCACCATCCGACGGTCACCGCGAATAGCAGGCCGAGGAAGAGCATGAAGGGGATTTCCCGCACTGAATCGCCACGAAGGTGCATTCCGTCCTCCCTAGAACGGAATATCCGCATCATACGTTTCCGGTTCCGCAGACTGCCCCTTGGCAGAAACCGTATCCTTCCCGACACCCTTCGAGTCCGCAAACTCGATATCGGTCACGAGAACGGAAAGGGCATGGCGCTTCTCCTCGTTCTTCATCCAAGAGTGGTAGCGGAGCCGTCCGTCCACCGAAACCTTCTTCCCCTTGGTGAGATAGGGAGCAAGTGCTTCGGCTCGCGCACCGAACAGGGCGCAATCGACAAACACCGGCGCATCGACATATTCGCCGGTCTCGCTGTCCTTCTTCTTCTCGTTGATGGCGAGTCCGAAGGTGAGGACACTCGTGGCATCCCCCTTTTTGCGAAGCTCCGCATCGCGCGTGAGGTTGCCCATGATGGTCACTCGGTTGATAGCCATTGTCTTTCCAATCTCTCGATGGTGTTTGCGGAGGATTCTGGAATCCTCCTGCCGGGAAAACTTTCGTCCCTTGCTGTCTATAAATATAGCAGACCAGAATACCAGCAACCCAGAGAGCAAGATAACCACATAGATTGCACACACTTGCGCTGCAAAGATAAGGGCGTGTGAAAAGCAACACTTCACACGCCCTAAGCACGTATCTACTCTGCTACGAGCCATTGTTCGAGCCATCGCTGCACGGCAAGTGTCGCGAGCGCGTCGGCAAGCGACCCGTGCGCCCTGCCCGTCCACTCGTATCCGATGTGGTCGGCGGCATCCACCAACTTGTAACGCCTTCCCATGAACCACGTGAACAGGTTCATGGTGTCCGTGATGATTGCATCCTCTCTCGGGCGCACCCCGACGGCGGAAAGGAATCCGAGGTCGAATCCGACGTTGTAGCCGATAATCTCGTCCGCCATATTCCTTCCACCATCCGAGTAGCGGATAGGGGTGGCAGTGAATCCGACCACCTTGGCGCTCTCGTTCGCATTGAGGATGTGGGTAACGCCCTTCCCCCATTCCTCAGCCCCGCAATGGTGGAACTCGTCGGCGATTATCACATCGTAGGGCGGAACGCAGTCGTTACGGCGCTCCATTCCCATCGCTGCCGCATAGGTCATGAATTGCAGGTTCTCAGGCGTAAACCCCGGCGCAATCTCGGCAAGGTTCGCCATCTGGTCGTTGAACATGTAGTCGTTGGTGCCGAGCAGCAGGAACCGCTTGTCCGGGTTGTCCTGAACCATCTTCGCGATGATGACGAACTTCCCCGTTCCCGTCGGTTTGATGATGCAGGCGCGGTCGCGCTCCCCAAGCATGTCTAGGAGCGCGTCATATGCCTTCTGGTTGTGCTCGTACAGCTCAATCACGGAACTCATTGTCCATCCCTTCAACCCTTCTGACCGTTCTCGGTCTGCTCGCGATGCGCCGTGTCGTATCGCCAATCATCGACCGTGTACCGACGTTCGTGCATCGTCTCTACGGAAGATACCCTGTCCGTGCCGTCCTCGCCCCGATGGCACCGGACTTTCCTGACCACGACCCCGAACCCACGATTCTCGACAGATTTCCTATCCGCTGCCAAGCACGCTGCAAACCCTGTGAGAAACCGTGCTTTCAGGCCGTCTCCGGTCTCAACAAAGTCAATGAGTGCATCGACCAACCGCTCATAGCTCCTTGTCACGACCTTTCCGGTGAATCCCCATTTGCGGTGCGCCCCGTCGGTCAATGGCATCATCTTGCCTGTCATGACCTCGTACCTATCCATTTACACGCTCCCTACTTACGTTGCATCGAAAAAGAGGGACATCTCTTTCCCGATGCCCCTTCAACTCCTTAGCGAATGCCGTCCGGTGAATACGGTGACCAAGGCTGGCCGAGGAGAACCAGCCAGTCGCACTCCTCGCTCTCCCCCAGCCGGAACAGATAAACCGCATCCGAGACAATCTCCTGCCAGTATGCCGTAAGGTCACCGAACCTGCCGGTATACTTGCAGTGGGGAACAGTGCCGCCCCCGTCATAGACCATAACCATATCGTTTTTCTCGATTTTCATTTGCTCCGTCCTTTCTGCCTTGGGATGGTTCCGGTGCCGTCCCCCTTGCTGTTATCTGTAATTATAGCTATGCGGCATACCAGCACACTCCACAACGCGAGACTCCATGCCTTCTCCATGGAACTCGGGTCATTAGGGGCGAGCAGCCCCTAATCTGAGGGTTCCTAGACTGACCCGGAGCCTGTCGGAATGTTGGAAACCCCGGCAGGTCTGTCCTCCGTTTCCGCCAAGTAGAAGGCTTTTCCGCGCTTTCAATGGCCGGAGGGTTCCTAGCCCGACCCGCAGGCTGTTGGAAGGGCGGGAAAGCCGCCCCCGAGTCCCCGTTCCCGCAACGACCCCGCGCCTTCACGCCGCCCGCAGGGCGGCTCCCAAAAAGCCAAAGAAAAAGGGCATCCTCCCGGATGCCCTAGCTCCTTTACCGACCGAACTCCTCCCGATAGCGGTTATGGTCTGCTAGTGCTTACCTCTTGTTACGGTAGCGGCGCTTTTCCATCTGGTAGTCGTACTCCATACCCGCAAGGTAGACGCACCACACGCCGACCACCATGAAGAGCGTACCCATAACAAACTCGATTGTCGCCCAGACAGGCGCATCCACGCTCGCAAGCATGAGCGTGTACGCCATAATCCCGCAGCCGATAAGGATTGCACCATAGGTCTCAAGCTCCCTGACGTTCTTCATCTTGAAGTCCCTTCTGCCATGGGGCGGCTCGGTTGCCGTCCCCCTTGCTGTCTATAAATATAGCAGACCGGCATACCAGCAAGCAGGTGAACCGTACACTCCATACATCCTGCATATTCTGCACGAAAAAAGGGCACCCTCCCGGATGCCCGTCCTTTCCCTATCCGAGGTCGATATACCTGCCGACCGCATCGGTATACCCTCCATGCGCAATCCTCCGCCCGCTCGGGTTCTTCCTGACGAATCCCGCTTCCTTGCGGTCGAGATAATAGCGGTGGTTGCACACACGGCACCACCCGGCAAGCTCCCTTCCGCCGCGAACCAAGTTGAACGCTTCCGCTGGCAGCACACGCCCGCACCTAGGACAGCGCTTCTTTGTCGGCAGCATCCTTTTTCCAAACCTCCTTCCCGGCATCCGTCAGCTCATGGACAAGCCATTCCGCTCGAAGCGGTTTCTTCTCTTTTTTCCCGTCGTGCGCGACGTGCAGCCCGTACACGTCATACGACCACGCTCCGGCAATCCCGACAATCAACCAATCGCGTCCGTCCCCTCCGTAAAGGGTCTCACCGAACATGACCGGCTTGCCGTCTGCGCAAAGCATCTGCCCCTTCGCCATTCGCTTCTCTCGCCTGCATTTGCGCTTGTAGGTAGCATCAAGGCGTTTGAATGCCCCTCTCTTCGAGTTCTCCATGCTCCTCTGATACTCCCCCTTGAGGTTCAGAAGCTCTTCCTCAAGATTTGCCGCTTCCGAAGCCGAATCGACCAGACGGTTCAACAGTGCCAATGCCCCGTCCCTCATCGCCCCGTCAAACGCCTGCTCGACGGCATACCTCAGAAGCCGCACGTCCTTCTCCTCGATTTTCTCCTTGCCCATATTCATCCCTTCTCTAGCGCCGTCCGAACGGCTTCCCCATGTCATACCAGCTTCGTCCCTCGTAGCCGCGTCCGCACCCGTAATGGCCGATGACCCTCCACCCGGAAAGGTCGAGGTCGTAGAGCCTTGTAAGCTCCTCTCCATACGTTCGCTTTCCCTGCCGCACAAGCTCCTCGTCGCTTGCGTTTATGTACAGTTCCCCGTACCGCTCGAACACGTACTCGACCCGCTTGCCACTACCGATAACATCCCCTGCGCAGACCTGCCACGGGCGCAGGGGCTTACTCCCCGCGCCCATCCTTACGGCTCCAAGTAAATCTCGACCATGATGCAACGCTGCGTCTCGTCCTCGCAGGAAAGCCAGGACGGGTTCAGTGTGAAAGAACTCACGTCATCCTCCCCATGCTGCAAGACCAGCCCGCGTTTGCCAAAGAAAGTCGCTCCCGTTATGAGTCCAAACTCCCATTCCTCTGGATAATGGACGCGAAAGCGGTAACAATCCCCTTTCAGGCTATCCATCAACTCCTTGACCTTCATTCCGCTCATCCCTCGTCCTCCTCATTTTTCAGCTCGATACAGATGGTCGGCTCGACCTCCATGAGCGGGAAGATATAGCCGACCTCCCTTTCAAGGATTTGCGGGTGTTCGTCAGGGTAGAACTCCTCCGCATCGCCTAGATAGTGCTCAATCGTAGTACCCGTCGAATCATAGCTTCGAATCGCGATTTCACCCTGAATGTAAGTCTCCTCGAACAGCTCCCCGAGCGTCATGCTTCCTCCTCTAGCCGATTCCGTGACCGAATATGCGGGCATCCGTGCAGGCATCCTCAAAAAGACTGTAATCGCCGTCAAACCCGAACCTATGACAATAGCGCTCGATGAGCCTTTCGTACCTATCGTAGTCCTCATCGGCATATGCCCGGTTCACTCGGTCGATTGCCCTGCGGCGCTCCTCCGTGTCTTTAGGCTGCATAGCGACTCCCCGCAAGCTCCACGCCGTAACGCGGTGCGATACGGTCGCAGACGGCATCGAGCGCATCCTCGTCCATCCGTGCCATCAGCTCTTCGCAAAAACCCTCCCAGCCAATCGCGTCCACGAGGACGTTGACCTTCTCCGTAACATCCAAAGTAGCCATCTTGAAGTCCCTTCTGCCTTTGGGCGGCTCTGATGCCGTCCCTCTTGCTGTCTATAAATATAGCAGGCTGGCATACCAGCAAGCAGGAAAACACGATAAATCAGGAAACTCCATACATCCTGCATATTATGCATAGCAAAAAGGGCACCCTCCCGGATGCCCCGTGCTGCCGCCGTCTCAATCTTCCACGTAATCAATCAAGTCTTCCACGCCATCAATAGCAGTGGGTTTTTCCAATGTGCCCATCGAATAATCGTAACCGTAGTAATCAGCAACATCTAGGCACGCCTTGAGGACATGCTCGGCAAGATACAGCTCATCGCTTTCAATCTTTTCGATGGCGAAACGCTTCAAGTCATCGTAGGACGTGATATCGGCACCGTCATCCATGAGCGCAGGAACGATATCGTCCAGCGTTTCCCCGTTTGCAATCCGCCTGTCAAGCTCCGCACGCTTCATCCTAAACCCCTTCCTGCCATGGGCGGCTCCGGTGCCGTCCCTCTTGCTGTCTACAAATATAGCAGGCTGGCATACCAGCAAGCAGGAAAACACGATATGAGCGGGAAACTCCATACATCCTGCATATTATGCATAGCAAAAAGGGCACCCTCCCGGATGCCCTGAATGTCCATGGCTAACGCCCCACCCTCCAAATCTTTTCCTCGCCCGTGAACGTATCTGTGATTACGCATCTGCCGCCCGCCGCATACTTGACACCATTCGGCAGCGCTTCCGCCGCCCTGCGGCACCTCGTCCAAAAACTCAGGTACCCGTTTCCGCTGAACCCAACGGCAATCTCATCGTCGAACTCGTCCATCGCATCTTCCGCCGGTTCCGATTCCAGATAGAGTACCACGCCGTTTTCGTTCTCTCGCGTGTAGTGGTATCTCGCCATATTCATGATTCCTTTCCGTCTACTCGGCAAGCCCTTTAACTTGCCTACCCGATAACCAGTATTATAGCATACCAGCACACACCACAATGCGAGACTCCATGCCTTCTCCATGGAACTCGGGTCATTAGGGGCGAGCAGCCCCT
>ERZ1034913.163-NODE-163-length-66203-cov-41.266010_pt1 | contig 66203 bp, 37 predicted proteins | sample MGYA00520697_ERZ1034913 | MGnify/ENA primary metagenome ERZ1034913 (study PRJEB33766, sample SAMN09781786) | gut metagenome | biome: gut microbiome | host: Homo sapiens | place: Madagascar | study: EMG produced TPA metagenomics assembly of the PRJNA485056 data...
ACAACCGTGCAGAGACTTTTGAGGATTATGTGCGCTACGGCAAGGAGATGGGCATTGAGGTAATCAGGAACGAAGCCTTCCAGATAGATGGCATCAACATCTCTTCTTCCGTAATCCGCTCTTTCCTGAAAGAGGGAGAAGTGGAGATGGCAGCCCGGTGCCTTGGTTTCCCTTATACCATCATCGGAAAGGTGGTAAACGGATTCCATGAAGGCAGAAAGCTCGGCTTCCCTACAGCCAATCTCGATATCTCTCACTTCGGACAGATGATTCCTGCCCCTGGCGTCTATGCCGTAAAGGTAAGACTGGAGAACTCGGTGGTATGGAAACGGGGAATGATGAACGTGGGCAACCGTCCTACCTTCAATGGCAAGCAGATAACGCTGGAGACGCATATCTTCAATTTCGATGGCGACATTTACGACCAGCTCCTGCTCGTAGGCTTCATGAAGCGGATAAGGGGCGAACGGAAGTTTGACGGTCCCGAGGAGTTGGCGGCGCAACTGAAGGTGGATGAGCAGACCGTGCTGGATCTCTTCGAAAAGGAAGCGAAATGATAGCAAGAATGCTATTAACTATAAAACAGTTAATTATAAACTATAAAAGCAATGGCAAAGATTAATTTAAAGAGAGGTTTGACGGATGTAGTCCTCTACCTTATTATATTTATAGTAGTACAAATCATCATGATGTATGCCGGTGCAGGAATCTGGGCAGGCATCAAGGGCGAAGGTTATCAGGCAACGCTTCAGGCAGTAAGTACGGGCGGTAACGCTATTCTTACGGCACTTGTTTCGGTGTTCAGCAGTATCATCACCCTCATCATCTTCCTGAAGACGAAGTGGACGCCGCTTACCCGCAGTTATCTGCTTTCCAAGCCTTGGGGCACGCTTCTCTGGGTGGCATTGTTCTCCCTGGGAACCATCATCCCCCTGTCGTTCCTCTATGAGCAGCTGGGCATCGAGATGGATGAGAATACCCAGCAGATATTCACCTCGCTGATGAAGGAGCCTTGGGGCTATGTAGCAGTCGGCATCCTGGCACCTCTTGCCGAAGAGGTAGTGTTCCGTGGAGCCATCCTTCGCACCCTGCTGGGCATCATGAGCAAGAAGAACCATTGGGTAGCCATCATCATCTCTGCAGCGTTGTTTGGTTTGGCTCATTTCAACGAGGCACAGTTTATCAATGCCCTTCTGATGGGCTTGCTTCTGGGATGGATGTATTATCGCACCGGCAGTCTTGTTCCGGGCATCTTGCTCCACTGGATAAATAATACGATGGCGTATGTACTTACCAACATCATGCCGCAGAGCGACGGCAAGCTCATCGACCTTTTCCATGGCGATGAGAAGACTGTATATTACGCCGTAGGCTTCTCACTCTGCATCATGATTCCAAGTTTTATACAGATGATTATCAGATTAAAGAAAGCAAAGGCATAATACAATAAAGGCTGCTCCTTCTTCACAGAGGGGGCAGCCGTTTTCTTTATATATATCAACGTAGATTATAAGTAGAATTATTTGCTGAATGTAATGTTATCCACATGGTCGTTTACGTAGATATTCGCCATATCTGCGGTCTTGTACCATTTTGGCTTTCCCGGCATGTCATCCGAAATCACCTTGCCGTTGATGGTGAAGTTCTCGAAACGGATGTTCTTCACCTTGCGGCTCTCGTCGTAACCGGCGATGATGCCCATGTTGGGAGCTTCTCCGGTATAGGCGATGTTGCGCAGGGTAATATCCTCGATGCCACGGCCAGGGGCAGAACAGTACTTCTTGTTGAAGCATACGCGCATGTTGAAGAGCATACCCTTGCGGATATTGTCGATGCGGAAGTTCTGGAAGGTAACGCCCTTTACAAGGATGTTGTCGCCATTGTTGATGCCGATGCAGCCCTGATAGTCTATCTGATATTCTGCGTGCTCCAGGATGTCGATGTTATCATAGAGCACGTTGGTGATGTCCTCGTTTTCTGGAGTCTCGCTGTGCAAGCCTATCATAATAGGATGAGCCACGTCTGCCCACATCACGAAGTCCTTGATGGTAATGTTCCTGCAACCGCCGTGATAGTTCTTGCGGGTGCAGTAGATGGTGGAACAGTCGTCGCTGGTACGTGCAAAGAGGTGCTCCTGGTAGATGTTGTTGCTGGCAAAGATATTGAAGCCGTCGCCCCAGCCATACCAGCTCATCACCTTGGCATTCTTCACGGTTACGGAATCGCTGCCGCCGATAGGCAACTGGGTGGTGAGAGGACCGTCGATATAGACGTTCTTGCTGTATCTCACCATGATACCTTCGTGGCGTCCTGGCATTACAATGCCGTGACCGAGAATCTTGACATCTCTTGAGCCGTAGGTGGATAGCCAACCCTTGATGACGGCTCCGTTATCTATGAAAACAGTCTTGCCTGATGCAATGTGAATAGAATCGCCCTTGAAATCGTGAACGCCTGGGCCGAAATACATCAGATCTTTTTTCTTTTTTACCTTAGGTTTTTCTAAAATGTTGTCTGCGAAGATTTGGAGATTCTGGTAGATGTTGCCGTTGATTTCTACGGAGAGGTAGCGAGGGCGGTTGAGAGAGAATGTCAACGTGTTGCCCTCTTGCTTAGCCTCTATTCCGTAGGAAATCGGACGGATTTTATAACTCTTGATATCCTGAGCAATGCTCTTTACCTGTATTTCAACTTTTCCTTCGAATTCAAACTTAGCTACGGATGTGACCTCTACATTGTGCTTGGCATCAGCCACCCTATCCACCTTGAAGGCGTAGGTATCGATGTCCTGCCATTCGCCGCCACTGGTGCGGGCTTGTACTTTAAAGTCATTTTTCAGTTCTATGCCTGCCGGAGCCTTGCTCACCACCAGTCTATCCTTGGCAACAGAAGTGAGGGATGCAAGTCCCAAGGCGAGTATCATGAATGTTCTATTCAATAGAGACATACTCTTTATAAGAGATATTCTTTTCATAAAAGCTATATTTTATAATGAATCATTTATTTTATACATCTGTTACGCATAACTTGGAAGATATACTTATGAGAAAACGGAAAAAACTGATTTTTCTTTTCTTTTTCTTGGCTTAGTTGTTAAAAACTTGTATCTTTGCATCGCTTTTACCATCATAAGGCAGAACAACCTATACCATTTAATGACAAATGATACGAATGATAAATGATGGAATAACAAACAAAACGAATAACAGGATGAAAGCATTGCGTCTATACATTATATTCATAGTACTTTTCGTTGGCCATCTCCTGGCTAGCGCCCAGTCTTCTTTTCGCCTCATCAATACGAGCCAAGGATTGCCGGATGATGAGGTGAAGGCCCTCTTTTGGACTTCTGATGGCAGATTGGGCGTGCGAACATCTTCCAGTCTTTCCTTTTTCGATGGCTGCACCTTCCATTCGGTTTCTCCGATGGGCGATGAGGCTTATGCTGCCGATTATGTATCGGCGCTATCCACGGCGTATGTGGATGCCAGGCAGCGGGTATGGATCAAGGAACTGGGAAAGTTTCTCGTGTTCGATTTGACGAAGGATGCCTACGTACGGGATGTCAAGGGGCTGCTGGCTTCGATGGGCATCAGGGAGAGAGTTCGTGATTTCTTCATCGATTCGGCGAAGAATCTTTGGTTTGTCACTGCATCGGGAAAGATGCTGATGGTGAAAGCGTCTGAATTGGGAGAAGCTGAAACCCCATGCCGGCAGATAAAGATAAGAACCAAAGGATTGCGTGATGTCTGCAACTTTAAGGGAAACCACTGGTTCCTTTATTCTGATGGTTGGGTGAAGGGGATGAATGCCTCCATGACCAAGACGATTTCTGCCGAGCAGGTTTGGCAGGGAGAGGTGCCTGCTCGCGATTTCATGCAGTTTGCACAGAACAAGCATCAGCTTTGGCTGATGTGGAACCGCGGCGTGGCTTCCTATCAGCCTTCGGCTTCAGCCAATCATCAACCTTCTTTATCAGCCAATCATCAATCTTCTGTATCAGTTACCCATCATTGGCAGCATCGGTATGAAAATGAGGCGGCAGCGTTGGTTGCGCTCAGCATCGCAGAAGAAGGAACGGCGTATGCCAGCATCCGACAGGCGGGTCTTCTGACCATCGCTCCCAATGGCAAAACCTCTCTTCTTTCTGAAATTCATACCTTGGACGGCGAGACCTTGATAGATGATATCCAGGGCATCGCCTGTAGTAGAGGTAATCTGCTGCTCGGATTATGGAGCAAGGGACTCTGTCTCTATCATCCCAACATGCAGCAGTTTGCCTATTTCCCTTTTGTAGCCATGGGTCTGAAGATGAACGGCTATCGCATCAACGATTTGCCGAATGGCTTGCCGTTGCTATCTTCTGATAAAGGCTTGTTTGCCTTGGATGCCCTGAATCATCAGGCTTCTCCTATCTCTATGGGTGGTTCCGATATTATCAGAAGCATGATGGATAGCAAGGGAAGAATCTGGGCAGGAAGTTTCCGCCAGGGATTGTTCCTGCGGGAGAACGGGACCATTCATCACTTCATGCAGGGTGGCATTCCTGCCAGAGACATTAACTACGACATCGTGCGTGGATTTCTGGAAGACAGCCAGCATCGCATCTGGGTGAATTATCATGGAGGCATCGGATGCTTTGATGAACAGAACAGGCGAATCGTGCCTTTGAAAAACAAGGCGCTGGAGAAATATAAGGTGGTCAACGACTTTAAGGAGGATAGCCGGCATCGCATCTGGGTGGCAGCCACTCAAGGCTTGTTCGTGTATTCGCCAACTACCCGGCGTGCCCTTTTCCCAAAGGATTTGGTAGATGATGAGGCTACGCAGATGAAGCTGAATGGATCTTGCAAGGCTTTGCTCATCGATCATCAGGGCTGGGTATGGGTAGGTACGCTCAACGGGCTTTTCGTCATCAATCCCAAGGATAAGTCCTCTCGCTTCTTCGGAAAGGCGGAGGGAATGCCTAACGAGATGATTAATGGAATGATAGAAGACCGATATGGCAATGTATGGGTTACAACGCCAAATGGTCTTTGCCGGTTCCAGCGCCTGCAGGATGGCGAACTGAAGCTGATGGTATTCGATAGTCAGAACAAATTGGGAAAGAGTAATTTCGGCTGGATGACTATGGGGCATCTGGCAGGGGGTAACCTGTTCTTCGGTACGCAGGATGGATACTACATCGTGAATCCTGCCGATGTGAGGGAGATGAAATACACGGGTCATCCTATCTTTACTTCTCTCTGGGTGAACAATCAGGAGGTATCACCGGGCAAGGAGGTAGATGGCAGAACCATTCTGACTTCTACTTTATCCGCCACCGGTCAGCTGATATTGAAGCATCAAGAGAACTTCATCACCATCCTCTTCTCGGGTCTGAATTTCGACATGCCTACTCACACCTATTATAAATATAGGCTCAAGGGATTGAGCGACAGATGGGTGGAAATCAATCCGCAGGATGGAGTGGGCAGGGCAAGCTTTACCGACCTGGCTCCGGGCAGTTATGAACTGGAGGTTTATTCTGCCGGTTTCGACAAGGTGTGGAGCAAGCAGCCTGCCACGCTGCTGATAGAGGTACAGCCTCCTTTGTGGGCTACCTGGTGGGCAAAGCTTATCTATTTCTTACTCTTTGTAGCCATTCTGGTATGGGGATTCCGCTGGAAGATGGAGCAGAACCGCAGGCGTATGGAAGATGAAAAATACAAGGAGCTGGAGGAAATGAAATACCGCTTCTTCACCAATATCAGTCATGAATTCCGCACCTTGCTTACGCTTATCATCACGCCTATAGGAAGTATCCTGAAGCGTACCGAAGATGGCGAGACCCGTGCCCAGCTTAACGATGTGAGCAGGAATGCAGGCGACTTGCTGCAACTGGTGAACCAGCTTCTCGATTTCCGGAAGATGGAGATGAACGGCGAACGCCTGAACCTGCATAGTGGAAGTCTGAACGAGTTTGTGCAATATACCACGATGAAGTTTATGCCACTTGCCGAGCAGAAGAATATCCGTCTGGATTTCTACGACAAGACCGAAGGCTTGTTTATGTATTTCGACAAGGATAAGTTGGGCAAGATATTGACCAATCTGCTCTCCAATGCCTTGAAGTTTACGAAGACAGGTGGAATGGTAAGTGTCTGTCTGGAGAAGTGTATCCTGGATAGCAGAAGATATGCCCATATCGTAGTAGAGGATACGGGCTGTGGCATTTCGAAGGAAGACCAGGCGCATGTCTTCGAGCGTTTCTATCGCACGGAGCAGGAGCCTAGTTTGCACCAGGTGGGGTCGGGCATCGGATTGAATATGGTGTATGAATACATCAAGCTGCACGAAGGAAAGATTTCGCTGGAGAGTGAAGAGGGCAAGGGCTCAAGGTTTATCGTGGATATCCCTGCCGACCTGAAGCGGGAAGTGCAGCAGGAGGCCTCTGAGGAGAACCGCATGGCTGCACCGGTGATGGCTGATGTTGTGGATGGTGTCGTAGGTGTGCAAACATCCAGGAAGATAGAGAAGACCGTGCTGGTTGTTGAGGATAATGAAGACTTCTGCCATTTCCTCTCTCAAGAGTTGAGCCGTATATATAACAAGGTGATGACGGCAAAGGACGGAATAGAAGGGGCCATGATGGCTGAGGCTGAGAACCCTGACATCATAGTAAGTGATGTGATGATGCCAAGGATGAGCGGTACGGATATGTGTCGCCGCATCAGGGAGAACATCGAAACCTCGCATATCCCTATCATCCTGCTCACGGCATGGAGCACAGATGAGGGCAGGGCGGCTGGCTATAAGGCGGGAGCCGATGCTTATATCGCCAAGCCTTTCGACATGGAGGTGCTCCTGGCGCGCATCAGCAATCTGCTGGAAAAGCAGGAGAAGCGCCAGCGAGACTTCTCTCACAGCATCTCGCTTGACCCGAAGACAGTGACCGATTCTTCGCCTGACGAGAAGTTCCTGAAGGAGATTATCGCCTGCATCGAGAAGAACATCGATAACTCGGAATACACCATCGATTCCTTGGCCGCCGATGTGGTAATGTCGAGAATGAGTCTCTATAGAAAGATGAAATCCCTGACGGGACAGACACCTGCTGATTTCATCCGAATGGTGAGATTGAAGACGGCAGCAAAGCTCCTGAAAGAGGAGAAATGCAATGTCTCGGAGGCTTGTTATCGCACAGGTTTTGCTTCTCCGCAGAACTTTGCCAAGCATTTCAAGGAGATGTTTGGCGTATTGCCATCGCAGTATTCTTAAGAGAAGATGCGTTGTAAGTATTTGATAATCAGCTGTAGCGTAAATTTGGTACGTTTCACATATATCGTTGGTACAAATGATACATCTGTTTAAAAGGCTTTTTCATACCTTTGCAGCAGAAATCAAACAACTATCAAACGATTATGGAACAGTCAACTCATAACCAGGCGCAAATTATCGCCGCCTTTTATACCATTCATCAGAATGAACTCGTCAACTTCGCCACTTCCCGCTTGGGTAATCGCGAGGAGGCAGAAGATCTTGTACAGGATGCTTTCTTCAAGATGATGACCTTTGAAGGTATCATCAACGAGGCAACCATCAAGTCGTTTGCCTTTACCATCACAGCCAATAAAATCAAGGATCATCTCCGCCGTCGCATCTTCCGTCATAAGATGGAGGAGAATGCCAAGTATGAGATGGAACTCCAGCACTCTCATGTAGAGCGCATGACAGAGTATCATGATACCCTGCGCATGGTGAATGACAGTATGGCAAGATTGTCTCCAGCTTGTGCCAAGGTATATCGCATGAGTCTCATTGAGGATATGACAGCTGGCGACATTGCCCAGGAGATGAATGTCTCCAAGCGCACCGTGGAGTCTCAGCTCTTCACCTCTCGCAAGCAGGTGAGGGCCATGCTGAGCATGGCGATGTAATGTTTAATTCAAATTTAACCCACTTTTTAAAGTGGAGTCAATATTTAAACTTAAAAACAATGAGAAAATTATCTTTCATTTTTTTGATGTTGGTTGCATTTGTCTTTACTGTCAGTGCCCAACGCACATTCAAGCATCCAGGTAGTATCCTGGCTGCTTCAGACTTGGAAAGAATCAAGACTCATGTCAATGCCGGTGACGAGCCTTGGGCTTCGCTTTGGAAAGAGATGCAAGCCGATAATTTCGCCAAGCCTACTTATACCCCCTATGCCCGAGCAGAGATAGGCGGAAGTAATGGACAGCGCCAGCGTGCGGCGCAAGACGCTTATGCTGCCATGCTTAATGCCATAGAGTGGCATGTAACAGGCAATGAGGCTTATGCCAAGTGTGCTGCAAATATCTTGTCGGCATGGGCTACCACTTTGGAGACCGCCACAGCTGAACTCTTTCAGTATCCATCCCGTTCCCTGATACTTGCTGCAGAGATGCTCCGCAATACGGATGGTAGTTTTTATCAGGGATGGGAGGCTAAGAACCGTGACCTTTTCCTTTCTAAGGTGCGTACTGTTCTTTATCCCGCATGCCGCCAGTTCTGCACTTACACAAACAGCCATCCTTCTTGGTACACTCCAGCAGCCTTGGCAGTTATTGCTGCTGGTGTATTGCTCGATGATGAGAAGATTTATCAGGAAGGTTATCAGTTGATGTTGGATGAGTCCCATTGGGGCACCATGTTTGGTGGAAGCATTGACCCTAGTGGTCAGATGCGAGAGATGGGACGTGACAATGTACATGGTGGACTGACCTTGGGTGACATAGCCCAGGCATGTCTTGTATGTTGGAATCAGGGCGATGATCTCTTTGGCGCTGGAGACAACCGTCTCCTGAAGGGTATGGAGTACTGGTGTCGATACAACACAGGTCATACTGATGTCCCTTTTGAGCCAGTTGATTGCAGTGGACTGGATAATATGAGTGGAATCAAGTTCTATTATATTTCAACTCACAACAATAGTTTCCGTCTTCGTCCTGATGCTTGCTGCTTCGAGGCAGTATATCACCATTACAAGGAAGTGAAGGGAATGGATGACAGCTTGTTCCCTTATCTGACAATGGCAGCTAAATTAGCTCGCCCTGACGCACGTAATGATTTGTTGGGATATGGAACTCTTTTCTTTACGATAGATGCTGCAACATCACCTTACTTTACTGAGGTGCCAGCAAAGCCTGTCAACTTGAAGGCAGAGGATGGATTTAAGAAAATTCGTATTAGTTGGAATCATCCTGTGGGTGAAGATGCCAGGGGATTTGTGGTATATCGTTCTGAGGATGGCAAGAATTTCTCTACACTTAAGACCTGGGATTATTATGCCAATAATGAGTATATAGACGAACAGGTGGAAGTGGGGAAAACTTACTATTATAAGGTGAGATTGCTCAATAAGGCTGGTTACAGCGAGTTTAGCGAGGTGGTCAGTGCTACTGCGCAAGAAGGTAGCGACGCCCTGCCTGCTAGATGGGCGTTTGCTTCTATTGGCAATACAATGGGAGGTTCTCTCTTTACTGTTGCGCAAGATTCAACATTTGCCGTAGCTGGTGCTGGTAAAGACATTGGAGGAACAGCAGACTCTGAGGGGTTTGTATATCTGAAGATGAAGGGTGATGCCACTCTTACTGTGCGACTGTCTAGTACAGAAGAAGCTTTCTATAAGGTCGGTATTCAGATGCGTTCTACCTTAGCGGCTGGAGCGCAGAGAGTGGGAATTACGTTAGGCGAAAAGGGGTATCGCATACTTCGCACTTGTACACGTTCTTCTTTAAACGGAAATACTGTTTGGAAGGATGCTACCAATTATGGCAAGGCACCAATGTGGATGCGTATCCAGCGTCAAGGCAAACTCTTTACTACTTACATTAGCCGAGATAATTTAACTTGGCATCAGGTGGGGGAAAGCACTGTCAGCATGCCTTCTACCTATTATGTGGGAATGGCAAGTTGCTCTGGTGATGCTGGCAAGGTGTACCAGGCTGTGTTTGATCATGTGAAAGTAGAGGGGACGGTATATGAACCTAGTTCAAAACCAGCGGCTCCTACTTCATTAGCGGTTTCTTGGCCAGAGGCAAACCATGTGCATCTCTCTTGGAGATCTACTGCTGATGCGGATAGCTTCTATGTCTATCGTTCTGTTGATAGAGAATCTTATGAATGTATCGCTAAAACACGGGCCACAAGTTTTGTGGATGAGATTAGTGAGAATGGTACATATTATTATAAGGTGTCTGCAAAGAATGACAGGGGTGAAGGTGTCTGCTCTTCAGTTAAGACCGTTACCACCTATGATATTGAGAAACTTATTGGAACTATAATCGGCTCGGAGGGTTCTTATAAAAATAATTCCTCTCGTACGATTACGGCAGCTTTGGATGGCAATCTCTCTACTTTCTTTGATGCCAAAAATGAGTCTGGTGATTGGCTGGGATACGATATGGGCGAGGGCAATTCTGCCAGATTGTTATATGTGAAGTATGCTCCTAGAGTGGGCTATGCCTCTCGAATGGTAGGAGGAAAGTTCCAGGTTTCTAATACGGAAGATTTCAGCTCTGCTATTACTGTTGCTACGATTGCCTCTGCTCCTGTAGAGAATCAGCTCACTCAGTTGGGGGCTCCTGCTGGTAAGTTCTATCGTTACATGAGATATGTTGGTCCTGATAAAGGCAGTTGCAATGTGGCAGAGATTGAGTTTTATGGAGTAAAAAAGACGGTGGAAACTGGCATAGAGAATGTATCAGCATCAAGCAAATCCCTTGTTTCCAACCACATTTACAATTTGCTGGGACAAGAGGTCAAAACAGTAGGAAAGGGCCTGTATATTATCAATGGTAAGAAAGTAGTGGTAAGATAATGCGCAGACATTTTATCATGTTGACAAAACTTGCGTAATTGAATTATAATATTGATGCCCTCAATTAGAAAAAACTTCTCGTTTTTCCAGGTTCAGCAGGTTGCCATATTCCACCTTCACCCATAGGTAACTACTCAGCCCCCCAGGGCATGGGTAGTTACCTTACAGTTGTACAACAGCAAGAATTGCATTGAATTTAGAATTTGATCGAGCGTAAAACTTCGTCTATGTCTGTACACTGTCTTGCCATTTAGATGCAAAGATAGGCTTCTTTTGTGAAATCACACTTCCTCCATTCTCTTCAGCTCCCAGCCCTCAAATTGCATGATAATCTTATGCAAGGTGGTGCCTTGTCGGAGAGCCTCTACCCTAGGTGCCTCGGCATATCGCTTGATTTGCTCCACGGCTTCTGCCCATTGTAACTCGGATTTCGTATGCTTGCCATCCTTGCTCATGGCGTTGAACTCGCTCTTTGGCAATATCTTCAGTTCAATGATGTAACAGTGTTTTGTAGGATAATGAGTCAAGTCGGGTAGGAGGAAGAAGTCGCAATAGCCATGATTTAATTCCAACTCTGGGGCAGTATAATAGTAGCCATTCAGGCTCAAATAAGCCATGAAGAAACCTTGCAGGTTGCGTTCTGCCTCGATGCCGTCACGAACAGAAGATATCTTGGTGTATGCATCTGCCAAGAACTGAAGTCCATCATGCCATTTGCCATCGTATGCCATGTCATAATAGTAGGCTTCTAACTGCTCCGTGTCGACACTCGCCTTCTCCTCATACAATTCCATCAAGTACTCGTAATACTGTTTGCGAACGTTATTGTTAGGGATGCCAAGTATCAAGCGGTCACCCTTCGTCCCCTTGATGGTCAACATACCATAATAGAAGAGCAAACTCACAAACATACGTGGCTTGGTTAACATTCGGGCAGGGAAAGTCTCTGCAATCTTGCCTGTAATCTCGCCATTCTCTATAATGGTGCGAATCACACCTTTGCGGTTGCCATCCAATTTGTCGAGTTGGAGCAACTTCTTCATCTTGTTGTAATCCGTCTTCGTATTTGGGTCAACCATTTCCTCAGGGCTTTCGCCACTGCTCATATAATTACGGAGAAAATAAAGCACCATGTCACAGTTGAACACCTTACTCTGTGTGTCTAATGCTTGTTTAGAGAAGCAATAGTTATCATACCAAGGCTTCATCTCTTGGATGATAGCCTCGACATCGCTATCTGCCGGAATCCTCCCCACATTCTTATAATAGGTGAACATCTCCCTTACATCCTCTGTAGAGAATCCAAGCATCTGGTTGAATTCCTCCTTGGTGGATATGTGCCAACCGATATTGTAGCCACTTGTCACGTCATCCAGCGTCACAGGGCTTACACCCATCATAAGGATGCGCTCAAAGGAACCCTTGAACTTCTTGAAGATATCACGATAGAAGCCCTCGGCATGAGTGATAGCCCAATACACATCCTCTCCTTGCTCATTGAGCACGGTGTTGGTAAAGTTGTCATACTCATCGATGATGAGATAAAGAGGATAGCCTTTCGACCTCGCTTCGCTTTGGATGATGGCGAGCTTACCTCCTGCATCTTTAGCATCTTCCACTTGTTTCTGCACTTTCTCTGAGTAGAAGTCAAGATAGTCTCGTATGAATCCATTGAGCTGAACACCAAGGTAGAAGTTGAACTTTTCTTCGAGGTTTTCGATGGAACCTCCCACCTGTGAGAAATCAAGGTGCATCACTTGATACCTGCCTTGTAAGGGGGTAGGATGCTTGCCAATCCACAAGTCACCAAACCACTCTTGGAACTTGTCCTTGGTGCGGCAGTCATAATAAGCATGGAGCATACTCAAGAATACGCTCTTACCAAAACGGCGAGGGCGAATGCAGAAGAGATTGTTGGGACAATCTTCTAACTTTGGAATATATGCAGTCTTGTCCACATAATAGCAATTTTGCTCTATTACTTGTATAAAATCCTGTATGCCGTATGGTACTCTTTTTGCTACGTTCTGCTCCATATCTTTATTGTTTTATCGTTTGTATTCGAATTATGCTGCGAAGTTACAATAAATATCTGGAACGACCAAAGAAAGTAGTCTGTTTTCTTTGGTCGTTTCGCAGAAATGAAGTACCTTTGGGGTGGTTTTATATTAAATAGACTTTGATTTTTAGCATAAGATAGACAAAAAATGAAGATTATTGAAAGCAGTATTATAGGAAAGAAGAGCCCTGAGGCTTGTGAGGATGGAATGGTAGTTACCGATGATTTCATCGCAGTGATTGATGGCAGTACGAGCAAGACTCCGAAGCATCTCAATCCTGATATGAAGAACGGAAGATATGCCATGATGCTTATCTCGGAGTATATTCGTGAGGAGTTGAAAGCGGATGCCTCGGTGGATGATTTCTGCCAGGGCGTGACAGCCTATATATATAATAAGGTGTATGAAAAGCTAGGGGTGGAAGAGCGGTTGAAGGAGCATCCGGAAGAGAGGCTTACTGCCTCGGCTATCCTTTATAGCCGGACAAGGAATGAAGTATGGATGGTGGGCGATTGCCAGGCCATCATCGATGGAAAGCTTTATGAGAACGGCAAGCCTTATGAGCAGGCGATTGCAAGAAAGAGGGTAGAGCTGATAGAGCAGGGCCTTTCGCCTGCTGAGGCTAGAAAGCAGATAGAGCCATTATTGATCGAGGCGATGCTTTCCGGGCAGAACCAGACCTATACGGTTATCGATGGATTCCCGATTTATCGGGAGGGAGTGAAGATTGTAGCCTTGAAAATGAAAACTGCTTCAAGTAGCATTGAAACATACTTTCAAGAGCATCCGAAGCCTGTTTCATCTCCCAATGAAGTAGTATTGGCTAGCGATGGCTATCCTTTCCTGAAGCCAACCTTGGCAGAGAGTGAGACGGCATTGGCAGAGCAGATTGCCAACGACCCTCAATGCATCCACGACTTCATCGCCACTAAGGGCTTGGTGGCAGGGAACAAAAGCTTCGATGACCGCACTTACATACGTTTTATTATCTGATGTCCTACGTATAAATCGCCCCCCAATCGTATTCTTATTAAAAATCACATAAAAGATAAGAACAACTCGTATGAAACAGAAAGTATTATATGTGGCAGCCTTGATGCTCCTCTCTTCTTCTGTGGGCTTTGCCAAGAAGAAGGTGGAGAGTCCGGAAATTACTCAATTGAAGGCTAAGATAGAGAACGTGATGAGCCAGGTGGACAAGCAACCCGACTGGCTCTACTCTCGTCTGCAGATGTTTTGGAAGACAAATGCGTCAGATGTTTTTGTCAACGGTGAGACGTTCTCTCATCCTGGAGGTGAGCGTGCAGCTGCGCCTACGGTGAAGTATAATGGTACTCGTAGCATCGCTTCGCAATACAATCGTCCTAAGCTGGAGGATATCATCCCTTACGATGATGATGAGCAGGGCAGTGTTACCTATATTAACAGGGCTACAGGTAAGATGGAAAAGACTTCCCCTGCCAAGACAGGATGCAATATAGCGAGTGTAAACCGCCATATTGTAGGTATCGCTCGTGATGCAGCCCGTATCTATGCCGCCACAGGTGATATGCGCTATGGGCAGATGGCGGCAAAGGTGTTTGATGTATATATGAAGGGCATTGCTTATCGCAACGTGCCTATCGACTTGAATCATGGTCATCAGCAAACCTTGGTGGGCATGACCACCTTCGAGGTTATCCATGAAGATGCCATCAACGAGCTTACTCAGATGTATCCCCTCATCAAGAATCTTGTGAAGGACGACCAAGCCATTATCGAATCGGGCTTTAAGAAATGGGCGGAGAATATCATAGCCAATGGTGTGCCTCATAACAACTGGGACTTGTATCAGGCGGAGTTCATCCTCAACATAGCCTTGATATTACAGGACAACCAAGCATATGCCGATGGCAAGGGCAAGCAATACTATTTGGATTATGTGGTCAATCAGAACAGTATTCGCCAGTGGAGCATGAACAAGCTCATCGACTTCGGCTTCGACCCAGTGGCAAAGACTTGGTATGAGTCGCCTGGTTATAGCATGGGCGTGATTTCTTCCATCTGTACTTTTGCTAACAAATTGGATGAAAAGGCTGGCATCGACCTCTTCAAGCAGCGTTCAGTATTGAAGGAATCTGTCAAGACATCTGCCGAATACCTCTTCCCTAATCGTATGATTGCTGGTTTTGGTGATACCCATCCAAACTTTCTTGATACGAAAGGCATCGACCAAATCTTGAAGTATGCCACTCGCCATAAGGACAAGAATCTTATCTCCGAGATGAATCTCCTGAAGAATGCCGTGGCTCCTAAGGCTCCACTCTCAGAGGTAGAAGCATATACGAGCACGCTGTTTTATGCCCCTAATGTTTCGTGGATTGCGATGCGAAGTGGCATGGACAAGCAGCACGACTTGATGGCATCGGTCAATGCTAGTCTTGGCAACCATCAACATGCCAATGGCATCTCTCTCGAACTCTATGGCAAGGGATATGTCTTAGGTCCTGATGCGGGTATCGGAAGAACGCTCTACAGTGGTTTTGACTATCTGGAGTATTATTCCCAGATGCCAGCTCATAATACGGTGGTGGTGGATGGCGTGTCTAGCTATCCTGTGATGATGTCGCAACATGCCTTTAAGGTCATTGCTTCTTATCCTGAGGTGAGCAAGCAACAGCCTGCCAGCAAGAAACTTTCTGAGCAGAAAGAAAAAATGACTTACGCTACCGTAAGTTTCATCGAGCCTGAGACCCAAGCCCAGCAACAGCGCACCACAGCCATCGTAAAGACATCCGACAAGGGAGGCTATTACATTGATGTGTTCCGCAGTAAGAAGATGGAGGGTGGTGACAAGACCCACGATTACTTCTATCACAATCTCGGACAGGAGATGAAGGTGATGGATGCTGCGAGTGGTGAGTCGCTTGATATGAAGCCAACGGAGGAACTCGCCTTTGCGGGTGGTCATCTCTATGCTTACTCCTATATATATAATAAGGTGAGCGCAGAGATGCAGAACAGCATCAAGACGCAGTTTGTAACCAAGATACAGGACGACAAGGTGGTGGAGGCGATGGATGGTCAGCGTGAAATCACCATGACCATGTGGATGAAGAAAGATGAGAACCGTACTATCTTCCAAGCCCTCTCCCCTGCCAACCTGGAATATGAGCGTATGCCTAACCAGCCATACAAGGTGGAAGACCAACCTGTGCTTACCTTTGTGGCTCGCCAACAAGGAGAGGCATGGACTCATCCTTTCGTAACGGTATATGAGCCAAGCTCAGATACAGAGCCAGGCGATATCGCATCCGTCGATTTCTTCGAGCCAGAGCAGAAGGGAGCCGTGGGCATCCTCGTGAAGCTAAAGGATGGTACCACCCAGCGCATTGTTTGCCAAGAGTGTGGTCAAGTAAAATTACTATAAGGGCTGTTTTTAGCCCCTACTAGGGACGATGGCTTGCCCCTAGTAGCGACGAGGCTAAGGTCCTACTAGCGACGGAGCCTCGTCCCTAGTACCGATAAAACCTCCCAACACCTGGGCTACGCACGCACAACAGGTGCTGGACAATCGCACAACAGTTGATATGCAATCGCACATCAGCTGTTGTGCGATTAATGTATATAGGTTTCATGAAGACTTATCTTAGCTTCTATTATCTTTTTTCCTATTATACTTTTGGTCATTTGATATATTTTTTGTAATTTTGCGGCATCTTATAAAACTGGAAACAATGAACGTAATGGGAAAGTATCTACTTAAAGAAAGGAGATGCCTTATAATGCAAATAAGAATTTTTGCAGTGCTTTTGCTTGTCTTTATAACAGGGCAGAGAGGCTTTGGCAAGGAATTATATAAAAATGAGTTCAATCATATCATAAAAGAGAACGGATTGGCGGGTAGTACTGCCAATAAGATATTTCGTGACTCTTATGGGCGAATGTGGATAGCTACGAATGCAGGAGTTAACATCTTTAATGGGATGCAGACAAATTTTGTACCTTTTGAGGGAGATGAGGGGAAACAACCGTTTGTCTTTGATATTTGTGAGAATCCATCAGACAAGTCTATTTATGCATCAACAACAGATAATATCTATTTCTTTTCCAATGACCGATTTGCTTTCGTTCCATTCATAAAGGATATGAAACAGAGTCATATTCTTTGTGACAATAAGCGTTTGTACATCACGAATAGGAAGGGATTTTATGTACACGAGAATGGTAAAACGATTCATGTGGATGTGAAGGGTGACCCTAATGTACATTGCATGGCGTTCAATCCTAAAGATAATTCTTTATGGATGCTTACCAAGGATGCTTTATGTCATTATATTCCTGCAGATAAAAGGTTAGAGCGTAAAGAATTGAAGAATCTTTTTGTGGCAGGTGCAAATTTTACTTGTATGGCAGTGGATGGCAAGCAATTCTATATAGGAACAAAGAATTTTGGACTCTATAAGTTTGATAATGCAAGTGGACTATTGGAGCATATTGATGGAATTGGTGCTGATATATCAAGGTTAAACAATACAGGAAGAGGGCAGCTTTGCGTTGCAACGAATGGAAGTGGTGCTTACTTGTTGGATTGGCCAACAGGGCGAGTCCTTCAGTCTTTTGCAAAATCTAATAGTAAAGAATGGGGATTCCCAATCAATGTGGTATATGATTATCTTTATGATAAGAATGGTAGTCATTGGTTTGCTTTTCTCCACAATGGACTCTTTTATAATTATTATAGTAATTCTCTTTTTGATGTATATCGATACGGCTCATTTTCTACGGAGTTATTGGATATTAGGTCTTTTTATATAGATGGTAGCAAAAAACTGATAGGTACTCAAGAAGGTTTATATTTTATTGATGAAGAAAAGGGCATTGTCCGCCATTACGCATCAAGCCAGCTCAATGGTGGAAATATTGTGACGAGCATAGAACGTTTTGCTAACAAATATTATATCGGTACGTATGATGGTGGTCTTAATGTGTTGGATGCCAACACGCTAGATGTGATGCCTTGCCAAGATTATAACTGTATCACATCAAAGGCCGCAGTTTTGACATTGAAAAGAAAAGGTACGAATGAGTTGTGGATTGGTACCGATGTTGGTATAGCGGTTATCAATGCTAAAGGTAGCATTCGATTGATAAATAACAATAACTCAGGCTTGCCAGATTGTCGGGTGTCTAGTATCGATTTTACCAAAGATGGTAGGATGTGGATAAATGGTTCCGCTGGATTATTGGTAATGGATGCCAAGGGAAAACTTGTGCCGCTTCGTCAAATCCCGGCTAAAATTTTAGAAGAACGTTATATGTGTTCTGCTTCTATGCCTATCGGAATGCAATATTTAGGTTGCAGTTTAGGGGTGTATTTTATTAATTCGTCAATGACGGAATACGGACATCTCAATATTCTTGATCATATTATGCAAGAATCCTGCGATGCGCTATGTTTTGATTCACAAGGAAAATTATGGATAGCTACAGATTTTGGATTGTTTAGGTGTAAGCCTGATGGTTCGGAAATGGTGCATTTTGGATATGGTGAAGGATTGCCATCATTATTAATCAGTAAGAATGGTATTTCTATTCATAATGACACCATTTATGTTGCAACCTCCAAAGGACTTATGTGGATGAATATGGAAAAGATGCAGGAATGGTCTGACAATAAGGATTTTAGAATTGCACTTTATGATGTTTATACAGCAAATGTGCTTGTAGGGAAAGGCGAAAATAATAGTATCAATCAGCAGCAACAAATTAGCTTAGCATGGAATCTGACATCTCAGAGCCTAAGGTTTAAGGCTTTGACCAATGATTTTGCCAAACCACAAGGACGTTTCTTCGAATATCGTATAGATGGAGAGAAGCAATGGAAGCTTTTCCGATATGATGAAGAAGTGACTATAGGAGAACTCTTTTTGGGAAATCACCATCTTTATGTGAGGCAAGCAGGAAAACAGGGCACCCAGACGGTTTATTTACTAAAGGTCAGACCTTCCCTGCTAGCCTACATGGAACTTATTGTGCTTGTTGTTTCCATCCTTTTGTTTGTAAAATGGTGGAGTTTTTATAGAAATTCCCGTTTGGTCAAAGAGGAGCGTAATGCTATGGCAGATGCCCTTATAGAGGTTCAAACCCAAACGGACGACTTGCTGATGGCGCAGAAACTTGTTGATGAGAAAAATGACGACGTGAAATCGATGAAATATCAACAACTAAATCTTTCGGATGAGGAGTGTCTGGATATAGTGAATCGTATGTGTCATTATTTGGAAAAGGAGCGTGCATACTGTAATCCTAACCTGAAACGTGAAGATCTTGCAATCATTCTGCATGTGACAACGGCGAAGTTAAGCTATGTCTTCTCCTTGTATCTCAAGAAAAACTATTATGAGTTTATCAATAGTTATCGTCTGAAGGAGTTTAAGCGTCTTGTGGCAGAAGGTGCTTGCTCTAAATATACGATTACGGCACTTAGTGAGAAGTGTGGTTTTAAGAAATCTTCCTTCTTTAGTACTTTCCGTAAGGAAGAAGGGATGACACCAGCAGAATATCTTAAGCGAGAAAAGATAAAAGTTAAGTTCTAGTGAGTGCGAAAAACTTATTTGCACTATTTGATGTTTCGCTGATTATCAGTTTGTTAACTTAGTTGGAGTTTTAAGAAACGCATTTGGACGATGTCTTAAATGCGTTTCTTTGTTTTATTTTGGAAAAGTATTAATTTTGCAATCGGAAGTCTAACCAATAACAGAATGACAATGGAAACAACTGACTGGAACAAGGCAAATAAGGGCCTAATTATGTGCATGTACAACAAATACATGCCTGAGTTGAAAGCCTATTTCTGGCATTATACCCATGTATGGGAAGATGCAGAAGATATGGTGCAAGATTTATTCTATAAAATACTGAAGATAGATGTCCTCAGCGAGAAAACAATGCGTAATCTTCTTTTTGTTGTCGCACGTCGCATGATTGTTGATGATGCACGACATAGAGCTTTTGTGCGATTGAAAGAAAAGAATGCTTTTATCCAAATGATGGATATGGACAATTCTTTTCATGAAAAAATGGAACGTGACCATTTGCTGACGATAGAAGCTCATTTCTCACAAAGGATGTCTCCTAAGAGAAAAGCGGCTTATTCATTGTGGCGTGAAGGCAAATCGATGAAGGAAATCGCCGCAGACTTAAACATTAAAACACGTACTGCTGAGAGTCATGTTTATAAGGCCGTGTGCTATATGAAGGAAAATCTTCGCATGGCTTTGTGATGTTGTGGTGTGTTTGCTGTTTGATATTCGATAAAAGATAATATCATATTAATGTATATAAATACAAATAACATGAATAAAAGAATAATGATGGGCATAGCCTTGTTGACGGCATGTATGTTTGGTAAGGCACAGACCATAGATGTGACTCAAGCAAAGTCACAACCTCTCGACCATTTTTGGAGTGTCGGAACTTGTGCTGGGCGAGCCAATGAGGGCTTGCGTACATCATGGGTGGAGCAACTTAAGCTGTCTCAAAAGTATGGCGGTTTCCGCTATCTCAGAATGCATGGACTGTTTGATGATGACATGTTTGTCTATCAGGAAGACAAGAATGGTAATGCCATATACAATTGGCAGTATATCGATGAGGTCTATGACCGTATGTTGGATGCCAATGTACGACCTTTTGTGGAATTGTCTTTTTTTCCAAAAGGAATTGCGGCAGATCATTCGAAGTTGCAGATGTGGTACCAGAACCGAGTTACTGCCGACCGCTCAAGATATCCTAAGTGGCATAATCTCATCAAAGCCTTCTGCCAACATGTGGTTGAACGTTATGGGATAGATGAGGTGAGCCAGTGGTATTTCGAGGTCTGGAATGAGCCTAATCTCGACTTCGGTTTCTTTGATGGTACGAAGAGCGACTATTTCGAACTTTACAAGACGACGGCTGAGGCTGTAAAGAGTGTCAGTTCTCGCCTGAGAGTAGGTGGTCCTGCAACAAGTAATTTTATTGCAGACAAACGTCATGAGGGAGAACGTACAGACAACAAGAAGTCTGTGTTCTATTCACAAGATAAAATCAACAAGCAGCAGTGGAAAGGTGTTTGGATAGAAGAATTCCTTGCCTATTGTGCAAAGGAGAAACTTCCATGCGATTTTATAGCTTGCCATGCATATCCTACGGATTATGCTCTTGATCCTGTGAGTAAGAAAAGCAAGGATGCTGTGCGCTATGTCCACTCTCTTCGTGACGACCTCACTTGGTTGCGCAAGACAGTGGCTGCCAGTAAATATCCTAAAGCGGAAATTCATATCACGGAATGGAGCACGAGTCCAAACAGTCGCGACACCATGCACGATCTTCTGCCTCCTGCTGCCTATATTATCAAGGCATCTTTGGAAAGTCAACATCTAGCCAATTCTGTGATGTATTGGACGTTTACGGATATTTTCGAGGAAAAGGGTGGTGGTAGCAATATATTTCATGGTGGTTTTGGAATGATCAATTTCCAAGGAATAGTAAAACCTTCGTTCCATGCCTACAGAATGCTCAACCAACTGGGCGATGAAGAGCTTTACAATGCAGATCCGCTTGTGGTGAGCAAAAACTCCAAAACGGAAAAAATAACGGCAATAGCATACAACTATCCAGAGGAATATGAGCAAGAAGTTCCCTCTGCGGCTCATGCTAAAGATTTTATGAAGGCATCATCGAAAACTCTGGACTTGACATTGACAGGACTAAGACCGAATGCCTGGTTTGTGTTAGAGACGCTCGATGAAAATCATGGATATGCTTATCAAGAATGGTGCAATATGGGAAAACCTCATTCGCCTAACCGTCAACAACTAGATGTTTTGCGCCAGAGAGCATGGGACACTCTAAAGGAATATGTGAAGGCTGATTCTAATGGCGTATTAGTCTTAAAGAAGCAGCTATCTCCATGGAGTTGTGTTTTGATGAGTGAGCAATAATATATAATAACTAACAAAATTAAAGGATGAAACATTTCAGACTATTAGCAACGACTGCGCTCTTAATGGCTCTTTCGAATCCTATGATGGCGCAAGTAAAAATTACAGGTGTCGTCAAGGATGTCACAGGTGAAACTCTGATTGGTGCTACGGTAAGTGAAAAAGGTTCTAAAGGTGGAACCGTGACAGACTTGGATGGTAATTTTGCCTTGACAGTGAAATCACCAGCCTCAGTTCTGGAAATCTCTTACGTAGGTTGTAAGCCACAAGTGGTGAAAGTTGGCAGCAAGAAAACTTTCGACATTGTGCTCGAAACAGATAGTAAGGTGATAGATGAGGTTGTGGTTATGGCATACTCTTCTACCGTAAAACGCAAGGTTGTTGCCTCTGTCACCAACGTGGATATGAAGCAGGTGGAGAATATGGGTGGCTACAAGGACATGGGTAATGCCCTGCAGGGACGAGTAGCAGGACTTATTGTTACCAATAGTTCGGGTGGTCCTGACTCATCACCGTCAATCTCTATCCGAGGCGGTGGCGACCCGATGTATGTCATTGATGGTATTGTGCAAGACAAAAGTACCTTTATGCAGCTTGCCTCACAGGACATCGAGTCTATGTCGGTGATGAAGGATGCTGCATCGAGTGCCGTATATGGTGCATCTGCAGCCAACGGTATCATCGTTGTCACAACAAAGAAAGGCAAGGAGGGAAAGATGCGTATCAACTATACTTTCGACGGGCAGTATAACTCTCCTCTCGTGAAGCGAGACAAGCTCAATTCGTTCGAATATGCTACAATCCATAATGCAATAAGCGACTATATGGGTGAGGAAAAGCCTTATTCAGACATAGTGCTGGCCAAGATTAAGAGCGGCGAGTTCAACGATTATCCTAATACAGATTGGTGGAATATGCTCATCAAAAAAGGCGCATTCTCACAGCGCCACACCTTGACACTTGATGGAGGATCGGCAGACACGCAGTACCGAATGTCATTTTCGGTATATGACCAAGGCTCATTGCAGAAGCATGTGGCTGGTGCGAATTCACCACTAAGCTATAAGACTTATGGTGTCGACCTCAAGCTCACTCACAACTGGCGTAAGGTCGGTGTGAAACTCTCTGTAGATATGCGCCCATATCTCATTGACAACCAGTCGTATGGCAACGGATCTGTATTCAACAACACAACAGGTGTGCAGCAGCTAAGTCCGCTTGACAAACTGTATAACAGCGATGGCTCCTATGCTCCTAATAGCCCTATTGCAAGCTATGCAGACACCGATGGCTCATATTCAAAGAAGTTCGACTTCGGTTCGGATTTTAGTCTCAATCTCGATTGGGACATTCGTTGGGTGAAAGGTTTGAAAGCAGTGTTCTGGGGCAACTACCGCCTTGGTTCCAATCGTTCCAAATACTGGACACGTTACGTGCCAACATACAATGAGGACGGAACGGAAGTCACTACCTCAAAACCATCACTAACCATCAATCAAGGATATAACTGGACGTATGAGTTCAATACCGGTCTGAAATATGACAACTCGTTCGGCAAGCATAATGTGTCGGTTGGTATGTTCTATAACCAGCGTGAGAACTATTCTGAATCAGTTGGAGGTACCCGTATCAACTATTACACCACTATCGACCAACTGTTTGCAGGTCCTAGTGATGGTCAAACCAATGGAAGCTCTGCTGGAGAGGGCGGACGCTTGGGTTATGTAGGAACCGTTAGCTACGACTATGATGGCAAGTACCTTTTCTCTGCTAGTTGCCGTTATGACGGTAATGACGGCTTTGCCGAAGGTCACCGTTGGGGATTCTTCCCATCTGCAGCTCTTGGCTATATGATTTCTGAGGAGAAATTCATGCAGTGCATCAAGAAGGTAATAAAACTCAATATGTTCAAACTGCGTGGTTCAATAGGACAGATTGGTGAGACGTCGTCACGCTTTGCATATTTCTCCAACTGGTCTGTAAACCAGACCGGTGGCTACATCGGCGGACAGCTTGTACCTACAATATCACCCGCCTCGCTGACGAGTAGTGACTTGACATGGTACACCACGACTACGTGGAACATAGGTGCAGATTTCGGATTCTTCGACAACCGCCTTATCGGTACTGCTGACTACTTCTTCCGTCGCACCACGGGCTATCTCATCAATCCTATTGACCGTTACAACTCTACTCTCGGCAACCAGACGGGGCGTAGCGGAAACATTTACACATATGGCTTGCCAAAGGTGAAGTCTGACGATGCCTTCCGTCGTGCTGGCGCAGAGTTCTCGCTGACGTGGAAAGACAAGATCGGCAAGATGACCTACAGTGTAGGTGCCAACCTGACATTCTATGACCAACTTTGGGAAAAATATGCTCAGGGAGACGATGCTGTCACACTTGCCAATCCAAACAAGCGCACTACGCACAAGACCATCGGCCAGGGCGATTTAATTTATATCTACGATGGTCTGTTCCGATCGGCTTACGAATTGCTTAATTCGCCAATACAGTCTGCTGGTACTAGTATGATGGCGGGCGATGTGCGATACATCGACGTGAACGGCGACGGAGCCATTACCGAAGAGGATATGGTCTATGACAATAAACCTCGCAAGAGCATTATGCAGTGGGGTATCCCATTTGGTCTCCAGTGGAAGGAATGGTCGATCGATGGTCTTATTCAAGGTTCTGGTCCCCAATATGGCATTCTGCACAACAATGTCAAGGGAACAGGCTGGAACAAGATATATTACAAGGACCAGCTCGACATATATTATCCAGGAAATGAAGATGCCAAATATCCCCGTGCCGACAATGACTATGGTGTATGGAACGGTGAGTACAACCGCGCATCTTCAGCCCTTTGGCGTATCAATAAGACATATGCCCGCCTGAAGAACTTGAGCATCACTTACAATCTTAAGAGCCGATTGTTAAGGCAATGTAATTGGCTGCAGACGGCATCAGTCAGTTTGACTGGAACTAACCTGCTGACCATCTGCCCATCACTGAAATACGGTGACCCGGAAACAGGTCCGATCAATGACACTTCTACGGTTCAGACCGCCGCTTACCCTACAACGAGAACATTCTCCGTAATGGTTAATTTAGGTTTTTAATATCTCATAAATATGAAAAGAACAAAGATTTCAACATACATAGTAGTCATGGCTTCTTGCCTGGCTTTCAATAGCTGTACCGATGTGCTTGATAAAGCTCCTCTTGATCTCGTGACCGAAGATATGGTGTGGAGCGATGCCAGTATGGCGCAGTCATACCTCAACCGCATGTGGTATGCGACAGGGCGATACGACTACCAGAACGAAACGTGGTTCTCGCTCTATGCCGGACCGCTTACTCCTGGAACCGATGTGGTATCGGACAATGTTTATGCGCGATGGAACAGAAACGGTGTAGTTGTGCGCAATGATGCTGGTTGGACTGAAAATTCCGATATGGGACTGTTTGACAACTTCATCGACATCCGTCGTGCCAACATAGCAATAGATAAACTCAAGGCTGGCTGTGGATTTAATAAGAATGTTGAGGACGATATGCTCGGACAGGCTTATTTCGCCAAGGGACTTATCTATGTCACACGTGCAAAGTCGTTTGGAGGCTACCCGATTATCGAGCGCACGCTGACTCCCGATGACGAACTTTCATTGCCGCGTGCATCGATAAAAGAAACTTTCGACTATGGCATCTCGCTGCTTGAGGATGCAGCGAAGCTGCTTAGTGTAAAGTCAGCCTCAGGTCGTCCTAACAAGGGAGCTGCGTATGCCCTGCTTTCGGAGGTCTATCTTAATGCAGCCTCATATATCAAGTATGCCATGATCAATGGCGAACAGGAAACTGTCGATGTAACTCCATATCTTGACGGAGCTATACGCAGTGTGGAGCGTCTTGAGTCTCTCGGGCAGTATCAGCTTGAGACCGCAGGCAGCGATTGGGCAAAGCAGTTCAATGATTTCAGCTATATAGCAGGCTCTCCTAAGGAGGCTATTCTCACACAGTTCACCCCTCCTGATATTTATCCGTTGTCCAACGATAAAATGGTGGAGCTTAATTGTTATCTTCCCACTATGGTTGCAGACAACCTGAAGTCGGACATTGTCAATAAATACGACGGTACACCTTATCCAGGCTTCACCCCAAGTAGCGGATGGCAGTCACTCGCACCAAACCCAGCTGTAGTGGAAGAGACGTTTTATGTGATAGACCTTGACGGCAAGGCACGTCGGTGGGAGGAGTCGCAGCGTTTCAAGCGTTATGTCGATGTGGCGGACGACGGTACCCGCAAGCTAAATGCTGAGGCAGTCTCAAGCCGTATGAACGATATCTCCCAGCTTATGTACGAGAATCGTGACAAGCGTTTCTATGAGACGGTGGCATACGATGGTGGCACATATTTTGGCAATAAGTTCGATTCACGCATAGGTGGTAATATGCATCCTAAATCGTTCAAGTCACTCAACAACTGTTACGGCTCGGTTACTGGTTATCTCTTCGTGAAGTCTGTACCGCAAACCAAAAGTTGGAGATCTACAGACTTGTCAGGGTATCACCGCATTTGTCTGCGTTTGTCCAAGGCTTACCTCAACGCAGCTGAGGCTTATTTGCTGAAGGGTGACTGGACAAATGCGCGCAGCTTCATCAACCGAACACGCACCGCTCATGGTGGATTGCCAGCATTGACGAACGAGACCGACAGTGAGTTGTGGAAGATTTATTTGGATGAGCGCAACGCGGAGCTGATGCTCGAAAACGACCGCTATTTCACCCTGTTGCGCTATGGCATTAATAGGTTGGACGCAGAAGTAATAGACCAGTTAAACCGCGGCGATATGAAAAAACTAGACATTGCGGCCGACGGAACTTCTTATCAGTATGTGGAATTGCCATTCGAGGTGAGTGCCAACAAGATGGTTTTCAACCGTTATCGTTATCTCTACCCTGTGGCAAAGAAGTATATCGATGCAAATCCAAATTATAAACAGAACCCTAGATATTAAAAACGTTAAAGATTAGAATCAATGAAGAAATATATAATATTCCTGTTACTTGGATGTATGACGTTGTTTGCATCCTGTCTGAAGTCCGACCTTGACGACATTGAAGATTCTCCTTTGTGCGCCATATCTTCTATCACGATGGAATATCGCTGGATTTCGCAGAATGCTAATGGTTATGACCAATTGTCACGCCAACAGCTGACACTTAGCAAGAACACTCCAGATGAAAATAATGAAATTCGTTTTACGGTCAAAGTACCTGCTACAAGTTCTTCTTTTCCAAAGGAGGTGAGAGACCATGTAGAGTTGGACGGTTTATATATGATTGCGGTCATAAGTTCGGCAGCCAAGATACAGCCTTTGAATGGTGCACCCACATTGGGAGTACCCGGCAAATTCGAGATTGGCAAGGATTATCAATATAAGGTAATTGCAGCCAATGGAAATAGTACTATTTATCATATAGTAATAGAAAATTTCGTTAAATGATAAAAACTATGAATAAGCTATTAAATATATTTTTGGTAGGTGCGATAGTAGCTTGCCTATTTGCGAGTTGCTCAAGCGATGACTCGAATAGCAACGATTCATTGTATGCCATCAATGGTTTTTCACCAGTTGAAGCCTTTTCGGGTGACCAGGTGACTATTACGGGAACTGGATTTGATGAAGGAGTTGAGGTATATTTCAACGAATCGAAGGTGCAGGAATATGTGTCACGTTCTTCCAACCAAATTGTGGTGACAGTGCCCGCCAATGCGGCTACTGGACGGATTGGTGTGCTGGGAAAAGGAGGGTATGCTTTTTCTAAGGAGAACTTCACCTATATTACGGGTGCAGAAATTACGAGCATAACCCCTCTGTCGGGTGCTCCTGGTGATCAGATTTCTATTTTGGGAGTCAATTTCCACGATGTCGCTTTGGAAGATTTGAAGGTATATTTCAATGGTATTGAAGGAGAAGTAATCAGTGCAACTTCTGAGCGCATTGATGCTGTTATTCCTGAAGGAGCGACTACAGGTCCGATTACGGTGGTCTTTGGAAATATCCAGCGGATAACCGGCCCAGAGCTGGTTATTGGCGAGAAAGAACCAGATCCGTTTACCTATTATTTCTCCCATCATGATGTTGTTGAAATCAGTGGTGCTGTCAATCCTTGTTCTTATGCTGATACGGAGTGGAGTACGTTGATTGGAGAGAGAGATAAGAGCGCAAGTGAGTATATTTTCAAATATAGTAAAGGATATGATGAAGATACTCCTGTCGGTAGTTTTGTCTTGTGGGATTCTCAACCTGGCAATTATGCCATATTCAAAGTAAATGTTCTTGAACCTGATGATTATTATATTTATTTTGGCACGAAAGGTAAAGTCACAGGTAATATCGCTATTTCGGCTGGTTCGGATGTAAGTAATCTTGGTGAGGGAATCACTAAAGAAGCCACAGCTAGTGGGTATTCATATTGGAATGGTCCGTATGAATATGGTCCTTATTCATTGGGAATAGGAACAAATTATGTGCGGATTGATTTTGAGGCAGGTTTGGCATTGAATGATATTCGTATAACTAATGTTCGTAAGATAGAATAAGCAACGTAATTATTGAATAAAGAGAAGAGGAAGTCCTGTGTTTGGCACAATCCTCTTCTCTGTAGAAAAATAATAGAAGACAATGAAGAGATTTTTTATCAATATAATAGGCATCATGCTATGTGCTTTGACATTCGTGGCTTGTAGCGATGATGATAAGGCTGGTATGGCAGCTCCTATAATTGCGGAATTTGCCCCGACAGAGGGTGTCGAGGGGGATCAAGTTATAATTACAGGAGAAGGATTTGGAGCTTCTCGTCAGGATGGACATGTGTATTTCAATGGCATAGAGACTGCTGAATATCTGAATTGGAGCGATAATACAATTACCGTGACTGTGCCGAAAGGAATGGTTACAGGACACGTAGCAGTAAGGATCGGAGGTGGAGTTACAGTCAATGCACCGGGCATGTTCGAATATAACTCTGAGGGAGCGATTGAGCAGCCGGATGAGGATAATTTCAACTGTTTTCTGAACCATTTGAACGTGGAGTCACTTACTGGCAAGTGTAATCCATGTAGCTATTCACAGCCACAGGGAGGTAGCCCGATTATCTACGAGCACAAGTATGATATAGGTTATAGTGAAGGGTATGATTCGAATTCCAAAGTGGAAAGTTTTATTCTTTGGGATGCAGGAGCAGGTGATTATACTCTTTTTTCTGTGAATATTCCAAAGGAGGATGATTATTATCTCTATTTCGGAACAAAGGGAAAAAGTACAGATGTCATAGAATTCTCTGCTGGCAGAGACAAAGGTAATCTGACGGAATCCAAAACTGTAGAATGTAAGGCAGAAGGTTATGATTGGCCTAGTTATGAATATAAGGTAGGTAAGTTCCATCTGAAACCTGGCAAAAACTACCTTCGCGTAGAATTCCTGCAAACAGGCTTAGTTCTTACGGATATGCATATCATGAATAAAGATGTGACAGACCCTGGAACGGGAATTGAAATAATAGTGCCAGAAGAGCCTAAGGATTATGTTAAGGGACTCTATGCCCACGATTTCGATGACAATACGCTTGGTCTGTTTAAAACTGCTTGGTCATGGGAACCGAGTTATGCCAAGGCAGTAAATGGCTATTTGGAAGTGCATTTCGACCAAGCTGCCTTGGATGCGGATAATCGTCGTGAACGTAAAGGTGCCGAAGTGACATGTGGCTTCAAGACCACATCAGAGGGCTGGTATGGTTTCAAGATATTCTTGCCAACAGAAGCATATCCGAAAAATATTGAAGGCTCTTGCATCGCACAGATTTTTAATGGTGGTAATGCGAACACCTGGGCTGGTCACTTGAAGGTGAACAAGGAAGACCTAACAATTCACTACCGTGGATCTGCAGCTGCCTCAGCCGAGGTGACCAAGACGGTAGGCAAGCTGACTTGGAACAAGTGGATACCTATCGTGGTCTATTTCAAGGCTGGACGCAACAACAAGGGTAATATTAAGGTTTGGATGGGTGATGATATTGCCGAGGCAAAGCCGACATTCGATTCGGGCAATATCAACTTTGCCTTTGGCAACTGGATTACCGACAACATTCTGGATGACAAGGACAACGGCGACTACAAAGGCGCTAGCCTGGGTGGCAAATGGGGACTCTATGTCGCTTCGGGCGGTGACCGCACCATCCGCTTCGATGACTTGAAGATTCTGAGTGGCAATCCCGACGGTGCCTTCGATATCGTGAAGCCTTAAATTAGGTTTGCTGATAATAATAGATGATATACCTTCTGAGGCATCAAAACGGTATGTCTTCTATTTTTTACATTATATGAAGAGTCTTGTGCTATTTCTGTAAATGAATTAATGATAGAGCTATGAACTGGAAAAGAATATTGTTTTTTGTAGTTATCGGCATTTGGGGGCAGAATAAGGGCATGGCGCAAAAACTTCCCTATTCGGTGCCTGAGGAGAAGCGGGTAAGGGTAATTGTGTCTACTGATGCCGCAAACGAAGTGGATGATGCGTATTTCATCCTCCATGCTTTGCTGACACCTCAGTTTGATGTGAGAGGGGTTGTAGCTGCTCATTTCGGCGGTCGCCGCCCGAATGATTTGCAACTGAGTTATGAAGAATGTCAACGAGTGTTGCACCACAGTGGTTTGGATGGCAAGGTTGCCTTGCTGAAGGGTGCTGCCCGGAAAATGACCGATGAGAACACGCCTGTGGCATCGGAGGGGGCGGAGCTGATAGTTAGAGAGGCTCTGAGAGATGACATGCATCCACTCTATGTGCTTTGTGGTGGTCCGTTGACGGATGTTGCCTCCGCCATATTGCTTCACCCAGAGATAGCAGACAGGCTAACCGTGGTGTGGACGGGAGGCGCACCACATGACGAACGGGCAAAGGAATTCAATCTGTCGAGCGATGTCCATGCAGCCAATGCGGTCTTGGCATCCCGTGCCGCATTCTGGCAAATACCAAACAGGGTATATTGGACGGTACGTACTGGCACGGCAGAACTGGCATTGAAGGTGAAGCCTTGTGGTAAAATAGGTGAATACCTATTCACTACGCTCATGAAATTCAATGCGGACAGGCGTAACTCGCAGGGATGGCCACGCGGCGAGGACTGGACATTAGGCGACAATCCTCTTGTCACCGTCTTGATGAACATCCATCAGGACACTGATAAATACGATGAACAGCCCGCCCTTCGTATCACGCCTGACTGTAACTACGAACAGGTGGAAGGGAGACGTAAGATACGTGTATATCGGAGCGTGGATGTGAGAATGATACTGGAGGATTTTTTTACAAAAATGCAATTGGCATATGGGAAGACGGAATAACTGCGTAAAAATGATGATTTCGGCAAATTCCCATTTCGTGACTGAAATAATAAATAATCAAAAGATCTACTTATAATGGAAAAAAAAGTTTTGTTTATAGCTAATTTCTTGCTGGTTGCACTCTTTGCAAGTGCTTTGGGGCATCCAGCATGTGATTATAAAGATTCGTGCAAGCAGTCTCTGAAGCGTAACTTTGTCAAATTCAGCGTGACAGGAGAAGAGTACAGACACTCGATGGATAGAGTAAAACCTTATGTAGAGCGTCATGCTACAGACCCACAATGGATACTGTCAAGAATGGCTATGTACTGGAAAGACGGGGAAAGATACACGCAATGTTATATCAAGAACCAAAAATGGGAAAAAGGTGAGGGAAATGCTCCTGTACCGACATTGCGACTGCCTGGACAACGTACATGGAACAAGTGGAAGCGCCCCTCGCTTGAAAAGCTGACGCCATACAACGAGACTGGTGACCTCATCTGTATGGACCCAAAGGAGGAGAATGCAAAGCCAACGGTGGTGCCGTACAACCAGACGGGGCATTCTGTAAGAAGCATAAACGGTGAAATCCTGTCGCTCGCAGTTGATGCCGCATGCGTCTATATGAATACAAGGGATGAGCGTTACGTACGCTTTGCTACAGACATTTTTAATCAGGCTTTGCTCGGAATATATTACATGAACCCAGTCATCAATCTGTCACCCGGTGATACTGAAGGACCTGGTGGTTGGAAGGAGGGTGGCATTCTTGGCTATTACGACTATGAGCAGATACATGATGACATCGGGATGCGTCTGGCAACAATCTATGACTATGCTTTCGGCTATCTGCAGGAGCATCCCTCGGAAGCCATGAGGCAGACGGGCAAGGACACACGCCGGTTGATGAATGAGGTGATGCGCAGGTTCATAGACCTTGGCATGATACGTGGCGGAAAGACCGGTAACTGGAATGTAAACGGATGGGACATGATGCTCAGACCAATCCTCGTGCTTGAGAGCAATGATTACTTTGAGGACGGAAAGGGCAGAGACTATTTCCTTCATTATCTTATAGAGGAGTCAACCCCATATCACAACTGCATTCCCGATATGCTGAAACAATATGACCCTGTTACAGGACTGTGGCCAGAGTCGCCAGGATATGGTTTTGGAACAGCGGTGAGCATACTGTCATGGCAGCACCCCCTACAAAGTGTTGGCATAGACATAATATCCAAGTTCGACATACTGAGAAAAGCAAAAGAAGCCATACCTGTATGGAGTGACAGCCGTGGTAACATCATTTGTTTCGGCGACTGCCGGGGCGGAAAAATAAGTAAAGAGCCGTCTGTGAACAAACCTGGATGGCGATCATCGAGCTATTCACCATTTCACCGTATGGCTGTGTTGAAGAACTTTGATGACCCTACATTCCCTATGATGGCGTGCCTGTATGGTGGACGTAAAGGAACGCATTTGTCAGAAAACGGACTTGCTGTGCAATTCTATGGCTTTGGATATGCCTTGGCTCCTGATGCCAGTGCGTACGAGTCGTATTGGTCTGATGATTACAAATACCATCAGTCTGTGGAGGGTGCAAACACTATACTTCAGGGATATTCTGAGGGTGATGTAACTCTCAATTCCATGAATCCGGCTATAGATACAACAAGAATGTTTTGCCCAGAAGCCGTTTCTGCGCAACGTGTAAGAATGGTTGATATGTCGGCAGGTGAGAAACGCCGCGTCATACTTATGGTGAAAGCTGGTAAGGGAGCGGGATATTATGTGGATGTATTTGATCCAGGATTGGATACCACAGACTATGTTATGCATACTGTGGGAACGGATGTGAAGATTTGTTCCGGCCGTCGTTCTGAGGAATGCCGTGTAGTATGGAACGTGTGCGACACCATCGGTGTGCAGATGTGGGTCAGCGGAGGCACAAAGAGGCAGTATTCCACCAAGATGAATCCTTCATCCTACCTTAATGCAAGTCTTACTCCTAATGGCGTTTCTACCAATGGAAAGCCAACGCCTACATTCTATGCAAAACAATTCACGGCAACCCGTTATGCCAATATATACGAGCCTTATCTGAATGGTAAGCCTTGTGTAAAGAGTGTGAAATGGAAATACAAAAAGGGGCAGCCAGTAGGCATTGCCGTAACGTTGACTGATGGGGCCGTTGACCATATAGAAATTTCTTCTGGCGGAGTAAAGATGCTGGAATAGAATTATTGAATGAAAAAGAAGAATCCATCATAAAATGATATACATATGAATATCAAGATTAAACTTATTGCTGCATGTGTGACATTATGCGTCTCTGCGCATGCCCAAAAATATGAAGTTCCCGTGTTGTCTGATGCAGAAGCTATGGACCAAGGAAAGTATGAACCCACATGGCAGTCACTATCGAAATACGAAGTGCCTGAATGGTTCCGTGATGCCAAGTTTGGTATATGGGCACATTGGGGACCGCAATGTGTTGAAGGCTCGGGTGACTGGATGGCACGTGAGATGTACCATGAAGGCTCGGGAAAATACAAATATCACCGTGAGCATTATGGCCATCAATCGAAGGTAGGCTTCAAAGATATACTTCCGTTGTTTAAGGGCGAGAAGTGGCAACCAGACTCTCTTGTGGCTTTCTACAAAAGTGTAGGTGCAAAATACTTCTTTGCCATGGGCAACCATCACGATAATTTCGATATGTGGGATTCAAAATATCAGCCATGGAACTCTGTACGCATTGGTGCAAAACGCGATATTCTGGAAGGATGGAAGAATGCGGCGGAGAAGGCAGGATTGCCTTTCGGCATCAGTTTCCATGCCGACCATGCATGGCGATGGTATGAGAGTGCGCAACGTTACGATAAGGAAGGAGAATACAAGGGTATTCCGTACGATGGCAAACTGACAAAGGCCGATGGTAAGGGAAAATGGTGGGAAGGACTAGACCCACAGGACTTGTATGCACAGAACCACCCGCTAAGTGAGGATTCATGGAACAACAATAGCATACACCGCCAGTGGGACTGGAGTCATGGAGCGGTACTGCCAACGCGTGAGTACGTGACAAACTTCTACAATCGTACGGTGGATGCCATCAACCGATACAATCCCGACTTGATATATTTTGATGTTACGGTAGTACCATTTGACAGTATCAGCGATTGCGGTTTGCGAATTGCCGCCCATCACTATAACCACAACATGCGGTTGCATAAAGGTAAGAATGAGGCAATTATGTTCGGCAAGATTCTCAGTGAGGAGCAACGCAAAGCAATTGTATGGGATGTGGAGCGCGGTGCGCCTAACGAGATGATACCTGATCCGTGGCAGACATGCACCTGTCTGGGCAACTGGCACTGGAACGAACATACATCGAAGGTGAATGGATATAAAAAGGCTCCGCAAGTAATAAAGCTCCTTGTTGACATAGTGAGCAAGAACGGAAACCTGCTGCTAAGTGTGCCGCTGCGTGCTGATGGTACGTTTGACAGTCATGAGAAGAATATTCTCGACAACATAGGAACGTGGCTGCGCCAAAACGGAGAATGTATTTATGGCACAAGGCCATGGGTGAAGTTCGGTGAAGGCCCGATTGCAGAACAGAAGATAGAGATGAAGGGGCAGGGATTCAATGAGGATGCATACAAAAAGGCGAATGCCAAGGAGATACGCTTTACACAGACAAAGAAAAATCTTTATGCAATTCCTTTGGGATGGCCTGAGGACGGCAAACTAATTATCAGGTCATTGGCAAACGGTAGCCGATGGTATCATGCAAAAATAAAGAAGGTAATGCTGCTTGGATATGGCAAGGTAGAATTTGAGCGGACGGCGGAAGGACTTGAAGTTACATTGCCTGCTGAGAAGACCAATAATATTCTTCCAGTAATAAAGATTAGCAAATGAGAGGACTGAACGCTCAATAATATTCACTGTAAGACAATGACAAGTTTATGAAAATAAAAATACTGTTTTTAGGATGTCTGGCAGGTCTGCTGCTCCAGACAGCTCATGCCCAAATCAGCTTGGAGGTCAATATGCAAGAACGGGGCGCAAAGATAGACTCGTTGCACTACGGCATTTTTTTCGAGGACATCAACCATGCTGCTGATGGCGGGTTGTATGCGGAGCTGGTGCGCAACCGTTCTTTCGAGGATTGCGACAGTGTGCCACTCTACTGGAATCTGAATTCGATAGGTGCATCGGCAGAAATGAAGCTGGAAGGAGATGGACTACTGAACCCGGTTCAGTGTAAAGCCCTGAAAGTCGAAATCGCATCTGTGGGCAAATCGGGAAAAGTGGAGCTTGCCAATGGGGGATATTGGGGAATCAACGCCGTCAAGGGACGGAAATATACCCTCTCCCTTTGGGCGAAAACCGCCGGATACAAGGGTACGATAACGGCTTCACTGCAAAACGAAGCCGGAACAGTCATGTATGCCACGGCTCGGGTAGCTGGTAAATTGAAACACGGATGGCGGAAATATACGGTGGAATTTATCTCGGATGGCGATGATCCGCAGGCAAGGCTGGTTCTTTCCATGGATGCGCCTGGTATTGTCTGGATGGATATGGTATCCCTGTTTCCCCCTACCTTCAAAGGTCGGGAGAACGGTTGTCGCCCCGAACTGGCGCAGTTGCTGGCAGACATGAAGCCGCGTTTCATGCGCTTTCCCGGAGGTTGTTTCGTGGAGGGGGAAGTAATTGATGGGAAGCTGGAACAATTCAAGTGGAAAAAATCAATTGGGCCTATCGAAGAAAGGTCTTCGCACATCAACGTGTGGAAATATCCGGTAAGCAACGGGCTGGGCTATCATGAATATTTGCAGTTGGCAGAAGATTTGGGCGCCACTCCCATGTATGTCACGAATGTGGGGATATGGCATGGAGGCTTTGCGCCGCACGACAGCATAGAGTGGTACATACAGGACGCGCTGGATGCCATTGAATATGCCAATGGCGACGTCACCACGAAATACGGTGCCATGCGTGCCGCCAACGGGCATCCCGAACCTTTCGGTCTGTATCTGATAGAGATAGGAAACGAGAATTACCAACGTAACGTGAAGCAGCAGAGCGACCATTACCCCGAACGCTACATACAGTTTTACCGTGCTATCAAGGAACGCTATCCTGAAATGGTCATTATAGGCAATGTGGACGCTTTCGATTTCAACCCGAAATGGCGCAACAGCCACACTGTGGACTATGTGGACGAGCATTATTACCGGAATCCCCGCTGGTTCATCGACCGCTACCGCAAGTACGACAGCTACGACCGCCGCGGTCCGAAAGTCTATGTGGGCGAGTATGCGGTCACCAAGGAATGCGGCACGAACGGCAACCTCAATGCCGCATTGGGCGAGGCGGTCTTCATGATGGGGATGGAGCGCAACGGCGACATCGTGAAGATGAACAGCTATGCCCCTATCTTCAAGAACGAGAACGAAGCTCGCTGGAATCCGGATATGATACATTTCAATTCGGGCGAGGTGTTCGTGACCCCGTCCTACCATGTGCAGCAACTCTTCGCCACTCATATGGGCGACTACCAGGTGAAATGCGTGGAGCAGGGCAACTGCTATCCGGTGGAGAATGTGCCGGTGAGGCATACCGTGGATTCCGTGCTTCGGGTGGCGGATAATCCGCAACGTTATACATCAGCAAAGCGTTTCCGCTATACAAAGAACGACGAGGGGGTAAAGCTCTATTTCCACTACAAGGGAAGCGACGATTACGGGGTATGGCACTTGGGAGCCGACCACAACAAACGGTATAATCTGGAGCTGCATCGGAAAGGGGAGGTCTGCACGCTTGCCTACAAGTACAACGGAGTGTTGGAAGAAGGCAAGTGGTACGATGCCCGCATAGAGGTGAAGGGCGATTCGGTGTCGTGCTTTCTGAACGATGAATTGACACATCAGGTTAGCCTCTATCCCGAACAGTGGATTTACACATCTGCCACAGTCACGGCAGACGGAGCGACCGGCTACCTGAAATTGGCGAACCCGACAGACAAAAGCGTCAGCATCGACATTGATTTCAAAAAGGCCGGAGTGAAGCAGGTGGAACTGCTCCGTATGTGTTCCGAAAAGGGAACCGATGAGAACTCCATGGAACAGAAAGAGTTGGTGAGACCGCAGCACGTGGTGACACTTCCTGTATCGCGTGGCAAGCTGAAACTGACACTTCCCGCCTTCTCGCTGGATATCATTACAGTCAAAACAGAAAGCAAACATAAATAATTCAACATATAATGTCAATGAAAACTAATTTTAAATGCCTGATAACGGGTTGCCTGTTGGCAGCCTTATCGCCGTTGAAGGCTCAGGATGTGCTGCTGACCAATGTGTATGGCAGACAGGTCACAAGTCTGAACGGACAGTGGCAGTATATCATTGAACCCTACGATAAAGGGACGTATGATTTCAGGTTTACCGACCGGCGAACCAAGGATTGGGGCTACTATGCCACGACCAATATCTATTCAGATAAAGAGTATGTCGGAATGGAGGAGTACAAACAAAGACATTCGCTGACGGTTCCCGGTGACTGGAACCATCAGGAGGAGAAATTCCGTTATTACGAAGGTCTCGTCTGGTATTTCAAGACATTCGATTATCAGAAGAAGAGTGCAGAGACACAAACATATCTCTATTTCGGTGCCGTAAACTATAAGGCAGATGTCTATCTGAATGGGACAAAGGTGGGCAGCCACGAAGGTGGGTTCACCCCTTTTAATTTCCTGTTGCCAGACTCCTTGCTGCGCCAACGTGACAATTTCATAGCGGTGAAGGTGGACAACCGGCGCTTTCCCGACCGTGTTCCTGCCATGGAACCCGACTGGTGGAACTATGGGGGCATTACGCGGGATGTCATGCTGATAGAAGAACCTTCGGTCTCTATACAAGATTATTGTGTGCGGCTGAAGAAGGACTCGCGGAATGAAATAGAAGGATGGATTAAGCTGAATAAAGCTGCCGGTACGGACGTAACCTTGGAGATTCCCGAATTGAAGCTGAAGAAAACGCTGAAGGCGCATACCGACAGCATTGCGTTTGGCTATAAGGTCAAAGGGCTCTCCCTGTGGTCTCCCCAGTCACCTAAGCTGTATGCCGTTCGTCTGAAAGCGGGCGGGCAGATACTGGATGACAAAATAGGGTTCCGTGACATCCGTGTGGATGGTTTGAAAGTCCTTTTGAACGGAAGTCCCGTTTTCTTCCGTGGAATCTGCATACAGGAGGAAATTCCACAGGAAATGAGAAGGGCTTATTCCAAAGAGGATGCCATCAAGTTGTTGAGCCAAGCGAAAGAGCTGAATGCAAACCTTGTCCGTCTGGCTCATTATCCGCATTCGGAATACACGCTGCAGGTGGCAGATTCCATGGGACTGATGGTGTGGTCGGAAATTCCGGTCTTCCAACATATAGATTACGGCAACGGGAATACGCAGCAGAATGCCCATCAGCAGCTGAGGGAGATGATAACCCGCGACCGCAACCGGGCTTCTGTGGTTATCTGGTCCATTGGGAATGAGACATACGTAGGTCCTGCCCGCAACGAACTTATGAAGAGCCTGGCGAGAGCCGCACGCGCTATGGACAGCTCACGTCTGATTTCGTCTGCCTTGGAGGTTTATAGGCCTCATGGAAAGTTTCTGGTCAACGACCCTCTTTGTGAAGAGCTTGACTTGGTGGCCGTAAATGAGTATTTAGGCTGGTATAACAGTACTCCGGATGAATGCAAGACGGCTCAATGGGACATCCGGTATGACAAGCCTTTGCTCATCAGCGAGACTGGTGCAGAGGCGTTGGGAGGCTATCATGCCGACCGGACAGTGCATTGGAGTGAGGAATATCAGGAATGGTATTACCAAGAGCAGTTGGGCATGATGGAGCGTATGCCGGAACATTTTGCCGGAGTATGCCCATGGATTCTCAATGACTTCATGTCTCCGAAGCGGAACGTGCCTGTCCTGCAAGAAGGATGGAACAACAAGGGATTGTACGACCCGCAGGGGAACAAGAAGAAAGCCTTCCATATCCTTAAGGCTTATTATGACAAAAAGGAACGTTTTCGTTAAGCCAGATGAGCAATGATGAGCTTGCTCAATCATTGCCATGGCGAGAAAAGGTCGGATGAAATCCAACAGGAACAACGATAACAGATTAAAAAAATATACAGAACATGAAAAGAAAAATGACCATAGCGGGGCTTGCCCTGCTCTTGTTGGGAAACACGGCGTTTGCCCAGCGATACAAGAATCCCGCCTTGTCGGCCGAAGAGCGAGCTGCCGACCTTTGTAGCCGGCTGACGTTGGAAGAAAAGGCGGCTCTGATGCAGAATGGTTCACCGGCTATTCCCAGATTGGATATTCCCCAGTTTGAGTGGTGGAGCGAGGCATTGCACGGGGTAGGACTGAACGGAAAGGCGACGGTATTTCCCGCCACCATCGGTATGGCAGCCTCTTTCAATGACACCTTATTATATAATATATATTGCGCAGCCAGTGATGAGGCACGTGCCAAGAACAACGAAGCCCGCCAGAGCGGAGAAATAAAACGCTTTCAAGGTTTATCATTCTGGACACCGAACATCAATATTTTCCGCGACCCTCGTTGGGGACGCGGACAGGAGACCTACGGCGAAGACCCTTATCTCACTACCCGCATGGGGCTGGCCGTTGTCAGGGGATTGCAGGGATATACCTTCGACGGTGTGCGCAAGGACAGTTGCCTGAAACTGCTGGCGTGTGCCAAGCACTTTGCGGTGCATAGCGGTCCGGAGTGGAACCGTCATAGCTTCAATCTGGAGAATGTCTCTTCACGAGATTTGTGGGAGACCTATCTTCCGGCTTTCAAGTCGCTGGTGCAGGAAGGCGATGTACGCGAGGTAATGTGTGCCTATCAGCGTATCGATGGTGAGCCTTGCTGTGGCAATACCCGCTACCTACAACAGATATTGCGTGACGAATGGGGATTCAAGGGACTGGTAGTGAGCGATTGCAGTGCCATTTCCGATTTCCACGTGAAAGGACGTCATGGAGTATCCGACAGTGAACATCAATCGGCAGCGATGGCTGTCAGGGCAGGAACGGATGTGGAATGCGGCAGAAACTACCGTTCACTGCCCGAGGCGGTGGCGGCAGGTGAGATTACCGAAGAGGAGATTGACCGGAGCGTGCGCCGTCTGCTGAAAGCCCGTTTTGAGGTAGGTGACTTTGACGATGTGTCCGCAGTGCCTTTCAAGAACATTCCGATGAGTGTTGTCAACCGTAAGGAGCATAAGGGACTGGCTCTTCAGATGGCTCGTGAGTCCATCGTGTTGTTGCAGAACAAAAAAGGCATATTGCCTCTGCGAACCGATTTGGATGTGGCGGTTATGGGACCTAATGCTGTTGATTCCATGATGTTGTGGGGAAACTATTATGGCCGTCCGTTCCATACGATTACGGTGCTTGACGGCATCCGCCGTTTTGTGCCGAACGCACGCTATATCCCCGGTTGCACCTATACGGATCAGGCTGTTGGGCAACAGACAGGCATTCCATACGATGGCACACAGCAGAAAGAGGTGAAAGCGGCAGAGGATGCCCGGACAACCGGCATGGATGTGGCTTCTATTGTAGGACAGGCAGGCGATGCGGACGTGGTGATTTTTGTGGGCGGCATCTCATCGAAGTTAGAAGGGGAAGAAATGAAAGTAAAGCTTCCAGGCTTCCGTGGCGGAGACCGTACCGACATTGAACTGCCCGAAGCACAGCGGCGTGTGATAGCGGCTTTGCATGAGGCGGGCAAGAAGGTGGTTTTCATCAATTGTTCGGGCAGTGCCATGGCGATGGTTCCCGAAACGGAACATGCTGATGCCATTGTCCAAGCTTGGTATGCCGGCGAGCAGGGAGGACTGGCTATAGCCGAGACGTTGTTCGGCAGCAACAATCCCAGCGGTAAACTTCCGCTTACCTTCTATAAGAATCTCTCACAGCTTCCCGACTACGAGGACTACGACATGAGTAACCGCACGTATCGCTACTTTCGTGGAGAACCCCTCTATCCTTTTGGCTATGGTTTGAGTTATACTACATTCCAATATAAAAAAGGAAAAGCCGTATGTCAGAAAGACGGTTCCATCCGCCTCTCTTTCCAGTTGAAGAATACGGGCAAGAGAGCTGGTACCGAAATCGCGCAAGTATATATCCGCCGTACGGAGGATGTCAATGGTCCCATTAAGACGCTTCGCGACTTCCGACGCGTTACTTTGCAACCGGGCGAAACGCAGACCGTTTCTTTTGTCATGCAACCCGACCAATTCGAGACCTTTGATGAAGCGACCAATACCATGCGTGTCATGCCTGGAAAATATATCTTGATGTATGGTGGAAGCTCGGCTGAGCATTCGCTGAAAACAATACAAATTGATTTGAAATAAACAACAACAGAAATCGATCATGATGAAAAAATACATAGTGGCTTTATTGGGAATCATGCCTGCGTTCCTGTCTGCCCAGAATATTACTGACCTTGCCGTCATGAACGACAAGTCGGCAGATGCCTCTGTCTATCAAGACGGCAATTTTTCTACGGTGGACGATTCGGTATTTCCGCATCCCGACCGTATCTGTTTTGACAATCGTTGTATCCAGATTGAAGGAGAGGATGTCTTTGTCTATAGCGGCGCATTCCATTATTACCGGGTGCCGCAAGAATTGTGGGCAAGTCGGTTCAGCAAACTCAAGGAAGCCGGGTTCAACTGCGTGGAGACCTACATTCCGTGGAACTGGCACGAACAGCGGATGCCTAAATCGGTGAACGATGAATCATGCCTGGATATGCGGCAGTTGGAAGACTTCCTCAAAATGGCAGAAGACTTCGGGTTTTATGTCATAGCCCGTCCCGGTCCTTACATCTGCTCTGAATGGAGCGGTGGAGGATTTCCGCAGTGGTTGATGCGGAAGAAGCCTGCCAAGACCAAGTTTGAGGCTTGGCTGCAAAGCAATGATCCTGAATTTATGCGCTGGAACGAGCATTGGTACAAGGCGGTGTGCCGCGTGGTGACTCCGCATCAGATTACCCGCAAGGGAAAAGGCGAGTCGGGTGTCATTCTCTTTCAGGTGGAGAACGAGTTCAACCGCATCAAGTGGTTCCCTTCTGCCGATAAGAAAGATTATCTTGTCAAGCTGACGGAACTTACACGTAAATATGGCATCGATGTTCCAATCATCACTTGCTGGACTTCCGAGGCACGAAACGTGACGGAAGGCCCGCTGAATGGGGTGGTGGATATGGTGAACAGCTATCCACGGTGGAAGATAGAGAAGAACTTCGGACGCCTGATTAACCAACAGTTGAAAACTCAGCCGGGTAAACCTCTTATATCAGGCGAGCTGCAAGGCGGCTGGTATAGCGAGGTAGGTGGAAAACTGAGTTGGACACAGGAGGGAGTAGATCCGGTGCAGACGCAGAACATTACGCTTTACGCCCTTCAAAGGGGCTTTTGCGGTCTTAGCTACTATATGGTGGTGGGCGGCACCAACTTCGACGATTGGGCTTCGCGGCAGACAACAACCACTTACGACTTTGCCGCAGCCATCAGCGAGGATGGATCGGTGAACGAACGCTTCCGCCGTTTCAGCGGACTGGCGGGACTGTTGAAGAAGCATGGTGCCAAGATAGCCCGTGCCGTGTTAACTCCGATAGAATACAGCACGACCGATGCCGATGTAAAACTGGCACTCCGGCTGGCAGCCAACGGCGACCGTTATTACTTTGTACGGACAGAAGAGCATAGCCGGCAACATTTCGGTACATTGAAAACATCCGACCTGACATTAGACTTTGCGCTGGAACCTTTCGGCTCACAGGTCTATTATTTGCCTGCAGGAGCCTCTTGTGGAGAGTGGTGGCCTAAGTTGCCTGAAACAAAGGCACGCTCTGCGGTGAAGGCTGATACTCTTCGGTTGCAGCCAACTTTACAAATGGCAGATGCCTTGCCTACTCGTTGGACAAATTTAAAAACGGGGGAGCATCTGGATGAAGATGGCATCTATGGGCGCCACTTTGTTTATTACCGCACACAAGCACCCGAAGGTGGATTGCTGGAGATAGGCCGTATTGGTGATAAACTGATAAACGGTTCGGATGGTGATGAAGTGCTTGTCTCTGTTCGTGGAGAACGAGTTCCTGTTCTGAAGGGAAATGAGCATAGTGCATTCTATCAGTTGCCGGGCGATGCAAAGAGCGGTAAGAAGGTGGAGGTACTGATGCTGTTTGAGAGCAAAGGACTACATCATCACACCAAAAAGATAGTGGAAGATAACTGGAAATTTGGTATCGACTATGCTCGCTGTGCAAGGAAAGACCTCAAGTTGGAATATGCTTATACAGAGAAGGCGAAAGGTACCGAACTTTCCATGGGTAGAAAGATTGCTACTAAAGCAAGAAGCGAGTCTTCTCTTTTGGCATGGCACTCTTATTCATTTACCCTGCCTCAGCAACCGAAAAGCATTTGGTTCCCATACCATCTTCGCTTGAATCATACTGGTAACGGATTTATCTACTTGAATGGTCACTGCATAGGGCGTTGCTGGCAGAAAGGTCCTCAGACGGAATACTACCTTCCGGAATGTTGGCTGAATTTTGGCGGTGAGAATCATTTGACAGTCAGCCTAAGACCTACAGGGGATGGAGCAGAGATTTGGAAAGCGGAGATTGTGCCAATTACCCATGTAGCAGAAATACTTAAATAAAAAAAAGCAAAGAATGATGAAATGCAATTTTGTTTTGTGTATAATTTTATCTATGTTATACACGCAGAGCATGGCTCAGCCGATTGGGCGTTGGGGAGATCAGGGAGATGGTACTTTTCGCAATCCAGTAATTGCGGCTGATTACAGCGACCCCGATCCTCTTCGGGTGGGAGATGATTATTATTTAGTATCTTCCACTTTTGAGAGCTTTCCGGGTGTCAGCATCCTGCATTCCAAGGATTTGGTGAACTGGACTACCATAGGAGCAGCATTGAATGATTTGGCTTTGGTAGATTCTTCCTATACATCAAAGAAGATGAATCGTTACAATGGGGGTGTCTATGCGCCTACCATCAGCTATCATAATGGGAAGTATTACATTTATGTGAATCTTTATACCGATGGCTTTTATGTGGCAATTGCAGATAACCCGAAAGGTCCTTGGAAAAGTGGTTTCGTAAAAGATAAGTATGGACGTCCTTTGAAGGTAACACGTTGGTCGGATCCTTGTCCTTTTTGGGATGAGGATGGAAAAGCCTATTTGGTGGCCAGCCATCCCGGTAGGGAATATTGGTATAGTTATCTTTTCCAGATGTCTGAAGACGGTACGACTTTGTTGGATGCAGATTCGGCACACATGGATAAGAAGAACTTTCTGTATCAGTATCCCGATGGTGGAACGGTAATTTCACCATACCATTCCAGTGAGGGGAATCGCATATTCAAGCGGAACGGTTACTACTATTTACAGCATATCGAATTTTCCAATCGGGGGCAGGGTGAGGGCACTTACATCTTCCGTTCGCGCAATCTGTATGGCACCTTGCCTAATGGAACACCTGGACAGCCAGGCAATCCTGGAAAATATGAGGTGTTTGCTGTGGAGAAAGTGAAGAGCCGTGACAACTTGCGTATTCCAGGCCAAGGTGGATATGTAGATACACCCGATGGAAGATGGTTTTGGATGGGGCAGTTTACACGTGATTATGCTTGTGGACGACCTCCTCATCTGTTGCCTGTGACGTGGATTGACGATTGGCCAGTGATAGGCGTGGATGTAAAGGATAAGGAAGGGCAGATGGCTTGGCAGTTGCCCAAACCGATTCAAGGTTATGCGCCAACGTTGCCATTGGGAAACGATGAGTTTGACAAGCCGATGTTGCATCCACAATGGATGTGGAATCATGTTCCTGATTCAAGCAAATGGTCTTTAACAGAACGTCCTGGTTATTTGAGACTATATTCTTCATCTACAAATGGAAAAGGATTCTTCAAGGCTCCCAATACCATCAATCAACGATATATGCACAGCGACTCTACTGTGGTCACGATAAAATTGGAAATCGCAGGCATGAACAATGGGCAAAAGGCAGGATTGGCTCACTTCAATGGCGGAAAGAATTATGCCTTTATAGCTGTGGCGAAACAGAACGGCGCCTTCCGGATGGAGTTTGAGAGGGACGGACAGAGCATGATTGGTAGCGCATTGACAACTGGGCAGTCCGAACTATTCTTGCGCACAAGAATGGGAGCGGCTGACAAGGCTGATTTTGAATATAGCTTCGATGGCATCACTTATCACAAATTGGGTGGCTCCTATCCGATGAAAGCGGGCAATTTCAGGGGAGACATGATTGGTGTGTTTACTTATAACGATGGAAGACAGGGCGGTTTTGTCGATTTGGATTGGTTCCACTATCTGGTGAATAACCGCTGAGGCAAAAGTCATAATAATTAAAAATAGACAAATGAAATACAATAGAATTTTTATAATATTTATCGTCATGATGACAAATTCATTGGCTCTGTTTGCCAAAGAATTAAAACTTTGGTATCATCAACCTGCAAAAGAGTGGACGGAAGCATTGCCGCTTGGAAACTCTCGCTTGGGAGTTATGGTGTTCGGTGGTATCGCCGATGAAGAGTTGCAGTTGAACGAAGAGACTGTTTGGGGAGGAGGTCCACATCGAAACGACAATCCTAACGCTTTGCGTGCCTTGCCGCAAATCCGGCAATTTGTCTTTGAAGGTCGTTATCGAGATGCACAAAATTTAGTTTCTCGTAATTTTGAGACTCCACGCAATGGAATGCCCTATCAGACCATTGGTAGCCTGATGTTGCATTTCCCCGGTCATGAAACTGCAACGGACTATTACCGTGATTTGGATATCGAGAAAGCCGTAGCTACCGTCCGTTACAAAGTGGGTGATGTGACCTATATTCGTGAAATGTTTTCTTCCTTTACAGATGACGTTGTCATTGTCCGTTTGACAGCTGACAGACCGAAGAGCCTTTCGTTCACAGCCTCCTTCCAGTCGCCTTTAGATAAAGAAGTGAAAAGTTGGAACAAAAGGTTGGTGCTGGCAGCTAAGGGAAAAGAACATGAAGGCGTTCCGGGTGCTATCCGCTTGGAAACCCAAGTTGAGGCAAAAAATGAAGGAGGACGTGTAACCGTGCAGGGAGAATCACTTCGGGTAGAAAATGCGGATGCGGTCACACTTTATATCTCTTCGGCAACGAATTTTGTTAGTTATAAAGATGTAAGCGGAAACGCCCACAAGCGAGCTACGGCCTATCTGAATATGGCGCACAAGAAAGCCTATGTGCAAGCCAAAGAAGCCCACATCGCTTTCTATCGGAAACAGTTCGAACGGGTAAAACTGAATTTGGGGACTTCCGATGCGGAAAACCAGGAAACCCATATTCGAATCAAGCATTTTAATGAAGGAAAGGATGCCTCCTTGGCAACCTTGCTTTTCCAGTATGGTCGTTATCTTTTGATCTCTTCTTCCCAACCAGGAGGGCAACCTGCCAATTTGCAAGGCATTTGGAACAAAGATCTCCTAGCTCCATGGGATGGTAAATATACAGTCAACATCAATCTGCAAATGAATTATTGGCCTGCAGAAGTCACGAACTTGAGCGAATGCCACGAGCCTCTGATGAAAATGTTAGAGGAACTGTCGGAGACGGGCAAGGAAACGGCTCGTACTATGTATGGATGCCGTGGCTGGGTGCTGCATCATAATACCGATCTGTGGCGTTGCACGGGCATGGTGGACAAAGCGTTTTGGGGAATGTGGCCCAATGGTGGAGCTTGGCTTTGCCAGCACCTTTGGCAACATTATCTCTACACTGGCGACAAGAAATTCTTGAAGAGGGCTTTCCCCATAATGAAAGGTGCTTCTGATTTCTTTCTCGACTTCCTTGTTGAACATCCCAAGTATGGCTGGATGGTGACATGTCCTTCCAACTCTCCAGAGCATGGTCCCGAAGGCGATGAAAAGAAGAATGCCGCTTCTACCATTGCTGGTTGCACAATGGACAATCAGATTGTTTTTGAACTCTTTACGAATACTTTGTCGGCATGCCGAATATTGGAGAAAGGTCAGTTATATGCAGATACCTTGCAGGCAATGATCGGACGTCTGGCACCTATGCAAATTGGCAAGTATAATCAATTGCAGGAGTGGTTGGAAGATGTTGACAATCCAGAGGACAAGCACCGTCATATATCGCATGCTTTCGGCCTATACCCAAGTAATCAGATTTCACCTTATAGTCATCCTTTGTTGTTTCAAGCAGTAAAAAATACCTTGTTACAGCGTGGAGACGAAGCTACAGGCTGGTCGATAGGCTGGAAGATAAACCTTTGGGCGCGTCTGTTGGATGGAAACCATGCTTATCTCATCATCAAAAATCTGTTCAAAGACAGACTCTATCCTAATCTGTTCGATGCACACCCACCTTTCCAGATAGACGGAAACTTTGGTTATACGGCAGGAGTTGCTGAAATGCTGATGCAAAGTCATGATGGAGCCGTGCATTTGTTGCCAGCTTTGCCAAAGACATGGTCAAAAGGTTCTGTAGAAGGCTTGGTGGCCCGTGGAGGTTTTGTGGTTGATATGAATTGGGACTCCGGACAGTTGTTGAAAGCTAGGATTTGCTCTCGTTTAGGCGGATTTCTGCGTTTACGCTCCTACGTTCCGTTGAAAGGGAAAAGTTTGAAACCAGCTACAGGCAAAAATGAAAACATCTTTTATCAGTCGGCAGATATCAAAGAGCCATTGGTTTCTTCGGAAATTCATGCAGCATACCCTGTCATTAATAAGGTGTATGAATATGATTTGGTGACAGAACCTGGGAAAATGTATGATGTCGAGAGAGATATATGATAAATTCTGCTATTAGGGAGGAAATCTCAATGAAGAATCTACTATCTGATAAGTTGCACCGTACTCGAAAGTACAGAAAAAATCGACCTATACGGTTGAATACTAACTCTGTGCGTAATCTCTCGTGAGAAAGGTTGCGCACATATTCTGTTTTATTCTTTCTTCTTAAGTGTTTTGTATGCTCCAAACGTATTATAATAAAAAAGAATCATTAATTTCATAATACATAAATAACATGAAGAATCTTTATTCTATTATGATGCGTTGGGGCTTCGTCTGTTCTTTGATGATGATGGCTCTTGTGAGCAAAGCCCAATCAAATATGGCATCTCAACAGATTTTACAGTCGCCTGATGGTAAATGCCAATTCATCTTTGAGCAAAAGGATGGAAAATTATCCTATCGCTTGAATTATGCAGATAAGGAGGTTATTGAGGAAGGTGAACTGGGTGTGAACATCGACAACCACTTGGTGGAGTCGGCAATGGGAATCCCTGTGGACAACAGTGGCGTATGGACGAAAGGTATGGAGGTGACGAGCGTGGAGAATCGCACAGAAGACAACTCTTGGAAGCCTGTCTATGGCGAGTATGCGCAGATTCGTGACCATTACAACGAGATGACCATCCATCTCTTGAAGGATGGCAAGCACGACAATAGTGGCAATGGTTATGACAAGCGCCAGCAGTATCTCCTAGACATCATCGTGAGAGCATACGATGAGGGTGTTGCCATCCGCTATCATTTCCCCGAGGCTACCAACGGCTTGTTCATGCACATCACCGATGACCTCACTTCTTTCCGCTTTGCCCCAGGTGCAGAGGCTTACCACTATGCTTGGGCGCAATCTCATGCCAACAAGGTAAAGCTTTTGAAGAGCGAGGCTGCTTGGAAGGAAGAGGCAGAGCGCCCATTGACACTTCGTTTGGATAATGGACTTTATGCAGCCATTGGTGAGGCTGCATTGAGTGACTTTGTGAGAGGTAAACTTAAGTTGAAAGCAGACAATGAGTTACAGATGGCGTTGTTCCATCCTGCCGACATCATCACCGCCTACGATATGCCTTGGCGATTCATCATGGTGGGTGAGAAGGCTATCGACCTGATCAATAACAAGCAGATGGTGCTCAACCTCAATGCGCCTTGCAAGATACAAGATACCTCTTGGATTAAGCCGGGCAAGGCTTTCCGTGTATGCCGCTTGGATATGAAGACTTGCATGGAGGGTGTGGACTTCTGTGTGGATAGAGGTCTTCAATATATCGAGCTTGATGCAGGCTGGTATGGTCCAGAGATGAAGATGTCTTCTTCTGCCTTGAAAGTATTGGAAACTCGCGACATTGATATGCCAAAGCTCTGTCAGTATGCCAAGAGCAAGGACATCGGTGTGTGGGTTTATGTCAACCAGAGAGCCTTGTATCAGGAGCTTGACCAGCTATTGCCACTCTATGAGAAATGGGGCATCAGTGGAATCAAGTTTGGCTTTGTGCAGATAGGTTCGCAGGAGTGGACTACTTGGCTTCACAATGCCGTAAAGAAGTGTGCCGACCATCACATCATGGTGGATATCCACGATGAGTATCGCCCTACAGGATGGAGTCGCACTTATCCTAACTTGATGACGCAAGAAGGTATTGGCGGCAACGAGGAAATGCCAGATGCTGAGCATAACACCATCCTTCCTTTCACAAGATTCCTCTGTGGTCCAGCCGATTATACCCCTTGTTATTTCAATGGTAGAGTGAAGAATACCAAGGCTCATCAGTTGGCAATGCCAGTGGTATATTACAGTCCTATCACCTTCTTGTATTGGTATGACCTCCCGAATGTATATAAGGGAGAAAAGGAGTTGGACTTCTGGAAATATTGTCCTACCGTATGGGATGAGAGCAAGGCTTTGCAGGGCGAGATAGGTGAGTATATCGTGCAGGCGCGTCGCTCGGGCAATGATTGGTTTGTGGGAGCGATGAATGGCTTGCAAGCTCGTGACATCACTCTCAATACAGCCGACTTCTTGCAGAAAGGCAAGAAATATCAAGTGGAGATATACAACGATAACCCTGCGTTGAATACTCGTACCAAGGTATCTACTGTAGTTCAGACTATCAAGGCTGGCAAGATATTAAAGCTTCATTTGCAGCCATCAGGCGGTGCAGCGTTGCGATTCAGTTTGTTAAAATGACAATATGATGTTATTAAGAAAAATACGTATCAGAGTTATGTTGATGGTCTTGCTGTTGCAAGGCATCTTCGTAAGTACAGCCCATGCCATTGGTGTGGGAGGCAGTGGAATGTACCAGTGGTCAGTGGATTTGAGAGGCTATATCTCTTCAGAGACAGGCAAGGCTCCGGTGGCTTACCTTTGGGTGCCAGAGGGATGCAAGCAAGTGAAAGCGGTGATGCTTTCTCAACAGAATATGACGGAGGAAGCTATCTATAAGAATCCGAAGTTTCAGGCTCAGATGAAGAAACTGGGCGTGGCAATGGTATGGGTGGCTCCTGCCTTCACCAACAACTGGGATCCAGCGACTGGCGCACAGAATACCTTTGAGGAGATGATGGGCAATCTCGCCGACCAAAGCGGCCATGCCGAGATAGCCAAGGCTCCTATCATCCCTTTGGGACATTCCGCGCAAGCTACCTTCCCTTGGAACTTTGCGGCTTGGAATCCGAACCGCACGCTCTGCATCATCTCCTTCCATGGCGATGCGCCTCGCACCAATCTCTGTGGTTATGGCAGAGATAACGTGGAGTGGGGACGTCATCGTAATATCGATGGTATCCCTGGCTTGATGGTGGAAGGCGAGTATGAATGGTGGGAGGCTCGTGTGAATCCTGCCCTCGCCTTCCGAATGATGTACCCAGAGAGTTGCATCTCCTTCCTCTGTGATACTGGCAGAGGACATTTTGATTGTGGCGATAGGACAGCCTTGTATCTTGCCAAGTTCATTCAGAAGGCATTAGAACAGCGTTTGAATGCCGATGGAACACTCCGTAAACTCAATCCGAAGGAGGGTTGGCTTGCCGAGAGATTCCATTCTGATATGATGGGTACAGATGGAGCGGACAAAGGAAAAGCTCCAGAACAGTCTTCCGCTCTTCGTCCTCAGCCTGCACCTTATAATATATATAAGGGCGACAAGCACGATGCCTTCTGGTATTTCGACAAGGAAATGGTGGAACTCACAGAGGCTCGATATAAGGAGACGGCTGGCAAGAAAGTGCAGTATGTTGGTTTCGAGTATCAAGGTAAGCTCATTTCTTATAATGATAAGTTGCAGGGAGGCATGAAGCTTGATTTAAGAAACCTGGATGGCATCACCTTCCAGCTAAAGGCGGTCTATACCGATAGCTCTCATAGTGCAACTACCCAAGAGCATGGCAAGAAGAAACCTCATATAGAGGTAATCAATGGTCCTGTCAAGAAAGTCAATGATACGACCTTCAAGTTCTATCCATACGAGGCAGGATGGGACAATGCCCGTAGGTCATTCACCTGCTGGTTGGTAGCGGTTGCTGATGCCGATGGTGAATATAAGGGTGCCGTGCAACCTATCTGTATTGAGATTCCGAAAGATGTGATGAATCGCTTGAAATGAAAATAAAACAGATGAGAGTAATCCCATTGGTAGTAATGCCAATGGGATTTTTTTGTTAGCGTTTTTATGTAATTTTAGCTTTATAATCGTATACCTAGAAAAACAAAGCATAACTATGATGATTAAGACTACAGCAAGAAGACTCTTTTTAAGTGTTGCGCTCTATATGTTGCGAATAGGCATCGTTTCAGCGCAAACTTACAACATCAGTGTTAGTGAAGTGTATTAAGAGTAAAATATAAATATTAAGTGAATTATGAATATCAAGAACTTATTACTGTTGTCGGCTGCTCTCTTCGGCTCTATTCTTGTGGCGAATGCTTACGAGCATGAATGGGAGAATCCGACCGTGTTTGAGCGAGGCAAGGAACAACCACACGCTTGGTTTAAGACCCCGCATACGAAGTTGCTGAACGGCAAGTGGCGTTTCCATTATGCTGATGACATCAAGGATGCACCTACGGACTTCTATCGTCCAGGTTTCGATGACTCCAAGTGGGCACGGATTCCTGTGCCGTCCAACTGGGAATTGATGGGCTTTGGCGCACCCTTGTATGCTAATATCACCTATCCTTGGTCGCCTAATCCTCCTTACATCGACATCCCGAATCCTGTAGGCACTTACCGTACTTCTTTCACAGTGCCTTCACAATGGAAGGGTAGGGAAGTGATGCTCCACTTCGGCTCCATCACGGGTTATGCGAGAGTATGGGTAAATGGCACGGAGGTGGGTATGACCAAATGCTCCAAGACTCCTGCCGAGTTTGATGTGACGAAGTTAGTCCATCTAGATGGTCGTGCCAATCAAATGGCGGTACAAGTGTATCGTTGGCACGATGGAAGCTATATGGAAGATCAGGATTTTTGGCGTATCACAGGAATAGAGCGTGACGTGTATCTACAAGCCTATAGCCCAGTGTCTGTATGGGATTACAATATTACGGCTACACCTGTGGATAATTATCGCAATGGACAGCTTGAGACAGATGTTACTATTCGCAATTTCTCTGGCAAGTCGGTCTCTGACAAGGTGTTGGTGCAGCTTCGTGATGCCAGTGGCAAACTGGTACTCAATGAGACCAAGCCTTTCCAGGCCGATGCCAAGGAGACGACCGTCCATGTGAGCAAGAAACTGAATAAGGTGAACCTATGGAGTGGCGAAAAGCCTTATCTCTATCAGATGTCGATGATACTGGGTGGTGACACCGTGCGCCAGCAAGTGGGCTTCCGTGAGGTAAAGATCGAGAACGCCCGACTGCTTGTCAATGGCAAGATGGTATATATAAAAGGTGTCAATCGACATGAACACAATGACTCCTTGGGACATGTGCAGAGCCACGAGATCATGATGGACAACCTGCGCCGCTTGCGTGAGTTGAACATCAATGCTGTGCGTAGCAGCCATTATCCTAATTGTCCAGAATGGCTCGATCTCTGCGACAAGTATGGCATCTATGTGGTGGATGAGGCAAATATTGAGACCCACGGAATGGGCAGTTGTGTCTATTTCACCGATACCGTTCCACATCCTGCTTATCGCAAGGAATGGGCTCCTGCGCATCGTGACCGCATCCATCGTATGTTCTATCGTGATCGTAATCACCCAAGCATCATTGGATGGTCGATGGGCAATGAGTGTGGCAATGGACAGGTATTCCATGAGCAGTATCGCTGGTTGAAAGCGAACGATAAAACTCGTTTCGTACAGTTTGAGCAAGCTTGGGAGGAAGAAAATACCGACATCGTATGTCACATGTACCCTAACTGGGGCAGGGTGCTCGCCTATGCCAAGAGTGGCAAACAGCGTCCTTTCATCATGTGTGAGTATGCTCATGCGCAAGGTAATAGCAATGGAAACCTTCAGGATTACTGGGATTTAATCAAGAAGTCGCCTAACTTGCAGGGTGGATTCATCTGGGACTTCCAAGATCAAGGCATCCGCCGTACCATCAACGAGAATACCGACCATCGTACCTATTGGATGTATAATGGAGAGATGGGAAGTTATGTATGGCCTGTGGAGATGAACAGTGGATGTGATGGTGTCCTTGCTTCCGATATGAGTTACAAGCCGCAAGCCTTAGAGGTGAAGAAGGTATATCAAGACATCATCTTCCCTAGCTTTGACTGGAAGAAGGGCGAGTTGACCGTAAGGAACGAGTATCAGTTCTCTACGCTTGCTGACTATGATTTCCGCTGGGTGCTCTGCAAGGAGGGCAAGGAGGTTGCTGCAGGCGACTTCCGCTTGAAGACCTTGCCGCAGCAGGAAAGCAAGGTGCGCATCAAGATGCCATTCTTGAAGGAAAGCGATGAATACACCCTTCAGGTCTATGCCTACACTCGTGAGGCAAACGACCTCTTGCCTGCCCATTATGACTTGGCAAAGGAGCAGTTTGTACACGAAGGAAAACTGGAGGAAATGAATCGCCAACAGGCTCAAGGTAATATCAAGGTGGAAACCCAGAAGAACAACATCGTGCTGACAGTAGGCGGCATCAAGGCGGAAATCAACAAGCAGAATGGTGCGCTCACCAATTATGCCATGGATGGTGTTTCAGCCTTGCACAATCGTACAGCCTTGGAACCTTACTTCTGGCGTGCGCCTAATGACAACGATTATGGCAACAAGATGCCACAGAAGAGTAATGTATGGCGTTCCGCACAGACCAATCGCTATGTATCGAAATGTCAGGTGGGCGAACCTACCGAGGAAGGAGTGCTCATTACCTTTGACATGGTGTTGAGCGATCTCAAGCAACCTTATCATCTCTCTTATCTCTTCCGCAAGGATGGCAGCATTGACGTTAAGGCGAGTATGGACACCAGGGGAAAGAAACTGCCGGAATTACCTCGCTTCGGTATGCGTATGACGCTTCCTAAGGGCTTCGAGAACGTAAGCTACTATGGTCGTGGTCCATGGGAGAACTATTCTGACAGAAAGACCAGCCAGTTCATCGGTCTCTACCATACCACCGTGACGGATATGTATTACCCATACATCTTCCCTCAGCAGACAGGCAACCACAGTGATGTGCGTTGGGCAGAGATAGCCTCGCCTCAATCAGGCATCACCCTTCGATTCCAAGCCGAGAAACCGATGGACTTCTCTGCCCTTCATTTCGCAGACGAAGATCTCGATATGGGATTGGAGAAGAAGATGATGCACCAGAAGGACATGCACCCACGTCAGGAGACGTATGTGATTCTGGATGGTGCTCAGCGAGGCGTCGGTGGAGATAATAGTTGGGGTGAACCGCCTCATAAGGAGTATCGCCTCTTTGATGGGGAGTATTCTTTGGCTTATCGTCTGACATTGAAGAAGTAAAAGACTTTTTCTTCTTGCTTTATGGGGGTGTGTCATAAGTTAATGGCGCACCCTTTTCGTTTTTCTCTTTTTCCCAGATACGGAATTGAAAAAAATGTTTTTATTTACAACAAAGCCCAAACTTTCACAAGTTCGGGCTTCGTCTTTCCGCAAAAGATTTGTATCTTTGCAGAAAACTTCTTTAAGTATGGCAGATATAATAAAAATATGCTTATAAGCTGCCAAAACCATGTTAAAAAGTATAGTTTTGGCAGCTTATAAGCATATTTTTAACATATAACAAACAATAGCTGCGCTTCTTTATTGCTCCAATACTAACCAGTTTAAGTAATCTTCCTGTTTCATTCGTATTGATAATAAATGAATTATGATGAAAATAGGAAAAATACTTTTTTTTGTATCTGCCTTGTTCCTAGCGAACGGCATGATGGCACAGAGCAAGCTCGATGCAAAGCAGGGGCTTGATGTGAATAAACAACTGCAATACTGCCATAAGCAGGTAAAGCGTGCGCTGGCAGAGTTGCAGCAGAAGGATGGCTCTTTCGATTACACGATGGAACCTCGCAATATCCTGAAAGGTGATAAGCAGAAGGGATGGAACTGCCGCAAGGTTACCCCTGAGGAGTGGTGTGATGGTTTCTGGCCAGGCATCCTCTGGATGGACTATCAGAATACCAAGGATGAGGCTGTGCGAAAGGCTGCTGAAGGATACACGGAGTCTCTGAAAGGCATCGCCTATCGCCCTTGCTACGACCACGATATCGGTTTCCTGATGTTCTGTTCCTACGGGAAGGGCTACGAGGTGAATCATTCGCAGGAATACAAGAATGTAATCCTGGCTTCCGCCGATTCGCTTGCCACGCTCTTCAATCCTATCGTGGGCACGATATTGAGCTGGCCTAGAGAGGTGAAGCCTCGCAACTGGCCGCACAATACGATTATGGATAATATGATGAACCTCGATGTGATGTTCTGGGCAGCCAAAAACGGAGGAAACAAGCTGCTTTACGATTTGGCTGTAACTCACGCCAAGACCACGATGCAGAATCATTTCCGTCCGGATGGCAGCTGCTATCATGTGGCAGTATATGATACCATCAGTGGTAACTTTATCAAGGGAGTGACCCATCAGGGATATTCTGATGATTCCATGTGGTCAAGAGGGCAGAGCTGGGCCATCTACGGCTATACGATGGTGTATCGTTATACCCGCAACAGGATGTTCCTGGATTTTGCCCAGAAGGTGACTGATATTTACATCAAGCGATTGAAGGAAACCAGCGATGACTTCATTCCTCTTTGGGATATGGATGATTCACGTGGAACAATGGGAGCACCGAAGGATGTAAGTGCTGCCTGTGTGGTTGCCGATGCCTTACTGGAACTTCAGCAATATGTGGGAGGTGAGAAAGGCGAAGAGTACAAGCAGTTTGCCTTGCAGACGCTAGCCCAGCTTAGCACCAGTAAATACCAGAGCGGCAAGAAGAATGTGGCATTCCTAATGCATAGCACGGGGCATCATCCGGCAGGAAGCGAGATAGATGCCTGCATTATTTATGCCGACTATTATTATTTAGAAGCATTGAATAGAGTGAAAAATATAAGTTATTAGGTTAGAATAAGGTTTATGTGTTAAGAGGCAACCCGTGTGGGTTGTCTCTTTTGATATACAGCAAGGGCTGCCAGAATATTCTGGCAGCCCTAATACGTTAGTATGTTATGAAAAATTTGAGAGAATTGAAACTTCACAGTTTCAGAATTGTTTTACTAAACATGATTTTTTTTATATAGAGAAAGCATAGAAATAACTACTTCAATATCGTAGGAGAAGCGGTGGTGGTGCTTATCTGGTCGATGCCCGTGCGCTGCATGGAGTCAACCGAAGCAGAATCGCCCATGGCTACGGAAACGCCCTTGCCACTCTTGGTGTATCCTACGTTTTCAATCTGATTATCGACATCGTTCTGGAATGGAACCTGAGCAGCGTTGCCCAAGGTCAGGACGATGGCTACCACGGCAGCAGCCTTGAAGAGAGGCTTCAGACGCTCTGTCAATGAAACGACCTTTGCCTTGTTAGGCTCCTTGGTGTATTCATCTTCAATCATCGCCATCATCTTCTGGTCGAAGTCATCACCCAGCGTCTCTTGCTTAGCCTCGCCCATCTCGTAAGAGAAGAGCGCCTGATATGGCTTCAGCTCGGCAGGCAACTCGTCCTGGCTGAAGAATGCGCGGAGAATCTCCTCTTCTTCGAGAGAAGTCTCGGCCTTCCAATAGCGGTCCAAAAGTTGGTTGATGTACTTATAATCCATAACTGTCGAATTGTTGAAATCTTTGTTTAACTGTTTGTCGAGCCCTAAAGATGTTCACCTTGACCTGGTCTTCGGTGATGCTGAGGATGTCTGCTATTTCCTTATAGGATTTTCCTTCGATATCTCGAAGTTGCAGACAGCTGCGCTGTTTCTCGGGCAACTCATTAATGATGTTCCTTACAATGTTCAGCTTGTCTTTCTGAATCATTCGTTCGGAAGGAGTGGATGATGTCTCGTCGAGCCTTTCCGTATTTTGCTCTTCCAGCGAATCATTCTGATTGTCCATCTTCTTGATGCGGTCGAGCGAGAGGTTGCGGGCGATGGTGAGGCTATAGGCCTCGATGGAGTCAAGCTCCTGCCATCTGTCGCGGGCATTCCAGACTTTAATCATGGTATCCTGCACAACGTCCTCCGCTTCCTCCCGGTTGAGAGTAATGCGAAGGGCCAGCCTGAAGAGTTTATTCTTCAGTGGCAAAACATCGTTTTGGAAACTGATTTTTTTCATCCCTCTATAATTAATGACGACTCACCTGTAAGAAAGTTACAAGCAACTCTGAATTATTTCTATTTTTAACTCTTAATAACAGTTCCGTGCTTTCCGTCGATGGCGGTAGCAAGGGTGATAATCACCTCTTTTACGCCTGCATCGATGGCTGCAAGAGCATTCTCCAGCTTTGGAATCATGCCGCCTGCCACGGTACCGTCTGCTTTATATCTCTCAAAATCGGCATGTGTAATCACTGGAATCACGCTGTCGTCATCCTCAGGATTGCTGAGCACGCCTTTCTTTTCAAAACTGTATATCAATGTCACGTCGTAGTAAGGAGCCAGAGCCTTGGCTGTCTCGCTTGCGATGGTGTCGGCATTGGTATTGAGGATATTGCCCTTACCGTCGTGGGTCAGCGGAGCCATCACTGGGGTGATGCCTTCGTTAATCAGGGTCTGGAGCATCTTGCCGTTGGCACGCTCTACATCGCCTACGAATCCGAAGTCGATGCCGTCCTTCAACGGGCGCTTATGACTATGGATTACGTCCATGTCGGCACCTGTCAAGCCGAGGGCATTCACGCCGTTAGCCTGGAGCTTGGCAACCAGGTTCTTGTTGACCAGACCGCCATAAACCATCGTTACCACCTCCAGCATGTCTGCATCGGTAATGCGACGGCCGTTTACCATCTTGCTCTCAATGCCGAGGGCTGCGGCTACCTTGGTGGCACGGCGTCCACCGCCATGTACCAATACTTTCTTGCCAGGAATGGCTGCAAAATCCTTCAAGAGCTGTGCCAGCTGCTCGCTGTCTTCAACGATGGCACCGCCTACCTTTACTACTGTTACTTTTTCCATATTGTTACTTTGAACTTTGAACATTGAACTTTATGATTAGTAAAGCAATTGAATTCTTCACTCTTCACTCTTCGTTCTTCACTTATTGAAGATAAGTGTATCCGAAGAGACCATTGCGATAGGTGCCCAGGAACTCCTTACCCTCGTCGAGAGAAATCTTGCCTTCCTTCACACTCTTGGTTACCCACTGCTCCAACTGGCGGACGAGCTTCTTCGGATTATACTGTACGTAATCCAATACCTCCTCTACGGTCTCGCCATCGAATATCTGGTCGATGCTGTATTTGCCGTCTTTTACGGAAATATGGGCTGCATTGGTGTCGCCGAAAAGATTGTGCATGTCGCCCAGAATCTCCTGATAGGCACCTACGAGGAACACGCCTAGATAGTATGGCTCGTTCTTCTTCAGTGGATGAAGTGGGAGAACGTTGCCGATATGACCATCGGTTACGAAGTTGGCAATCTTGCCGTCGCTGTCGCAGGTGATGTCCTGCAAGGTAGCGTTGCGGGTAGGACGCTCGTCCAGGCGCTGGATAGGCATGATAGGGAAGAGCTGGTCGATGGCCCAACTGTCTGGCAGGCTCTGGAACAATGAGAAATTACAGAAATACTTGTCAGCAAGAATCTTGTCCAATCCTCTGAGCTCTTCAGGCACGTGCTTCATGTGCTTGGCAAGATTGTTAATCTCGTGGCACACGCTCCAGTACATCGCCTCAATCTCGGCACGGGTCTTCAAATCTACGATACCGTGAGAGAAGAGCTGCAAGGCCTCTTCGCGAATCTGCTCGGCATCGTGCCAGTCTTCCAGCATGTTGCGGGGATTCAGGTTGTCCCATATCTCATAAAGGTCCTTAACCAACTGGTGGTCAGTCTCCTTTGCCTCAAACTCCTCTGGCATTTCCGGCAGGGATGCAGTCTCCAGCACATCAATCACCAATACGGAGTGGTGGGCAGAAAGCGAGCGGCCACTCTCGGTGATGAGGTTAGGATGCTCGATATTGTTCTTGTTGGCTGCATCAACGAAGGTATAGACACAATCGTTTACATACTCCTGGATAGAGTAGTTTACAGAGCTTTCGCTGCTGGCAGAACGGGTGCCGTCGTAATCTACGCCAAGACCACCACCGCAATCTACGAAATCTACATTGTAGCCCATCTTGTGCAGGTTAATGTAGAACTGAGCCGCCTCACGCAGAGCCGTCTGGATGCGGCGGATTTTGGTAATCTGGCTTCCGATGTGGAAGTGGATGAGGCGCAGGCAATCGTGGAATCCCATCTCCTCAATCTTGTTGAGTGCGGTGAGCAGTTCGGCACTTGTCAAACCGAACTTCGATGCATCTCCACCGCTCTCAGCCCATTTACCTGAGCCTGAAGAAGCGAGCTTGATGCGGATACCGATGTTTGGCTTCACGTTGAGCTTGCTTGCCACCTTGGCGATGATATCCAGCTCGTTGAGCTTTTCTACCACGATGAAGATGCGCTTACCCATCTTCTGGGCTAGCAAGGCAAGTTCGATGTAGCTCTCGTCCTTGTAGCCATTGCAGATGATGAGCGAGTCGCTCTGTGCCTGTACGGCGATAACGGCATGAAGCTCTGGCTTGGAACCGGCTTCCAGTCCCAGGTTGAACTTCTTTCCATGAGAGATGATCTCCTCTACAACCGGCTGCATCTGGTTCACCTTGATAGGATAGATGACAAAGTTTTCCCCCTTGTAACCATATTCCTCCTTGGCCTTCTGAAAACAGCTGGCTGTCTTCTCGATGCGGTTGTCGAGGATGTCTGGGAAACGGAGCAGTACGGGAGCGTTGATGTCGCGTAATGCCAACTCGTCCATGATGTCGCGCAGGTCTATCTGCGTATTGTCCTTGCATGGAGTTACATAGACATCACCCTTGTCGTTGATGCCAAAGTAAGAAGTGCCCCAACCACCAATGTTGTAGAGCTCCTTCGAGTCTTCAATAGTCCATTTCTTCATTTTCTGTTCTTGTCTTGCTTTTTAGTCTATTATAATTTGATGTTGTGAATATACTACGAGTGAAGGTAAGCACTCTCCCTCAGATGGGTGGGGGGAATGCTTACCTTTTGGGTTACACGTTCAGCAGGTTTCTAATCTGCTGAACCGTATTGTTAATCTTGTCGAAGTTGTCCATCACATTGACGTCGATGATGTGCTTGGCCTTTTCGTAGAACGGCTCGCGTTGCTTGAGCTGTTCACGGATGAAGACATCCACTTCCTCGGGAGTCTTGTTGAGCAGCAGGGGGCGTACGCCCTTGCCCATCTTCAGGTGGGCATGCAGGGTTTCAGGGCTTGCCTTCAGGTAGATGGTTTCGCCTGCTTGGTTCATATAGTCCATGTTGTCGAAGAAACAAGGTGTTCCTCCGCCGCAGCTAACCACTACGTTTTCAAACTCTGCCACCTCGTGGAGCATGTTGTGCTCTATGTGGCGGAATCCCTCTTCGCCCATTTCGTCGAAGATTTGCTTCACGGTCTTGCGCATACGGCTTTCGATATACCAATCTAAGTCGTAGAACATCACGCCAAGCTCTTTGGCGAGGGCCTTGCCGACGGTTGTCTTGCCGGCTCCCATATATCCAATGATGATGATTGACTTCATTTCTTTCTTATTATTTTGATAGGATGGCTTCTCTAAAAAGGGAACCATCCATCAGCAATTTACTTCTTTCTGCCTCTAGTCTTTGGCTCCGGTGCTTCCTTGATGATAGTCATGCATTCATCGTAGGTAAGCGCCTCCACATTCTCCTGCTTTGCCTTAGGAATGCGGTAGTTCTTGCCATCGTATGCGATGTAAGGACCGTAGCGGCCGTTCAGCAGTTCCAGTTTCTCATCTTCCTCGAAGGTCTTGATGTGGCGCTTCTGCTCGTTGCTGCGTTTCTCGTTGATGAGTTCTATCGCCTGCTCCAGGGTGATGGCCATAGGGTCGATGTCCTTAGGGATGGATACGTACTTGCGGTTGTGGAGCACGTATGGACCGAAGCGACCTGCACCGATGGTAACGGTGGTTCCCTCGAACTCGCCCACCTGGCGTGGCAGCTTGAAGAGTTCCAGAGCCTCTTCCAGGGTGATGGTTTCGATGCTCTTGTCGGCAGGCAACTGGGCAAATTGTGGCTTGTCCTTGTCGTCGGCTGTACCTATCTGAACCACAGGACCGAAGCGGCCTATCTTCACGAACACTGGGCGACCGCTCTTAGGGTCGTTGCCTAGCTCGCGCTCGCCGGCCTTGTGCTCGCTGCGTGCGTTCATCACTTCCTTCACCTCAGGCTCGAATCCCTTGTCAAAGTCCTTCATCCACTTAATCCACTCGGTCTTTCCCTCGGCAATGTCATCGAATCTCTGCTCCACATGGGCTGTGAAGTTATAGTCCATGATATTAGGGAAGTTGGCCATCAGGAAGTCGTTTACCACGATACCGATGTCGGTAGGCAGCAGCTTGCCTTTCTCGGAGCCAGCCATTTCCTTCTTGGTCTTCTGCGTTATCTTGATGCCCTTCAGGGAATCTACGGTGTAGTTGCGCTCCACGCCCTGCTTGTCACCCTTCACCACGTATTCGCGCTGCTGGATGGTGCTGATGGTTGGAGCGTAGGTAGATGGACGTCCGATGCCGAGGTCTTCCAGTTTCTTCACGAGGCTGGCCTCGGTGTATCTTGCCGGAGCCAGGGAGAATTTCTCGGTGGCGATAATCTCGCGGCGCTGCAACTCATCGCCTTCCTTCATGGCAGGCAGAATGTGGGTTGAGTCCTCAGCGTTGTCATCCTCGTCGGTAGATTCACGATATACCTTGAGGAATCCGTCGAACACAACAACTTCTCCATTGGCAACAAATTTTTCTGTGGTGTTGTCGATATGGATGTTGATGGTGGTCTTTTCTATCTGAGCATCAGCCATCTGAGAGGCGATGGTGCGCTTCCAGATCAGCTCGTAAAGACGCTTCTCCTGGCTGGTTCCATCGATGCTGGTCTCGCTCATGTAGGTAGGGCGGATGGCCTCGTGAGCCTCCTGCGCTCCCTTAGAGCTGGTATGATAGGTGCGAGGCTTGCTGTACTCATTGCCGTAAACCTTGATAATCTCGTCCTTGCTGGCATTGCTGCAGAGGGTAGAGAGGTTTACGCTGTCGGTACGCATGTAGGTGATGCGTCCACCTTCATACAGGCGCTGAGCCACCATCATGGTCTGGCTTACGGTGAAGCCGAGCTTGCGGGCTGCTTCCTGCTGCAGGGTTGAGGTGGTGAAAGGAGGGGCAGGTGTACGCTTCAGCGGTTTCTTGGTCACTGCCTCCACGCTGAACTTGGCATCCTTGCATTTCTCCAGGAAGGCTTCCACCTCCTCGTGGGTCTTGAAGCGCTGGTCAAGTTCTGCCTTCACCTCTGTGGCGCCGCCATTCTCATTAATCAATGCGAATACGGCGTTCACGCGATAGTATGGCTCGCTCTTGAACTTCTGTATCTCACGCTCACGCTCCACAATCAGACGTACGGCAACACTCTGCACGCGACCGGCAGAGAGGGCAGGCTTCACCTTTCTCCAGAGCACTGGAGAGAGCTTGAAACCCACGATGCGGTCGAGCACACGGCGTGCCTGCTGGGCATTCACCAGGTTCATGTCCAGATGGCGTGGGTGCTGGATAGCGTCCAAGATGGCAGGTTTGGTAATTTCGTGGAAGACGATACGGCTTGTCTTCTCCTCATCCAATCCGAGAACTTCGCAAAGGTGCCAGCTGATGGCTTCTCCCTCGCGGTCCTCATCGGATGCTAACCAAATCTTCTTGGCTTGCTTTGCGGTTGCTTTCAATTCTGTGACGAGTTTTTTCTTTTCCTCTGGAATCTCATAACAAGGTTCCATGGTCTTCTCGTCTATACTGAGTTCTTTCTTTTTCAAGTCACGGATGTGTCCGTAGGAAGACATCACTTTGAAGTCTTTACCCAGAAACTCTTCTATTTTCTTAGCCTTTGCAGGGCTCTCGACGATAACTAAATTTTCTTGCATAAGCTTCTACACAATTTCTTTTGGTTTGCAAAAGTATATAAACTTTTTGCTTATACCTTATTATATAGTGATTTTTTTAGTTTTTTAAATGTTTCGGGGCTTTTTTTCATCCTTTCGTCTTGTGTTTTGCAAGAAATTTGGTCACACCTTGCTTTATCGACCCTAATCCGAACTCCTCGGGATGAAGCTCGCTGAGGGGAATCCAATACGACTCTTCGGCGTCGTCCATGGCTTCCACATGCGAGAGGTCTTTCACCTTTACCGTGTAGAACATGTCGAGGGTGTGGACCATGAAGCCGGAATAGAGATAGAGGTTCGGGATGCTGAACTGATAGTTCACCTCGATGGCATCGAGTCCGGTTTCCTCTTTCACCTCTCTTGCTACGCCTTCCTCGCCGGTTTCATCCATGTCTACAAATCCGCCCGGCAAATCGAGGGTACCCTTGGCTGGCTCGTTCTTGCGGCGAACTACCAGCAGCTCATCCTTCTCGTTGAGGATGAAGGCAACGGTGGCGCTGCTCGGGTTGAGATAATAGGAGAAGCCGCAGTCCTTGCACTTCTTGCTCTTGATGTTGTTGATCTCGAAATTCGGAGAACCGCAAACGGGGCAGAACTTGAATTTATCTAAAACGTGACTCATATTATGATTAATGTATAATGATTAATGTATAATGTATAATGGAAAAGGAATTATCATCATGTCATTATCGAAAAGCGGCCGGTCTTTGATTCAGGCAAAGATCGACCGCTGTTGATATTTTGATGATTACCAATTGTCTGTGCGGAATGGGAAGAGAGGCAGACCGCCTGCATTCGCCATGTTGCCGAGCTGGAAGTTGCGGAAGCAATAGCGCAAAGCCACTGGCTTCTTTACCTCTGGGCTGGTTACGATGATGCACTCGTTCCATCCGTCGTTGCCGCCTTCCTGCCAGAAATGCTTGGCTGTGGCAGGATGGAATACCTTGTCCTCGCCGGCTACCTCGAAGCCCTTGATGCCTTCAAAGCGGTTGTAGGCTCCATAGGTGTTGTCGAAGTGAACCTTCACGGTGTCGCCTACAATCTTCATCTCCTTGAAGGTCATGCTCTCGCAGAAGAGTCCCTTCATGCCATAGGTCTTGCTCAGGGCCTGCAAGGCAAGGCGCTCGCCCACAGGCTGCTTCTGGCATGGATGAATCTGCTCTACCTCGTATGGGTAAACCAGGTCTTCGGTGCACACGATGCCGCTGTTTGGAATCACCTTGGCGGCGTTAAACTGCTGCTCGCGGAGTTTTGGTCCCCAGTCGCCATTCACATCGCCATTATGATAAGGTGCAATCTGCACGAAATAGAATGGCAGCTCGCCCTGCTTGAAGTCTCTGCGCCACTGGGCTACGAGGTCGGCAAGGCGCTGGGTGTATTGACCTGCCGGGTCGCCCACATTGGAGCAGCCCTGGTAGAAGAGAATTCCCTTTACGCTATAGTTGAGGATAGGATGGAAGGTTCCGTTGCCCCAGAGAAGAGGGTAGAGGAAGTCCCACTTGAACTTAGGATTCTTCGTCATCTTGATGGAGTCGAGGTCTTCCTTCGTGTTCTTCTTCAGATAGTCACGGTCGAGCCAGCTCTCTACTCGGCTTCCGCCCTTGTTTGCCATCACCAGTCCCACAGGCACATTCAGTGCCTTGTTTACCACCTGTGCAAAGAAATAGCCGGTGGCTGATGCATCGCCCACGGTTTCCGGGCTGATTACCTTCCATTCGCAGTTGGCATCGTCCAGCGGCTTGCTGCTCATCACGCTAGGAATCTTCACGTAGTGAACGCCTTTATACTGGTTGGCTGTCAATACAGCCTTGTTGTAGCCTTTCACAGGGCAGTTGCCGAATCCCTTCACCGGCATTTCCATGTTGCTCTGTCCGGCGCAGACCCATACTTCTCCTGCAAGCACATTGTTGAGAACGGTCTTCTCGCCATCGTCGAAGGTGATGGAGAGTGGGGTGTAGCTTGCCTTCGGCGTCAGAACCTTGACAGCCCACTTGCCGTCCTTGCCCGTCTGGGCAGAATAGGTTCTTGAAGACCAGGAAGTGGTTACCTTGACAGTGGTTCCCGGCTTGTCCCAACCCCAGAGGTTGGCTTCTGAATCCTGCTGAATAATCATGTTGTCACCCAGGATGTGTGGCAACTTTACCTTAGCCTGCGCTCCTGTTGCTATGAGAGCTATGGCTGCCAATGCTAAAAATTTCTTGTTCATTTTTTAGTGTTTAAAGTTTATTGATGTTTGATTACTTTCGTTTTAGAATCATGTGGTATAAATGTTGTGAAGCAAAAAGTCAGGAACCGGAAAACTCCTGGTTCCTGATTTCTTGCTCCTATTTATAGTAAGTTCTTGATAGCTTCGTCCAAGTCCTTGATCTGAGCATCGCGCGCCTTCAACGTGTTGCTGCGGTCGATGAGGAAGAAGGTAGGGATGC
>ERZ1034913.165-NODE-165-length-66050-cov-6.124767_pt1 | contig 66050 bp, 59 predicted proteins | sample MGYA00520697_ERZ1034913 | MGnify/ENA primary metagenome ERZ1034913 (study PRJEB33766, sample SAMN09781786) | gut metagenome | biome: gut microbiome | host: Homo sapiens | place: Madagascar | study: EMG produced TPA metagenomics assembly of the PRJNA485056 data set...
GGCACGGTGATCACAGCACCGTACAGGTCGTCGTTGAAGGTGTCTTCGGCACGGTAGCGCAGCGTGGCCAGAATTTCCGCACTGATTTCCACGGGCGACTTCACACCGGCACGTGTGTGCAGGCTGACCATGCCCTGTGCACCACCATCTTCAAAGCGGTAAGGCAGCTGCTCCTGGTTACCGATATCTGCCAGCGAACGCCCCATGAAGCGCTTGACCGACACAATGGTGTTGGCCGCATCTTCCACGGCAAAAGCCTTGGCATCGTCACCAATTTGGCGCTTGCCCGCTTCTGCATATCTCACGATAGAGGGCAGCAAAATCCTGCCTTGCGTATCTGGCAGGCACTCTGGCACACCATTGCGCACCGCTGCCACCAGGGAGTGCGTGGTTCCTAAGTCAATACCCACCGCAATGCGGCGCTGGTGTGGATCTGGCGATTGCCCGGGTTCTGAGATTTGCAGTAAAGCCATGGCTTTGTCTATTCCATTCAATGGCCAGCATGCACTGCCAGCCTGGACCCTGCCGTGCAGCAATGCAGCGGCAAAGCACCAATAATCATTGTCCCAACTGGTCGCGTCGTGCTTCGATGTCGGCGCGGAAGCGCTCCACAAACATCAACGAGCGCACTACCTGCACAGCCTCTGCGGCACCTTCTGGTGACTGCAGCAAAAGCTCGCATTTTTGCAGCATCTGCTTGCGCACCGCCTGCACTTCCTGATCCAGCGCGTCGATGGCATCTTCTGTTTCCGCCTCTTCCAGCGCTTCACGCCATTCCATTTGCTGCATCAGAAAAGCAGCAGGCATGGCGGTGTTGTCTTCGGCACGCACAGGCACGCCGTACAGTTCACACAGATAGGCCGCACGCTTGAGGGGGTGCTTCAAGCGCTGATACGCCTCGTTGATGCGCACAGACCATTGCATGGCAATGCGCTGCGCCACGCCGCCCTCGGCCGAGAAGCGGTCAGGGTGCGCTTGCTTTTGCAGCTCTTTCCAGCGTGCATCGAGCAGATCACGGTCCAGCACAAACTGGCGCGGCAGCCCCATCAGCTCAAAATCGTCGGATTGCAGATTCATATCAATAAAAAACCGCCAACACATGCGCGATGGCGGTTCTCAATGCAGTGCTCTACCCTGCTGCAAGCAGCAAAGCAGCGCTTTTACACGCGAAAGCTCTCGCCGCAACCGCAGCGATCACGCTCGTTGGGATTGTGGAACTTAAAGCCTTCGTTCAAACCTTCGCGCACAAAGTCCAGCTCTGTGCCATCGATGTAAGCCAAGCTCTTGGGGTCGATCAGCACCTTCACACCGTGGCTTTCAAACACCACATCTTCAGGCTCCGCCTCGTCCACATACTCCAGCTTGTAAGCCAGGCCAGAGCAGCCTGTGGTCTTGACCCCCAAGCGCACGCCAATACCCTTGCCACGTCGGGCCAGGTAGCGCCCCACGTGACGAGCAGCCGCTTCCGTCAACGTAATCGCCATGGCGTTACTCGGCAGACACGGCTTCGCCGCGCTTGGCTCGGTAGTCGTCGACTGCAGCCTTGATGGCGTCTTCTGCCAGGATGGAGCAGTGCACCTTCACAGGAGGCAGTGCCAGCTCTTCAGCAATCATGCTGTTCTTCAGCGCAGCAGCTTCATCCAGCGTCTTGCCCTTGACCCACTCTGTCACCAGAGAGGAAGAAGCAATGGCAGAGCCGCAGCCGTAGGTTTTAAAACGAGCGTCTTCGATCACGCCGGTTTCGGGGTTGACCTTGATTTGCAGCTTCATCACGTCGCCACAGGCTGGCGCACCCACCATGCCGGTACCAACAGTGTCGTCACCCTTTTCAAAGGAACCAACGTTGCGGGGGTTTTCGTAATGGTCAATGACCTTGTCAGAGTAAGCCATGATGTCTACCTCTTGATTTCAATGGTATGTTGCAAGGCGCTTAGTGCGCGGCCCACTGGATGGTGCTCAGATCAACACCGTCCTTGTACATTTCCCACAGGGGGCTGAGTTCGCGCAGCTTTTCAACGTTCTTGCGAATCGAAGCGATGGCGTAATCAATCTCTTCCTCTGTCGTGAAGCGACCGATGGTGATACGCAGCGAGCTGTGCGCCAGCTCATCCGAACGACCCAGGGCACGCAGCACATAGCTGGGCTCCAGGCTGGCCGATGTACAGGCGGAACCGGAAGACACTGCCAGGCCCTTGATACCCATGATCAGGGACTCGCCTTCCACGAAGTTGAAGCTGATGTTCAGGTTATGGGGCACGCGGTGCTCCAGATCACCATTGACGAACACTTGCTCAAGATCCATCAGACCGTCGAGCAGACGCTGCTGCATGCGCTTGGCGTGCTCGTAGTCCTTTTGCATGTCTTCCTTGGCGATGCGGAAAGCTTCGCCCATGCCCACGATCTGGTGGGTCGCCAGCGTGCCGGAGCGCATGCCACGCTCATGGCCACCACCGTGCATCTGCGCTTCCAGACGCACGCGAGGCTTGCGGCGCACGTACAGCGCACCGATGCCCTTGGGGCCGTATGTCTTGTGCGAAGCCAGGCTCATCAGATCCACAGGCATGGTCTGCATGTCCAGAGGCATCTTGCCTGTGGCCTGTGCAGCGTCCACGTGGAAGATAATGCCCTTTTCGCGGCAGATTGAACCAATAGCGTTCAAGTCCTGGATCACGCCGATTTCATTGTTCACAGCCATCACGCTCACCAGGATGGTGTCAGGGCGGATAGCTGCCTTGAAGGCTTCCAGATCCAGCAGACCGTTTTCCTGCACGTCCAGATACGTCACTTCAAAGCCTTCACGCTCCAGAGCGCGCATGGTGTCCAGCACGGCCTTGTGTTCTGTCTTGACAGTGATCAGGTGCTTGCCCTTGCCCTGATAGAAGTGCGCAGCACCCTTGATGGCCAGGTTGTCAGACTCGGTAGCACCGCTGGTCCAGACGATTTCGCGGGGGTCTGCATTGATCAGCTCAGCCACTTGCGTGCGGGCCTTTTCAATGGCTTCTTCGGCTTCCCAGCCCCAGGCGTGACTGCGAGAGGCAGCATTACCAAAGTGCTCACGCAACCATGGAATCATGGCGTCCACCACGCGAGGATCGCAGGGAGTGGTTGCGCCGTAGTCAAGATAAATGGGGAAATGTGGGGTCTGGTCCATGACTGGCTCTATTGAAATCAACGCAGCAACTACAGGAAGCTGCCTTTTCGAAAATCCGAACATTTCTACCGAGCAAGCCCGGTAGAGCACCTCAAGCAATGAAGTTAAGACTTGGCAAAAACGTTGCCCAGCGCAAACACCGAGTTGGGGGCATTCACACGGATAGGCTTCACCACAGGCGCCGTGGAAATGGCGCGGCGCACCACAGGCTTGTCCTCAATCTGGACGCCCTTGGCCAGCTGCTCATCCACGAGCTTTTGCAGCGTGACGGAATCCAGAAATTCCACCATGCGCTGGTTCAGTGCAGACCACAGTTCGTGTGTCATGCAGCGACCAGCTTCGCCCATGCAGTTTTCCTTGCCGCCGCACTGGGTAGCGTCAATAGGTTCGTCCACGGAGACAATGATGTCTGCCACGGTAATTTCCGCTGCCTTGCGGGCCAGCGTATAGCCGCCGCCAGGGCCACGGGTTGACTCCACCAGTTCATGACGGCGCAGCTTGCCAAACAGCTGCTCCAGGTAGGACAACGAAATTTGTTGACGCTGACTGATCGCCGCCAGCGTAACGGGACCATTGTTCTGGCGCAGGGCCAAATCGATCATGGCTGTGACCGCAAAGCGGCCTTTAGTTGTAAGACGCATCGTGAGCTCCTTCAGTCAGGCTGTTCGTTACAGAAACATCAATCACGGATTACCGGATTGACTACCGTCTCCGCCCTTACTCCGTCCTGCAAAAGGCGCAGAGCCCTTCTTCATGAAGTTTTGTTGTTGTTGAGTAATGTGTAGGAGTATAGCACAAACCCCATTATTTTTGTCGGGTACATCCAATCGCGGCAATCGCCACAGGCTATCGCCGCACTCCCTCCAGGGTTGCTCAAGCTCCAAAAAGCTCTTGTTTTAATAGCGACAACTGGTCGCGGATACGGGCCGCGGCTTCGAATTCCAGGTTCTTGGCACGCTCCAGCATTTCCTTCTCCAGCCGCTTGATTTCCTTGGCCAGTTCCGCTTCGGAGAGCACCTTCCCCGCCGCATTCGAAGAATGAATTTGCAATTGTTCACTGGCCGAACGTGCACCTTTTTCGCTATAAACCCCATCAATCAGATCTTTCACCCTCTTGACAAGTGCTTTTGGCGTAATTCCGTTGGCTTCGTTAAACGCCATCTGCTTGGCACGGCGGCGTTCGGTTTCACCAATGGCCTTGCGCATGGACTCGGTGATGCGGTCGGCATACAAAATGGCCTTGCCGTGCAGGTTGCGCGCGGCGCGGCCAATCGTCTGAATCAGGCTGCGCTCAGCACGCAGAAAGCCTTCCTTGTCGGCATCCAGAATCGCAACCAGTGACACCTCGGGAATATCCAGCCCTTCGCGCAGCAAGTTGATGCCAACGAGCACATCAAACACACCCAAACGCAGGTCTCGGATGATTTCCACACGCTCCACCGTATCAATGTCTGAGTGCAGATAGCGCACCTTGACGCCGTTTTCGCTCAGGTAGTCTGTCAGCTGCTCGGCCATGCGCTTGGTCAGTACTGTGATCAGCACCCGCTCATTTTGTTCCACGCGCAGGCGAATTTCCTGCAGGACATCGTCCACCTGATGGGTAGCCGGACGCACCTCAATCTCAGGGTCCACCAGCCCGGTGGGGCGCACCACCTGCTCGACCACCTGCCCGGAATGGGTCTTTTCATAGTCAGCAGGCGTGGCCGAGACAAAAATCACCTGGCGCATGCGCTGCTCAAACTCTTCAAACTTGAGCGGACGGTTGTCCAGCGCCGAAGGCAGGCGAAAGCCATACTCCACCAGCGTGGTCTTGCGCTGGCGGTCACCGTTGTACATGGCGTTGAGCTGGCCAATCATCTGGTGGCTTTCGTCCAGAAACATCACGGCATCTTTGGGCAGATAGTCCGTCAGCGTGCTGGGCGGCTCACCGGGTGCTGCGCCCGAAAGGTGGCGCGTGTAGTTCTCAATCCCTTTGCAGTGCCCTACTTCGCTGAGCATTTCCAGGTCAAAGCGGGTGCGCTGCTCCAGACGCTGCGCTTCCACCAGCTTGCCCATGCCTACCAGCTGCTTGACGCGCTCAGACAGCTCCAGCTTGATGGTTTCCACCGCCGCCAGCACCTTGTCACGCGGCGTCACATAGTGGCTGCTGGGGTAGACGGTAAAGCGCGGAATACTCTGGCGCACACGGCCGGTGAGTGGGTCAAACAGCTGCAGGCTGTCCACCTCGTCATCGAACAGCTCAATGCGCAGGGCCAGCTCGGAGTGTTCCGCCGGGAAGACGTCAATCGTGTCGCCGCGCACACGGAACGTGCCGCGCGAGAAATCCTGGTCATTGCGCTGGTACTGCATGCGAATGAGCTGGGCAATCACATCGCGCTGGCCCACACGGTCGCCCGTGCGCATGGTCATCACCATCTGGTGGTAGCTCTCTGGCGCGCCAATACCGTAGATGGCAGAGACCGTGGCCACGATCACCACATCGCGTCGCTCCAGCAGGCTCTTGGTGCAGGACAGGCGCATCTGCTCGATGTGCTCGTTGATGGCGCTGTCCTTTTCAATGAACAGATCGCGCTGCGGCACATAAGCTTCAGGCTGGTAGTAGTCGTAGTAGCTGACGAAATACTCCACAGCGTTCTTGGGAAAGAACTCGCGGAATTCGGAATACAGCTGCGCCGCCAGCGTCTTGTTGGGCGCAAACACAATGGCCGGGCGCCCCAGGCGCGCAATCACATTGGCCATGGTGAAGGTCTTGCCCGAGCCGGTCACGCCCAGCAGGGTCTGAAAAGCTTCACCGTCCTCCACGCCTTCCACCAGCTTCTCAATGGCTGCAGGCTGGTCACCCGCTGGCGGGTAAGGCTGGAACAGCTCAAACGGCGAGTCAGGGAAGTGCACAAACTGTCCTGCAGGGGGCTGGTGAATATTTTCGTCTTGCATAGTTTCATGACGCAGGCGCATAGAGTGCAGCCAGCGTAAAATGGCGAGCTAACCCTCTAGCCTACCGCAGGTGTTAGCTAAGGGTGGCCCGTTAGATTTCTACCCTCAAGGACTGTCCATGTCTCTGTTTACCGCCGTCGAAATGGCACCCCGCGACCCCATTCTGGGTCTGAACGAACAATTTGCCGCTGACACCAACCCTAACAAGGTGAACCTGGGTGTAGGCGTGTACTTCGACGATAACGGCAAGCTGCCTTTGCTCAAGTGCGTACAGGCTGCTGAAAAGGCCATGATGGAAGAGCCCAAGGCTCGCGGCTATCTGCCCATCGACGGGATTGCTGCCTACGACAGCGCCGTCAAGGGCCTGGTTTTTGGCGCTGACTCCGAAGTCGTGCAGTCTGGCCGCGTGGCCACTGTGCAGGCCATCGGCGGCACAGGCGGCCTGAAGATTGGTGCTGACTTCCTGAAGAAGCTCAGCCCCAACGCCAAGGTGCTGATCTCCAACCCCAGCTGGGAAAACCACCGCGCCATCTTCCAGAACGCTGGCTTCGAAGTGGGCACCTATTCCTACTACGACGCAGCCACCCGCTCGATCAACTTTGACGGCATGCTGGCTGACCTGAACGCCGCTGCTGCTGGCACCATCGTGGTGCTGCACGCCTGCTGCCACAACCCCACCGGCTACGACATCACTGCCGAGCAGTGGGAACAGGTGATTGCCGTGGTCAAGGCCAAGGGCCTGGTCGCATTCCTGGACATGGCTTACCAGGGCTTTGGCCACGGTATTGCCGAAGACGGCGCCGTGATCGGCAAGTTCGTGGCTGCAGGCCTGAACATCTTTGTGTCGACTTCCTTCTCCAAGAGCTTCAGCCTGTACGGCGAACGCGTGGGTGCCCTGTCCGTGGTGGCCAACGACAAGGAAGAAGCTGCCCGCGTGCTGTCGCAGCTGAAGATCGTGATCCGCACCAACTACTCCAACCCTCCTACACACGGCGGTGCTGTGGTGGCTGCAGTGCTGAACAACCCCGAGCTGCGCGCTCTGTGGGAAGAAGAGCTGGCTGGCATGCGCGTGCGCATCAAGGAAATGCGCCAGAAGCTGGTGGACGGCCTGAAGGCTGCTGGCGTGCAGCAGGACATGAGCTTCATCACCACCCAGATCGGCATGTTCTCGTACTCCGGCCTGTCCAAGGAACAGATGATCCGTCTGCGTTCCGAGTTTGGCGTGTACGGCACTGACACAGGCCGTATGTGCGTGGCTGCGCTCAACAGCAAGAACATTGACCACGTGTGCAAGGCGATTGCCGCTGTGATCTAAGTCTGTGAATGCCATGCCGCGCCCTGAAAGCCCGGCATGCAGCGCACACCAAAAAGGCAAGGTGATTCTCACCTTGCCTTTTTTCATGGCTGCTACCTGCCGCTACAAACAGGTAAATCTAAAAAAATAGCTTCCAGCGCTTGTAAATCAATGATTTCAGATAGTTTTATATCTGAAACATTGGAAATTCAAGCGCTGGCAGCTCTCTTTTTTATAAAACAGCACCCAAAACAAAGGCTGCCGAAGCAGCCTTGTTGCCGTGCATCGCCATGGCTGGCGAGGCTGCGCAATCAGTCAATCAGACCGACGAAGACGTTCTGCACGTCGTCATCATTGTCCAGACCGGCCAGGAAGGCCTGCACTTCTTCCTGCTGCTCGGCAGACAGGCTGGACATGCTCACAGGGTTCTTGGCCTTGTAGCCCAGCTTGGCCGACAGCACCTTGATGCCATGCGCAGGCAGGGCTTTGGACACTGCGTCCAGATCGGTAGGCTCGGTGATGAACAGGGTCACGCCCTCTTCGTCACCCGCTTCAAAGTCCTGTGCACCGGCTTCGATGGCGGCCAGTTCGGGGTCAGCACCGTTTTCGGCTTCGCCTTCGATCATGCCTACGTGGTCAAAATCCCAGGCCACGGCCGTCATCTGGCCCTTGCGGAAGCACACGCGCATATTGGGAGCGGTACGGTTGGGGTTGTCGGTCAGACACTCCACCATCACGGGCACGCGATGGGGGGCATAGCCTTCAAAAATCACGCTGGAGTAGTTAACCGCATCAGCGCCTGCACCCGAGCCTTTTTTGATGGCACGGTCCAGCGTGTCCTTGGGCATGGAAGCCTTGCGCGCTGCTTCAATGGCCATGCGCAGGCGCGAATTGCCTGTGGGGTCGCCACCGCCCAGACGGGCTGCGACCGTAATTTCCTTGACCAGTTTGCCAAACAGCTTGCCTTTGGCATCCGCAACCAGGGCCTTGCCCTTGGCTTTCCATTGCGCTCCCATACGGGGCCTTTCTCGAAAAAGAACAAAAAAACCGCACGAGCAGTGCGGCATAGAATGCTTCGATTTATACACCTGCACCATAGGCCACAGCGCCAGCATTGCCAAGTTTTTTGACGGCTCAGGCGCTGTTCTTGCGTGTTCGCAAAGTTTTGATGAGGAGACATTCGCCCATGGTCACCCCCAGCTTTTTGCGCACCACCCCCGCCCTGTTCTGTGCCGCCCTGCTGCAGCTTGGCAGCGCACACGCCCTGCAAGTGCAGCCCGAAGTGGTCGCCCAGGGACTGCAGCACCCCTGGGCCGTAGCCTTTTTGCCCGATGGCAAATTCCTCGTCACCGAGCGCCCCGGCCGCCTGCGCACCATCACCCCCGATGGCACGCTGGGCGCACCCATTCAGGGCCTGCCCGCCATTGCCGTGGGCGGCCAGGGTGGCCTGCTGGATGTGGTGCTGGACAGTGACTTTGCCCGCAACCGCACGCTGTACTTCTGCTTTGCCGAGCCGGGCCTGAACGGCAGCAACAGCACGGCGCTGGCCAAGGCGCAACTGTCACCAGACGAAAAGCAGCTGGAAAACGTCCAGACCATCTTCAGCCAGCAACCGAAGAAAGCCAGCCAGCTGCACTTTGGCTGCCGCATCGTAGAGCGGCCCGATGGCACGCTGCTGCTCACACTGGGCGAGCGCTCTTTCTTCAAGGAAGAAGCGCAGAACCTGCAAAGCCACCTGGGCAAGATCGTGCGCATTCACAAGGACGGCAGCGTGCCCCCGGACAACCCCTTTGTGGGCCGCAGCGATGCCCTGCCTGAAATCTGGAGCTACGGCCACCGCAGCCCACAGGGCGCAGCACTGGCACCGGACGGCAGCTTCTGGATGAATGAGCACGGCCCGCAGGGTGGCGATGAAATCAACCGCCCTGAGCCCGGCAAGAACTACGGCTGGCCCGTGATTACCTATGGTGAGAACTACGGCGGCGGCAAGATTGGTGCAGGCATCACGCACAGGGAAGGCATGGAGCAGCCCGCACACCAGTGGACGCCGTCGATTGCCGTTTCTGGCATGGCCTTTATCACCTCAGACCGCTACCCCGGCTGGAAAGGCCAGATGGTGGTCGGCGCGCTGCGCGCCAAGCGGCTGGAGCGCATGACGCTGGATGGTGACAAGGTGGTGAAGACCGAACACCTGCTGCCCAACCTCGGCCAGCGTGTGCGTGATGTGCGCCAGGGGCCAGACGGCTGGCTGTATGTGCTGACCGATGAAAGCAAAGGGCAGCTGTTGCGCTTGCGCACGCCCGCGCCTTGAGCAGCAAGCTTGGCTCCTTATGACAGCTGCACCACGCCCTGACGCAGCAAAGCTTCTGCCTGCGCCGCGGCAACGGGGCGGCTGAGAAAATAGCCCTGCGCCACATCACAGCCAGCGGTCTTGAGGTAGACCAGCTGGTCTTTCAGTTCCACCCCTTCTGCCACCACCTGCATGCGCAGGTTGTGCGCCAGCGTGATGATGGATGTCACCAGCACACCGGCCTCTGTGCTGGTGCGCAATTCATTGACGAATGATTTATCCAGCTTGATGGTGTTGATGGGCAGGTTGCGGATCTGGCTCAGGCTGGAAAAGCCGGTCCCGAAATCATCCAGCGCAATCCTCACCCCCATGTGCTGTAACTGCGCCAGCACGCGTGCAGCAATGCCTGCGGGCTCTACCAGACAGCTTTCCGTGATTTCGATCTGGATATCCGAGGTTCTTACGCCGTAGTGCTGCAGCCAGGTGGTCAGCCGCACGGGAAAGCCACTGTCAGCCAGCTGCAGGGGGGACACATTGAATGCCACAGGCACCAGATCCAGCCCTTGCATGCGCCAGGCGGCAATCTGGCGGCAGCAGGCCTGCATGACCCAGTCGCCCAGTGCCTGCACATGCCCATGTGCCTCAGCCAGCGGCACAAAATCGCCGGGATAAATCAGGCCAAGCTCCGGGTGCTGCCAGCGCACCAGTGCTTCAAAACTGTCGATGGAGCAGTCATCCAGCCGCACTTTGGGCTGGAAATGCAGCACCAGCTGCTCACTGGCAATGGCCTGCGGCAGCTGGCGTGTCAGGCGCAGACTGCGCTCCGTATCCAGCTCCGGCAGGCGATCGTAGAAAGTAAAGCGGTTGCGCCCTGCTTTCTTGGAGGCGTACATGGCGGCATCCGCATGGCGGCACAGCACCTCCACATCATGGCCATCGCGCGGGAACAAAGCGATGCCCATGCTGGGCGAGGTATGTATGGGCGCAGCATCCAGCCCCTCATAAGGGGCAGCCAGGGCTGCCACCAGCTTGCTGGCCAGCGCCTCCACGTCTTCCATTCGCTCCAGCGCCGTCACCAGCACCGCAAACTCATCCCCACCCATGCGGGCAATCACGTCAGAGCTTCGGAGGATGCTGCGCAAGCGCTGGGCCACGGCCTGCAGCAAGGCATCGCCCACATGGTGCCCAAAGGAATCATTGATCTGCTTGAAGCGGTCCATGTCCAGATACAGCAGCGCATAGTGCTTGCGGCTGCGCCGGGCCAAGGCCAGGTGACTGGAAACCAGCTCATGAAACATGCGCCGGTTGTGCAGCCCTGTCAGATAGTCACTGGAGGCCAGATCCAGCGCCCTTTGCTTTTCCTGCTTCAGCTGTGCAATCAGCGTCTGCTTGTCGTGGTCTGCCCTGGCCAGCGCTTCATAAAGATGCTGCTTTCGCTGCAAGGTACGCAGCACGGCAATGGTGGCCATGATGGCCATCAGCGACACCGCCGCCAGCAGCCATCTGGTGCCTGTGACATGCTCTTGCTGTGCTGCGCGAATTTCCGCCCACTCCCGGCTCGCCACCACCGTCAAAGGCACATCGGCAACGCGATGGAATTTAGCCAGACGCATATCACCTGCACCCAGCGCCAGATTGAGTTCTCCAGAGCGCTCCTGCAAGCGCGCCACTGCGGAAAGCTGCTGCACGGGCTGCGCCAGCAGGCCGCCACCGGCCAGCGCTGCCACCACGCTGCCATCCTGCGCCACCAGGTGCAGCATGCCGCTGCTGCCGAGATCCATGTCCCGGTACAGCCGCAGAAAGTAGCCCATGTCCATATGCAGCACCAGCAAGGCCTGCAATACATCATCTGGCCCGTGCAGGCACAGCAGCAAAGGCACTTGCAACACATGCGACGGCTGTATCACAGGCGCGGCTTCTGGCTGCAGCACACGGACCTGCGGACATGCATGCTGCTGCGCCTGCAAACTGTGCAGCAGCGCGGCGCTGATCTCAGCACCAGCCAGATGCTGGCCATCAGCGCTGTACAAGGCGTGGCGCAGAAAAACGCGGTCACGCTGCAGCATTTGCTCCAGCTGCTGCTGCCAGCCGCGTTGCCCCCATAAGCCCTGCTGCGCCACAGCAGCTGCCAGCTGCGCTTTTTCCACCACCTGGCGCAGGTTCTCAGCCACGATGGCAGCCATGCCCGCCTGCTGCATGCGTGCGGCCTGGTCCACCTGCCGCGCCTGTGTCTGCCAGTGCTGGCTGCTAAACCACCAGAGCAGCAACAGAATGGCCATGACCGTGCCCACAATGGCCGCATGCAATGGTTGCCAGCCTTGCAACCAGCGACGCCAGAACACACAAGAAACAGGCAATTGAGGAGTTGGCGAAAGCACAGCGGCAGCACACATGGCAAGAACTCAAAGGAGCTCTACATTCTGTTACCGTGCAGTGACAAGGCTGTGACACAACGCCAAAGGCTACGCCCGTCACCGCCTCAGGCAGCTACCGTGCACGAAAAGGCAAGATGTCCGCTTCACTTCCGCAAGCGGCAGAGGGGGTAAATACAAAATCCATAGCTACCAGTGCTTGATACATGGGCGCTACAGCCATATTTCATGAAGCACCCAACGACAGGTGCTCCCCCTCTCCCTTCTACCTGCGCCGAGGCGCGCAGCCTGTGGGGTGGCGTGTGCGCGGCAAGACGCGCGCAGCGCACACGCTTCGTAGACTGACTCGCCGCAGCTGTCTGTGCGCAACGACAAAGGCGTGCAGCGAGTTCTGCGGGGGCGCACCCCACAGGCGAGCACCGCAGGTTACCCGCAGCGAATGCGAAGGGTCGCAGGTAACAGAGTCGCCTTTCTTTTACTCTCCACTCACATTGCTCCGCAATATGAGTTCCGCCCCACACAAGCGTGAAGATTCCTTTTCTTTGGCGAGGCAAAGAAAAGGAAATCGGCTGTCGGGGCGAAACCCGACCCCCTTCGGCAAGCCAAGCATGCCACCCCCAACAAGCCCACCAAGCTCTATCGCACGCTCACCCAAAAAACCAATACGTGACCCCAATCGCCGCTACCACCCCCGCCAGCTCTGCCAGCAGCGCACAAGGCACTGCATGGCGGGCCTTCTGAATGCCTACTGCGCCAAAGTACACAGCCAGTACATAAAAGGTGGTTTCGGTGCTGCCCTGAATGGTGGCGGCAGCCAGCGCGGCAAAACTGTCCACACCCTGGCTTTGCATGGTTTCAATCAGCATGGCGCGGGCGGCGCTGCCGGAAAAGGGTTTGACAAGGGCCGTGGGCAACGCATCCACAAAGCGGCCATCCATGCCCAGCAGGTGGACGCACCAGCGAATGGCGTCCAGCACATAGTCCAGCGCGCCCGAGGCGCGAAATACCCCCACGGCGCAGAGCATGGCGACCAGGTACGGCAGCAGGCCCTTGGCCACATCAAAGCCTTCTTTGGCGCCTGCCACAAAGCTGTCATACACCGGCACCTTCTTGTACGCACCCATGCAGACAAACAGCAGAATCAAAGCAAACAGCGTGAAGTTACCCAGCAAGGATGACAGCGAAGCCAGCGCCGCCGCACTGAGCGTGGTCAGCAGCGCCATGAACGCCGCCAGGCCCAGCGCCACAGGCAGCAGATAGGCCAGTACCACGGGGCTGAAAATGGGTAGCCGCTGCACCAGTGCCACGGACAGCAGCCCGACCAACGTAGAAGCCGACGTAGCCAGCAAGATGGGCAGAAACACCAGTGTGGGGTCTGCCGCGCCCTGCTGCATGCGGTACATAAAGATGGTGACGGGCAGCAGCGTGAGCGATGAGGCGTTGAGCACCAAGAACAGAATCTGCGCGTTGGTGGCAGTGTCAGGCTTGGGGTTGAGCTCCTGCAGCGCCTTCATGGCTTTGAGGCCCATGGGCGTGGCGGCGTTGTCCAGCCCCAGGCCATTGGCAGCAAAGTTCAGGGTGATGAGGCCCAGCGCCGGGTGGCCGCGTGGCACTTCAGGCATGAGCTTGGCAAACAGCGGCCCCAGCACCTTGGCCAGCCACTGCACCACACCTGCTTCTTCGGCAATGCGCAAAAAGCCCAGCCACAGGGTGAGCGTGCCAAACAGCAGCACCATGACCTCGACCGAGAGCTTGGCCATGGCAAACAGTGCCTGCACCATGTGCGCGAACACTTGTGGCTGCCCGCCCACCAGCCATTGGGCCAGTGCCGCGATGGCAGCCACGATAAAAAAGCCCAACCAGAGGATGTTGAGCATGGCTTACTTAGGAAGCGGTGATCAGTAGGTGAAGGTTTTCACACCAGCGGCCGTCCCCATCAGGCAGACGGAGGCCTTCTGGTGGGCAAACACGCCTACGGTGACCACACCGGGCCACTGGTTGACCTCGCTCTCAAACGCCAGCGGATCGGTAATGCGCAGGCCGCGCACGTCCAGAATGTGCTGGCCGTTGTCCGTCACCAGCGGCTGGCCGTCCTTCATGCGGATGGTGGCTGTGCCGCCCATGGCTGCAAACTTGCGCGCAATCTGTGCGGCGGCCATGGGGATGACTTCCACTGGCAGGGGGAAGTTGCCCAGGGCTTCGACCAGCTTGGATTCATCCACGATGCAGACAAACTGCTTGGCCTGGGCTGCGACGATCTTCTCGCGCGTGAGTGCAGCGCCACCGCCCTTGACCATGAAGCCCTTGCCGTCGATTTCGTCCGCGCCGTCGATGTAGACCGACAGGCTTTCAACGGTATTGGCATCGAAAACCGTGATGCCCAGCGCCTTCAGGCGCTCCGTGCTGGCCACGGAGCTGGACACCGCACCCTTGATCTGGTCCTTCATGGAGGCCAGTGCATCAATGAACTTGTTGACCGTGGAGCCAGTGCCCACCCCCACGATCTCGCCGGGAACCACGTATTGCAGTGCGGCTTGACCGACCAAAGTTTTCAATTCATCTTGGGACAAAGGAGCTTGAGGTGTCGTCATGAGAGAGAATCCGGTTAATCCACCGAATTATTCCCTATGTCACTGATCCCCTACGCGCTCGTGCGACCCTTTCTCTTTGGTATGGATGCCGAACAGGCCCATGACTTCACGATGAACATGCTGGCCAAGGGCCAGGGCACACCGCTGCAGATGGCCTGGTCTGCACCGCAGGTGAGCGACCCCATCACGCTGGCGGGGCTGCACTTCCCCAACCGCGTGGGCATGGCTGCGGGTCTGGACAAAAACGCCCGCTGCATCGATGCGCTGGCGGCCATGGGCTTTGGCTTTGTGGAAGTAGGCACCGTCACGCCCAAGCCCCAGCCCGGCAACCCCAAGCCGCGCATGTTCCGCCTGCCAGCGGCCAAGGGCATCATCAACCGCTTTGGTTTTAACAATGACGGGCTGGATGCCTTTATCGCCAACGTCAAGAAGTCCACCGTGCGCGCACAGGGCAAGCCCCTGCTGCTGGGCCTGAACATTGGCAAGAACGCGGTCACACCCATCGAAGAAGCCACGAACGACTACCTGATCTGCCTGGAGGGCGTGTACCCCCATGCCGACTATGTGACGGTGAACATCAGCTCCCCCAACACCAAGAACCTGCGCGCGCTGCAAAGTGACGAGGCGCTGGACGACCTGCTGGGCGCGATTGCCACCAAGCGCGAGGAACTGGCTGCCACACAGGGCCGCCGCGTGCCCATCTTTGTGAAGATTGCGCCTGATCTGGACGAGAACCAGGTAAAAGTGATTGCAGCGACCTTGCAGCGCCACGGCATGGACGGTGTGATTGCCACCAACACCACGCTCAGCCGCGATGCCGTCAAGGGCATGGAGCACGGCGAGGAAGCCGGCGGCCTGAGCGGTGCGCCCGCGTTTGAAGCCAGCAACCGCGTGATCAGCCAGCTGCGCGCTGCGCTGGGCAAGGGCTTTCCCATCGTCGGCGTGGGCGGCATCATGAGTGCGCAAGACGCCGTCGCCAAGATTCACGCCGGTGCAGACGTGGTGCAGATCTACAGCGGTCTGGTCTATGCAGGCCCTGCGCTGGTGACGGAAGCTGCCAAGGCCATCAAGGCCATGCGCCCTTGAGTAAAACCTCAAAAAATATAGCTGCTAGCGCTGGATATTCATGGATTTCAGATAGAAAAGTATCTGAAAGCTTTTAAACATCAGCGCAAGCAGCTATCAAAACAAAAGTCCAGCACCAGGCTGGACTTTTTTCATGGTGCGGACCAAAGCCGCAATCAGCGCTTGAAGCGACTGATCAAAGGCAGCACCCAGGCGCTGTAGCGCATGATGCGGCGCGGTCCAATCATCAAGGCTGCGCCCACCGCCGTTGCTGTGGCAAACGGGTGCAGTCTGGCAAAGGCCACCACGCGATCTGGCAGGGGCGCATCAGCACGCAGCACAGGCTTTTGCTCCTGCTTGAGCGCAAGCGCCTGCTGCTGGGCCTTGCTGGCCTGCGTCAGACGGTCACGCTGCTTGGCTATGCGCTCCAGCACGGCACGCTCCGCCGCACCAGCCTTGAGCCAACGGTGATCTTTTTCCAAAGCTTCGAGTGCAGACAGTGTTACAGGTGATTCACTGTGCGACTCGGCAGGTGTAGATACAGAGGTATTCACAGCCGCTCCTTGATCAATGACCAGTCCTTGGCCAGTTCCGCGCGTGTGAGTTCAAACGGCCTGCTGGACTTGCGCAGCACCGCCACCAGCACCAGCAGTGTTGCCACCCACGCCACAAACCATACACAGGCGATCACCCATGCCACCACGGTGCGCTGGGGCGAGTCCCAGAACTGCACCATCACGGCCATGGAGATCAGCAGCAGGGCCACAATGGTCAACCCGCCCATCACAATGCCCAGCACAAAAATGGTCTGCATGCGCTTTTTCTGCGCAGACCATTCCAGCCGAGCCAGTTCTATGCGGTCTTCTGCTGCGATGGCCCCCTCATTGAGGTTGGTCCGAATGCGCGCTAATAAACTGTCCAATCCAATCGCTGACATCCAGTTCACGGCAGATTTCCTTTGCTGGGAGGGGAAACAAGGGGCTCACGTCCACGCTTAGCGACGGGCCAGCAAGAAGCCCAGCAAGGCACCCACGGCCAGTGCAGCGCCCGCCACGCGCCATGGTTCGTCATGGGCATAGCGGTCAGCGGCATAGGCTGCGTCCTTGGCCTGACGCGCTGCTTCGTAAGCGGCGTTCAGGGTCTTTTCACGCACCTGGTATACGCTTTCGTCCAGCTTTTCGCGCAGCACATTGATCTGGGGGATGGCGTCCAGATCCTTGCTGGCCAGCAGGGTGCGAACGTCAGTGACCAGCTTTTCGAGATCGGCTTGAGCGGAAGAAACGGTGTCAGAAATTGCCATGATGGATACCTTTCTAGCTATCAGAAGAACAATCAGAGGCCCGAACCTGTGTGGCCCGGGCAACGAAGACTGCGTCAGCATCTTAACGAATGAAGCAGCCCTCACCAAGTCAGTCAACAGCCATCATGCATTGCCAGCGCTTTTCAGCATTTGCAGAACATGTTCGCCAATCGCCATGCAGCTGGTCAGTCCGGGCGACTCAATGCCAAACAGATTCACCAGTCCGGCAATGCCGTGGGTGCTGCTGCCCTGAATGACAAAGTCTGCCGCGGCTTCCCCCGGCCCGGAAATTTTGGGGCGCATGCCTGCATAGCCGGGGGCCAGTGCATCGTCCTTGAGCTGGGGCCAGTACTTGCGCACCTCGGCATAAAAACCTGCGCAGCGCTGTGGGTCCACCTGCAGCTGATCCGGGCTGTCTACCCATTCCACATCCGGGCCAAACTTGGCCTGCCCGCCCAGGTCCAGCGTCAGATGCACGCCCAGGCCTGCGGCTTCCGGCACGGGATAGATCAGATGGCTGAACGGTGCCTTGCCGCTGAGCGTGAAATAGTTGCCCTTGGCAAAGTAGGCCGTAGGCACATGCTTGGCATCCAGCCCCTGAATACGCGAAGCCACCTCGGGCGCATACAGGCCTGCGGCATTGATGACTTCCTGCGCCAGCAGTTCAGTACCGTCTTCGGTGCGCAGCAAGATGCCATCGGCCTGCACCTGGCCTGCCACCACAGGCGAGAGCAAGGCCAGCGCGCCGCCAGCTTGCTCCATATCGCCCTGCAGTGCCAGCATCAGCCCATGGCTGTCCACAATGCCGGTGCTGGGTGAAAGCAGCGCTGCCTGGCATTGCAGTGCAGGCTCCAGCGCCTGCGCCTGGTCGCGCGTGAGGAGTTGCAGGTCATGCACGCCATTGGCCGCTGCTTTTTGCTGGATCTGCTGCAACTGCGCGACCTGCTCGCCACTGGTGGCCACAATCAGCTTGCCGCAGCGGCGGTGTTCCACATTTTTTTCTGCGCAGTAGGCATACAGCAGTTCCTTGCCCTGCACGCACAGCCGCGCCTTGAGCGAGTCTTTGGGGTAGTAGATGCCGGCATGAATCACCTCGCTGTTGCGAGAGCTGGTGCCCGTGCCAATGGCATCGGCCGCCTCCAGCACAATCACCTCGCGGCCTGACTGGGCCAGCGCACGCGCCACAGCCAGCCCCACCACACCTGCACCAACCACTACGGTTTGCACCTGATCGACCATTTGTCTGCCCCCTGATGAATTTGTCTCTGCGCCTAGCGTACGCCGATTGCGAACCCATCAGGCTTAAGAATTGCTGACATCGTCCTCATCAGCAGGCGCAGTCTCTACAGGCAGTTCTCCACGCACCAAACGTGCCAGCGCGTCTTCAAAAGCTTCCCGCGTGCCAATGCGATGCATGGGGGGCAAAGCCTGCACCAGGCGCTTGCCATAAGACTTGGTGCGCAGCCGGGTGTCAGCCACCACCAGAATGCCGGTGTCAGTTTCGCTGCGAATCAGGCGGCCCGCCCCCTGCTTGAGCGCCATGGAGGCCTCGGGCAGCATGTAGTCCACAAAGGGGCTACGGCCAATGGACTCCAACTGGCGCGAACGGGCATCGACCAGCGGGTCGTCCGGCGGCGGGAAAGGCAGCTTGTCAATCACCACCAACTGCAGCGCATCGCCCGGAATGTCCACGCCCTCCCAGAACGTGGAAGACGCCACCAGCATGCAGCCGCGACCGTTGACCGCGCCTGCGCGAAAGCGCTCCATCAGCACATGCTTGGAGCCCTGCCCCTGCACCAGCACGTCCATGGGTTCAAACATGCCAAAGCGCTGCTGCAGCAGCTGGCCGATAGTCTCCAGGGCCTTGAGCGTGGTGGTGAGCACCAACGTGCGGCCACCCAGCACCTGGGCACCATCGCCTGCAAGCTGCGCCACCGCAGCGCTGTGTTCAGCCTGCTGCGCGGGGTCTGGAAACACTTCAGGCACATAGAGCACCGCCTGGCGCTGGTAGTCAAACGGGCTTTCTACCTTGAGCACCCGTGCCTGTCGCAGGCCGCAACTTTCCGTGAACCAGCGCATGTCATCGTCATCGCCCAGCGTGGCCGAGGTAAACACCCAGGCCTGGCGCGGTGCGGCGGCTTCGTCCTGGGCATCGTCCGTGTCCTGCAGGTGCTCCCGCATCAGGCGGGCAATGTTCAGGGGCGACTCCATCAGCCGCAGGTGCTGGCGCGTCACTTCCAGCCAGCGCACGGCGTCATCAGGCACAGGCTGGGCGAAGCTGGCCAGCTGCGACAGCAGGCGTGCACCGCGCTCGTACAGCGGCAGCAAGGCATGGGCGGTTTCTGTCACCTGCGCCAGAGCCAGCAGCAAGGCGCGCAAGGCCTGCCCTGTGGCATGCAGGCCTTTGCGCCAGCTGCTCTCCGGCAGCCCATCCGGTGCAGCCCCCAGCCAGCGCAACCTTGTGCCCTGCGGCACGCTGCCCGCCACTGCCCGCCAGGTGTTGATGGCGTGCTCCAGCTGGGCCAGCAGCTGCATCCAGTCTGCCTGCCCCCGGGCATGCAGGTTCACATCAGCCAGCACATCCTTGATATAGCCCTGCAGCTGGCGTGTCCCCAGTACCCAGCCCGCAAACTGAATGCCGGTTTCGTTGAGCTGGTGGGCCTCATCCATGACCACGACACCGGCGGAAGGCAGCAACTGCGCCACGCCCGAGTCGCGCACTTCCATGTCGGCAAAAAACAGGTGGTGGTTAACCACGCAGATATCGGCCTGCAGCGCCTGCGCACGCGCGGTGTTGACGTGGCACTGCTCCCAGTGCTCGCAGCTGCTGCCCAGGCAGTTGTCCTTGGTGGAAGTGACCAGCGTAGTCACGGCAGAGTTTTCGGCCAGCCCTGGCAGCTCCGCCAGATCACCCGTACGTGTGCCATGTGACCATTGCTGCACACGGGCAACGGCGCGCAGCACCTGGGGGTCCAGCGGCACTTTGCTCTGGTGGACCTGGCCCATGCGGTGCAGGCACAGATAGCTGGAGCGGCCTTTCAGGCGCGCAATGCGCAGCGGCATGCCCAGCGCCTGCACCAGCCGTGGCAGGTCACGCAGATAAAGCTGATCCTGCAAGGCCTTGGTGGCGGTGGAGATCACCACGCGCTTGCCGCACAGCAAGGCAGGCACCAGATAGGAAAAAGTCTTGCCCACGCCCGTGCCGGCTTCAGCCACCAGCACGCCACCACTTTCAATGGTGGCAGCCACGGCCAGCGCCATGGCGGTCTGCCCGGTGCGCGGGCGGAAATGTGGCTCTGCACGTGAGAGCCAGCCGTCCTGCGCAAAGGCTGCGGCAACTTGTTCCTCAAGAGTCATGGGGGCTATCCACGTGGCAGTCAGTCACCACAGGCACAGGAACTACAAAGATTTCAGCCCGTACTTCCCACTGAAATCGCCACAGCTATGGCACTGGCGACCCGGGCCGCATCAGTCCTTGGGCTGGGGCAAACCTTCGGGCACAGGCAATGGATTGCCGCGCTGCACATTGGGCTGCGACTCCTTGCTGGCGCGGCGTTCTGCGGCTTTTTGCTGCTTTTCCTGCATGGATTTTTTCACGCGGGCGCGGCGCTCTTCCTCAGCTTGCTCACGCTCAGCAAGCTCCACAGCCTTGTTCTGGCGTGCCTGCTCGGTCTTGACCGCACGCTCACGCGCCTGTGCTTCACGCTCTGCCTGTACGCGCGCCAGATCATCCTCCGACTGCGCTGCAGATGGCGTTACCGATGGCTCTGCGGCAGCTTGCTCTGGATTGGCTTTTTCAGCCGCTGCAGAAGGCGCCCGACGCTCTGTGGCGTTCATGGGTGCGGGGCTGCGCTCACGTTTTTTCTGCTCAATCTGGCGCAGGCGGGCATCAGCCTTTTCCTGACGCTCCTGCTGCTTGAGTTCCTGTTCACGCTGGCGCAGCGGCAGCTCCTGCTCACGTGCGGTCTGGCGCGCATCGCGCAGACAGTTCTCCACCGCAAAGCGCTGCCAGCAGGCCGTTTCGGCTTCCTTTCTGCGGGCTTCAATGGTCTGACGCGCCTGTTCAATCTCGGCACGCTCCCTGTCACGCGCCTGTGCACGCTGCTCAAGTGCGGCAGCATGGGCCGCCTCATCCTGCACATCGCTCTGTGCGCAGACAGCGGCAGACAGCAGACTCAACATCAGGGCACTGCACGTACGGGGAAGCCAGCAAGAAAGGTTCATGGTTGCTCGTCAAAAACTCAGGTCAGTCCAGTATCTACCACGCGGCGTTCGAGCGACAGATACTCTTGCGACTGCATTTCATTCAAGCGTGACACTGTACGCGGAAATTCATGGGCCAGTGGGCCTTCGGTGTACAGCTGTTCAGGAGGCACGGCTGCCGACATGATGAGTTTGACGCGACGGTCGTACAGCACATCCACGAGCCAGGTAAAGCGGCGTGCAGGCGATGCCATGTTGACCGGCATGTAAGGCACGTTGGACAGCAGCACCGTATGGAACTGCGAGGCAATTTCCAGATAGTCGTTCTGCGAACGGGGACCGCCACACAGTTCGCGGAAGTCAAACCAGATCACGCCACCAGCACGGCGCACGGCAGGAATCTCGCGCGACTCGATCTTGAACAGCGGTTTTTCTTCGGGCGCATCGATCAGCTGCTCAAAGGCCTGCTGCATCGCAGCGTCAGACGCCTCTCCCAGCGGGCAGTGGTAGAGCTTGAGCTTTTCCAGCGTGCGGCGGCGGTAGTCCGTGCCATTGTCCACGTTCACCACATCCATGCGTGTGTTGAGCAGATCAATGGCGGGCAGGATACGGTCGCGGTGCAGGCCGTCCGGATACAGGCCATCGGGGGTGAAGTTGGACGTGGTCACAAAACCCACACCGTTGTCAAACAGAGCCATCAGCAGACGGTACAGGATCATGGCGTCCGTGATGTCCGCCACGTGGAATTCGTCAAAGCAGATGAGCTTGTAGCGCTTGGCAATTTTTGCACCCAGGGCATCGAGCGGGTTCTGCGTGCCCTGCAGCAGATGCAGCTCGCGGTGCACCTCGCGCATGAACTCATGAAAGTGCAGGCGTACCTTGCGCTTGATGGGGACGGTATTGAAAAAGCAATCCATCAGAAAGCTCTTGCCGCGCCCCACCCCGCCGTACATGTAGACACCACGCGGGATTTCAGGTTTGCGAAACAGCTTCTTGATCGCGTTCGAGCGTTGCGCCTTGTAAGCGGCCCAATCATCGGCACAGCGCTGCAGCGCTTCTACGGCGCGCAGCTGCGCAGGGTCGGCAGTAAAGCCTTTGGCGGCAAGTTCGGCCTCGTAGGCCGCACGGACAGACTGGCTCATGCTCAACAATTCTTTCTGCTTGCCTGCCTCACACGCAGGCAACACATAAAACGATAGCGCCAAGCGCAGGCAGAACCTGGGCTTGGCGGCTATTTGGCTTCTAAAAAAGTTTAGAAGTTCAGCGTACGCTTATCCACGGCCAGCGCAGCTTCCTTGGTGGACTCGGACAGCGATGGGTGTGCGTGGCAGATACGGGCGATGTCTTCGCTCGATGCCTTGAACTCCATGGCCACAACAGCTTCGGAGATCAGTTCGGAGACCATGGGGCCGACCATGTGCACGCCCAGGATTTCGTCGGTCTCGGCATCGGCCAGGAACTTCACCATACCCGTGGTATCGCCCAGGGCACGTGCACGGCCGTTGGCCAGGAAGGGGAAAGTACCAGCCTTGTACTTCACGCCCTGCTCCTTGAGCTGCTGCTCATTGCGGCCTACCCATGCCACTTCGGGGCTGGTGTAGATCACGGAAGGCAGTGTCGCAAAATTCACATGACCATGCTGGCCAGCGATGCGTTCGGCCACTGCCACGGCTTCTTCTTCCGCCTTGTGTGCCAGCATGGGGCCACGCACCACGTCACCCACGGCCCACACGCCAGGCAGATTGGTCTTGCACTCGTCGTCCACGACGATCATGCCGCGCTCGTCCACCTTCAGGCCCACGGCTTCCGCGTTCAGACCATTGGTGTTGGCGGTACGGCCGATGGAGACGATCAGCTTGTCCACTTCCAGCGCCTGGGCTTCGCCCTTGGCATTGGTGTACTCCACCTTCACGCCTGCACCGGAGGTGTCGACGTTGGAGATCTTCACGCCCAGCTCGATCTTCAGGCCTTGCTTGTCAAAAGCCTTCTTGGCTTCCTTGGCGATCTGCTCGTCCACAGCGGGCAGGAACTTGTCCATGCCTTCCAGCACGGTCACTTCCGTGCCCAGACGGCGCCAGACGGAACCCATTTCCAGACCGATCACGCCAGCGCCGATCAGACCCAGCTTCTTGGGCGCTGCGCCGATGCGCAGTGCGCCGTCGTTGGACAGCACCTTTTCTTCGTCAAAAGGCACGCCGGGCAGTGCACGGGCGTTGGAACCTGTGGCCACCACGATCTGGTTACCCACCAGCGTTTCTTCGCTCTTGCCTGCAACCTTGATTTCGTAGCCGCCTTCCACTGCCTTCACAAATGAAGCCAGACCGTGGAAGAAAGTGACCTTGTTCTTCTTGAACAGGTACAGGATGCCGTCGTTGTTCTGCTTCACGATGGCGTCCTTGCGGGCGATCATCTTGGGCACATCGATGGCCACTTCACCCGTGCTGATGCCGTGCTCACCGAAGTGCAGCTTGGCATGTTCAAAGTGCTCGGACGACTGCAGCAGGGCCTTGGAAGGAATGCAGCCCACGTTGGTGCAGGTACCGCCAGGTGCAGGCGTGCCAGCAGCGGTGCTCCAGGCATCAATACATGCCACGTTCTTGCCCAGCTGGGCAGCGCGGATGGCTGCGATGTAGCCGCCGGGGCCGGCGCCGATCACGATAACGTCAAATTGCTTGCTCATGTCTCAAAATCTCTTGTCTGAAGTGCTTGAAAAAACCCACCGCAGGGCGTGGCCGAGGGTGGGTTTTCGTCGTGGTGCGAACCCTGTGTGAATTACAGGTCGAACAGCAGGCGGGAAGGATCTTCCAGCGCTTCCTTCATGGCCACCAGGCCCAGCACGGCTTCGCGGCCGTCGATGATACGGTGGTCATACGACATGGCCAGGTAGTTCATGGGGCGCACCACCACTTGGCCGTTTTCGACCACAGCGCGATCCTTGGTAGCGTGCACGCCCAGAATGGCAGACTGAGGAGGGTTGATGATGGGGGTAGACATCATCGAACCGAAAGTGCCGCCATTGGAGATGGAGAAGGTACCGCCAGTCATCTCTTCGATGCCCAGCTTGCCGTCCTTGGCCTTCTGGCCGAATTCAGCAATCTTCTTCTCGATGTCGGCAAAGCTCATCTGGTCAGCATTGCGCAGGATAGGCACCACCAGACCACGAGGCGAGCCAACAGCGATACCGATGTCGAAGTAGCCGTGGTAGATGATGTCGTTGCCGTCCACCGAAGCGTTCAGCACGGGGTACTTCTTCAGGGCATGCACAGCAGCCTTCACGAAGAAGGACATGAAGCCCAGCTTCACGCCGTGTTCCTTGGTGAAAGCGTCCTGGAACTTCTTGCGCAGCTCCATCACAGGAGCCATGTTCACTTCGTTGAACGTGGTCAGGATGGCGTTGGTCGATTGCGACTGCAGCAGACGCTCAGCAATACGTGCACGCAGACGTGTCATGGGCACGCGCTGCTCAGGACGGCCGGACAGGTCTTCCTTGAGAGCAGGAGCAGCCACCTGAGGCAGGGCAGCCTTGGGAGCGCCTGTGGGGATGGCAGCGCCAGCCTTGATCGCGGCCAGTGCATCACCCTTGGTCACGCGACCGTCCTTGCCTGTACCAGCCACGTTAGCGGCAGACAGGTTGTTCTCAGCCAGCAGCTTGGCAGCAGCAGGCATGGCAACATCGCCCTTGTTGGCTGCAGGTGCAGCAGCAGGAGCGGGTGCGGCAGCAGGGGCTGCTGCAGCGGCGGGAGCAGATGCTGCAGCGCCAGCCACGGCTTCGGTGTCGATCTTGGCGATCAGCTGCTCGGCAGTCACGGTTGCACCGTCACCCTGCACGATTTCCACCAGCACGCCAGCCGAAGGTGCGGGCACTTCCAGCACGACCTTGTCGGTTTCGATTTCGATCAGGATTTCGTCCACAGCGACAGCTTCGCCAACCTTTTTCTTCCAGTTGAGCATGGTCGCTTCTGCGATGGATTCGGACAGCTGGGGAACCTTAACTTCTACGATTGCCATTTTGAATTCTTTCTAAAAGTTTGTGAGGAGCCCCGCCACAGCGGGGCTGGTCTACTTTTAATTACTTGGACAGTACAAAGCCCTTGAGCTTGGAGAACGCAGCTTCCACCAGGTTCTTCTGCTGCTCAGCGTGCAGGTGGGCATAGCCCACGGCTGGCGATGCCGATGCGGCACGGCCGGCATAACCCAGCTTCTGGCCTTCGGACATGTTTTCGTAGATGTTGTGCTGAATGAAGAACCACGCACCTTGGTTTTGTGGTTCGTCCTGGCACCACACCAGTTCCTTGGCATTGGCGAACTTCTTGAGTTCGGTTTCGAACGCCTTGTGCGGGAAGGGGTACAGCTGCTCGACGCGGATGATGGCCACGTCAGAAGCTTCCTTCTCGGCGCGCTTCTTAACCAGGTCGTAGTAGACCTTGCCGGAGCAGGCAATCACGCGCTTGACCTTGTCGGCGTTGGCCAGGATGGCTTCGTCGCGCTCGCCCAGCACGGTCTGGAAGGCACCAGAGGTGAACTCGGTCAGAGGCGATGTTGCGTCCTTGTTACGCAGCAGCGACTTGGGCGTCATGATCACCAGGGGCTTGCGCAGCTTGCGCACCATTTGGCGACGCAGCACGTGGAAGATCTGGCTGGCCGTTGTGGGCTGCACGATCTGCATATTGGTGTCAGCGGCCAGCTGCATGAAGCGCTCCAGACGGGCCGAGCTGTGCTCTGGACCCTGGCCTTCGTAGCCGTGAGGCAGCATCAGTGTCAGGCCATTGATACGGCCCCACTTCACTTCACCGGAGGCGATGAACTGGTCGATCACCACTTGCGCGCCGTTGGCGAAGTCACCGAACTGAGCTTCCCAGATCACCAGGGTGTTGGGGTCGTTCGATGCATAGCCGTATTCAAAGCCCAGCACTGCTTCTTCAGACAGGATGGAGTCGATCACGGTGAACGGAGCCTGGTTTTCAGCCACGTTCTGCAGTGGGATGTAGGTACCTTCGTCCCACTTCTCACGTTTTTGGTTGTGAATCACTGCATGGCGGTGGGTAAAGGTGCCACGGCCACTGTCTTCACCGGACAGACGCACGGGGTAGCCCGAAGCCACCAGCGAAGCAAACGCCATGTGTTCGCCCATGCCCCAGTCGACATTGATCTCTCCACGACCCATGGCTGCACGGTCGTCGACCACCTTTTTGACCAGAGGGTGAGGATTGACGTTATCTGGCAGCGTGGTGATCTTCTCGGCCAGACGCTTCCACTCGGTCAGAGGGATCGCGGTATCGCCTGCATCGGTCCACTTCTGGTTCAGGAAGGGGCTCCAGTCCACAGCGTACTGGCTCTTGAAGTTGGTCAGCACCACTTCCTGGGTGTGACGGCCTTCGTCCATGGCTGCGCGATAGGCCTTGACCATGTCGTCGCCCAGCGTATCGCCCAGACCTTGAGCAGCCAGCTTGTCTGCGTACAGCTTGCGAGTGCCGGGGTGAGCGGCAATCTTTTTGTACATCAGGGGCTGTGTCAGCGCAGGGGTGTCCTGCTCGTTGTGGCCCAGCTTGCGGAAGCAGACGATGTCTACGACCACGTCCTGCTGGAACTCCATGCGGTAGTCCAGCGCCAGCTGCATGCACAGTGCCACAGCTTCTGGATCGTCACCGTTGACGTGCAGCACAGGCGACTCCACCATCTTCACGATGTCCGTGCAGTAGGTGGTCGAACCCTTGTCGCGGGGGTCAGAGGTGGTGAAACCAATCTGGTTGTTGATGATGATGTGTACCGTGCCGCCAGTGCTGTAACCACGGGTCTGCATCAGCGCCAGGGTTTCCTGGTTCACGCCTTGGCCGGCAAAAGCCGCGTCACCGTGCACCAGCACAGGCAGCACTTGCTTGCCTTCGGGGTCGTTGCGGCGATCCATGCGCGAGCGCACCGAGCCTTCGACCACAGGGTTCACGATTTCCAGGTGGGAAGGGTTGAACGCCAGCGACAGGTGCACAGGGCCGCCTGCTGTGGATACGTCCGAGCTGAAGCCCTGGTGGTACTTCACGTCACCAGCGGGCAGGTCTTCAGGGGCAGTGTGATCGAACTCAGCAAACAGGTCCTTGGGCATCTTGCCCAGGGTATTCACCAGCACGTTCAGACGACCACGGTGGGCCATGCCGATCACGATTTCCTGGATACCCTTCTTGCCGCCAGCGTTGATCAGCTCGTCCATCGCCACGATGAAGGACTCACCACCTTCCAGCGAGAAGCGCTTCTGACCCACATACTTGGTGTGCAGGTAGCGCTCCAGGCCTTCAGCAGCGGTCAGGCGATCGAGAATGCGTTTTTTCTGTTCAGCGTCCAGTACAGGCTTGGAGCGAATGGACTCCAGGCGCTGCTGCCACCAGCGCTTTTGCGCCTGGTCGGTGGCATACATGAATTCAGCACCGATGGTGCCGCAGTAAGTCTCGCGCAGCGCATTGATCAACTCGCGCAAGGACATGGTTTCCTTGCCGAAGAATGTGTTGCCTACGTTGAATACGACTTCCAGGTCGGCATCAGTGAAGCCGTAGAAAGCAGGGTCAAGCTCAGGAATTTCAGGACGCTCGGTGCGCTTGAGTGGGTCCAGATCAGCCCAGCGCTGGCCCACATTGCGGTAAGCGGCAATCAGCTGCTGCACAGCCACGCGCTTGCGGCCCATTTCCGTGTCAGCGCCATTGGCCACCACGACGGTGGTGTGGCCTTGCTTGGCACGCTCGGCAAACGCATTGATGACGGGCAGGTGGGGGATGTCTTTGGCGTTGCTGCCATCTACTGCAGGCACGTGCTGCAGGGCATCAAAGTACTCACGCCAAGAGTCTGGAACGCTGCCTGGGTTCTCCAGATAGCTTTCGTACATCTCTTCGACGTAAGGTGCGTTACCACCGAAGAGATAGGTGTTGCCTTGGTAGGCTTTGTAGACAGTGGGCTGATCGCTCATATTCCGCTGACCTCTGCTCCCCTGAAGGAAGCTTTAGTTGGTTAGTAAACCTTCCGCGACACGGCTGTACCGATTGGCGGATGCGACTGTGGCTGGGAAGGGCCTAATGTTGCTAGTGCCATTGTGCCACTTAAACCGCAAACCATCATGAAGGTCTTATGTAAGAGTGCAGAAATTTCCATTCTGCAGCGCAACAAAATTGAGAGCACAGGAAAGCTTCCAACCAAATCAATATGTAAAGTTTCAGGCTTCTTCATTTCAAAAATAAGAATTCACAAACAAGTCGCTAACATCAGATGCTTTATTTGCTGCCAACACACCTGCCATGCAAAGCATGCCCCCCATCAACAAAGCCTTCTTACTGCTGCTGACAGCCGTCAGCATTGGTTTTGCTGCCATCCTGTGGCCTTTCATGGGCGCTGTGTTCTGGGCTGTGGTGCTGGCCATCTTGTTTTACCCCCTGAAGCGGCGCCTGCAGCAGCGCATGCCACAGCATCACAATCTGGCGACCTTCATCACCTTGCTGCTGTGTCTGCTAGGGGTCATTCTTCCGCTGATACTGATTGGTTTTTCGGTCGCTAACGAAACCATACTGATTTACAACCGTATTGCAGAAGGCCAAATCAACTTTGGCGCCTACTTCCAGCAAATCAATGCTGCCATGCCAAGCTGGCTGGTCGGCTTTCTGGAGCGCATCAATCTGGCATCTGCACAAGCCATTCAGGACAAACTCTCCAGCGTTGCCGCCGAGGCGGGCAAGCTGCTGGCGGGGCAGGTCGTACAGCTGGGACAGAACACCCTGGGCTTTATCGTGAGCTTTGGTGTCATGCTGTATTTGCTCTATTTCCTGCTGCGTGATGGACAAACACTGGTTACCCGGCTGCGTGATGCGATTCCCATGAATCCTGTGCACAAGCGCAATCTTGCAAACAAGTTTGCGACCGTCATTCGCGCCACCGTCAAAGGCAATGTGGCTGTAGCCATTGCCCAAGGTGCACTGGGCGGATTGATTTTCTGGATTCTGGGTATTCAAGGCCCTGTGCTATGGGGCGTGGTCATGGCCTTTCTGTCGCTGCTGCCTGCCGTTGGCGCCAGCCTGATCTGGGGGCCTGTGGCCATTTACTTTCTGAGCACAGGCGCCGTCACCCATGGACTGATTCTTACGGCTTACGGCATCTTGGTGATTGGCCTGGTGGACAACGTGCTGCGCCCAATTCTGGTCGGCAAGGACACCAAGATTCCCGACTACATTGTTCTGATTTCCACGCTTGGCGGCATGTCCCTGTTTGGCCTGACAGGGTTTGTGATTGGCCCTGCCATTGCTGCACTGTTCATTGCATGCTGGGACATCTTCACACCCGAAACACCTGAAGCATAAATGCGCGCAGTGACACTGCGCATGCACTGAGTTGTCAGCGCCGTATCACCATTCGCCGACGCCTCGCACCAGCTGATCCAGATCCAGGGAAGAGGCGTCTGCCGTGCGACCAGCATGCATGGCAGATACAGGCTCCGCAACACCGGTTGCACCGGCCTTTTGCAGGATGGACTCTGGCAGCGGAGGCGGCACAGTATGTGATCGCCCGAAGGTGTGATGCTGGAGAGGGGCAAAGGCATCTTCTGGAATGGACATGGCTATTCTCCTTGCCCTGTGACTGTAGGGTGCCTGAGCAGCACCTACCGTAGGACATGGCTTCAAGCTTCTGTCCCGCTTTGCACTGCATCGCTTTCAGCGCAAGGGCTCAGCAGATGCCGTAAGCTCTCGCCCCTATGGCTCAGACTCTCGCTCAAGCAACGCATCACGAACTCATCATCAAGAAAAGCCGCTTTATCTGCTGCGTGCAGCCCATGGCTGACCGCGCATCTGCGCAAGCCTATGTAGACAGTCTGTGGCAGGAACATCCGAGTGCCGCCCACGTCTGCTGGGCCCTGCTGGCAGGCGGACAGTCGGCCGCAGTGGATGATGGCGAGCCCAGTGGCACGGCAGGCCGCCCCATGCTGGAAGTACTGCGCCACCAGGAGCTGGAAGGCGTACTGGCCACCGTGGTGCGCTATTTTGGTGGGGTCAAGCTGGGTGCTGGCGGGCTGGTGCGTGCCTATACCGATGCAGTCGCACAGGCACTGCTCAAGGCGGAAAAAGTACCACTGCAGCGCATGGAAGTACTGCAGTGCAGCCTGCCCTATGCCATGGAAGGCTGGCTGCGCCGTGAACTGGAACTGGCAGGCGCTACGCTGCGCAATGTTGCACACCAATCGATGGTGCATTTGCAGTGGAGCATTCCGCAAAGCCTGAGTGCAGAGCTGATCGCTCGCATCAATGAAGGCGGGCAAGGCCGCATCGCATGGCTGGAGCACTGGCCTGACAGCGCAAACTCCGATTAAGACGGTGAATCACATTTTTTTCACAGGACTGCCGCACTCGTCAAAACATTAGAGTTCCTGTATCTCGACAGGAACTCTCTCATGGACATTCGTTACCACACTGCCCTGCGCAATGCCACGAATGCGTGGGCACAGAACCGCATGGCGGACACCGTGACCATGCAGGACCTCAAGCACCGCGCGCCACAACAACACAACCCCGGCAAAACCGCTGCCAGCCCCAGCGCCAGTGAGTCCGCACTGCTCCAGCCTGAACTGGCACGCTATGGCAATCTGGGAACCCGTCTGAATGTGTTTGCCTGAGCCCGGCAGCACAGCAGATACGGCATTGATGAGCACCGCCCCCATGCAAGCGCTAGATTCTGAAGACACCTCCAAGCCCGACCACCCTCTGGTGCTGGCACTGACTGCTGTGCGCAAAGCGCGCAAGATGACACAGGCAGAACTGGCACAGCAGGCAGGCCTGTCCCGCATGACGGTTCAACGCCTGGAAAGCAATGGACTGGACCCACGCCTGTCTACACTGCAGGAGATGGCACGCGTGCTCGAGCAGGACTTGGTGGCACTGCCCAGCCATCTACGCCCTGCTTTTGAGCAATGGCTGGCGCAGCAAAAGCACTAAGCTTCCCAGCGGCGTGCGTCAGCTTTAGCGCAGCAGCTGCGGCAGCAGTTGTGCAGCAGACCCACGCAGCAAGGCATGCGCCAGCATGTCCAGCTCTGTGACTTCCGTGTTCACCATGACGATGCGTGCACCGCGCTCATAGGCCTGAAATACCAGCCCCGCTGCGGGGTACACCACGCCGGACGTACCAACCACCAGCATCACCTCACAGGTATTGGCCGCAGCCTCTGCCTGTGCCAGGGCTTCTGCTGGCAGATGCTCTCCAAACCAGACCACACCAGGACGCACAAGATTGCTGCACACGGCACAGCATGGAGGCTCTGCCCCTTCTTGCAATGCCTGCTCCAGATCACAGTGCGGGCAGCAGGTGCTGAGCCACTGATTGCGCATCAGATCACCATGCAGGCAGATCACCTCATGACTGCCTGCACGCTGGTGCAGCCCGTCTACGTTCTGTGTGATCAGCTGAAGCTTGCCCGGATAGGCATTGGCGTAAGCGGCCAGCGCCACATGCGCTGCGTTGGGCTGCACAGCCTGCACCAGCGAACGCCGGTAGCTGTACCACTGCCACACGCGCTGCGGGTGCGCGCGAAAACCCGGCTCCGATGCCATTTCCTGCGGATCAAACTGCGCCCAGTAGCCGGTATGCGCATCACGAAATGTGGGCACACCGGATTCAGCGCTCACGCCTGCCCCGGTCAGCACCGCCACATGCTGCGCATGCTGCAGCCACTGGCGGACCTGCTGGAAATTTTCAGTATTTTTGGTCTCCAAGGCAGACATGGCGGGCGCTGACAGCTATTGTTTTAGGATGACTGACGCTGGCGTACCGCTTCGTACAGGCACACACCGCTGGCCACCGAGACGTTCAGGCTCTCGACCGCGCCCTGCATGGGGATGCTGATCAGCTCATCGCAGGTCTTGCGCGTGAGCTGGCGCATGCCATCACCCTCAGCACCGAGCACCAGTGCCACGGGGCCTTTCAGGTCTACCTGGTACAGGTGCTTTTCTGCATCACCGCTGGTGCCAATGATCCAGATATTGCGCTCCTTGAGCTGGTTCAGCGTGCGCGCCAGATTGGTCACCATGAAGTAAGGTACGGTCTCCGCCGCACCGCTGGCGACCTTGGCGACCGTCGCATTGATGCCCGAAGCATGGTCCTTGGGTGCAATCACAGCATGCACGCCCGCGCCGTCAGCAACACGCAGGCAGGCGCCGAGATTGTGTGGATCGGTCACGCCGTCCAGCACCAGCAGCAGCGGATTCTTGACGCCAGACTCTTCCAGATCGTCCAGCAGTTCATCCAGCGTGCGGCTGTCTTTGACTTCTTCTACACGGGCGGCCACACCCTGGTGACCGTGGCTGCCGGCGAGCTTTGCAATACGCATGGCATCGGCTTCGATCAGACGTGCACCGGCCTCACGCGCCTTTTCCAGGAACTGACGCATACGCGCGTCGCGGCGCGTTGCTTCGTAATAGATTTCGATAATGGATTGGGGCGCTGTCTTCAGACGCACACCGACGGCATGAAAGCCGAATAGAACTTTGGGGGACGACATAGGCTGCCGATTATCCTTCCTGCGCTACATGCATCACGGCGCAGCAGCAGATACCTTGCTTGCGCTTGGACAAATATGCGGCTGCAAGCATCACTTCATAGTGCACAGTTATGCGTTATATCCTCTGAAAGAGTAAGCATTAACCTCTAAACTCGCCACTTCTCTTCAAATCAAACGGCGCAACTTTCTTCATGATTTTCCAACCCGTGCTGAGCTGGTCACAACGGACTAGCGTTGTGACTCAAATCCTCATTGGACTCGTTTTAGGTGCTGCGCTGGCACTTGCCTGGCCAGAAGCTGCCTTAAAGGTTGAATTACTCGGAACACTGTTTATTTCTGCCCTGAAAGCAGTTGCTCCTATTTTGGTGTTTGTCCTGGTGATTGCCGCCATCAGCAATCGCAGCCCTGGCCAGACCTCCCACCTGCGCCCTATTCTGTGGCTGTATGCCATTGGCACGCTGACCGCCGCCATCATTGGTGTCATGGCCAGCATGCTGTTCCCCACCACGCTGACACTCACTGACGCAGCTACGGGCATGGCCGCACCTGGCGGCATTACTGAAGTGCTGATACAGGTGCTCAAAAACGCCGTGGACAACCCCGTCAGCGCCCTCATGCACGCCAACTACATCGGCATTCTGGTGTGGGCCATTGCCATTGGCATTGCCCTGCGCCATGGCGCTGAAACCACGCGCAGAGCAGTTGCTGACCTGTCCAATGGCATCACCCTGATTATTCAGGGCGTGATCCGCCTCGCACCTCTGGGCATTTTTGGTCTGGTGGCGTCCACCGTCGCAGCCACCGGCGTTGAAGCGCTGATGGGTTATGTACAGCTGCTGCTGGTGCTGCTGGGATCCATGCTGGTCGTGGCCCTGGTCGTCAACCCGCTCATCGTCTGGTGGAAGATTCGCCGCAACCCCTACCCACTGGTGCTGATGTGCCTGCGCGAAAGCGGTGTGACGGCCTTCTTTACCCGCAGCTCAGCCGCCAATATTCCGGTGAACATGGCGATTGCCAAGCGCCTGAACCTGGACGAAAACACCTACAGCGTTGCCATTCCGCTGGGTGCCACCATCAACATGGCAGGTGCGGCCATCACCATCAGCGTGCTGACACTGGCCGCTGCCCACACCCTGGGCATTGTGGTGGACATTTCCACTGCCATCTTGCTGTGCGTGGTCGCAGCTGTCTGCGCCTGCGGTGCTTCCGGCGTGGCTGGCGGCTCCCTGCTGCTGATTCCTCTGGCCTGTTCGCTGTTTGGCATCTCCAACGATGTGGCCATGCAGGTAGTGGCCATTGGCTTCATCATCGGTGTGCTGCAGGACTCGGCAGAAACCGCGCTGAACTCATCGACTGACGTGATCTTTACCGCAGCCGTCTGCATCTCCAAACAGGAAGGCAAGGACTAAGCTCCTTCACAAGGCTCTCACTGGGAGCCTTGTCTGTTTTCGGGGGCTGTTTTTTCGACCCTGCTCAGCTGCGACACCGGCCTGTCCCTGATGTTGGGATAGCACCCACTGCAGCGCAACGACAATTGACCCACTATGCAATTGACACGGTGGCTTCCCTTTCTGGCCTGGCCCAGGCTCACACCTTCACTGGCACGCAATGAATTGCTGGCTGGCATCACGATTGCCCTGATGCTGCTGCCACAAGGCGTGGCCTATGCAGCGCTGGCTGGCATGCCTTTGGTCACAGGCATCTATGCAGCCCTGCTCCCCTCCCTCATCGCAGTACTGTGGGGTGCTTCGCCTTTGCTGGGTGTAGGCCCGACCGCGCTGACCAGCCTGCTCATTGGCGCCTCTCTGGCCGGCATGGCCGAGCCCGGCAGCGCCCAATGGGTCACGCTGGCGGCATGGCTGGCCATCATGGCAGGCGCCATGCAGTGGCTGATGGGCGCCATCCGTGCAGGGTGGCTGGTGAACCTGGTGACCTCCCCCGTGCTCAATGGCTTTACCCAGGCTGCAGGTATTTTGATTTTGCTGTCTCAGCTACCCGACCTGCTGGGCCTGCGCAGCTCCTGGAGCGCCCTGATGCGCGCCCCCAGCCTGCACCACTTTGATCCTTTGGCGCTGTGCTTTGGCGCCGGGGGGCTGGGCCTGCTGCTGATACTCAAGCGCCTGGCACCCAAGCTGCCTGCGGCCGTTATCGTCATTGCGCTGTGCGGCATCATCAGCGCTGCCACAGGGTATGCGGAACACGACGGCAACATCGTAGGCCACCTGCCTGCAGGACTGCCCAGCCTGTCTTTGCCTCAGATGCTCGCCTGGAACGATGCCACTCAGCTTTTGCTGCCTGTGCTGATGGTCAGTCTGGTGAGCTTTCTGGAAGTAGCCTCCAGCGCCCAGGTCGAGCACCGCAAACAGGGCACACGCTGGAATGAAAACCAGGACCTGATCGCCCAGGGCATGGCCAAGGTCGCAGCCGGGCTGAGTGGCAGCTTTGCCATCAGCGCTTCGTTTTCCCGCTCTGCCGTCACGCTACACTCCGGCGCCAAGTCAGGCTGGGCCACCGTCTTTGCGATTGGTCTGGTGCTGGTCTGTGTGCTGTGGTTCACCCCTGTGCTCTACCACGTACCGCAGGCAGCGCTGGCGGCCGTGGTGGTGTCTGCCGTCATCAACCTCATCCAGCCACGCACCTTGCGTGCTCTGTTTCGCATCTCGCGCGTGGAAGGCAGCATTGCACTGACCACCTTTGCGCTCACGCTGGCTACCGCGCCCAGTCTGTACTGGGGCGTGCTCACAGGCGTGCTGCTGAGCCTGTGCTACTTCCTGTACCAGCGCCTGCACCCGCGCATTCTGGAAATTGGCGAGCATGCCGACGGCAGCCTGCGCTCGCGCACCATCTGGAACCTGCCGCCCATTGCCCCCCACGTGCTAGCGCTGCGCATGGATGCGGAATGGGACTTTGCCTCGGCCAATGCGCTGGAGCGCTATATCAACGATGTGCTGCAGCAGCGCAGTGACATTCGCATGGTGTATCTGGATGCACAGCCCATCAACCGTATTGATGTCACAGGCGTGGAGAGCTTTCTGCGCCTGCGCCGAAGCCTGCATAAGCTTGGAATTTGCCTGCATATCGGTGGTTTGAAGCTGCCCGTTCAGGCCATACTGGAGCAAGCAGGCGCACTCGTGCCGGGGCCAGACCTCTTGCTCTCGCGCACCAATTCGCAGGCAGTCCTGAACATGCGGTCTTGCCAAACCAGCAAATAAGCTGGAAAGCATTGCCTGCCCTGCGCAGACTGCTACACTTCGTGATGTTTTTTGTGCTGGATCTTGTTTGTGACTGGCAAACCTATTTCTTCATCACCCTTTTTGCAAAAGCTCCGTCTGGACGGTGCTTTTACCTTGCTGGGTGAGCGAGAGACTGCCGCCCTGCCAGCAGCCCAGACTGACCTCGTCGCTCACCTGCAGGCCATTATTGATGGCTTGTGCGACCTTTCCCTGCGTGATCCGCTCACAGGCACAGCCAACCGCCGCCACTTTGATTCCATTCTGGACCGTGAACTGGACCGGGTTGCCCGGTCAGGCGATATCGCTTTGCTGCTGATGGTGGATATTGACCACTTCAAGCGGGTCAATGACCAGCATGGGCACAACGTGGGCGATCTGGTGCTGCAGCAGGTTGCGCAAGCTCTGGCGCAATGCATACGCCCCATGGACACCCTGGCACGTTACGGTGGTGAAGAATTTGCCATCGTGCTACCCGCATGCCAAACTGCATACGGGCAGAACGTGGCAGAGCGCATACGGCGCGCCGTAGAAAACCTGCGCATCCGCATTGCGCCCGGGCGAGACATCCAGGTCACTGTCAGCATTGGTGGTGCCTATGCCCTGCAGTGGATCCGCAGCACACGACAGCTATGGATTGAGCGCGCCGACCAGCAGCTCTACCTGGCCAAAGACAGAAGGCGCAACCGGATTGAGATCGAACAACAACCAGACAGTACTGTGACTGCAGAAGAAAAAAATTTGCTCCTCATCCCCGCTTTAACAACTGAGAGCAGTAGTGAAGACTGGCATGAAGTGCTGACCGCTCCCGTGGATCAAACTGATGGTGTTTACTGAAGGCATGCATTGAAATGAACGACGTGCTGTCCCCTGCGACCCCCACCTCCATGACTGCGACAACGCCCAGTCCACGCGCAGGCTCTCGCTCTGGTGCGCACATCATTGCCGTGACCAGCGGGAAAGGCGGTGTGGGTAAGACTTTTGTGTCAGCCAATCTGGCTGCAGCACTCACACGCCATGGTCTGCGCGTTCTGGTGCTGGATGCAGACCTTGGGCTGGCCAATCTGGATGTGGTGCTCAACCTCTATCCCAAGGTCACGCTGCATGACGTCTTTACCGGCAAGGCTGCGCTGCAGGAAGCTGTCGTCACGGCCCCTGGCGGCTTTCATGTGCTGCTTGCAGGCTCGGGCATGGTGGAGTATTCACGCCTGACGCCTGAAGTGCGCAACCAGCTGATTCATGTACTCGAAACCTTGACCCCCAGCTATGACATCGTGCTGCTCGACACGGGCGCAGGCATTTCGGATGTGGTGCTGTTCTCGGTTTCACTGGCCCATGAAGTGCTGATCGTCGCCACACCTGAGCCCACCTCGCTGACAGACGCCTATGCCACCATCAAGGTGCTGAGTACCCAGCAAAAGCGCCAGAACATGCGCCTGATCATCAACCAGGCGATCCGCCCCGGTGATGGTCGCGCCATCACCGGCCAGCTGCAGCAGGTGCTCAACCGCTTTGTCAATTCAGATTCTGGCCTGCCCATGCGCCTGATCCACATGGGCGACATTCCTGCTGACAAGACGGTGCGTGAAGCCGTCATGCGCAGACAGCTGCTGGTTCAGGCCTCACCTGGCTGCTCAGCGTCCCTGGCCATTGCCCAGCTGGCCCACCGCGTCAAGACCATGGTCGAGCCACGCCCCGGCTCCATGTAGGCGCGCTCTTTTTTTAAGCATAAAAAGTGCCTCCAAGGCTTATCCAGCAAGCGCTAGCAGCTATATTTTCAAAAGCAAAAAGCCCACATCACTGTGGGCTTTTTGCTGTGCGTTCGTTTCCGCTTAGCGCTTGTTCTTCTGCTTGGCTGCAGGCTGGGCAGCAGCCTTGTCTTTCTTGCTGCCAATCTTGCTTTCTTGCCCCTTGAGCAGGCGACTGATATTGCCCGCATGGCGCCACAGCAGCAGCGCAGACATGGCAACCACGGCTGCCAGCAGCGGCTTTTCATACACCCACAGACTGCCCCCGAACATGATGTAGTAGGCAGGTGCGAGGACAGCAGCAATCAGTGCCGACAGCGACGAGTAACGCGTGGTGAAAGCCACAAACAACCAGGTCAGCAGCACAAACAGACCCAGCCAGCCGCTGATACCCAGCAGCACACCAAGGGCTGTGGCCACGCCCTTACCGCCCTTGAACTTGAAGAACACAGGGAACAGATGCCCCAGGAAAGCGGCAATGGCCACCAGCGCCAGCGTGCCCTCATGCAGGCCAAAGTCCGGGCCAAAGTATTTGACCAGCAGCACAGGCACCAGGCCCTTGAACGCATCGAGCAACAGCGTCAAAGCTGCGGCAGCCTTGCTGCCCGAGCGCAGCACATTGGTAGCGCCGGGGTTGCCGCTGCCATAGGTACGCGGGTCGTTCAGCCCCATGAGAGAGCTGACAATGACTGCAAAAGACAGCGAGCCAATCAAATAAGCCGCAACAGCGGCAATTACAGGAAGTACGGAATTCAAGGCTTCAATCCTTGCCTGCCAGACGGCAGGCGCTTGTTATATCTGGTCATGCTGGCAGCCCATGGCTGCCAAGGGGCCCTATTGTGCCAGCGCGCACTGTACCGGCTTGGCGCTGAGCAACTCCACACAAACCCGAGGATCCAGCTGCACCAGAAAGCCCCGCCGCCCGCCATTGATGGCAATGCGTGGCAGATCCAGAATGCTCTGCTCGATGTACACCGGCATCTGCTTGCGCGTACCAAAGGGTGAGGTGCCACCCACCAGATAGCCGCTGTGGCGGTTTGCCACCTCGGGCTTGCAGGGCTCCACACTCTTGGCACCGATCTGGCGCGCCAGGTTCTTGGTAGAAACCGTGCAGTCGCCATGCATGAGCACGATCAGCGGCTTGGCATCCTGGTCCTGCATGACCAGGGTCTTGATCACACAGTGTTCATCCAGGCCCAGCTGCCGGGCAGATTCGGCCGTGCCGCCATGCTCTACATACGCATAAGGGTGTTCAGTGAACGCCACCTTGTGGGCCTTGAGCATCTGGGTGGCCGGTGTTTCACTCACATGCGCTTTGTCTTTTTTTGCCATGACGCTATCAACGTTGTCTTACTGCCCTGGGTCGCGGTATTGCCAACGCAGGGCGTCAAATTGTTCCATCAATTCGCCGGGCAACTGCACATTCCATGCATCCACAGCTTCATCCAGATGGGACAGGCTGGTCACGCCAATGATGGTGCTGGCCACACGCCAGCTGCGGTAGCAGAAGGCCAGGGCCATCTGCGTGGGCGTGAGGCCATGCTCACGTGCCAGCTGGTTGTAGCGGCGCGCGGCCTCCAGTGCCTCAGGACGACCCCAACGCTGCTTTTGCACCGAGGGGTAGGACAGGCGCGTGCCCTTGGGGGCGTCAGGGCCTGTGATGCCGCTTTGGTCATATTTGCCCGTCAGCAAACCCACACCCAGCGGGGAGTAGGCCAGCAAGCCGACATCCAGGCGGTGACAGGTTTCATCCATGGCGTTTTCCCAGCTGCGGTTAATCAGGCAGTACGGGTTTTGCACGCTGGCCACACGCGGCAGGCCATATTGCTCGGCCAGCCGTACGAATTCATGCACGCCGTAAGGCGTCTCGTTCGACAGACCAATGTGCCGAATCTTGCCCTGCTCCACCAACTTGGCCAGCGTTTCCAGCTGTTCCTGAATGGGCGTCTGCGAAACTTCCTTGGCCGGGTCGTAGTACAGCGTGCCAAAGGCAGGCACATGGCGCTCAGGCCAGTGGATCTGGTACAGATCAATCACATCGACACCCAACCGGCGCAGGCTGCCTTCGCAGGAAGCCACGATGTCGGCGGCCGTCATGCCCTTGCCTTCACGAATCCAGGGCATGCCGCGCGAAGGGCCTGCCACCTTGCTCGCCAGCACGATCTGCTCGCGCGCGCCGGGGCGTGCGGCCAGCCAACGGCCAATGATGGCCTCCGTTGCGCCATAGGTTTCCTGGCGCGCAGGCACGGCGTACATCTCGGCCGTATCCCAGAAGGTCACGCCGCGCTCCAGCGCGCGGTCCATGATGGAGAAAGCGTCTGCTTCACTGACTTGTTCGCCAAAGGTCATCGTGCCCAGGCAGATGGGGGTGACTTGCAGCGTGCTTTGGCCAAGCGGTCTTGTTTCCATGCAAAAGACTCCTTTTGATGGGCTGTGAGTTTACGGCGCGACCAGCCCATAAAAACAAAGGGCGCCATGCGCGCCCCTTGTGTATTTGCTGCATGGCAGCTTCAGCGGAAGATAAAGCTCTGCGGCGCTTCACCCTGACGCATCACACCACGGTACATGCCCACGGAGTTGAACGGCATGTGCACATGGCCCTTGGCGTCCACCGAGACCAGACCGCCCGAGCCGCCAATATCCTTGAGCAACCCATGCACCACGGCTTCACCGGCTTGCTCCAGACTCTCGCCCTTGTAGGCCATGCGCGCGTGAATGTCGTGCCCCACGCAGGCGCGCAGGAAGTGCTCGCCCGTGCCCGTGCAGGCAATCGCACAGGTCGCGTTGTTGGCGTAGATACCGGCACCGACAATGGGCGAATCACCCACGCGGCCGGGGCGCTTGTTGGTCAACCCGCCGGTGGACACCGCCGCCGCCACATTGCCATGCTGGTCCAGCGCGACCGCACCCACGGTGCCATGCTTGCCATCTTCACGGATGGGGGTTGGCTTTTCGGTCAGGGTCTTGGCGGAATGGTCCAGCGCCATCACACCTGCACCTTGCGCACGCACGCGCTGCAGCTGGGCCAGGCGCTCCTCGGAATGGAAGTAGGCGGCGTCGGCCATGGGCACACCCTGCTCCTGCGCCAGGCGCACCGCACCCTCCCCCACCAGCAGTACGTGGTTGGTATGGTCCATCACGGCACGCGCCAGCGCCACGGGGTTGCGCACGCCATGCACGCCGGCCACGGCTCCGGCCTTGAGGTTGCTGCCATCCATGACGGAGGCATCCATTTCATGCGTTGCATCGGCCGTATAGACCGCACCACAGCCTGCGTTGAAGAGTGGACAGTCTTCGAGCGACTGCACGGCTGCCTGCACGGCATCCAGCGCGGAGCCACCAGCCTCCAGCACCGCAGCGCCTGCGCGCAGTGCGGCCTGCAGGCCTTCATGGTAGGGCGCTTCGTTGGCCTGTTCAGGGGAAATCGTGCCAGCACCACCGTGCACGGCAATCACAAAAGGTACGGTGCTCATGCGGCGTGCCTCAAAATCTTGCCCAGGAAAGCGCGGCTGCGCTCGCTCTGGGGGTTGTGGAAGAACTGCTCGGGCGGCTGCACTTCCAGAATCTGGCCGCCATCCATGAATACCACGCGGTCGGCCACCTGCTGGGCAAAGCCCATTTCGTGCGTCACGCACAGCATGGTCATGCCCTGCCCGGCCAGCTCCACCATCACTTCCAGCACTTCATTGACCATTTCTGGGTCGAGCGCCGAAGTGGGCTCGTCAAACAGCATCAGCTCAGGGCTCATGCACAGCGCACGCGCAATCGCCACGCGCTGCTGCTGGCCGCCAGACATCTGGCCCGGGTACTTGTGCGCCTGTGCGGCAATGCGCACACGTTCGAGCTGCACCATGGCGGTGGCTTCGGCCTCCTTGCGGCTCACGCCCAGCACATGCATGGGCGCCAGCATCAGGTTTTCCAGCACGCTCAGGTGCGGAAACAGGTTGAACTGCTGGAACACCATGCCAATGTGGCGGCGTGCCTTGGCGGCAGCGGCGCTCTGGTCCATGGGCTGGCCTTTGAACAGGATGCGGCCGCCGTCAATGGTTTCGATTTCATTGACGCAGCGAATCAGCGTGGATTTGCCGGAGCCCGAGGGACCGCAGATCACAATCTTTTCGCCCTTGGCCACGGTCAGCGAGCAGTCCGTCAGGGCATGGAAATTGCCATACCACTTGTGGACGCCTTCGATTTGCAAAATGGGAGTGTTCATCGCTTATCCAATGCGTAGCGTTGTTCCAGAAAACGTCCATAGCGCACGATGGACAGGCCCAGAACCAGATAAATGGCCGACACCACGATGTAGGCCTCCACAAAGTAAGGGCGCCATTCAGGGTTGGTGAGCGCCATCTTCAGGCTGCCGGTGAGGTCGTAGATGTTCACGATGGCCACCAGCGAGGTGTCCTTGAGCACACCGATGAAGTGGCTGGTGGCCGGTGGAATCGTCAGGCGCCCGGCCTGCGGCAGGATCACGAGCTTGAGCGTCTGCCAGCGCGACAGGCTCAGCGCGTGGGCCGCTTCGGCCTGCCCCTTGGCAATGGCCTGCAGACCGCCGCGATACACCTCCGCCAGATAGGCGGCAGAAAAACCCGTCAGACACAGCGCCACGCGCACCATGGCGTCGCCGCGCCATGCAGCCGGCAGCAGCAGCGGCAGCACGAAGGCGCCAAAGAACAGCACGGTAATCAGAGGCACGCCGCGCACCAGCTCGATATAGCCGGTGCAGACCCAGCGAACGATGGGCAGCTGCGAGCGGCGGCCCAGTGCCAGCGCAATGGCCAGTGGCACGGAGGTAATCACGGCAAACACGCTGAGCAGCAGCGTCAGCGGCAGACCGCCCCAGAGGTCGGAGTCCACAGGCGTCAGCCCGGCCCAGCCACCGGCAAGCAGCGCCACGAACAGCACCAGCGCGCCCGTGACCATCCACACGCCTTTGGAGCCAAAGAAGCGCGGCGTTGCAGCCAGGCCCACGGAGCCCAGCAGCAAGAGCATGCCGAGCACGGGGCGCCAGCCCTCACCCACGGGGTAGCGGCCCAGCAAAATGATGCGGTGGTTGTAGATCACGGCGCCCCAGCAGGCACCGGAGGAATCACGGCAGACATCGGCATTCACGGCGGTGGTGGCATCCCACACGCCCCAGATAAAAGCCTTGTAGAGCACCACGGCCAGCAGCACCAGCACCACGGCAGTGGTGAACGAGGTGCCAGCCGAAGCGAACATGGCCTTGAGCCAGCGTTCGCGCCAGGACGCAGGGACAGGAGGTTGCAGCATCTGCGCCATTTCAACGCTCCTTGATCGCCACGCGGCGGTTGACCTGCGCCATGATGAAGGCGGTGATCAGGTTGATGATCAGATAAACGGAAGCAATCACAGCGATGCACTCAATGGCGCGGCCGGTCTGGTTCATGCTGGTATTGGCCACGGAGACAATGTCCGGATAGCCAATGGCCACACCCAGCGAAGAGTTCTTGATGGTGCTGAGCATCAGGCTGGTATAGGGAGGAATCGCCACACGCAGGCCCTGTGGAATCAGGACCAGACGCAGGATCTGCCAGCGCGTCAGGCTCAGTGCATGACCGGCCTCGCTCTGGCCACGCGGCACGGACTGAATGCCCGCGCGCACGATCTCCGAGCAGTAGGCACCGGCATATAGCGTCAGCGCCAGCACCAGGCTCATCCATTCGGTGCTCAGCACATGGGTGCCGTGCACGCCAAACGGGGTTTCTTCCACCTCGCCCCAGGGCAGGATCAGGCCGCCCTTGCTCAGGTAAAAACCGGCTGCGTGCAGTGCATCGTCCGTATCCGGCAACCATTCGGTCATCATGATGTAGATCAGCAGCACCTGCACCAGCAGCGGGATGTTGCGCACCAGGTCCACCAACCAGCGCGAGAGCGTCTTGACCAGCGGATTCTGTGCCAGCGAGGCAATGCCCAGCCCCAGACCCAGCATGGTGGCAAACAGCAGCGCAGGCACGGCCACACGCAAGGTGTTGGCTGCGCCGACGAGCATGGCCTGGAAGTAGGTGTCGTCCTCACCGAACGGCACCCAGCCTTCGCCGATGGCAAAACCGGCGGAATCGCTGAACAGGAAATCAAAGCCCGCAGCCATGTTGCGCTCACGCAGGTTGACCTGCGCGTTGTGCACCAGCCAGCCAAACAGTGCCAGCAGCACCAGCAGCACGGCCGCCTGTATCAGCCACGCCGCCAGCGGTATGGGTTTGCGCGGTGGTTTGTCCATCGCCTTGTTGTGCTCTGTCATATCGCGAATCCGCCTGTCATGCCATCACACTCTCATCACTGCAGCGGCAGTGGGTACACCAGACCGCCTTCGGTATAGAGGCGGTTCATGCCACGGTCGAGCTTCAGCGGACTTTGCTCACCCAGGTTGCGGGCAAAGCTCTCGCCGTAGTTGCCCACCTGCTTGACGATGCGGTAAGCCCACTTCTTGTCCAGACCCAGCGACTTGCCAATGTCGTCACCATTGCCGGTAAAGCGCTTGATGGCCACGTCATCGCTCTTGGCCTTGGCGTCGATGTTTTCCTGGGTCAGGCCCAGTTCTTCGGCACCCTGCATGGCCTGCAGCGTCCAGCGCACGATGGTGAACCACTCTTCATCGCCACGGCGCACGGCAGGGCCGACGGGCTCCTTGCTGATGATTTCAGGCAGCAGCTCGTAGTCATCGGGGTTGGGCAGGTCGGTGGCACGCAGGATGGCCAGTGCGGTGTAGTCACCGGTGTAAGCCTGGCAGCGGCCCGAGGCAAAGGCCTGCTTGGAGCCTTCGGCGTTGTCAAACACCACGGTCTTGAAGCTGATCTTGTTGTTGCGTGCAAAGTCCTGCAGGTTGCGCTCGGTGCTGGTGCCGGCGTCAATACACACGGTGGCCTTGTCCAGCTGCTTGGCGCTCTTGAGGTTGGGGCGCTTCTTCACGATGAAGGCCTGACCGTCGTAGAAGTTGATGCCGGTCCAGATCAGGCCCAGGCTGGTGTCACGCGTGAAGTTGAAGGTGGTGTTGCGCGCCAGCACATCAATCTCGCCGCTTTGCAACGCAGTGATACGGGTCTGGCCGGATGTAGGCACAAACTTCACCTTGTTCGCATCACCGAGCACGGCAGCTGCCACAGCGCGGCAGAAGTCCACGTCCAGTCCACTCCACTTGCCATTGCCGTCAGCCTGCGCAAAGCCTGCGCGGCCGGTGTGCACGCCGCAGACCAACTGGTCGCGCTGCTTCACGCCGTCGAGCACCTTGCCCGCCATGGCAGGGGTGACAGCACCCAGTGCCATGGCAACGATGGAGCCAGTCAAGATTTTTTGTGCCAGTTTCATCATGTATTCCTTTGGAGAAGTTGGCGTTGCAGGGGAGGAAAAAACGGGGTTCAGTCTCGGCCGGGCACCCGCACCTGCAGGTGCGGCAGCACGGTGTCAATCAGTTTGGTGGTGATGGCCGCGGCCTGGGGGTTCAGGCGCACCACACGCTCGAGCAGCGCTTCAATCACGGCCTGCACCGAGACATAGCTGTGCGACAGCACGCTATGTCTGGCAGGTGCCAGCAGCACCTTGTCCGCAGCACCTACGAGGGGGGACGAAGCCGCGTCGGTCAGCGCCACCACAGTGGCACCGCGCTCACGCGCAAAACGGGCCAGCGTGACGATGTCCATGGAGTAGCGCGGCACGGTGATGGCCAGCACCACATCACCCTTGCCCAGGCGCGACATGCGGCGCAGGATCTGCTCGGTACCACCGCCTTCGGACAGGTGGGTCGCATCCTGCACATAGGGCATGAAAGCGCTCGCCGCAAAGCCTGCAAAGTAGTGGCTCATGCCCAGACCAATGGTGTAGACATGGCGCGCTTGCAGCAGGCGCTGCGCACATTGCTCCAGCACCTGCAAGTCCAGCTCGCCTGCGGCCTGCAACAGCCCTGACTGGGCACTGGCCAGCGGATGGCTGGACTGCACCTCGGCCTGCTGGCGCAGCTTGGCAATGGGCTCCTGCGCGTCCTGCAGCTCGGCAGCCAGTGCCGCACGCAGCTCCACAAAGCCCGCAAAGCCTGCGTGCGTGGCAAAACGGTTCACCGCCGATTGCGAGGCACGCGCCTGATCGGCAATTTCATCGGCCGTCAGCGAAATGGCATGCAGCGGGTGAGCCGCCATCCACAGCCCGACCTTGCGGATCGCAGGTGTGGCTTCCAGTGCGGACTGGCGCAGACGGTTGAGCAGGCTCATGGTCAGGGTTTGCACGAATGAATGAAAAAATTCAAATTAAATTCGATTTGAATGACTTCATTCATCCTAGCGCATGCCAGATGGAAAAAACAAGGGCCTGCGCATACGTAGTTACCGCTGTCTCATGCACGACCAGTGCCTGTCCAATAATGCGCAGCCATGTACCAAGTTCAGCGACCCAGCGCCTCCCACGACCTCACCATTCGCCATATGCGTTACCGCGTCCGCACCTGGGGCCAGCCGCAGCCCGGTGTGCTGCCGCTGGTGCTGGTGCATGGCTGGATGGATGTGAGCGCCTCCTACCAATTTGTCGTCGATGCCCTCTCCGAGGCCTTCTATACGGGCCGCCACATCATTGCCCCCGACTGGCGCGGCTTTGGCCACAGCATGCCGCCTGCGCCCTGTGATCACTACCACTTTGCGGACTATCTGGGCGATCTGGATGCCCTGCTCGACCACTACGCGCCTGAGGGCCAGCCCGTAGATCTGGTCGGCCACAGCATGGGCGGCAATGTCGCCATGCTCTATGCAGGTGCCCGCCCGGCACGCATTCGACGCCTCGTCAATCTGGAAGGCTTTGGCCTGCCTGCCACCCAGCCCAGCCAGGCACCGCGGCGCATGGGCCGCTGGCTGGATGAACTCAAGCAGCTGCACCAGGCAGAGATCACCCTCAAGACCTATGACAGCCGCGAAGCCGTGGCCGCCCGCCTGCGCAAGACCAACCGCCGCCTGAGTGAAGACAAGGCCATGTGGCTGGCAGGCGAATGGTCGGCGCCCGATGCGCAGGGGCGCTGGGCCATTCTGGGGGATGCGGCGCACAAGGTGGTCAACCCCCAGCTGTTTCGCGTGGACGAAGTGCTGGCACATTACGCGGCAATTACCGCCCCCGTGCTGGCCGTGGAAGCCAGCGACGACAGCATGAGCCTGTGGTGGAAAGACCAGTACGATCTGGCCGAGTACCATCAGCGCCTGCAAGCCGTACCCGACTGCCGCATTGCACGCGTGGAAGATGCGGGTCATATGCTGCACCATGACCAGCCGCTCGCGGTGGCACAGCTGATCGAAGACTTCTGCCGCTAAGCCGCGTGCATGCTTCAGAAAAGCAAGCAGCTAGCGCAAGCTAATGCTTGCTTTGCGGTACATTTGCACCTCAAACCCTTGATTTGCAGGCGCTAGCCGCTCTTATTTTTGCGCCTGCTTTTACCTGAAGGCCTGCCGCCATGTGGCTGACTGATCTGTTGCACAAACTCACCAAAGGCCCAAACGTGGGCGAAACCTTCCGTGACTACATTGGCTGCTACCTCTACGGCATTGAGGGCACCACCGCCAAACCCGAGTACCTGGGCGCGCCCACCACGCTGAGCGAGCTGGAGCAGGGCCTGCGCACCTATCTGCAGGACTATGTGCATGCACAGCCCGACCCAGAGTCTCCCAAAGTGCAGCTGGTGCAGGCCTTGCTTGACGAGCTACCCGCACGCCTGCAGGCCCATGTACAGGGCGATCTGGCCCAGCCCTTGCTGGAACTGGACGGCGCACTGCTGTTTGTACGCAAGGGCGTGCGCCAGCGCCGCAAGGAAAATGGCCGGTTTGTGGAATAAGCCCAGCCCGACTTCTTGACGCTTGCCCTTAGCGCCCGCTTCCCTTGAGCCCGCCCTCCAATCCCATGACTGAGACCGCGCAGCCGTCTGCAGACTCTGCACCACCAGCCCCCCGACAGCTTCTGCTGCCCTCGCTTGCTGCCATGCTGCAGGAGCTGGCACAGAGAATGCCGCCCACCAGCGTGGTCCACGCCCTGCAGGCACGCCAGCTGCTGCAGCAATTGCTGCATGCCGTGCAAGTGCTGGATCTGCACGCGCTGCTGCAGCTCATGCAGGCCATGGATGCGCCACTGCAGTCCTATGCCATGGGAGCGCAGCCCCCTGCGGAAAAGACCGGCGAGCTGCTGCAGCTGGCTGCACGCGATGCCCTCAGCCATGTGCATGCCATCAGCCAGCAAGCGCAGCCTTCTGCGCAGGAGCTGTTTGCCAGCTACCGCGCGCTGATCAAGCTCAGCGGCAAAGACACGGCCCACCCTGCAGACCTGTGGGAGCAGCCCTGGCCGATCCCCCACCTGCCAGCGCCTGCAGACACGGCCTCTATCACCCCCAGCGCCGAGCTGCGTACCCAGCTGGACCAGCATGTGCTGGCCCTGCTGCAAACCGGCAACCCGGCTTTTTGCAGCACGCTGCAGCAGCTGTGTCTGGGCCTGTCCGCCCATGCGCAGGACGCCACCAGCTGGCAACTCGCCGCAGCCTGGCTGGAAGCCGTGGAATACGGCCTGCTGGACATTGACATCTACGCCAAGCGCATGGCCTCACGCCTGCTGGCCTTCTATGCCAGCTTTGCCAAGGGCACGCAGCTGCCGCCCGATGTGCTGGTGCGCGATCTGCTGTTTTTCTGCGCCCAGGCGACCGATGCCGCCCAGCAGCGCCAGCAAAGCCTGCCGCCACTGCTGCAGACCATCTACCAGCAGTGCCACCCAGTAGATGAGTGGGATGAGGCAGATGCGCCCTCGCCTGCCCCTGAAGCCGCTCCAGGCTTTGTGCTGGAGACACCACCGGCACCTCCATCCGCACCTGCGCTGCCTGCCTTCGAAGCCGCACCAGAAATTCAGCCTGCAGAGACCTTGGTCAGCGGCCTGGCCACACAGGCACAGCTGGAGCCGGATACCGAGTTTTTGCAGCAGGCCGAAAACCTGTCGCAACAGATCGAAGCCCAGCTGGCCCAGTGGCTTTCACAGGAAGCCGCGCCCACCCACCTGCCCGGCGAAACAGCGACCCACGCCAGCGAGCTCTCACGCCTGGCCTGGGCAGCAGGCTGTGCAGAAATTGCCACACTGGCCCACCAGCTGCAGCGCTGCATGCAGCGCATGGCGGCAGATGCACCCATGGCGCAGCGCAAGACCTGCCAGTACGCGGCCGAAGAAATCCGCCGCCTGCTGCACCAGTTTGCGGCGGGCTTTATGCGCCGCACCCACCCACAGGTCATTGAGGCGCTGTACCAGCTCTACGCACAGCTGCCCGAGCCGGCGATCACGCTCAACAGCCCGTCCAACCCTGCTCCAGAGCTTGTAGAGCAAGCACCAGAAGCGCTGGAAACTGAAGCAACAGAAGCTCCTCCAGCCCCCACAGCTCCCACAACGGAACCTGTCAGCGAATCACCACTGGCAGCGGACACAGCCACTGCTAGCGAACCTGTGCCCGTGGCGGCTGCACCTGTGCTTGACGCCATGCATTTCTCCGTGTTTGAAGAAGAAATGCTCGCCCTGTGGCCCAAGCTGCAAAGCGCGCTCAAGCACTGGATCAAGCAGCCGCAGGAGCAGGCCGCCCGTCAGATCGTGCTGCGCAGCCTGCACACCCTCAAGGGCAGCGCCCGTCTGGCCGGTGCCATGGCCTGGGCCAGCCAGGTGCATGCACTGGAAGGCTTGGCACTGGATGCACCGCTGGAAGAAGGCCCCCGTGGCCCTGCCAGCCTGCCCGCCCCGATTGAAGCCCTGCGCATTGCCTTTGTGGCTCTGCAACAGGAAATGAACGAGCGCTACCCCGAGCGCCAGCTCAGCCACCTGCAGCAGCAACCGCTGGACGTGGTGGCACGCCATGCCCAGGCCCTGTGGCACAGCCAGGACAACAGCCAGCAGGCGCTGACAGCCAGCCAGATGTCTTTGCAGGAAATTGCCAGCGGGCTGCAGAAACTGCGCGCCCAGATTCAAGACTGTGCGGCCTGGGCCGACACCCTGATGCTGCATGGCGATGTGGATCTGCCCTACGAATGGCATGAAGAGCTGCACGATCTGGTTCATGCCCTGAACGACTGCACCGACGACCTGGGCACCGCCCAGCAGCAGCTGCAGCAAAGCATGGGCGATGCCCAGCAGGCTCTGTCCAGCCAGGCCAGCCATCTGCGCGCCTTGCAGCACACCCTGCTGTACACACGCCTGCTGCCTCTGACGCACATTCAGGATCGCCTCACCGCCTGCGTGCAGCAGGCCGCGCAAGACTGCGGCAAATCCGTGCAGCTGTACTGGCAGGGTGCTGATACGGTCATGGAGCGCAGCGTGCAGGAGGCGCTCACGCCAGCCCTTGAGCACTTGCTGCGCAACAGCGTGGCTCATGGCATTGAAGCGCCTGCACAGCGCCAGACCGCCAAGAAGGCGGAAACCGGCAAGATCCTCATCCGCCTGCACACGGCCGGGCTGCAGCAGGTGCTCAGCCTGTTTGACGATGGCACAGGGCTCAACCCCGAAGCGATTCGCGAAAAGGCCGTCCAGATGGGGCTGATCAGCGCCGACGAGCCGGTAGACCATGCCCGCGCCGCCGCGCTGATTCTGCAGCCCGGCTTGAGCACCGCCAGCCAGCTGACCGAAGTGGCAGGCCGCGGCATTGGCATGGATGCCGTGGCCGACATCGTGCGCGAACTAGGCGGCACGCTGCACATCACCAGCACCCCCGGCAAAGGCTGCCGCATGGACATCACCCTGCCAGCCCCGCCCCAGGTCGAGCAGGTGCTGGCCCTGCGCGCAGGCAGCTGGCGCGTCACCATCCCTGCACGCAGCGTGGAAACCGTGCGTCGCATTCCCGTAGCTGCGGCCGATCAGGCACTGGCCCACGGCATGCTGCAAGATCAAGGCTGCGCCCCCGTGCCCGTGTACTGGGCCGGTGCGGTCTGGCAGCAATCCGCCAGAAGTCTGGAATCACCGCTGGATGGCCAGCGCCACCTGCTCATCGTGCGTGGCGACACAGCGCGCTGGGGCCTGGTGGTGGATGAAGTGCTGGGCATGCAGGAAGTTGTGCTGCAGCCCCCGGCCCATCTGGAAGTGCCTGTGCCCGGCCTCATGGGCACGGCCACCATGCCATCAGGCCATGTGCTGCAGGTCTACGAGCCCTCCCCCGTGCTCATGGCACATGAAGCGCGCCTGCTGACCCAACCCGAAGAAGCCACCACGCTTGATACCCAGGAGCTCGAGCGCCCACTGGTGCTGCTGGCCGATGACTCCATGAGCGTGCGCCGCCTGGCCCAGCACCTGCTGCAGACCCACGGCTACCGCATGGTGACAGCCACCGATGGCCTGGAAGCCCTGCAGCTGCTGGAAAACGGCGAACGCCCCACGCTGCTGATTGCCGACGTGGAAATGCCCAATATGGACGGCATGGAGCTGCTGCGCCGCGTGCGCAATGACGAGCGCTTCGTCCAGCTGCCGGTGCTGATGCTCACGGCCCACACCGCTGGCCCCGTGAGCCAGAAGGCCATCAGCCTGGGCGCACAGGCCTTTCTCACCAAGCCCTACTCGCCCAACGAGCTGCTGGCCCAGGTGCGCCGCTACAGCAAGCGCACAGACATCTGATCGCATGGCCATCGCGGCCATGCGCTGCAGGGCAGATATATCTCAGCTCAGCGCCTCAAATGCGCTTCTTGCTGACACGATTGGCAATCGCAGATACATATCCTCACAGGCGCAACCAGTCTCCTGATGCGGGGGACTGACCCGACAGCACCGCCACGACACTGCTTGCCGTGCGGTTTCGACCCACAACCACGAGTAAGAACAGCATGCGCAACAACCAGCCGGTGACCAGTCACGAGCACCTGATCAGCGACAACGCCACGCTGATGTCTACCACTGACCCCAATAGCTACATCAGCTATGCCAATGCTGCCTTTGTGGAAGCCAGTGGCTACAGCATTGATGATCTGCGCAGCCAGCCGCACAACATCGTGCGCCACCCGGACATGCCCAAAGAGGCATTCGCCGACATGTGGGCCACACTCAAGTCCGGTGAACCCTGGAGTGCCCTGGTCAAAAACCGCCGCCAGAACGGTGACTACTACTGGGTGCGTGCCAATGCCGTACCCATCATCCGCAACGGCCAGACCATGGGCTATATGTCCGTGCGCACCAAGGCCTCGTCGGACGAAATTCATGCCGCCAGCAAGCTGTACACAGCCATGCGCGCCGGCCAGGCCAAGGGCGTGCGCCTGTACAAGGGCGTGCTGATTCGCACCGGGCTGGGCAAGATTCTGTCTGCGGGCAAGCTCATGGGCCTGCGCACCCGCATGCGTCTGAACATGCTGTCGCTGTGGCTGATTGCCTGCGCGGGCAGCCTGGCACTGGTGGGTACAGGCACCACGGGACTGAGCGTGGTGGGTCTGCTCACAGTGCTGTTCCTTGTGAGCTGCGGCATGCTGGAGTCGCAGTTTGCACGCCCCATTGAACAACTGCGCAAGCAAGCACTGGACGTCGCCACCGGCAACAACCGTGATGCCATGCCCATTGACCGCGTCGATGAAATCGGCATCACCATGCGCGCCGTCAGCCAGCTGGGCCTGATGTTCCGCTGGCTGATTGATGATGTGAGCCAGCAGGTGCTGAGCGTGCGCTCGGCCGTGGAAGAAATCGCCAAGGGCAATCTGGACCTGAGCGAACGCACGGAACGCTCTGCTTCCAACGTGCAGCAGACAGCCTCTTTCATGGAGCAAATGACCAGCACCGTGGAAAACAATGCCAACACCGCCGTACAGGCATCGAACCTGGCGCAGCAGACCTCGTCTTCTGCCAGCCAGGGCGGTCAGGCCATGCACAAGGTGTCTGACGTGATGAGCGAAATTTCCACCAGTGCCAACCGCATGAACGACATCATTGGCACCATCGACTCCATCGCCTTCCAGACCAACATCCTCGCGCTCAATGCAGCCGTGGAAGCTGCTCGCGCTGGTGAGCAGGGCCGTGGCTTTGCCGTGGTGGCCTCGGAAGTGCGCTCACTGGCGCAGCGCAGTGCCACCGCCGCCAAGGAAATCAAGGACCTGATCAACAACTGCGTAGACAAGGTGCAAAACGGCACCGCACTGGTCAACCACACCCAGACAGAAATCGAAGCCATCGTGCAGCAGGTGCAGCAGGTCTCCTCCCTGATCACCGAAATCAGCGCCGCCACGCGTGAACAGCGCGACGGCATTCTGGAAGCCAGCCAGTCCATCGGCCAGATGGATGCCATCACCCAGCAAAACGCAGCGCTGGTAGAACAAAGCGCGGCCGCTTCGCAGAGCCTGGAGAGCCAGACGCAGCGACTGGTTGAGGCCGTCGGCGTCTTCCACTGAAAGCTTCACAGACTCGCCCATAAAAAACGCCTTTCCAGGACTGCAAAAATCCTGGAAAGGCGTTGTCTTTGCGCAGCGCGTGCTTGGCGTGCGTCTTAGCGGTAGAAAGCTTCGACCTGGCCCTTGAGCTTGATCAGCAGAGGACGGCCCTTGCGGTCCAGCGTCTTGCCAGCGGGCACCTTGACCCAGCCTTCGCTGATGCAGTATTCCTCCACATCATTGCGTTCCTTGCCATTGAAGCGGATGCCGATGTCGTGCTCAAACACTTCACGGACAAAAAACTTGCTGCTGGGGTCAATCGACAGGTGATCTGGCAGTTCTGGGCGTGCTGTAGCTTCAGTCATAGTTTTTCCATGTTTGCGGGGCTGACAACGCCCCATTCATCTCAGCGCGCCATTGTCCTGCATTTCACAAGGCCCTCGGGCGCATCGCCTGACTGTGTGACGGTCAACCGGTCTGCTGCGCAAAGTAACAAAGCCAGGTGCGACTTGCCCGGCCACACCACCGGCCTGCGGCGAAACGCGTACATTTCCAAGGCTGATGTGCGGCGCAGCTGCCGCGCACAATCTTCTTACTTTTCTCGCCACTGCATGAACGCCTCTGCTTTGCCCATTCTGTATTCCTTCCGCCGCTGCCCCTATGCCATGCGCGCGCGCCTTGCGCTGGCCCATGCTGGCCTGGCCTGCGAACTGCGTGAAATCAATCTGCGCAACAAGCCGCAGGCGCTGCTGGCCGCATCCCCCAAGGGCACGGTGCCCGTGCTGGTGCTGCAGGATGGCAAGGTGATTGAGCAGAGTCTGGACATCATGCTGCACGCACTGCAGGCACATGACCCCGATGGCTGGCTCACCCCCACCGAGGGCACACTGCAAGACATGCTGGCGCTGATTGCACGCAATGACGGCTTCTTCAAGCAGGCGCTGGACCGCTGCAAATACCCTGAGCGCTACAACGCAGAAGCAGTGACACAGGCCCAGCAAGACGCCAGCACATGGCTGAGCGCGCTGAATGAGCAGCTGGCTGCCACCGGCTTTCTGTTTGGCATGAACCCCAGCCTGGCCGACATGGCACTGCGCCCCTTTGTGCGCCAGTTCGCACGCATTGACGAAGCACAGTGGGCCGAGCAGCCCTGGCCGCACCTGCAGGACTGGCTGCAGCGCTGGATTGACTCTGCCCTGTTTGCCGAAATCATGGAAACCTATCCCGGCTGGGTGCCCGGCACCACAGGCCCGACCTTCAGCACCAGCAGCGTGGCATCGGCCTGATGACGAACTAAACGCCGCCGCCTCTTCGCTGCACGCTCCATAAAAAAGAGCTGCCAGCGCTTGATTGATAAGGGTTTCAAGATCAAATTATTTTGAAACCCTTTATTTATCAGCGCTGGCAGCTCTTCTTTTTGAGATCAACAGTTTACGACTTCTTGTAGAACCATGCCCCGGGGCGGCGTGGTGCAGTCACTTTGCTGTTGCGTGGTTCTCCAGCTACCGAGCGCCCATAGCGCACAGGCACACCGGAGCGGGTGGTGCCTGCAGAGCTGGCCGCGCCCCAGGCAATGTCCTCGCGTGCAATCGACTTCCAGCAACCAGGCTGCAGATCGTCCAGCTGCAGATTCGCAATGCTGCGGCGTATCAGCCGCAAGGTGGGATGGCCAATGGCCGCCGTCATCTTGCGCACCTGGCGGTTCTTGCCCTCCACCACGGTGATCTCCAGCCACACGTCCTGCACGCTCTTGCGCACGCGCACGGGCGGGTCGCGCGGGGGCACCTCGGGCTGTGGTTCCAGCAGCTGCACTTCACACGGCAAGGTGGTGTAGTCCTCAATGCGCAGACCCTCGCGCATGCACTGCAGGGCCGCCTCATCAGGCACGCGCTCGACCAATGCCCAGTAGGTCTTGGGTTTCTGGTTGCGCGGGTTGAGCAGCTGCTCAATCAGCGGGCCATCGTCAGTAAGCAGCAGCAGGCCTTCAGAGTCCTTGTCCAGACGTCCGGCAGGGTACACCCCCTTGGGCAGATCAAACTCTGCCAGCGAGCGTGCGCCATCCTCCGGCGTGAACTGGGAAAGAACGCCATAGGGCTTGTGAAAAAGAATGTACTGAGGCATGCCCGAGAAGATCACCCAATGTGCAAAGGCCAGATTGTCCTGCAAACAAAAAAGCCGGCGCTAAGGCCGGCTTGATGTGAAGCATCCGTGAATTACTTGACGTGCTTGCCGATCAGGCCAGCCATCTCAAACATGGACACTTGGGGCTTGCCAAACACTTCCTTGAGCTTGGCGTCCGCATTGATCATGCGCTTGTTGGCAGCATCCTGCAGATTGTTCGCTTTGATGTAAACCCACAGCTTGCTGATGATTTCTGTGCGAGGCAGGGGTTCCGAACCCACCACAGCAGCCAGAGCGGCGCTAGGTGTGAGGGGCTTCATGAAGGCTGCGTTAGGAGTGCGCTTTTTCGCGGGTGCTGCGGCTGCAGCAGTTGCCTTCTTTGCAGTTGCCATGTTTGCTTTCCTTATTGGGTGAAGTTATGCCAGAGAGCATAAGAGTTCTACGCCACGCGGCGCGCTAACTCTGGCTCTGCCAAATGCTAATGGGAAAAAAATGCCTTTCCAAGCGGTAGAACCATTTTTTTTCTTCCATTTGTTGCGAGGAACCCCCGAAAGCTTAAAAAACTGTCAGATTCCTTGGCAAAACGCGAATTTCAGTGCGAGCATGCCGCGCCAAGCAGCCCATCACAACATGCATGAAGGAGTACCAATGAGCATTGTTTTCCAGACCTGCGATCTGTGCGATGCGCACAAACACGACGACAGCGGAGCCTTTCGCGTACTGCCCCCACTGTTCGGACACTTTGGTGGTCTGCCGCAATTTGCAGGCAGTGTCGTGACGGTGAAATGCTTTGAAGACAACAGCCTGGTCAAACAGCTGCTGGACACCCCCGGCCAGGGCCGGGTGCTGGTGGTGGACGGCGGCGGCTCTGTGCGCAGGGCGCTGGTGGGCGGCAATCTGGCAGCTGCCTCCGAGCGCAATGGCTGGGCAGGCATTGTGGTGCACGGCTGCGTGCGCGATGCCGCCGAACTGCGCGAAGCCAAGGTTGGCATTGCAGCACTGGGCCTGATGCCCATGCCCACCGAAAAACGCGGCCAAGGCCAGCAGAACGTGGTGCTGGACATTGCCGGTGTGCGCGTTGCACCCGGCGACTGGCTCTACGCCGATGAAGACGGCATCGTGCTCTCAAGCACCGCCATCCATCAGGCATAAGACCATCTTGTCCCTGCAGACAAGCCCCATGGCGCTACCGCCCGGGGCTTTTTTATGCGCTTTTCGTGTCAGCGCATCTGTTTATGAACGAGCAGACACGGATTTTTCATTGCATACAAAGCACTTTTCACCAAGTGAAAAACATGTCACACCATCGCCTGAAAATTCATTTCAGACTGAAGCATCTCAATTCACATTGAGAAATTTACTCGTAAAGCATTGATTTTTAAATGAAAAATATTTAGTCTTGTATAAGACATAAGATATTGCTCAAGTCTTCTATAAGACTTAAATTTATCTCCAAGCCGCACACAAAACGGCAGACAAGTTTTTCACTTTTGCTTGCCTTTGATTGGAGACTGAAATGCCTGAATCCCTGAACCACCAACTGAGCCGTGAACAGCAGATCGCCGCCCTGGAAAAAGACTGGGCCCAGAACCCTCGCTGGAAGGGCGTAAAGCGCGGCTACTCTGCCGCCGATGTGGTCCGTCTGCGTGGTAGCCTGCAGCCTGAGTACACCCTGGCCAAGCGCGGTGCTGAAAAGCTGTGGGAAAAAATCAATGGCACTGCCAAGAAGGGCTATGTGAACGCCTTCGGTGCCATCACTGCAGGCCAGGCCATGCAGCAGGCAAAGGCAGGTCTGGAAGCCGTGTACCTGTCGGGCTGGCAAGTCGCTGCAGATGGCAACACCTCCGAGACCATGTACCCCGACCAGTCGCTGTACGCCTACGACTCGGTGCCTACCATGGTGCGCCGCATCAACAACACCTTCAAGCGTGCTGATGAAATCCAGTGGAGCCGTGGCATCAACCCTGGTGATGCGGAGTTCATCGACTACTTCCTGCCCATCGTGGCTGACGCAGAAGCCGGTTTCGGCGGCGTGCTCAATGCTTTCGAGCTGATGAAGAACATGATCGCCGCAGGCGCTTCGGGCGTGCACTTTGAAGACCAGCTGGCAGCCGTGAAGAAGTGTGGCCACATGGGCGGCAAGGTGCTGGTGCCTACCCAGGAAGCCATCGAAAAGCTGATCGCGGCCCGCTTTGCAGCGGACGTGATGGGTGTGTCCACCATCGTGCTGGCCCGTACCGATGCAGAAGCGGCCAACCTGATCACTTCGGACCACGATGCCAATGACAAGCCATTCCTGACTGGCGAGCGTACCCAGGAAGGTTTCTACCGTGTCAAGAACGGTCTGGAGCAGGCCATCAGCCGTGGCGTTGCCTACGCCCCCTACGCTGACCTGGTGTGGTGCGAAACCGGCACACCTGACCTGGGCTTTGCCCGTGAGTTCGCCCAGGCCGTGCACGCTGCCTGCCCCGGCAAGCTGCTGAGCTACAACTGCTCGCCCTCCTTCAACTGGAAGAAGAATCTGGACGACAAGACCATTGCCAAGTTCCAGGAAGAACTGTCCGCGCTGGGCTACAAGTTCCAGTTCATCACCCTGGCGGGCATTCACGTCAACTGGTTCAACACCTTCAAGTTCGCCCATGCATATGCTCGCGGCGAAGGCATGAAGCACTACGTGGAAATGGTGCAGGAGCCCGAATTCGCTGCCCGCGAGCAAGGCTATACCTTCGTGTCGCACCAGCAGGAAGTGGGCGCTGGTTACTTCGACGAAGTGACCACGGTCATCCAGGGCGGCACTTCCTCCGTGAAGGCGCTCGCTGGCTCCACCGAAGAAGAACAGTTCCACTGATCACCTCGTGTGCATGCACAGGCAGTGCATCCCGCACTGCCTCATCCGGTTCGTAGATGTGGCTTGATGCCCACGGTGAGTACCGTGGGCTTTTTTTCGCACGCCTGCGTTGCCTGCCCGTCAAGCTGCCACATGCTGCATCAGTGTGTGCAAACTTTGCAGATTCCCGGCATAGCCCTAGCCAGTTTCAGCTGCCTGCACATTTGTCCTGCAAGGCAGGGAGCAGGTGTGTAGAATCCCGCCCCAATCGCGCGCGCCAGCGCAAGGGCTCTCCACCGGGACTTGCAGGCACGTGCGACAACGACTTTCAGGCCCCGCTATGCACATGCGCATGTGTAGCGGGGTCTTTTACGTCGTAGAACGCAATTGGTGCGCGTGCGCAGCCTTGTGTTCGCACGCAATTGCATTCCATCAGAAAACAGGCCCTCGAAGGCCAGATTTATGCCTGACGACAGTAAACACATTTTTACCAATCAAGCGCTGTACCTGACGCAGCTGCCCGATCGCCCCAAGGCCAAACCACCAGAAATCTTCATCCCCTGATACCCCCCAAGAGGTAGAGAAATTGACCACCCATCGTGACACTCACGGAGTAGCAAAGCTCCAAAAGACACTTGTCCTCTGGCAAGTCATCATCATCGGCCTGGCCTATATCCAGCCCATGACGCTGTTAGATACGTTCGGCATGGTCTCCAGAGACAGTGTGCAGCACGTACCTACGTCTTATCTGATTGCATTGATCGCCGTGCTGCTGACATCGATCAGCTACGGCCACATGATTCGCAAGCACCCGTCATCGGGCTCCGCTTACACCTATGTGCAAAAGTCCATCCACCCCAACGCCGGGTTTATGGTGGGCTGGTCCTCGCTGCTGGACTATCTGTTGTCCCCCATGGTCAACATCCTGCTGGCGAACATCTACCTCACAGCGCTGTTCCCTGACGTCAACCACTGGGTCTGGATTGTCGCGCTGTCGCTGCTGATGGTTGGCATCAACCTGCGTGGCGTACGCTTTGTGGCGAACTTCAACAGCCTGATCGTGCTGCTGCAGGTACTGATCATTGGCATCTTCACCTGGATCATCTACAGCAAGCTGCTGGCGGGTGAAAACGCACTGGGCAAGATTGCCGAACAAAGTGCTGCCGATGGCCTGTGGAGCCTCTCTCCCTTCTGGAGCGCTAATACAGAAATCGCTGCCTTGATCACAGGCGCCACCATCTTGTGCTTCTCGTTCACCGGCTTTGACTCGCTGAGCTCGCTGGCTGAAGAGACCAAGGACACGAAAAAGACCCTGCCTCGTGCGATTTTCCTAACCGCACTGATCTCCGGCATCATCTTCATCATCTCCACCTACTTCATGCAGCTGTACTTCCCGGGCAATCCCGAGCAGTACTTCGAGCTGGTCGATGAAACCCAGCCTGAAATTCTGCTGCTGGTGGGCGGCGCCTTCTTCCAGTCTGTGGTGCTGAGCTTTGCCATCATCACCGTGATGGCTTCGGGCATCTCTGCACACGCAGGTGTTTCGCGCCTGATGTATGTGATGGGCCGTGACGGCGTGCTGCCCAAGAAGTTCTTTGGCTATATCAGCCCCAAGAACTTCACCCCTGCCTACAACATCTGGCTGGCTGGCGTGATCGGTCTGACCGCTGGTTTCCTGAGCCTGGAGTTCGTGGTAGCACTGATTTCCTTCGGCGCACTGACTGCGTTCAGCTTTGTGAACCTGTCCGTGATCTGCAGCTACGGCTTCCGTGATGGCCGTCTGAAGAATGCCAAGGACATCCTGAACTACTTCATCGTTCCTCTGCTGGGCTTTATCTCCATTGGCGCGCTGTGGCTGGAAGTGGAAGACACATCGCTCAAGGCCGGCATTGCCTGGGCTGCCGTTGGCATTGTGTATCTGGCATGGATAACCAAGGGCTTCAAAAAGCCTGCGCCTCAATACCAGCACAACGAACACGACGAAGACTGAGCTTGTCTTCCCTGCTGTGTAGCACGCCAGTACGTGCACACAGCAGCTTGAATCGCCAACGCCTGTACGCGCTACTTGTGTACAGGCGTTTTTTGTTGCAGTAACCTCCGGCCAGCGCGATTGGGTGGTTCCGCACTCTGCTGCTCTCCACGTGCACTCGCGTACAGCAGCAATCGCTACAGAACGCAGCACAACACAGCGTTCAAACTCGCCCATTCAGACACGGCTCCACGCAGTGGCATGCTCCTCGCCTCTGCACAGACAGCACGCATAAAAAATGCCGCTCACTCAATTGCAGTGAACGGCATTTTCAGTTGCGCAGTGCCTGCAGGCAGGGATATGCCTGCGCTGCAGCACCTCGGATTTATTTGTGGCTAATACGGCGGACGACCCAGTCACCCAGGCTTTGAATAGCCTGCACAAAGAAGATCAGAATGATCACCACGGCGAGCATGATGTCGGGCAGGAAACGCTGGTAGCCGTAGCGGATGCCCAGGTCCCCCAGGCCACCGCCACCGATGGCACCTGCCATGGCCGAGTAACCCGTCAGGCTCACCAGGCTGATGGTCAGGCCCGCAATGATGCCGGGCATGGCTTCGGGCAGCAGCACCTTCCAGACGATCTGGCTGGTCGTCGCGCCCATGGACTGGGCAGCTTCGATCAGGCCGTTGTCCACTTCACGCAGCGAGGTTTCCACCAGACGCGCAATAAAGGGCGCAGCCGCAATGGTCAGAGGCACCACAGCCGCCCAGGTGCCGATGGAGGAGCCTGTAATAAATCGCGTGAGCGGAATAATGGCCACCAGCAAGATGATGAAAGGCGTGGAACGCACGGCATTGACCACCCAGCCCACGGAATTGTTCAGCGGTGCGTTTTCCAGCACGCCGCCCTTGTCCGTCAGACGCAGGAACACACCCATGGGAATGCCGATCAGCGCACCAATTACGCCGGAGACGCCCACCATGATCACCGTCTCCCAGAAGGAGTCGATGAACAGCTGAATCATCATTTCAGAAAAATTCTCAAACATCGCTTAAGCCTTTACTTCCACCACTTGCACGATCACGCCAGCCTGCTGCAGGTGCGTGATAGCTGCTTCAATCTTGGCGGCTTCGCCACTGGCATAGACCGCCAGTGAGCCAAAGGTCTGCTCCTGAATCTCGTCAATCTGACCGTGCAGGATGGACAGATCCAGCCCCAGCTCACGAATCAGGTGCGACAGGATAGGCTCATAGGCACTTTCACCCGCGTACGACAGGCGCAGCAGCTTGCCCGTCTGCCCCGCAGGCAGCTTGGCAGCCAGTGCGCGCACACGGTTGCCCACGCTCTCGGGCAGTTCCTGGGGCACGATTTCGTCGATCAGGCTCTTGGTGATGTCCTTCTGGGGCTTGGTGAACACATCGATCACCGGGCCCATTTCTGCAATTTCACCAGCGTCGATCACGGCCACACGGTCCGCAATCTGCTTGATCACCTGCATCTGGTGCGTAATCAAGACCACGGTCACGCCCAGCTCGCGGTTGACCTTGCGCAGCAAATCCAGAATGGAACGGGTGGTTTCAGGGTCCAGCGCCGAAGTGGCCTCGTCACTGAGCAGCACCTTGGGGTTGGAAGCCAGTGCCCGGGCAATGCCCACACGCTGCTTCTGGCCGCCAGAGATCTGCGCGGGGTAGCGATCGGCCAGATGCGACAGGCCCACCAGCTCCAGCAGCGGGTCAATGCGCTTTTTGATTTCGGCCTTGGACATGCCGGCCAGCTCCAGCGGCAGCGCGGCGTTGTCATAGACGGTGCGCGAAGACAGCAGATTGAAGTGCTGGAACACCATGCCAATTTGATGGCGGGCAGCGCGCAGCTGTGCATCGCTGAGCTGCATCAGGTCGTTGCCATCCACCATCATCTGGCCGGATGTGGGGCGATTGAGCAAGTTGATGCAGCGCACCAGCGAGCTTTTGCCCGCACCGGAGCGACCAATAATGCCGAAGATTTCGCCCTTTTCAACACGCAGGTTGATGTGCTTGAGCGCTTCGACCGGCCCCTTGGGGCCTTGGTAAGTCAGGGACAGATCCCGAATCTCGATCATGTGATTCGCTACCGCACGTAGCGCGCAAAACTGGCGACGTGCTCTAGATATAGAAGATGTTGGAATGTAACGCGCCGAAATATCAAACCCCAAAGAATCAATATTCAAGCAATAAGATGCTTTGGTTATAACGTCGGCAAGCTAGGCGTAAACCCGCAATGATGCCTGATTTCAGTCCTTGCCGCGTGCAAAGCAGCGCTAAACCATGCCGCAGCCTCCTGGTAGCGTACGCTGCCGCTCTCAAAAGAAAAGCTGCTAGCGCTGAAACAACAAGGATTTGCAAGATAAAACACTTGCAAATCCTTTGTAGATCAGCGCAAGGCGCTACTTATTTATCGTAGTTCGGGGTGTAGGGCTTGTCGCCACCGAACATCTGCAACAGGCCTTGTGGCGCTTCCTTGTCTGTGCCCTTGTAGGCTTCGTAGACCAGACGCTTGAAAGCATCAGAAGCGCGGCTGCTGCGCTCACCGTTGTGCATCAGCTCCTCAATCACGCCGTCATCGGTATACAGACGCACCCATGCATCCTTGCCAAAGGCCACGCGCTCGATGGTGTCCATGGGTACCACAAAGGCTGTCACACCGGGCAGATCTGAGCCCTGCTTGGCCAGAGAGCGCACGCGCAGCGGCGCATGGGGACGGGCATTGAACTCCAGCGACTCCACCTTGGCCTTGCCACCGCATGTACCAACCAGCAAGATGGCACGGTTGGGCGTTTCACTGCTCCACTGCACGCCCAGCGTAGGGCAATGCGCCACCAGGCCACACTCCACTGCCTGCGGGGCAAAGCCAATGTCTGTCACACGCCGGGCGTTATCCACATTGACCTGTACCACGGCCTCCGTGCCGCCTTTTTTGTCTGCGCTGGCGCACCCTGCCAGTGCCAGCACCGCTGCCACTGCTCCTATTGCCTGCCACAACCGCTGCTTCATGTGTTTTACCTCGCCGATGGATCCAACAAAGCGCTGATCTTGCCATGAACGCCACTTGCTACGTGCAACACAAGGCCACATTCGTTCCCTCAAGGGGCGCCACCCTCACTGGACCTGGCTGCTGTGCTCTGCTGCAGGCGCCTGCGGTTTGACACGCTGCGTCCCCGGCAAGACCAGCCGCGTGCCACAGCGGCGGCAGTAGCGCGCATCTTCCTCATGGCGCTCCAGCCCGCAGGTATCGCATGACACGCCTTTGAGCGCGGCCTTAGTGCCCACATTGCGTGACAGTTCCGCCCCCACAATACCCGTTGGTACAGCCAGCACGCCCCAGCCCAGCAGCATCATGGTGGAGCCGAAGATACGCCCCAGCGGAGTGGCAGGGGTTACGTCCCCATAGCCCACGGTGGTCACGGTCGAAATCGCCCAGTAAATGCCGATGGGCACGCTGGTAAAGCCGTGCTCCGGGCCTTCCAGCAAGTACATGAGCGTGCCCATGACATAGACGATCAGCGCCACCACACTCAGAAACACAAAAATCTTGCGCGCACTGGCCCGCAGCGCCTGTCCAAGCATCAGGTACTCGTTGAGAAAGCTGCGAAAAATCGGGAAGACGTGAAAGGTGCGCACCAGCCGCAACGCCCGCACCGCCACCAGCAGGTGCGCGTCGGGGAAAAAGATGCTCAGATAGGTGGGCACAATGGCCAGCAGGTCTACCAGCCCATAAAAGCTCAGCGCATACCGTAAGGGATGGCGCACTGAAATCAGCCGCAGCACATACTCTGCCGTAAAACCCAGCGTAAACACCCACTCCAGCACGCGCAGCAGGTAGTACAGGGGGCGGTGGCTGACCACCGAGGGAATGCTGTGCGCAATCACCACGCACAGGCTCAGGATGATAGCCAGCGTCAACCTGCGCTCAAAGCGCTTGCCCATCTCGGTGTTCGTCTCAAACACCGTGCGGTAAATGCTCTGCCGCCAGCGCGCAACCGGCACCCCCAGTCGTTCTGAGGACGGGTAGTTGTCACGGAAGAAGTCAGAAATCGAAACGAGCAAGCGCATACAAGGTGTCCCGGAAGGCGAGCCCGGTTGGGCTCGCACAAGCAGGCGCCATTGTAGGAAGGGAAGGTGCTCTCGCTAGTGCAGCAACAGCCGCATGATGTCCGTGCGCGTGATCAGCCCCACCAGCCTCCCTTGGCGCAGCACCGCAACAAAGGGCACGGCATGCTCGGCCAGCACGGCCAGCAGCTGCGACACGGGGGTGCTGTCCTGCACGCACAGTGGCGCATCGGCCATCAGATCCGCGGCACAGGCCGTGGGCTGTGCGGGTTTCTTGCCCCACAGGCGCCAGACACGCTGCTGGCGGCGTTGCGCCACGTTCCCGCGCTGCTGCCACAGCCAGTCGAGCAGCGCACTGCGCGCCACCACGCCAAGCAGCTCGCCCTGCACGCCCACGACGGGCAGGCTTTTGATGGGATGCTGCTGAAACTTCGCCGCCAGGCTGTCCAACGACTCCAGGGGCGAGCACGTCCACATGGCCGTGGTCATCAGCTGCCCGCAATGCACGCTGCCAAAGCGCCGTGCGATGGCCTGCTCCTCCGCAGCCAGCACCAGCTGCTGCAGCTCCTGCGCCGTCAGGTTGTTGCTCTGGTCAAAGCGCGACAGCAGCGCCTGCAGGTCAGCTTCGGACAGCGCCTTGGTCGGCAGCTGCTGCATGCCCGCCGTGGACATCGCCACGGGCTGCAGTGGATAGCGCTTGCCACAGACACGGTGGTACACGATGGCCACCAGTACCAGGCACAGCGTCAGCACACCAATCGGCCAGAGGGCATAGGTCCAGCCATGGACGGTGCCGTGCTGCGCATCGAGTGCCCACAGCAGCGCCACGGCGCCTCCGGGCGGGTGCAGCGAGCGGGTGAGCTGCATCACCATGATGGCGCCGCCCACAGCCAGCGCCGGCGCCCAGTCCAGCGGCACACAACTGACCACCAGCCAGGTCCACAATCCGGCCACAGTGTTGCCCACCACGCAGGACCAGGGCTGTGCCAGCGGGCTCGTGTGCACGGCAAACAGCAGCACGGCACTGGCACCCAGCGGTGCGAACAGGTTCAGCCCGGCTGGTATCCCCAACTGCTGGCACCCCCAGACCAGCAACGACGCCAGCGCCAGCCCCAGCATGCCGCCCAGACCGACACGCCACACGTCCTGGCGCGTCGCCGGAGCGACCGCAGGCTTCCAAGCTTTACGGAAATCCATGGTGTTTAAGCACGCGCCCCACGGCGCCACATCGTTGCGAGGGTCAGGCGTCACCCATGATGGACAAGCTGGCCCTCCCTGTTGGCGAAATTGCTGGCGCACTATAAAGAGGATCGCACTGCCCCTGTCTGGGGCATGGTCATGCCTGCCACCGGCGCCCCTCTTGGTACTTTGCGCTGCGCCGCCCTGAGGGCAACAGTTCAGGCACACTCCTGCACCATGCCCCGCATCAAGCCTCCATCCAAAGAAGAAAGCCAGCTGCTGCCGCCATATGCAGCCCTGCCAGACAGCGCCATTCATATTCCACAGACACCCCAGGCATTCGCCGAGGCCCGCGCCGTACTGCTGGCACAGCAGGCACTGGGGTTTGACACAGAAAGCAAGCCACTTTTTCACCCCGGCCAAGTGGATACCGGCCCACACATCGTGCAGCTGGCAACGCCACAGGCTGCATGGATTCTTCAGCTGCACCACCCCGAAGCGCTCGCACTGGCGCAAGCAGTCATGGCGCACCCAGACATCACCAAAGCAGGCTTTGGTCTGGACAACGACAAGTCCACCCTGCCACAGCGGCTGGGTGTGCCTCTGGTCAACGTGCTGGATCTGGACCGTGTCTTCAAGCGCTATGGCTACGGCTCCTCCACCGGGGTCCGCGCTGCCGTGGCGCTGGTGCTGGGCCAGAGCTTTCACAAGTCGAAAAAGCAATCAACCAGCAACTGGGCGCTGCGCCAGCTCAGCCCTGCACAGATTCGCTACGCCGCCAATGACGCGCATGCCCCCGCCATGGTCTATGCCGCTTTGCCCGCCTGGGAAAGCACACAGGCTGCCC
>ERZ1034913.167-NODE-167-length-65728-cov-2906.427664_pt1 | contig 65728 bp, 48 predicted proteins | sample MGYA00520697_ERZ1034913 | MGnify/ENA primary metagenome ERZ1034913 (study PRJEB33766, sample SAMN09781786) | gut metagenome | biome: gut microbiome | host: Homo sapiens | place: Madagascar | study: EMG produced TPA metagenomics assembly of the PRJNA485056 data...
ACGGCGACGAGTCCCAGTGCCAGGCTTCCGAAGAGATAGAGCATCATATAGAGGTAATTTTCCTCCTTCATCAATCCCGCCCCTTCGTTCATGAAGGTAGAGAAGGTGGTGAATCCTCCGCAGAACCCCGTGGTGAGCAGCAGTTTGGCAGATGGCGACATCCATCCCCCTTCCCTCCAGTTCAATCCCGAGAGAAACCCGATGATGAGGCATCCTGCCACATTCACCGCCATGGTTCCGAACGGAAAGGCTATCACCGTGCAGGATTGCACCATCTTTGAAATCCAATATCTCATGCCGCCCCCGAAGAAGCTGCCGATGCTTACTATCAATATTTCTTTCATCTCCTTATATAATATATGTATAAAATGCTATCGGGGGGAGAGATTCAACGCTCTCCCCAATCATCTATTGTTCCTGTTTTTGATGAGAAACTGCATCCTATCTTGAATATCTTTCTCTTATCTGATAAATATTCCCGGGCGTATCCCATATCTTCGATTTGCTGGAGCGCTTCTCTTGCGTTTCCATCCCTCTTAAACTCAAATATATAAATGTACAGAGGGGTTTCTATGATGCAATCTACTCTTCCTTCGCTCTGCTCTTTTTCGATGAAGATGGTATAGGAGCTGATCATCCTCAATACCAGATAGAATGTATATTGAAAATAACGCTCCTTCTCACGTTCATCATCTTTTCTTCGCTGGGAATAAGGGATGCTGGCAAAGAAAGAAACCATCAGCTGATGCAGCTTTTTGCATTCTCCCTTTCCCAATGCTTCGATTACCTGTAGAACCCAGGAATCTGGTGAAACTTTTGGCTTCAGATAATCTGCTGCCAGCAAACTGATGAATCCCCTTCTAACTTCATCGTTCGGAAAATCCAACAGATAGGAATTGGTATTCCTTGACCATCCCTTGATGGTCAGATATCCGCTTTGATATATCATCGGCAAAGGGCGTTCTATGGTTGCCTTATAGTCGTCGAAATCCTTGGTGGGATAATATTTCCCCACCAGTTCGTTGATGTTTTCATCGCTATGAGCTAGCAGGCGAACCAGATAGGTGGGTGAACCCGTTTGGAACCAATAGTCGTCGATGAGCATTTCCTTGAAGGCACGCAAGATGCTGAAAGGATTATATACGCCTCGCATCCTGCGACTGAAATGGTAGCCGTCAAACTGGCGTTTCAGTTTTATCAGTATTTCTTCCTTTGAAACATCATATTCCTCAGCCATTTCTGCAATTTGCTGTGAAAAGGTAGAGCGCAACTCGTCTTCAGTGATGCCGAGAAGCGTATCGAAGTGGGCAGAAAGGCTGATGTCTTCGGGTTGGTTGAAACCGCTGAATACGCTTACTTGCGAAAATTTGGTAACTCCCGTAAGCAGAACGAATTGCAGGTCTTTATCGGCAGCCTTGAATACACTGTAGAAACCTTTCAGAATTTCCCGATGCCTATCTTCCAACAGTCGCTCGTTGCCATCTGCATCGGTTGTTTTCAGTGTAGAATCCAATACGTCTAGCAGAGGCTTGTCGTATTCATCAATAAGGACAACGGCGCGAAGTCCTGTTTTTTCGTGGGCATTTCTCAGTACGCCAATGAATCTGTCGCCGAGGGTGGAAGCAAAGGGGGCCTTGCCGTAGATGGCTTCCTGCGATTCAACGAAATCAATCAGCGTATTCTCTAGCTGGCCTGCTTGCGTAAAGTCCTTGCCGTTGAAATCAAGGTGAAATACCGCATATTGTTTCCAGTCGGTTTCCAGATTATCAATGGCTAGGCCCTTGAACAGTTCTTTTCTTCCTTGGAAATAGCATTCAAGTGTAGAAACGAGGAGTGACTTTCCAAATCGTCTGGGACGACTCAGAAAGTAAATCTTGCCATTTTCTACCATATCATAAATCATCTGAGTCTTATCTATATAAAGATATCCTTCTGTGATGATTTTCTCAAAGCTCTGTATGCCTATCGGATATTTCATATTATTCATACGCTTGTTCCTTATTTTCTGCAAAATTACAAAAAATAACGATACAAGCAAATTTTTTATGTACCTTTTCTTAATTTTTCCCTCTATTCTTTCTTTAAAGGGATAAATAGAAGCAGGGAATAGTTCTTCTTGCTTATAAAATTATGTTGAACAATTAAAATAAATAGGAGAAACAAGTTATGAAACGAGTATTCAATCTTTTGGTAGTGGATGAGAGTGGCAGCATGAGCATTATCGAGCGCCAGGCACTGGTGGGCATCAACGAGACCCTGACCACGATTCAGAAAATGCAGAAGACGCATAACGACATGGAGCAGCGTGTAACGCTCATCACCTTCGACAGCACCCACAAGAAGCTGTTCTACGATAATGTGTCTGCCCGCCATGTAAACCCATTGAAATCAAGGGATTACAACCCATGTGGCGGCACCCCGCTTTATGATGCCATCGGCATGGGTATAGCCAAGGTCAACGCTCTGACCACCGAGGATGACAGCGTATTGGTAACCATCATTACGGATGGTGAGGAGAACTGCAGCGAGGAGTATGATCTGAAGATGATCAAGAACCTCATTGAGAAGTTGAAGAAGCAGAACTGGACCTTTACCTTCATCGGCACCGATGATCTTGATGTGGAGAACATTGCTCATGGTATGGGCATCGACAACCACCTTCAGTTTTCAGAAGATGAGGCTGGCACCAAGGCGATGTTTGCAAGAGAAAACAGAGCCCGAGAGCGCTACAACAAGTGCCGTGCGATGGATTGCAAGATGGAAGCGGGTAGTTATTTTGAGGAGAAATAAAGAATGGACCTCTGTATAAGCAGAGAATTACCTGCAAGCAAGTAAACTAAATAAAATGGGAATAGCAAAAGCTGCATGATAAATCGTGCTGCTTTTGCTATTTTTTATATCAATCGTTGTAGACGCTATTGTCATCTACCCAGCATCCTGCCTTTTTCGCCCAGCTTTCTATGCGTGCTTCTTGGATCTTTCCAAGTTGCTGCTCTCTTTTGAAACTGTGTTCTGGGCAGTGAGTTGATTTGCGCCAACTTCTGCTCCCGCGAGTAAGGATGCAATAACATGTATTGTTCCCCCTTTAACGCAGCCAAGCTGCTCTGACGGTGAAAATCGTTTATATAAGATTTTTCCAGTACTGAATTGTTCTGCATAATCATGTAGTGTGAAGTAGAAAAGCTAGATTACGCCCTCTGTCAATTCCTGCGAAGCCTTGGATTTAGAAAGGAATATCCGTGAAAAGTAGGCAGGGATTATTTTCCCTTAAGCCTAAAAATATTTAGCCTTAAGGGAAAATATAATTAGCCTTAAGGGAAAATATATTTTGTTTTTTAAGTTTTGTAAGTAACCTCCGGTCCCCGAAGGGGACGGTAGGATGCTATTTGCGAAAGTTCAGTTACCAATAACATCTTTCATATCATCCGTCAGATAACTGATAGCCTTCTCTTTCATATCTTGTGGAATACCAAATCGGGCTTCGGCGATGGAGCCAACGATGGCTCCGATGGTATCGCTATCGCCGCCATGAGATATGGCTAGGCGGATGGCATCCTCGAAGGATGAGGCTTGCGAGAGGAGATAGAAAGATAATGGCACGGCATCCATGCAGGTTTCGTCGAACTTGCCTTTCGGATAATCTCGTGTGTCGAAATCCTCGTAATAGCTGCGGGCGATATCCTTGAAGGCTTTCTTAGCCTCATCATCTGGCTGATGGCTTTCCTTGCTCGTGCGGAAATGCCAGATGGCATGAGCCACGGCTTGGGCTCCCTTGATTCCTTCGGGATGGTTATGAGTAGGAAGAGCCGTTTTCTCTGCCTCTTCCAACACCTGCGACAGGTCATCGAATAGCCAAGCCACCGGCGATACTCGCATCGCCGAACCATTGCCAAAGCTATTATATGGCTGTGGATTAAGAGAACGAATCCATCCTGCGAATCTTCCGCCATACGCCCCCTTTGGAGAAGGATAGCGGCGGCACCAATCCAGCAGGCTTTCCTGATAGCTTCGCCCGTTCAGTATCGCATCGGCTACCGCTACCGTACAGATGGTATCATCGGTGAAGTCGCATCCTTCGCCGAACATCTCGAAATCATAATCAAACGTATTGTTGAACTCATATTTTGAGCCAGCAATATCTCCTATTATTGCTCCTAACATAATTTTTTCTTTTTAAATTGCCATGGCCGTGGGTCTTGGATATGCTTCTTGTCTTTTGTCAGGGTGAACCCTTTGTCGAGAAGTTCCTGATGCTCTTTTGCCTGCATCTTCTGGCCGTTTTCATCATATTTCGCCACGTTCTTGCGCACATCAGCTTCGACTTCTGCCTTTTCTTCTCCATCAACCCATTTGATGGAGAAGCCATCGAAGATGGAGGCTTGCGAATAAAGCATATCATATAATAAGGTGGAACGACTGTCGGGTGGATTTCCATCTACCGAAAACTCACGTATCAGCAGGGATGCCCTGATGGCATCTTCGGGATGGGTGCCCTTCTCGAACGTGATGTCGATTCCGGAAACATGGTTGTGCAGGATGCCCAACTTGAAGATGCTCTTGGGAGAACCACTCTTGGGGTTGCGATGATATACGATGGGGTCTTTGATGCCACCCTCGGCCTCTTCGTGATAGTAGAACTCCACACACGTGGGTTGTACTGTTACCTGTTGGGTTCCAGCACTTACCAGAAAGTGACCGGCTAAAGCCATCTGAGCGATTTCCTTGAATTCAGAAGGGATGAATGGGGTGCCCTGATTTCCGAATGGGTGATCTTCGTTCAGAATTTTTCTCCGTGTATCCTCACTCAAGGAAAATGATTCTAAAGTTTCTTTCAAGTTCTGCATGATCTTTTCCTTTTTCTTTCAAAACCTATATTCCACTCTTTCTTCAGAAAATTACTCTATCACCTCCCAGAAACTCTCCGGCAAGCTGATGTTCTTCATCTCCTTTGCCTTCTCGAACAATGGGGCGATGTCTTCGGCTTCGAAACCGGCGATGCCGCAACCTATTGGGGTTACCAGGAAATGTAGCTCGGGATGCTGATGGGCAAAGATAATAAATTCATCCACGTATGGACGGATGGTTTCCACGCCGCCCTGCATTGTAGGGATGGCATAACTCTGGCCCTGCAAGCCTACACCTTTGCCCATGACGGCACCGAAATGCAGGCGGGCTATGCGGGCAGCTCCACCACCATGCATGCCAGCCAGATTGCTGCCAAACACAAAAATCTCGTTCTCCTTCAATGAATCAATCCAGCGAGGAGTGATTCTTCCCTTCTTCTTATCTTCCATATTATTCTTATTATTAAATATGTTATTGCCATTATCAGCCGCTTCTTCGCAGCACATGCATTCGGACATCATGCTCGGCATCGACATCTTCGGAGCACTAGATACTGATGCGTCTTTATCGCCGAACGACAGATAGCTTCCGTATTCCGATGCATCGAAGTATCTCTTGAAATAAGGAATCACCACATCGTGCATCATCTTCTGGCAACGCTGGGTGACGGCTGAATGGGATATGCCCAACTGCGCAGCTACGTCCTTGCCCCGGAATCCCTCTATATAGAGCATCTTCAGGATGATGCTGTTCTTGCTGTCTCTGCCATAATAGAAATTGCCGATGTCTTCTATCGTCTGGTAAAGATCGTGTTCAAACTGGTTGTCGCTTACGTCAAACTGCATCTTGCGGCTTTCCTGTCGCGCCTCGAAACTCTCGAAGTGGTGCTCCTTCACTACCTCCTTCAGTTTATCCAGCAGCAGGAAGCGGAAGCCATTCACCATCCAGGTTTTGAGCGACATGCTCGGCTTTCGGTCCTCCAATGGCTTGAAGTCGTGTTCGCTGAGATAGAGATAGTATTCGTGAGCCAGCGAGAAGAAATCCATGCCCGGCTTGTTCTGTAGGTCGTATCGCCTGTCGTACACGCAATAAGCCACCCGGCAGTATCCGTAGTAATACTCCCTCACTATTCTGGCATCGGCATCCTTGAAGCCCTGCAGAATCTCATCATCCGATAAGCTTTCCAATACCTTCTTATCCGATGTCTCTATCTTTTCCGAAAAATCCTTTTCTGAAAAATCAGTGCCTGAAAAATTCTTTTCTTTCTTCATATCAATATATCTTTTGATATCCGCAATTCGTTTGCAAATATATACTTTTTCTTTGAGAAATGGCAGGATTTGCTCTTTTTTTCTCCTCTTATATTCTATTAAAAGAAGAAAACGATGGAAAAATTAAGCTGTTATCGAAAGAAAATGATATCAGAAGTATTACTTTCTATATAAATATATGCGAATAAAAAAGGCTGGTATGCAATCATATCAGCCTTTTATCTTTTCATAAGCTTTCTTTTTTATGTGAAGGAATTTCTTATTTCTTTGTCTTCTCTTCCCAAGCCAATATCAAGCCGATAACGCCTGAGTAGCTCTTCCTGCCTTCCGCCACATGGTTGCCCCTGAGATAGAGTTCGAAGATGACATCCTGGGCGGCATCCAATGCCTTGCATCGCTTGCTGAGCCAGTAGTAACGGTCGTTTCGTGCCCGCTGGATAATCTCTGGACGGATATGTTTCAGGAATCTTTCTCCCTCCTTTTCACCGAGAATATCGTATACATTATTCAATACATGGAAGAAGATGTGGTAATATCCGCTGAACCTCACCTGCTTATCTGCCGATGCCGTGCACACGATGTAACTGTAGAAATTCGCCTCGCCCTCGTTGGCTACGCCCAGGAAATGGGCAAACTCGTGGGCGTAGGTGGCTGGATAATCGTGCGCAAGAATATCGCCGTTTAGGGTGAATTCGCAGAAGAAAGGTCCCATGCTTCCGGTTACGCCAGCCATCGAACTGAGGGGTGTGAACACCATCGTCTTGGCATGTGGATGCTGGTTGAAAGGCCTGTTGATGCCTTCCCGGTATCCTATTTTATTATATTCCTTCAAAACTGCATCCCGCACCCGGTTCTTCAAGGCATCATCCACGATGCTATCAGGGGAAATGCTCTTCCCGGAAATGCTGCGAGATGCGCTGCTGAGAGATGCAATGCTTAAAGCGTTGAGGCTATCTGCGTATTGATAGGCAAATTTCTTAAATTTGGCTTTCGATACCTCCACCGGCTTCATACCTATTCTATAATAGATATTCGGCTGTGAATAGTTCAATCCCCAGGCGATGTAGAACCAGGCATACACCCACAGCAGATACTCCGCCACTCTTCCGAAAACCCTCTTCTTCCTCAATCCTATCTCGTAAATAGGATAGAGGATAACCCAGGTGATGCTGAGGGCGATGAAGATATCGCCCACGGCAAAGGGGAAGATTCCCGAGATGGGCGAGAGAAGGGTGCCGATGACGGGATAGATGCGGGTGGTGTAGATGAATCCCCAAAGCGGAATCATCTTCGTTAGGGTAACGAGGATGAGCAATGCTATCAGCACCCCATGGCGCCACTTCAATGATTTGAACCGTAATGCAAGCAATTTATGCCATGCATCTAATCTATATAGTTTCTTCATTTTGCTTCTTTTTAAAAAGTTTAAATATGCTCTGATACAGAGAATGTTTTGCACTTTTTGAGCCTATTGTGCAATGATGGTGCAAAATTACAAAACTTTTCTGAATAATTGACACGACGAGCCTGTTTTTTTTGTATCTTTGCGGTTGTAAAGACAGATTATTAACATCAAAAGCATGGGAGGAACTATTATGAAACAGACTTTAGAAGAATTCGAGGCTAGGGGCCTTGAGTACGAGAACCTCTATAATGAGGAAGATGAGCGCAGAGAATATAATTCAATTTGGTACACCTGAATTATTGTAAATTGTTAGTTTGGTTATCCTGATTGGATTATTTGTTATATAAAAAGGTTAAGATAGATTAGGATAATAAAAGGCTATGCCCTATTGCTCGTTCTGATGCAATAACAGCATAGCCTTTTTTTATGTATTTTCGAAGTTTCTCTTGCTTTCTTGCTTTCGAAGTTTTTCTTGTTTTCGAAGTTTTTCTTGCTTTCGAGGCTTTTCTTTTTCTATTTCTCAAAATGCTGGTAATCCTTGCTGTGTTTCCAGTCGCCTCCCCATCTGAATCCCTTTGCCTTGAAGAGGCGGTAGCAGAGGTCGCCTTTTTTAATCATGTAAACATGATGCTTGCTGCGGTTGAGATAGGGGCGTGCCGTGGCTGGCTCCACCACATCCTTGCCGTTTTTCAGCCGTTTGTGATAGGGGTTATAGAGCGTGTTGATATCGATGGCAAGTCCCTTGCCGTGCTTCGAAACGGTATGGGTATGCGAGATGAAGCGGAAGTTGAAGCTGGATGAGTTGTTGGCTCTCATCGCCCTTTCGTCATTGGCATCCCAATAGTCGATGAGCCTCATCCGCTCTATCGGATATTTCGCCTCGTAGAGCTTTTTGAGAATATCGAGCACATCTGCCGCTATCGCCTTGTTCACCACCATTTCTCCCACTATCTTCCTGCCGTCCTTATCCACATGCAGGCATCGCAGGTATCGCAGTTCGCTTCTTTTTACGGTGCAGTTCTTCTTGTATGTCTTCCCCTGCATCAGGTGGAAAATATCATCAGGAATGGGGGAAATGGAGAAGAAATGCTTCTCTCCCAGTTTTCTGATGGTTTGTTCGCTGACGATATCTCCTGGTTTCTGTGCCTTGGATGGAAGGCAGAAAAGCATGGAAATAAACAGGCATATTATTGAAATTCTTTTTGCTGTCATAACGTTTCTCCTTATTTTGCTACGGGAATATAATGCGAATCCTTGATTTCTCCAATCACGATGATGCTGTGCAGACTTCCGATGCAGTCGATGTTTCCCAGGGTGTTGAGCATGAAATCCTGATAATCCTTCATGTCGCGGGCATACACCTTGATTTGGAAATCGTAATCACCGGTGGTGTTGTAGCATTCCGTTATCTGGTCGATGGTTTGCACGGTATCCATGAATTGCTGAATCAAATCGTGGGTGTGCTGCTTCAGTCGGATATTGCAGAGTACAATCACGTTGTGTCCCATCTTGTGATGATCCACTATCGCTCCATATCGCTGGATGTATCCCTCACGCTCCAATCGCTTCTGCCGCTCGAAGGTGGGAGAAGGGGAGAGGTGTACTCTTGCGGCAAGTTCCTTCACGGTGAGTCGCGAGTTCTGCTGCAACAACTTGAGTATCTTGATATCGATTTCGTCGAGATTTTCTTCTGTAGCCATTGTTCCTTTATTTCTAATTTTATTCATTTTTGCAGAATAATATTCTGCTGATTTTCTAAATACGCTGCAAAGATAGCATATTTTTCTGAATTACGAAGAATATTTGGCAGATAAAATTCTTCTTCTTACCTTTGCACTCGCAATTCCGGATGCAAAGAGCCGTTCATCATCAGATGATGGCAAATTAAGAGTCATTCACCATTTAAAAATATAGGAGATAAAATAATGAGTAACGTAAGAAATATACATTTTGAGGCAGTGGGCAGCTATTTGCGCCCTGCAGAGTTGAAGGAAGCAAGAGCCAAGTTTGCTGATGGCAAGATTTCTGCCACCGACCTTCGCAATATCGAAGACCGTCTGATTTCTGAGGTCATCAAGCAGCAGAAGGCGCATCATCTGCCTTATATCACCGATGGCGAGTTCCGCCGCAGCTATTGGCATCTCGACTTTATGTGGGGATTCAATGGTGTGGAACATATCGAACTGGAGCATGGCTATCAGTTTCATGGCGAGGAGACAACCAAGGGCTCTATCCAACTGACCGGCAAGATTACCGGCGAGAATCATCCTTTTATCAAGGATTTCCTGTTTGTGAAGCAGTTTGAGGAGTTGGATGTCAAGGGCGAGTATATCTTCGAGGCAAAGCAGACGGTTCCGGCTCCTGCACAGTTTCTTGCCGAACTGTTTCGTGGCAAGAATGCCGAGAACACCCGCAAGTTCTATCCTAACACCACCCAGCTGATAGAGGATATTGCCCAGGCTTATCGCACCTTCTTCCAGGAGATTTATGCAGCCGGTTGCCGCACCATCCAGCTCGATGATTGCACCTGGGGAATGATTGTGGATAGCGATTACTGGAAGGCTAAGGTGGGCAATGGGTTCACCCTTGAACAGGAAGCCCTGCAATATCTGAAGGTGAACAACCTTGCCATCGAGGGCAAACCGGAGGGATTGACTATCAACACCCACGTATGCCGTGGCAATTATCATTCCTGCTATGCCACCAAAGGTGCCTACGATGCCGTAGCTCCTTATCTTTTCGCTCATGAAGATGTGGATACCTTCTATCTGGAGTATGACGATGAGCGTTCGGGCGGTTTCGAACCATTGAAATATGTGGCAGATGGCAAGAAGGTGGTTCTGGGTTTGGTAACCTCCAAATCTCCTGTGCTGGAGGATAAGGCTACGGTTATCGCCAGAATCCACGAAGCTGCCAAGTATATTTCTCTCAATCGCTTAAGTCTTAGTCCTCAATGCGGCTTCGCCTCTTGCGAGATCGGCAATAAACTGACCGATGCAGAGCAATGGGCAAAGATAGATTTGGTTAGAGAGATTTCTGAGGAAGTTTGGGGAGAATAAAAGGTATTATTAAAACTCTACACGCCCTGAAAGGGCAGAAGCTCCTAGCCCAGGGCAGCGCCCTGGGTTACGCATAAGCAAGAATGTCGCCCTGTAAGGGCAAAAGCTTTATATACCAATGATTTATAAATGCTTTTGCCCTTTCTTCTTTCTCCTTTTTAATATGATATAGCCGGAAAGCAAAACCAGCGTTATCAGCAAACCGGAGATGAATACGAAGAGGTCGGAAAGGGGACCTAAAAGCGGAGAATAGCATCTGCCCACGTGAAGTTCTAAAGCCACATTCCAAAGCGACATGGGGATGGCTGAAAGCAACTCTGGGGTAGATGCTGTTTCACCTAAGCTCGCCCCTTTGCTATAATCGAAAATCACTTCTTTTCCTCCAAAGAAGTCCTTGGAATAACCGCTAACAAGATGGTTTGAAATCGGAATCATCGACTTTTCTATATTCTGTTTCCCCGTGAAATAATCTACTATCAGGTTCTTCTCCGGATACCAGCGGAACATGCCGCTGAAAGAACCAACCAGCCAACCACCTTTGCTGTCGCTCTCGAAAACGGTAACTCCCATCGGACTTACCTTTGGTGCCTTCTCCTTATTTAATAAGATAGGTTTATGCTGGAAATGCTCATCCACTCTCAGAAATCCTTCTGATGTGGAAACCAGCCAGTTTTCCTCGGCTGCATCCCAACGGATGGCGCGAAGTTTATCGTGCCAGACATTTCCATCCTTCACCTTTTCTGTGGTTTTGTTCATGGCAAGCGGCACCATCAAAGGTGGACGGAGACACATGCCGGTAATGGAAATCCAGAGCGTCAGGATGATGGTGGCATATCCCAGTTTGTTGTGCCATTTTGCATTGAAAACCATCTGTTTGCCAAGCTTCACCATTCTTTCTCTTGCCTGTGATCTCTTCTGCCGGCGAATACGGTAAGGCAGAATAAAGAGGATGATGCCCGTAATCGAAAGGATGATGAGCACGATGGCGATGGCATCCACCACCAATCTGCCAATTGTTCCGAAGAAAGCACCGCTATGCAGATGCCAAACGGTTTTGAAGAGGGTAACCATCGGGGTAAAGCCCTCTGGTTGCCCGATGATCTTTCGGGTTGCCATCAGATTTTCGCTTGCAGCATCTATCTTATCATTAACAGTTTTCTTCTTCTTGCCTGATATTTCATACACGGCAGAACGGGTCATGGCGATGAGGCTCGTGCTATCTTTGGTCAATGTAATATCAGCGATTCGCTCATGATTGTCGGGTAATGGAAATCTTTTCCATTCCTTTCCGTCGAAGCGATAAACATCCATCATGGCAGCGCACCAGATTTCTCCATCCTTCGTCTGCACCATGTTGCGGATATTTCTGCCATCCACGTTCTCCGGCAATCCTTTGTTGAAATCTTTCCAGCTTTTCATTTTTGAATCCGTAAGCCAGATGCCGCCGTAGCCATAAGCCAAAACGGAATCATCAGATGCCTTGATGGAACCTTTGATAATGCCGTTATTGAAGTTCTGGATATGATAAGCCGGAGGCAAAATGCTCCTACTTACATCGCAATCGGCAAAGAGCTGGCGATGGTTCAGGATGATGCCCGATACGCAGAATACCAGCATGAAGACGGATAGTATAAGTCCGAACCATCGGTGATATTTCTTCCAAGTAAAATGTTTGTTCTTTTTATCTCTCATTATCTTTTCTTTTAATGTTTTATAATTGGGTTGCAAAGTTAGTGGAATTTTCCGACCTCTGCAATACCTAAAAATAATGATTTGAAAAGCCTTTGCCATTGGCAAAAACAAAGGATTCTCAACTTTTTCACTAAAAAAGTTTGGTGATTTCATGTTTTACTAGTAACTTTGCACCCCGAAATTAAAAATCATCATTCTTAAGAACAATAAGATAAATAGATAATTAAGAAAATAGGAAAAATGGAATATATGTCTCAAGAAGGCTACGATGAGCTCGTGGCCGAACTTCAACACATGGTTAACGTAGAGTTGCCAGCCGTTCGCGATGCGATAGCTGAGGCTCGCGACAAGGGCGACCTCAGCGAGAATTTCGAGTATCATGCTGCCAAGCGTGAGCAGGGCAAGCTTTTGAGCCGCATCAGCTTCAAGCAGAAGGTCTTGGAGAATGCCCGTGTCATCGACAAGTCTCGATTGAAGAGCGATACCGTTGGCTTGCTGAGCAAGATTAAGATTACCAATCTTGCCAACAAGTGCAGCATGAGTTATGTTATCGTAAATCCTCACGAGGCTGATTTGCATAGTGGAAAAATCTCTATCAAGTCGCCTATCGCCAAGGCCCTTCTGGGTAAGAAGGCTGGTGATGAGGTAATGGTAAAGGTTCCAGCAGGCTTGCTGAAATTCCGCCTGGATAGCGTTGAGTTATAACTTGCTAGCGTTGAGTTATAATGTATTCTTTTAAAGGAAAACTCCCGATAATTTGAAACTAATCAAATTATCGGGAGTTTCCCTTTTTATTCTAATATTTCTCCAGAATCTTATTCAGTAAGAAGGTGGCATTCTGGTTTCTAGCCACACCCTTCTGTATCTTGTAAGTATAGGTAACATCCGTGCCCAAATCTATCTCGAAACAATAGTTGTGGAATTTTCCTGATGCATCATTCTCCATCTTGGAAAGTTCCAAGTCGTGGGTAGCAATGATGCCGCTCACCGGCTGCTTGGAGATGGCTTCGAGGAACTTTCTCGAACCATTCAGCTTATCCAATGAATTCGTTCCTTTCAGAATCTCATCCAGAATAATCAGCGTTCGGAGTGATTCCTTATTGCCCGCTATACTTTCCTTGCAGAACATTCCCTCTGCACTTTCCTTACAGAACTTCAGAAGCTCCTCCAATCTGATCAATTCAGCGTTGAAATAAGAGATGCCGTGCGTCAAATCATCGGTGGTTCTCATGCTCGAGAACAATCTGAAACGTGAAATCTTCAGCTGATCCGCAAACACCGGCATACCCGCCATTGCCAGGATATAGTTCACGCCCAGCGAACGCAGGAAGGTACTCTTTCCCGCCATGTTGGCTCCGGTGATGATATAATAGTTGTCATCCTTGATGGTGAAATCGTTCTTCACCGCCTTAGCACCCAGGAAAGGATGATAGAGATTCTTTCCATCGAACACGATTTCCGGACTTCCGATTCCTGTATTTTCAGAAACAATGCTTTCAGTATCTGCTTCCGGACTTCCTGAAATAAATTCCGCCTCTTCCGCCTCCGGATGATTATATCTGAAATCCGCCATCGAAACCATTGCATCCATCTCGCTGATGATATGCATCCATTCCTCCATCTTCACCATATAGGTATTCTTCCATTTCAGGAAACTGCGAACCAGGAAGAAATCGCTCAGCATGAAGGCATCGGTGAAGAAATTAGCGAGTTTGTTGCCTCTTCTGTCATACCCCTTCAATATCTTTTCCAGTTGGGCAAAGGAAGGCAGGGCATCAGCCAGAGAATTCTGCATCTCCTTGCCTAATTCGCTATGAAAATTGCGCCTGTTGATAAGCTGAAGTATCTGGGCATAGGCGATGAGCTGATGGCGAAGCTTGCCACCATTGCTATCTATCTTATCAAGAGTCTGCTTGCAAATGAAGAACACCACCATATATTGAACCAACACCCACCACAAGGCGAAATTTACCGAAACCATATCGCATATCGATAAAATCACGGAGCCGATGACTCCGATAATCAGCAGCCATCCGATGGCGAGCGAAACCGGAGACCCAAACCATGCCGGCACCTCCATCTTCGAAACCTTCTGCATCGCATCCATCACCGCAGCAGAATCAATCTTCTTCATCTTGCCATTCACCATCCTGCCATCTGCATTTTGGCTTCTGTTCTTTTCGCCAAGAGCCAGGAATTCCATTCGCCAGTTTTCGCCTTCTCCCGCCAATTCCTTCTGCAAATCCCTTCTTCTTTTGATATCTTCCAGGCTCAGAGGCGTTTCCCGGGTAAGATTCCTGGCGAGTGCCTCTGAACCGCCCGAAGTAATGGTTCGGCAGATGCGGTTGAACAGCGAACTCTTGCCGAAGACATCGAGGTCAAAGGAATAAGGATGCTGCGGATTCTGATAGGAATCGCCCGTCTCGAAAGGTGAGAAATCCCCCTCCAAAGCCTTGATTTCGTCCTGATAAACCTTGAGCAAAGCCGAAAGATGCTCTATCTTCTCCTTGTTCTTATCGTCAAGTCGTCTGATGCCCAGATAGGCAATCAGGCACAACGCCGCCCCCAACAGATAGTTCTGTGTATCTCCATCCAATGCGAAATAGCAGATCAGAAAAGCGAGGATGCCACCAAAAGCTAGCAGCTCGCCCGTTATAAATCCCGTATTCTTACGCTTCAGGGCAGCCACCTCAGAAGCATATCGGCTTACATATTGTTGATAATTCTCCTTGATGTTCATACTTTTTCTTTATTATGAATTTTTCTCCATCCATTTATTATAGGATACATTCTCCTCTTTCCACTTATCCTTTGCTTCCGCCTGATTCTTCGGATACCCGATGATGAGGGTATTGAGCGGAATCATCTTCTTGGGCAGATGCAGCAGTTGCTGCATTCCCTCGTATCGTTCTTTCAGGGGATAGAGGGCTGTCCATACTCCGCCAAGTCCCAAACCGTGAGCCATCAGCAGGATGTTCTCTGTGGCTGCCGAGCAGTCTTGAATCCAGAACTCCTGCTCGATGCCTTCCAGCGTCTTGTCTAGGCATCCGCAAACCACAATGGCGAGCGGTGCCTGCTTCACCATGCTGGCATAAGGGCTGAACTGTGGTATCTGGTCGAGAATCTCTCTGTCGTTGATAACCACAAGATGCCAAGGCTGCTTGTTGCAAGCCGATGGAGCTGCCATGCCGGCACGCAGCATCATCTCCACCTTCTCCTGTTCTACAGGCTTTTCTGTATAACTTCTCACCGATGTACGGCTCATGATATTTTCAAAAATCTGATTCTTTTCCATCATTTTGCTGCATTTCTAATTTTATCTTATGCGGCATTATTTATCAAGAAACACCGCATATTTTGCGGCAAAGATACGAAAAAAACGCCGCATCACCAAATTATTTCGTTTTTATCGCCCGATACATCATGTAGTAGGCGTATATATAAGCCGATGTCGTTGTTATCATACTGATGAGATTCATACAGGTGAAGGCTGCCTGCTGGGTGTTACCTGCCAGATAAAACACTGCAACTGGGAGTATATTCGAGCATATCAGCCATACCATGAAAACCAGGATAAGGGCTATGCCCAGTTTGCGCATGTTACCTCTGTGCTTGCTGTACAGATGGCAGCCGGCTATCAGGGAAGCGATGACGGAAATCAATCCCATAGTGCTTTGTATCCAGGTGAGAATCGTTGCCGTGGGGGTTATCTGTCCGTCCTGCATCATCGTTACAAAGTTGAACTTGAAGCATTGTCCCAGGATGAATGAGAGCACATAGTAAAGTACTATCAACTCGCTGCAGCGCCGTAGCAATTTTACGCCTGTCGGTAGCGTGTAGCGGAATATTCCCCATAAAGCTATAGGGGCGAGCTGCAAGACCAGTTGCTTGATGGTAACCAGGATGGGACTTAATGGAATCAGGATGGGACTTGTTCTGAAGGATAAGCCCGCTTGTCCGCAAACAGAAAATGCCAGCGAAAACAATGCGAAAATGCAATATGCATACATGGCATATTGTGCAATGCGATTTATATCTATAGAATAACTTTTTCTTTCCATAATTCTACGTTTGATGATTTTATAAACAGCTTATCTTGCATAAAGCCATTGCAAAAATACGAAGTTTTTGGGAAATTCTAGCAAAATAGGTGGAAAATGTTTGGCTATTATGATATATACTTGTTAAAAGAATGGCGGAGAGACCGATAAAAACTCTTAAAAATCATAACGTATCTTCTTGAATACCAGTATTTGTTGCTATCTTTGCACGGTATATACTAATAACGCTACGTGGATAAATACTAATAGCGCTACATGGGTATATACTAATAGGAATATAAGTTTAATCATGAATCATATGAAGAAGTTTTTTTTAGGATTGGCAGCTACACTGATGTTGACTGCCTGCAACGAGAACAGACAGCCGGAGGAAACGACCAGCGTTGACTCTGCAAGTGTGGTAACCGATTTGATGATGAGTCGCAGAAGCATCCGTGCTTACAAGGATTCCGTCATCAGCCGCGATACCCTGAACGAGATTCTGAAATGCGGCATCCATGCGCCAAACGGTCAGAACCTGCAGTCGTACGAAATCAGAGTGATAGATTCTCCTGCTCTCATCGATTCAATCACCCAAGCCGTGGTAAAGGATAATCCTAAGATAGCAGAGCGCAAGGGCTTCAAGAACATCTTCGTGAATGCTCCATGCGTGGTTTGCATCGCCTACGATACTACTTATGATATGGCGCAGATTGATTGCGGTTTGCTTGGCGAGAACATCATTCTTGCAGCATGGGCAAAGGGCATCGGATCCTGCTGCCTGGGCAGTTCTGCCCGTTGGATATTGGATTCGCCGTCGGCCAAGCCTTACCTCGACCGCATGGCATTCTCCAAGAATTACAAGCTGCTCTACTGCATCGCCCTGGGTTATCCTGACGAATCGCCGGAGGCAAAGCCAAGACGCCAGGACATGATCAAGTTCATGGATTAAGGCAAATGAAGTTTGATGTCCTGTTTCAGGACATCAAACTTTTTGGAAAAATGAGATAAATATCTTCCCGAGAGTTATTATTGAAAATGATAACCCAATATTTCTTCTTTTTTTAATAGAGTTTCCAAAAAACTTCGTATCTTTGCAGAGGCTTTATGCCAGATAAACTGTTTATAGTATCATCAAGCGTAGAATTATGGCAAGAAAAAGATATCCTATAGGAATACAAACCTTCGATAAGATTCGCACGGAAGACCGGCTCTATATCGACAAGACAGAATATGTTTACCGCATGACACATTCTGACAGCAACTATATATTTCTGGGACGACCACGCCGTTTCGGAAAGTCTTTGCTTGTATCTACTTTACAGAGTTATTTCGAAGGAAAGAAAGAACTCTTTAAGGGACTTGCCATTGAAAAGCTGGAGCAGGATTGGACAGAATATCCTGTGCTCCATTTCAGTATGGCTATGGGCAAACACATGGAGAAGGAGCAACTGGAAAGATACCTGCTCTATATCATCGGCTTGAATGAAAAGAAGTTTGGTATAGAAAATGATGCTGTTGATCCGAATGTGAGATTGGCAAACCTGATTATGAATGTGTACAGACGAACGGGAAAGAAGGTGGTCGTGCTCATCGATGAATACGATGCTCCTCTTCTTGATGTAGCACACGAGGATGATAATCTCAAGGATCTTCGCAATATCATGCGTAATTTCTATAGTCCATTGAAGGATTGCGACCCATATCTCCGCTTTGTCTTCCTCACCGGTATCACCAAGTTTTCGCAACTCAGCATCTTCAGCGAACTGAATAATATCACCAATATTTCGATGAACAGGGAATATGCGGGAATATGTGGAATCACCAAGGAGGAGCTGCTCACCCAGATGTCGGACGACATTGATGAATTGGCAAAATCGCTAGGCTCCACAAGAGAAACTGCCATCGAAGAACTGAAAATGAACTACGATGGTTATCATTTCTCTGCCCAATCGTCAGATATATTCAATCCGTTCAGTCTGCTCAACTGCTTTGCCAATCAGGATTTCGGTTCATACTGGTTCGCTTCCGGCACTCCAACCTACCTGATTAACATGATGCGGAAGTTTCATGTCTTGCCGGCAACTCTTGGAAAGATGTATGCCAAATCATCAGCCTTTGATGCCCCGACAGAGAACATGACGGCCATAACCCCTTTGCTATACCAAAGTGGCTATCTTACCATCAAAGATTATGACAAGACCAGCAAGCTCTATACTCTTGATTTGCCGAACAAGGAAATCAAAGTAGGATTGTTCGAGAGTCTTCTTCCTAACTATCTGGAAGGAATGTTTGCCCAGAATGGAGATGTCACCATCGCTCAGATGTCTGTGCTTATCCGTCAGGATGATATGGAGGGGGCATTGAAGCTGCTCCAGACATTCCTGGGAACGGTGCCATATTGCAACGTCACTAACCACGAAGGTCATTACCAGCAGATGCTGTTTATCATCTTCTCGCTCTTGACGGGCTATGTGGTAGATGTAGAAGTGCACACTCCCAATGGACGGGTAGATATCGTGCTGTTGACCGACATCCGTCTCTATATCATAGAGCTGAAGCTGAACAGGGATGCCCAGACGGCTTTGCAGCAAATCAACCTCAAAAACTATGCCCAGCGCTTTGCGCTTTGTGGCAAACCAATTGTGAAAGTGGGCATCAACTTTGATTCTACCCTGGGAAATATTGAGGATTGGATAATTGAAGAAGAATGATAGGGGGAGTTGGCGAGAACGTCATGGTATCGCTAGTGTTGTCAAGCTTTTTTTGATAGGTTTTTTGCTATTGCGAGGGTGCGTCATTGACTAATGGCGCACCCTCTTGAAGTATTTGAAGTGATTATCTCAAAGCTATTTTTGTTGATGCATTGTTCTTGCCATCGCATACTCGAATAATGTAAATGCCTGTTGGAAGTTTCGTATCATTAGCATTATGCCATTCTCCATCAGCAGACAAAGTTCCCAGGGAGACTAAATTGCCAGCCAAACTAAAGACCTTGTAAGAGCATTTCCCTTCTGTTCCTGTTACGGATATTTGAAGACCATTGTTGTTTCTAACCAGTATTTGCAATTTATTCTTGTTACTGATTACATTCTGCTTTATTGATGAAGTTATCGGGGTCTCAAATTGCATAGTCTCTCCATATGTTGTATTCTTGGCTGTTTTAGCAAAGGCTCTATAATAGTAAACGGTATTAGGAGCAAGGTCTGTAATTTCCGATTCCATCCTTTGCCCATTTGCGTACACAATTTGTTTGCCTATGCTAGATTGTCTTGTATTTGCACTACAGCTCCAATATTCGAATCCTTGTTCTGTTATCTCATCTGAACCTTGAAGAGCAACACCTTTTAGAATTGCAGAAGAGCCTTGTATATCTACGCTTTTATATGTGTGAACCGTTGGTTCAAAATAACTGAAGTCACTTGGGTCAAAAGTAACCCATTCGCCATAATAGTATTTGTCAGTCTGTGATTTATAAAAGGCTCTGACTTTATAGTAAGAGGTGGTTTGAAGATTTTTTATATAACCTTCAAGTGTACCATCATATACTGTAGCATAACCCTTGTTAGACTTCAACGAACTAGGAGCGTCATATTTTCTCCATTGGAATCCTGCCGTTAATTCGTCATCATCAATATTGGAATTTGCAGATACAATCGAACAGGTATTTGTGACGCCTTTTGGCTGAAGCGTTTCCAACTTAAGTTCTTTTGTTTTGAAAGTTATAGTCTTGGAAACTGTGCCTCCTTCTTTTGTTCGTACTATATATGTTCGAGTGTATGAAGTATTAGGGTCCAAACCAGTTATTTTTAAAACATCAGACTTAGAATCTCCAAAACCTGATTCGGTTATAGTAGCGTCAATGTTCTTATAGGTACCTTTTAGAGTACAAGATGTACTTGTTGTCGTATATGAGGCGGTAAGTTCTATCTCTTTTGTATAAAAACCTTTAGATACACTAAATTCACTTCCATCTTCCGTTGTTATAGTGTATGTACAGTATACCCATTGATTTGGGTACAGATTCTTGATACATACCTTATTCCCATTGCCATAATCTCCAAATCCTTCTTTTGATATTTTAATGTTCCCAGTATGAACTCCTTTTACAGTCATTGTGGTATTAGTAACTTCTACAAGTTCAATATCTAAGTCTGGAGCCAATGTCATTATTTCAAGATTTCCCTCAATTGGATGTCCATAAGCACTACCTTTAATTGTTATACAATAGCCTTTGTTTGGATTTAGGTTGGAAAAGACAAAAGCGTCATCTTGCTTTTCTCCTAATATTCCATCGCTTATTTTTGCATTATTGAGAGTAAATTTATCTGTTGAAAATAATTTTATTGATACTTGATCTGCTGTTTCGGATACAATGGAATACGCTCGTGAATATGCACGATATTTCCCTACATATTTATATGGAACTAAAATTATAGGTTTTGAAGGATAGCTATAGCTGGCATAGCTTGAAAAGGACGCAACATCATGAATATTATTGCATCCATCGAAAGCAAGGCTGCTAATGGCACTAACCGTATTAGGTATAGTTACAGATATAATGCCATCTGCCCCTTGAAAAGCATAGCTTTTAATATCAGACACTGTTTCTGGAATAGTTAAATGCTGAATTTCCTTCTCATTACAATATAGCTTGTGAGCATATTTTAAAGGATTCGATTCACTTTCAAATGAGATATTGCACCAACTTTCCAAATCATTGATATTCACCTTCTGTAATCCATTACAATCTTTAAATGCTCCCGTCTCTATGGACTTTAAATTGTCACCAATTTTTACAGAAGAAATTTTAGCCAGACCAGAAAAAGAGTATCGTTTCAATCGTGTTATTTCTGCAGGAATGGAAAGCTCGTTTATTATACTTCCATCAACAGAAAGTGTATGTGATAAGCTTATAGGATTAGCAAAATCATTTGCAAAGTCTATATTACACCACAAAACAAGGCTATTAATATCAACATTAGCTAATTTGACACAATCCTTAAATGCGTCTTTTCCTACTTCCAAGTTCTTAACTTTAGAAAGCCACTTTATCTTTTTTAGTCCCTTACACCCGTAGAAGGCATTGAGGCTTATGTTTGATACGTTTTCTCCAATTGTTAGTGCCTGAATAGAAGGAATACCTTTGAACCAATCCTTTACGACATTGATGTTTAAGCTAACATCACGTACATTCGCACATTGCGCAAATGTGCTATCAGCAATAGATTTTACAGTGTTTGGAATATTTACTTTTTCTATGCTTGTGCAGCCATAAAAGGAAAAGTCCTTTATGCTTGTTATTTTCGCAGGAACATCCAAATCTTTTAGCAATTGGTCACCAACATATAATTTATGAGCATAATATAATGGATTTGCTGCAAAATAAGGGCCTTTTGCACTTGAGCCGATGCTTGAACTTCCAAGTATATCATCACTATAAGGCACATAGTCATTACAATTATCTGTAAAATCAATGTTGAACCAATTTTCAAGAGTTGATACTTGGATTTTTTGTAAAGCGTCGCATTTTGCAAAAGCACCATGTGCTATTTTTCTTATGCTGTTAGGTAGAGAGAATGCTGTAAGTTTTTTGCATCCATAAAAAGCATACTTGCCAATTTCTGCTATACCATCTGTTGGTATTGTTACATTTTCTAAAGACTCATTACCTGCACATAAACTATTGGGAATTTTATCAATTGCAGATTCAATTGTAAGGTCTGTCAATTTTGTACAAAGTTGAAGAACTCCGTAACCAATTGATTTTATGTTCCTGCCAAAGGTAAGCTTAATTAAAGATGTACAGCCAGAAAAAGCATAATCTTCTATGGTGTTTATACTTTCTGGAAATCCATTTATTTTAAGTTTGCTACAACTTCTGTATCTATTATTAGTTGATTATCAGTATTATACGCTCTAAACGGTAGAAAAGTGACCGTATGGATTCTGATTAGATACGAAAAACGCAAGATTTAACGTATTTAACTTTCAATCACATCAGGAATCACGAAATAAGGGTTGGAAGGGGCGCTTTTAACTGACCCCATAATGTGGTGAATAGGAGTTATAGGACGAAATTCATAAAGGGGTACGGTTGAAACGACTTCCCTTAAAGGATGTGATTGCCAATCATCCCCTTTTATTCTATAAGAACCAATAGAAATGTAGCCTATCATACTGTTTTCCTACATTTATATATAAGTAGAAAAGCAGATTCCAATACTGATTTTTGGAGTCTGCTTTTCCGAAATGGTTAAGTATATCTTATTTAATGTTTTATAGATTTAATGGTTGCCTAAAGAACGTAAGTTCTATTTATGGCTTATGGTCAATATATACCAGCATGAAGTGGTGAAGAAATTTCTGATATACTTCATCTTCCAGACCCAATGTGGCAAGAGTCGTGGGGTAAGGTGGAACTTCTGCTTGTAATGAGGATTGATGAACCAAAGTTTTTGGTCTGTTACCGAGAAGCCGCATTGGTGTATGAGTCTTTCAAACAACTCTATACTTGTTCGGCATTCTTTTATGCTCATAAGTTCATTCATAGTTCCTTTCTCTTCATTGCATGTTTTTAGCAACAACCGATATAAAGGGGTTGGCAGCAAGTGAATAAATGGCAGATGTGAGCAAAGTTTGCTTCTGCAAATCTGTTGATGTCCTCCAAAAGGCATTTGCCATGCGGGGAATCCTACAAACAGCACGCCTTTTGTTTTCATAAACTTTCTTAGGTGTGCAAGAAATGGCTCTTTTGTCGGAACGTGTTCTATCACATCATGTAATAGTATTACGTCATATTTATCCTCTTCATTACATGGAACAGGATATTGCATGAAATCACTGCACACAAATGTGGCATGATTGCTGATTTCAGAAAAGTATGCTTTGGCTTCTTTAATTCTGCATTCGGCAATATCTATACCTGTCACTTTGCAGCCCAACTGTGCAAAGGGAACTAAGTTTCCTCCTTCACCACAGCCTACCTCCAAGATTCTACTCTTTGGTGTCAGTTCCGTAAAATCTGACAAGTAGCTGATGTAAAACTCCTTAGATGTTATCTCCAAGTCACGGAAATACATCTTCCTGTCTGTATGTCTTTTTTGCATGTATCTTATTTTTTGACTTTTCTGTATATATAGATACAGATCAGTCATAAAGACTGCATGCAATTTGAGACTTTCTTACCAAGAGAGCCTAATACCGAAAGGCACAGTCAATGTAAATGGACGTTCTGTCCAAGTATTCTTGACTTCGCTTCCATTCGGAATGTACCAATTCAGCGTTGGCTCAACAAACAATGTCAACTTTGGTGCAAATTGATATTGTATTCCGATATTAGTGTTTACAGTCCACTGTATAGAAGGTGTTGTCTTCCAATCCGTTGCATAGCCAGACTTTCCTCCTACTACATAGTCTGCATATGTCTTTCCAGACAATGGTATATGAATACTTGCTCCTGCAGAACCGTAAGCCGACAGTTTCTTGTACGCCATGAATTGGTACGAGAGCTTGACAGGGATACCGATATAATGCAATTTTTGTTCCTTGTCAACACGGTAATTGCCAGTACCCAAAGTAAAATATGACTTCAAGTAAGAGTATTGGAGTCCTGTTTCTAAGCTCCAATGCTTTCCTATGCTCTTGTTCACAGCCAATCCTAATATTATAGGTTTGTCATGATGTTCTGCCTCTTCAATTTTACCCTTGTTGTTATCGGCAATATCCATCATTGCAATATTTTCCGCCGTTGGGTCAGTTGGAGTTAAGCGATGTAGATATTCAGAATACTCTTCCCATGTAGTAAAACTCTTTTTTGAAGGTTGTTCACTCGTAATATCATCACCGCTACTTGTTATAATCTTATAAACATTTTGCGCAAGAGTAGTACCCAAAGAACCTGCTGCAAGCAACTGCCATTTACTTTTCTTGTACGTCCTTGTATCATCCGCAATCCATCTTTCCTCGTTTGGAATAGGTGTATAGACAGTATCTTTTGTGATGATACTATCTCGCTTGTTATCAGCCAAAATATGTTGCTTATCCTGCAAAGAATCGGATATTTCGACTATTACATTTTGACTTGCCTTAATCGAATCACCAACAGTTATCGAAGTGTTCTTTCCCTGTTGAACACTTCGATAATTAGAGCACAAAATAGCGTTTTGTATTCTACTAACAGAAACATTAGGCTTCTTTTGTATAGGTATAATGCCTTCATTAGGTTTTCGAGTTCGAACTATATTTACATCATTTTCAGAAACGAGTTTCTTCTTTGCTGTAAAATACCTATATACAGGGATGACTATCAACGCCAATACGATGATAAGCATAGCTCTTGGGGACAATATGTTTCGCAACATTGCCTTTGCCCTTGACAATTGCGAGGAAGAACTATGTGGAGCAATATCAAGTAATTCGCTGATTTCTTGATGGGACAAGCCATCCAAAACAGACATGTTGAATATTTTCTTATACCCTTCAGGCAAACTGTCTATTGCAGACATAATTTCCTCATACGGAATTGATTCCTTGGAAGTGTTGCCATCTTCCAATACGAAACTAAATTCTTCCTCTACATCAGACAAGGAAATGAAATCGTATCTCTTACCTTGCTCCTGATATTTCAATACAAGGTTAGTGGTGATACTTGTAAGCCATTGACTAAACCTATGAGTATTCTTCAAGTCTTTTAATGAAACAAACGCAAGTATAAAAGCATCTTGGACAAGGTCGTCAACGACAGCTTTGTCCTCTCTAAGAATATTGATGCATATCCCTTTCATCTTAGGATAATACATTTGGTATAATGTGCTGAAAGCGTCAGCGTCACCTTGTTTTGCTTTTTCTACTAATGTTGTTATATTTGAAGCCATGAGCGAATTGTTTCGTACTATCTATTTTGATATAGATACATCAAAAGCTTGATGACTGCACAAAATTTAGTTAAAGAATATAAATATATATATGATTATTTTCTACCCTTCACTATCTGCTCAAAATGCAGCTGCCCCCATTCTATGACGTAACTGATTTCTCGCAAGAAGTCCTTGGCTATTGGTGTGAGAGAATATTCCACCCTTGGAGGAACTTCTTCAAATCTCTCTCTTGTAACAAGTCCTTCTTGCAGTAGATAATCAAGCGTTGACGCAAGTACTTTTTCCGAAACCTGGGGAATAGTTCGGAAAAGTTCGCTGAAACGGATGCTTTCCTTTTCGTATTCCTCTATACGGAGCATCACGACCAATGCCCACTTCTGACTCATCCATTCCAAAACAGGAGCGGCTTGGCAATAATCATAATTGAGTTTCTTCTTCATAATCTTCAATACTTACCTTTTGGTTAGGGGCATAAAGCCTATACGATAATTTCTTTTATCGGCATCTCCTTACCTTTGCACCATCAATTTTGATGATACCATTATAATAACGTAAAAAAGAAAGGAAATAGTATGCAACCCACATTACATTTTGACGGTCCGGTGTGGCGACCTCCTTATGAAGCCACTTCACAACTCTTGCAGGTCACAGCTGGCTGTACTTGGCATCACTGCAAGTTCTGCACGCTCTATGGCAAGCAGAAATTCCGAATGTCTCCGATGTCGGAAATAGAGGAAGACTTAAAAGTAGTCCATGCTTTCCAACCAAGAGTTCACCGTATATTTCTTACTGGTGCCAATCCTTTTGTGCTCACCACGAACCGCCTAACTGACATTGCATTGCTCATCAGAAAATACGTAGGCGAAGGACATCCCACCATCGGTTGTTTCTCTCGAATCACGGATATTCGCAACAAGACGGTAGAGGAACTGCAACAGCTCCACCACTTAGGTTTCGATTATCTTACCATTGGCGTAGAGAGTGGCGACAGTGAAACTCTAACAAGGGTCAACAAAGGGTATATGTCCGAAGACATCGTTGAACAATGCCGTAAACTTGAAAAAGCAGATATACATTATCACTTCTTCTATCTCGTCGGATTAGGTGGTCATGGAAATGGTGAAAGAAACGCTCTGCGTTCGGCAGGAGTTTTCAACCAGCTTCACCCAGTAAGCATAGGTTTCCTCTCGCTAACATTGTTTCCAGAAAGCCAACTCTACCAAGAAATTCAAGAAGGTAAGTTTGAGGAGGCAACAGAGCATGAGCGTTTCGATGAAATGATAACACTCATAGAGCATCTGCATATCCAGACGCATATTCTGGGGCGAACGGTTAGCAATCCTGTACCATTTACCGGATCCTTGCCTCATGACAGAGTTTCGTTGCTGCAAGAACTGAGAGATGCGAAGGCGGAATTGAGCGAAGAACAGTTGAGAAGTTATCGTGATAGCATCGAATCGTTGTAAGCAGTCCTAAGAAAAGGCAGAGAGTACCCAAAACACTCTCTGCCTTCAGTCTCGCTTCTTTTTCTTCTTAGGGTAAGGTATCGCAGGCAAAAGAGTTTCAATAATCTCAATTGCCTTGTCACTATGCTCTATATCAAGAATATAGTGTTCTTTGGCACCATCCAAAATCAAATGTGCCATTTCGCTATCATCCTAATGTTTCTTTGTTCCAATATGCCTGTAGGTTCTCTTTGATGCACTTCATCACAACAGAGAAGTCTATCTGCTCTTTCCAACGTATCTTTTTCAAGAATGCTTTCCACCAAATATTGCGTGTGGCATCCGTTGCAAACTTGTCTGTGAAAAGGGCAAGGTTCTCTCGGTAAGGTGTATTCCTGTTCTTAAACGTACCGACAATGGCTTCCGCAAGAAGCTCCTTGTCTATCTCATGGTTGGCGAACAACTGATACACATCAAAGAAATCTTTCATGCGGCTATTGCTTTCGTCACGGTCAACCATTGCATGAAACTTCTCTGCTATCAAAGTTTCCAATGAATAGGCATACAGTTCCACGGCAGGAACATCTGGTAACAACAACGGATAGTCTAATGACAGAGGATAAGGTGTTACCACATCACCGAAGCCTATGTCAACTGACACTTGTTGCACTATTGTATCTAAGTGTGCCACCACTTTTACACAAGTGCCTGGGTATTTCTTTTCAACGGCTATTGGCTCCAATTCAAGTGAAGTTGCATCGAATCTAACTCCATCGTCCTCACATTCAATGGCGCATACTTTTTGAAACACCTCTTTTAGGTTATCTCTATCATTGCTGATGCGTTCTCCCAACAGGTCAATATCAATGGTTGGACGAGCCTTGAACCCATCCAAGGCAAACAACAGCGAACTGCCTTTCAGAAGAAAGTGGCTCTTGTAAGGACTTGCAGAGATACGGAACAACAAGCGTTCATGCAAGTATCTAACCAATACTTTCATATACTCTTGCTTCTCCTCTTTGGCGAGGTTCAGCAAGCGTGTCCTAATGGACTTCCCTATATTTTTTGTCATAGTCTTGTCTCCAAATATGTAGTCAATATATTTTTCACTCTTAGTTTCTGTGCGTATTCATGGAGTAGAGATATATTGCGGTTCTCCTTTTTGAGATAGTTGTCTATCACCTCACCGCACACATCAAGCCCTATCTTGTTTCGGTACTTTACAGCATCACAGACCGTTCGCTCCATATCTGTAATGAGTACATCATAGCCAGATATACTCTTTTTGATTATACCAAACTCCAAATTCTCCTTTTTCCAATAATAGAGGTCAATAGGAGGATAGTCTGGCACACGCACCTTTCGCTTGGCTTCAATGGCTATGCAAGTAGCGGAAGGCACTTGTGTGGAAAGTCCATAATGAGCAAAAGCACTATACAGGCAAAGCACCCCATGCGGAACTATACGTTCCACATCTATCATGTTGTTTGCCAACGCTGATATTTCCACATAGACACCATTACGAAGCCGCACAAGCGTTCCATCTTCTATTGCACGGCGAAGTTGCTCATATTCACCACGGCTTTTCACTTCACCTGTGGTTATGAATCCACCTCGCTGTTTTAGCGTGTCAATGACTGTATTTCTATTCATGTTATTCTTATTTGCGTGCAAAGATACAACTACTTGTTGAGAATAAAGAATGTTTCGTGTTAAAAGTTACGGAGAATACGAATAATATCCGTAATATTTTACGTTTTATCAAACTTTGACCGTTTGCCTTACAAGTCACCTTACATTCATAAATGTGGTAATCAAATCTTAATTCCATGTCAACAAGTTCTTATACTCATTATTTTAACTTATAGTGAGAAGCCTCTTGGCTTTTTTCTTAGAACCGCACCCAATCCTACTTTTTGTGTTCCGTCCCAATTTGTAAGTTGGTCAGCACAGCCATTGGAGCCGCCGAGTGAAACATATGTGTCTGCGCTACATGACATATGGTCAACAAAAGCGAGAAAGTTGTCAATGGCTTTGTCTGTGAATTGAACTTCATTTGTGGCGAATAGTTTTGTCCAACTGGTGACACATTCCTGCTTGAAGTCTGTAAAACCTTTCCACGACATACCTGATAAGAAACTTTTTGCTGCAGAATCTATACAGGCTTTAGAATCCAATTCAATATTATGTTTTACAGCAGATGCCATAATGCCATAGTATATGGAAGCCGATTCTTTCTCGTTGAAGTTGACTCTATCTGTTTTTGCAAAGGATGATAAAACTTCATGTCCCTCCTTGATAAACTTGTCAAGCACTCCTATGTATCTATTTTGCCGAGCCATGCTTTCACGTTTAGCTTCGGCTTCTTGACGAGCCTTTTCTTTTGTTTCTTTTTCCTTACGTGCTTCCACTCGTCTCCATGCGTCTGTTATTTCAGGCTCTTGCCAAATGGCATTCCAACGAGCATTCAAATCATTGTACATTTCCATAAGTGTAGTATTATAACTTTTGGCACTGGCGAGTTCTTCCTTCGCATAGACAAGTTGAGTAGTCACTCGCTCCACAGCCTTCTCGTCAAGTTGAGAGATGCGTTGTTTGACTTTGTTGTTTTCAGTCTTTAGCGCATCATTCTCGGCACGAAGCAACTTGTTCTCCTCTATCTGCTTATTGAGATTCTGCATATAGTAAGTGTATGTCTTGTTGACAGACTTGCGTACATCTTCATTCTGCTTGTCACGTTCTGCATTAATGGATGCTACAAGAGCCTTGATTGCAGCGTAGATATTAGCCACACGCTCCTCACGCCACGCCTTTTGTCCGATAATAGTAGGAATCGGAATGGCAAGTTCTTTCTTTACGGCATTCATCGCTTCTTGAACTGGAGCCTTGATGTTGAGAAAAGGAATGGTCAGCTCCTTCTTGTCGATTGTGGCAAGCACTGCATATTTCTCCACTTTGTCAAGAGCGACTTTCGCCTGACGTTCCGCTTCAAGTACTACCTTGTTCTTATGCTTGCGTCCTCGCTTCTCTTCCTCTGAAAGTTCATCATAGGAGAAGCCTCTTGCCAAGCCATACTTATGCCCGACCTTGTTGTAATAGTCTGTATGTAGTTGGGAAAGGTATTGGGATTTGTCCTTTGCTCGCTCTCCCCACACTTTGGCATAAGAGACCCTTTCAACAACACCCTTTGCCGTTTCCGATTTTGTGTAGTTGTCACGTTCTTCTTTTGGAAGTGCTCTCCATTCCTTTGTAGAGATAACCTTTTCTGGATTATCCTTGTGAATGTACTTGCTTCCGATGCGCCCACGTTTCTTTACTTGTTCAACAGGCACGGTCTGCACATGGGCATGGATGCTTGTCTCGTCACAATGCACATCAAAGCCGATGACATTCTCTTCTCCCCATTTCTCACATGCAAAGCGGTAGGTGTCCAATGCCCAGTCATAGATGCCTTTTTGCAGTACAACTTGGCTATGGTCTGCATTCGGATCCGACGTGTCAAGTTTCTGTTCACCAAAGGCAAGCCTGTTAAGCACATCATGGTCACCACTGAAGATGATGCCGACAGTGCAGTTCGGACTGTTCCTTGAAACTTGGTCGGGACGCTTGGCATCCATATACGGCTTGAAGCCAAGTTCATCAAGTCTGTGCTGCAAGCGTTCATGCAACGGCACCGACAGGGAACCAAGAGGCACAATCTTTCCACCCTTGACTATCTCAAAGTTGAGTCTTTTGCGTGAGTAGTTATAATGGTTGTTCTTGTCTATGTCCGCGTTTTTGAGTTGGTAACGCTTCTCGTCCCAACCTCTGCGCTCCGCCTCGTTGCCCACTTGGGACGAGAACGATTTCTTGTCTGTGCCTACATGGATGGCGGCACGTGGTATGTTTCTTTCCATAAGAATTTCATTTGAGCTTGTAACTTAGTTATTGTATAATTGGAGACAGGTCTCGGGCGGAGCCTGAGCATAATAGAAGGACTTTTTAAGTGAACAGCGTCAGCAAGTGAATCTAAAAGTCCCTATTATGTTTAGGACTTTTGTGAAAGTCCGTCACGCTGGGCGTGCCCACAGATCCTTACCCATTCTGCTATGACTCTTCTACTAACACCAACCCAAGACTGTCTATCAGATGTTGGAGTGGCGGATGCTTCTTTATCAGCCTTTGTAGCGCCATCTGCGGTGTTTCCGTCATCAATAGGAAGTCGGCAATGTCAAGACCTTTGGTCTTTTGTTCATCGGTGGCATTGTCTTCCAAGATGTTGCTTATGACAACCCTTTTGCAAACAGATTGCAGCAATGGAATTTTTGATTTCCATTTGTCCGTTGCTCCAAGGTCAGGGAATAGAATGATGTCCCGACCTCCCAATACCTTGACAGCGATTTGATTGAAACAGCCATGCATGCCTCCAGTTGCCAACCAGATGAAATTGGGGATGAAATGGGATGCGATTATGGCAGTTTTTTCACTCTCGACAATAGCGACCGACATTGTGGGATGCTGTGCCAGCAAATGCTCACCAAAGAAACATTGGCACAAGTTGAAATCTGGAAGATGAAGAAAAGCATGCGCCCATCCAACATAAGAACGTGGCTCTTTCACACGATGTCCGTCTTTGGGATTATACAGCATGACCTTGCCAGTCCTCACCTTATCATCCTTGTCAACTTGCCAATAAATGGTTGAGCCTCCCCACTTATAGGATGTTCCGACATGATACATCTTCATCAGCCTTTCTGTCTCTTGTTCACCAAAGACCTTGGAAAGGTACCGGTATAACGGATTGATTCCATAATGAGACAAGGAACGCTCCATAATAGCGTTGGCGATATAGGACATAGGCTTTTCTACGACTTTCGCTTGGATATTCCTTCTTGTCGGATATGGCAATTTGTCCTTAGATAGAAAGTCTGGATGCTCACGGAAATAGTCTTTAGGAGTATAGTGATACCCACAACTATGCTCATGGTCGCATTTGCCTACATTGTCAGGGAAGGAAACTTCCCCCTCATCATCTATGTATCTTGTGAAACAACGCTTGCGCTCACAATTCGGGCATGTGTAACGATTACCCAATCTGTATTTCTCCAAGTGAAATCTATACTCGTTCATCATCGTAACTGAAATGAATTATTGGTGAATTTCAGCTTTCAGTTCTTTCATGTTTTCAGTTACGCACTTGTCAACTGAAAAACTGAAACAAATGAATACTGAAAACAGGTTGGTTTATGTTTCAGTTGCCTGTCCTGTTTCAAACTTTACTTTTTCGTAAAATCCTTTCTTTGCCTTTGTGATTAGTCCAGACTTCATAAGCTCCTTTATATAGTTCATCACAGTACGGTCTGTAACATGCAGATTCTCCATTCCTGTTTTTATGGCTGTTTTTGTGTCAAAACTGTCTTCCAACAGATACAGCAACTCCTTGGACATAGAATCACAGGTGTCTTCAGCAACAAAGGCTCGGCAGCGTTGATAACAATTCTCACAATATTCATTGAGCTGTAATGCTCCTTTTATGGAATCCACATCAATACTTTGCAGATGACTCTCGCCACAGGCGTATCTTAGAGCTTGGAGCAATAAGGCAATGCGTGCGACGTGGGTATTGTGCTTCATCACCCTCGTTTCCACATCATCATCGTCCTCTATGGCATTGATAGTATCCACATTTCTGTTCCACCAACCAAAGAAAAGGGAATGTGCGTCCTTATCCATATAAAGGATATTTGGACAACATTCATTTGTGTCATTACACCTTGCATAGTCAAGTCCAAAGATTTTCCCGATGATGTCAGCCCATTTTCTTGAAGCTTCGCTCTGGCGCACATGGCTGTCTTCCTCATCCAGCCAGTGTGGAACTTTCTTGGATTTGGGATATACAACCAGAATACGGTCAAGAAAACCTGTATCCATGAATTTGGAAGCCATCAGTTCCTTCATTCGTTTGGTCTGTGTTGTACCGATGATGTTGACACATGGCTCTTCTACACGTTGTGGGCGGTCATTCTTGACACGTGTGTTCTCCAAGTGGCATCCGCTCCAGATGGAAAGTAGGCGTTCAAGCATGGGATTTTTCCCATACCTGTCTGTATTGGCAAGCAGTCCGAGAATTTCATCATAGTTGATGGCTATGCCACGCAAGTTGTTGTAATGCTCCAATACCAGAGCCTCCAATGTAAAGTCATCCAATGTGACCCTTTTCAGAATAGGCTTCTTCATTTCCTTGCTTCCGCTTTCCTTTGTTGCACATGCTGCCTCATATAGGTCAAGTTCATAGCAAAACTTGTCAAACAGCTTTCGTTCATACTCCCGAATTGGCTTGTATGCAAGTTGTAATGGTGGAGTTTTGCCCATGCCAGGTCTGCCAACCAATATGATATAAAGGGCGGCATTCGTGTCCCAATCCTGCTTAACGTGAATACGATAGGTATTGCCAAGAGCCGCTGATGCTGCCGACAGCATGGACATGGCGACATAATCCACCTTGAAATTGCCGTGCACCACCATGTCTATGATGATGGACTGCATTTTTTGTGGAAACACCTCAATAGGGAAGCCTGAGTCCGCTAAAGACTCGGCTTCCATGTTGATTTTGTTACAGAGTTCAAGCGCATCCATGACATTACCAGGTTAAGGGTTTCGGCTTGCGCTTGTTTCCTGCAAGAATGGCTGCATTCTCCTCCTCTGCCGTGAGAGGTACAGGATTCTTGCGGTTAGTCTCCAACCACTTGTCAAGTTCATCTTGATAAAGGCAATAACGCTTGCCCGGCTTGGTGGCAGGAATGCTGCCGTTTCCAAGTTTCATGTAGAGAGTTGCCATCGGCATTTTCAGGTATGCCGATGCTTCCTCCACACTCATAGGTATGTGCGTGTTCGCCTTGTGTGGCTTGTTCTGTGATTGCAGATTGACGAGCATCTGCTTCATGCCCACCACTTCATCCCGAAGCTGGGCAACGACCATTGGAAGGTCGTTGAAGGTTAATTCCTTTGTCATATACAAGTTGTTCTAAAAAACTGGGACAAAGGAACAGAATGATGCTTCCGTTACTGAGGTTCGTGACAGTCATTTGTCATTCACGAAGGAATAACTCTAACAATGGGGATTATTCGGGATTTTCCTCCGTCACATCATGGAAATCGTATCCACCATTGGCAGGCTCGTCAATAGGGATTATATCATTGGAACATGGTGCTTTCAGGTTCTTCAATGTGCTGTAGTCCAAGCCTTCAAACGGCTTTGGAAATAAAGCCTTGACAAAGGATATTCGCATTGCCATTGTGTAATCACGCTTACCCAAACGTTCTGCGATATTCCACACGAAGTGCCTTAAAGGAATATTCTCAACCGTCTCCTTGAAACGGGTTATTGCTGTCGGGGTATAGTTGGTGTCGTTGCTCCATTCCTTGACAGCCTCAATTACCTTGTACAAATCTTCCTCATACAGAAACCTTGACATGGTACGATGCACATAGTCAAGTACGGCTCTCGTTCGTTTTTCCTTTATCTCCTGTGCTTCTTTTTCTTGTGCCTCTACACACTTGGCATAGTCCTCATGACTGTATTTTACTGACTCTGTTTGTGGTAAGGTTTGCTTTGGCTGTTCTTGTTCTGTTGCTGGCTCTGCTTCTACAACGTTTTTCTTTGTCTTGCTGTTGCTACCAATGGTCATCAGTTCATAGGGATAATTCACCATAGAAATGAATATCGCCCAAAGCAGGATATTGCTCCCTACAAAGATGATTGACTCGACAAACAGACTTTGGTGAAAGTCATTGCCTACATACATAGCCACGACAAGAGAGATGGCGAGAATTGCAGTACCAACAAAAGCGTAGATGGTACAATCTGAAGTTGTCTTGTTTTCTATCATTATTGTATTCGTTTTATTGTTATTCGTTCAAAAACTTCCACAAAGTTAGATGCAGAAGCATGTAAAAACAGCATTTACGTTCTCTGGCACTCTTTCTTTTACGCTTTATTAGCGTTCTAATATGATTTCATACTCTGAATCATACTTTAAACTGCTCGTTATTGCCAGTTGCTGCTAATTGCTGACAACAAAGGTAAGGATGAAGAAAAGGGATATTTGCAGTTCCTCCTCAATATCAACAGAAATTGGAATGTATTTGTCGGATTGGTTCTATCCACGACAACCAATAGAACCAACAAAACGAGGAAAGGACTATTGGAACACTATCATTCCAACAGTCCTTTTCTGCGTGTTATTGTCAAAAGGTTACTTCTTCAAGGTGATACAGCCAACCGAAGCACGCTTCTGAGCATCGGAAATCTTGGCATACACCTCTGTTGTTGCCACATTCTTGTGACCGAGATAACGCTGCACAACCGCAATACTTGTTCCTGCGTCCAACTGGAGACAGGCAAAACTGTGGCGTGAGCAATGATAGGAGATATGCTTGGTAATCCCTGCATCTTTCAGCCAATTTTTCAGCGGTGCCTGTGTCATGGAGTCTTTGAAATCGGGGAACACCTTACCTCGTTTATCTGGTGAATAGCCTATCAGTTCCAAGGCTTCCTCACTGATTGGGTTATGCACGATGTCCTTTGTCTTCTGCATTCGTGTAGTGACATACATCACACCATCGCTGCCGTATGGCTGTATCTCCTCCCAAGTGAGTTTCTTGATGTCGCTCTTTCTCAATGCCGTAAGACAAGAGAACAGGAAGGCTCGCTTCAAGGCAGGAGCAGAGCATGGTGTGGATGCCAAGCGGATAACCTCGTCCTGTGAAAGATGCTCCTTGTCAGTCGGGATTGTCTCGATACGCTCCAAGAAACCGTTCGGGTTCTCCTTTATCTTGCGGTCACGATAGGCAGTGTGGATTGAAGCACGGAAAGTTGACCAGTAGTTGGCTGCTGAGTTGATATGTAGCTTTCTATTCTTATGCAGTCCCTGTGGTGCTGTAAGCAGATACTCACGAAACCTGTTGCACAAGTCCACATTTATCTCCCCGAAGGTACACTTGCCTTGCGTGAAGGTACGAAAGTGCATATAGACGTGCTGCCACTTGGAGTTCTTCTTGTCCGCCAGTTTCTTGAAGTAGGCAAGGAAATCTCCCTTCATTTTCTCTTTGTCGAAGAAGTCGTAACGCTCGTTGACGATAGCCTCGAAGCGACGGCAGCGTATCGCCTCGGCTCTTGCCGTAAGGTTGAGGTTGTACTTATGTTCCATCTGGTTCTTCGGCTTGGCATAGATGTAGATGCCAAGCGACTCATGGCGAATGACTTTCATCGTGCTCTCGTCACGATAGCCTGGATAATAGTCAAGATAATAGGACAGCATGCGTCCGTCCTTGATTTTGCGTGTACGCAATGATATGGTCTTGCAGATATTACTCATAGTTGTATTGATTTATTGATGAATATTCATGGTGAAGTGTCTCTTCACGGCTGCAAAATAACTGAATGATACTTCCGTGACTCCAATTATTTGCAGTCATTGATGGATAATGCTGAAATCATTTGAAATCACAGTCCTTTAGCAGCTCTTTCTGCCATTGCACGCTCCACACCCGTCTTCAAAAGCAGGTTCTTTACACCCACTTTTACCTTACTGATATGGTGAACTCTCACTATATGGCAGATGTTGGCACTTGTCAGACCATACAACTGCTGCACTTGTTCGGTGGTATAATAGTTGTCATCGCTCATGAGGTCAGTCCTGCGCAGTTCTTCAAGATGCTCCTTGGAATAATAGGTACGTCCGTATTCTCGCTTGGTCGGTATCTTATGGCGGTAAGTGTATGCCCTGAGTGCCGACTTGCTCATGCTGAAAGCATCCCCTGCATCATCAGCAGTCACCCATTCCGTGATACTGTTGAGGTCAACGGCAGTACCGAAGAACTCATCAACATGTCGTTTGCTGTAATAGTTCTTGCCAGCGATACGGCACATCGGTATCTGGTTGCGCTTGGCGGAGGTGTAGAGCCAAGACTTCTTGACCTTATAAATGGACATTACTTCCTCGCCCGAATAATAATCAAGCACCTCATCCTTCTCTTTCCCTCTTGTCGGTTCTTGCTTATCAGTTCTCTTTGCAACCTTTGACTTGTTAGTTGCCTTACTCTTGCAACATGGAATCACACGTTTATAAGGATTACTCTCAAACATATTCTCTATGTCAGACTTTCTGACAAAAGCCATCCTGCTGCTCAATCGGGAAGCCTTCAACTTGCCGTTAGCCACAAGTTTGTACACATACTGGCGTGTGCATCCCATCAGTACCGCAGCCTTTGAGAAAGTAAGATACTCCTGATGTTGCAGATCCATGATTGGCTCAATACCGTTAATCAAGTCCTGCTGTCTTTTTTTTCTAAGACGTTTTGCCTCAGCCTGGCATTCCTCGGAACAGTATTTCTGCATACCGCTTCTTGGCACGAATGTCTTGCCACAAAATTCACATTTTCTTTTCAGTCTCATACTCTTTGATATTGCTATGTTCAAATTCATTTGAGTATTCCACCGATGGAGTAAACGGAAGTGAACTATTGACAACCTTTGTCAACCCAGTCCACGATATAACGCTTTTTGCCTATCAGCTTCAATTTTGTCCTTCATCGTAACCACTCGTAAACCCTTGTCAACTACGTTCACGATATGACAAAATAAAAGCTCCGCAAATTCTCCACGGTAGAAATACGCTGCAAAAATATGTGGAAAATCGGGAACTGCCAAAAAGCACTCAGAAAGTGTTAAAAATTAAAGAGTATTGAAAATCAAGGCTTTATACTTGATTAGTCATAGTAAGTTGTGGTTAGTTATAAGGCTCTAAATACAACACGTGAAACATTCTGAGCCTATAGAAATGAGTGTATTGGGGAAATCAATAGTTTCCAAAGCAAAACATCTCTCAAATGTACTTTTTCCTATTCTTTTTATGGCCTTAGGTAAAACTACATTTGTCAATTCATAGTTGTTATAGAATACTGAATCTTGTAATTCAGCTATAGATGTTTTAGATAGGTCTACGGTTCGCAGTTTACTTCCATAAAATGAAAGTTTTTTTATCGTAGATATGTTTGCAGGAAATATGATGTTACCTGTAGTGTTATTCTCGATTGAAATAGAATTCACAATTCTCATAGGATTTGAATTCTCATTATAAAAATCAATATTGCACCAAGCTGACAGGTCTTCAACTTTCAATTTTCTTATTGTACATCTTGCAAATGCATCCTTACCTATCTTTTTGATGGTCTTAGGGATGGTTAAATTAACGATGTCTGTACAACCAGAGAATGCTTTTTCGCTGATTTCTATAACGGTATAATTTTCTTTATCATACGTTAGATGTGAGTCTATAATTACATTTTCTTTATGATAATCAGGATGATATATATCTGTTAGCTTGGCGGTATGGTCATCTGTATTTAAAACAAATCCTAAGTCTCCATAATACATACCTATCGTTTTTGCATTTCCATAGAGAAATGTCATAAACATAAAAAATAATAAAAATATTCTATTCATATGTATCTAAAAAAGGCGTGTAACCGTTCGTTGCTTGTTTCAACTTAAGGTTACCGCCAAGTGACCTGCACAATAACAAGCGACAGAACAGTCCACGCCTATAAGCGTGAACTTTCTTACTGCTTGTCTCCATTGTGCGAATATTGGCGGTATTCTAAGTTGGGAGGCAAGAGCATAAAAGCTCAATATCCAAAAAGTATAGAACGGAAACGCTGGATTAAAGATTTCGAGGCAAGCCTCGGTTAAAGTCTCTGTTGAGGAATGGCTATTCTGAGAATGGCACAATCCTTAGCGTTTCTGTCTTGTATAATGTCTGTTTCTTATTTTACTCTATTTTAATGTTTGACAATCCGTGAACTATTACTATCAAAAGAGGGTGAGCCATCGGTATATGACGAACCCTCTTTTATGAGTTTGCCTGCAAAATTAACCAAAAGTATTGGTAATAAAGAATTTGCTATGAAATTTTAACGCAAAAACTGGGGAATACCCAATAAAAGCTATCATTTTAATTACAACCCAACGTCGCCGCCGTCTCCTTCAGAAGAAGATGAGCCTCCGCCTGTCGTTGAGCCTCCGCCGGTTGATGACGAGTCTGAGCCGCTACCGCCCGGCTTGGTGCCTCCGTCTGTTGAGCCGCCCGAAGTGGAAGGGGAGGTAGACTTCTGGTTGAGCACCTCACGCTTGTAGTGAGTGATTTCCGTATTTACGTAGTCGATGAATGAGGTGTAGTCCTTCTCGCCAAAGACCAGGGCGAGGGCATTCACCATCTTCACCAATGCGCGATATGTATCGTCGCTGGCTGTGCGGGCGGTCTTCAATGCTCCTACGGTTATGCCCATCTTCTCGTTGGTGCGCTGCAGGGTGAGGGTTCTTACTCGCTCGTTGGCTTCCTTCAGGTTGGTTACGAATGGCGTCAATCCCAGCGTGATGACTTGTGCCGAGAACTTGCCTTCGAGGTCTGTGATGAAGTTGACCAGAAGACCTGTCTCCTTGTCGAGTTGTCCGGCGGTGTTGATTTTGTAGTCCTTGATGTGCTGTGATAGGACCTTTGCAGCCTGCGCCATGTCGGTAACCGGCATGGCGAGGAAGCCTTCAACGGCTTTCTTGTAGCCAGCGTATAGAGCATCACGGTCGTTGTCAGCCTTGGCTATATCATCAGTCAAGAGACTTTTCTGTGAAATTTTCAAGGCTTCGTCTTCTGCTGTAACTGCAGCCTTGAAATTACTGACTAGTTCCGAAGCCTTTTCCTTGACGGCAGCGTCAGCTTCGGCACGTGCAAGAATGTTACTTACAAACGTGAAATGCGCACCGTTATTCATGCGCTGGATGTTGATGTCTGAAATCTCTTTCATGATGTTAAAGATTTTAATTTGACAATTCGTTATGTGCGTTGTCGGATTCCTCCGATTGCAATGGCTAAAATATAAAAATTATCGAGAAAACCGCCACCTTATTACGAAAATTTTATCATATTGTGAGAAAAAGATAGTTTTTTCCTATAAAAAAAGATTTTGATGCTAGTTTTTGGGATGTTTTGAAACAAAAAGTTGCTATAAACTGGAATCAGCAGGCATCTTTACATTTTGCGGGCATGGAATCAGGAATCAAAACATCCAACGGCAATTGAAAGTAGCCTTTGACTGCAATCAAAGGTCCCAACGACACATGAATGTAGGTATTGATTGCAGTCAATGGCTTCAATGAGGTTAAAAGTATCTGTTGATTGCGATCAGCAGCCTCAACGACTCTAAAAGTGGCTGTTGATTGCAATCAAGACTTTCTGTTAACATCAAAAATAAAAATGTTTTCTAATCAATGCCCTCCATAACCCAACAAAAAAAGCATGGCGCAAATCACTGCGCCATGCTCCAATAAAAGAAAACCTTATAGTCAAAATAGAAATTAGCGATTCTAATTCTGGTACTAATTTTTTTCTAGTACTTCGCATTCTGAGGATCAAAGTTGGTCCAACCGCTCATCCAGTTGTTGCTGCCATCGAAGGCTCCGATGTAGCTTACGGTGTCGAAACCTGTCCAGCCAGCGAAACTTGCGGCACCGAGCAATGGGCTTCCTGCGATAGGAGTATAGCCATCTGCACCAACCAATGAAGCCCATGAATCAAAATACTTGTTGCTTGGCTCTGAGAAGAAGAAAGTGTTGCTGTATGACTTCTGATTCTTGTCGAGATCCTTCTTGTTGGCAGCATCGTAGAGGTAATCCTCATACTGCTTGTTGGCATCAGTACCAACGGCGTCCATACCTGCGAAATATACATTCTGAAGCTTGAATTTGCCATCCTTGGCATCCTTCACGGTTTCACCCTTCTCACCATCAACAATCAAACCGATAGGCCAGCCTAAGGCTACCGAGTTGATGCAGTTGAGGTTAGAAGAACGGCGAATCTGCATGGCTGCCTGGAACTTGCCGAGGGCTGAACCGTTGTTCGGATTGTAGGCTCCGGCAGTGATATAATCGGTGGTGTTCTGGAACTTAGAATCCAATACCTTAGGACCTACGAAGGTGATGTTAGAGAATGTTGCCTTGGTACGAGGATCCACGGTTGCACCATCGGCGCAGTTGTCGCTCTCGAAACCGTTGCTCTGAGAGGTATCGGCTATCTTGCTGTCGCGCAGAGAAAGACCATATTGCACCTTGCCTGAGAAACCATTATCGGTATCGAAATCATCATCCCAGCCCTTGTAGGCTACGAGATACTTGCAGTTTACGGTACCGCCAAACCACTCGAAGGAATCATCATTGGAATAAGATACCTGAACGTGGTCTATCTGTGTGCCGGAACCTACGGAACCGAAGGTCAGACCATTGATTTCCTTATCCTTCTGGAATGGATAACCTGCAAACTCGATGCGTACATAGCTCAAGGCTCCTGAGTTGTCAGCATCGTCTGCGCCACCATGCTTGGTACGAGGACCACCCTCTATCTGCTGCTCTGTCTGGTTGTTCTTAGCCTTACCGCAGAGGATGATGCCACCCCAGTCGCCAGGCTTTCTGCTGCCTGCAGCCTCTTCTGATGTGAAGACGATAGGCTCTGTGGCAGTACCCTTGGCGATGAGCTTACCGCCACGCTCAGCGATGAGTGCAGCCTTGGTCTGCTTGTCGCCCTTGATGATAGTTCCCGGTTCGATGGTGAGCTCAGCACCATCTGCAATATATACCCATCCTTTGAGGAGATAAGTGCCTTTCTTCAAAGTCTGCTTGCCTGTGAAGACGAACTCCTGGTCGCCGTTGCCAATCTGTGTACCGCTGGCGTTTTCCTTGTCATCTGTTCCGAAGAGAATGTGGTCGCAAGCCTTCAAGCCGCCATTGGTTGTCCACTTGTAAACTACTTCTGGTCCTGGATTTGGAGAAGGAGTTGGATCGTCATTGTCACTGCTGCAGCTGCTCAACATGGCAGATGCTGCGAGGATGCCCATGCATCCATAGAAATACATCTTGTTCATCATTGTTTCTCGTTTTATTAAACAAACATCTAATTATTCTTATTATTTAAAATTTATAGATTGCCTGCAAACCGATGTTTCTGCCCGGCTTGTAGCATCTTGCTATTTCTTCTACTTCCTTCTTGCTTCCGTCGCTATACGTTACATCAGCAAACTGCTTGTAATATATCTTTTCTGCAAGAAGATCTCTTACATTGAGCTTCAGCTCCAGATGGTCTCCGAATTTCTTTGCCAGCGAGAAGTCGATGGTGTTGCGAGGCATCTCGTAGCTGTGAGGCACTCGGGAATTGGAGTCATCGCCTGTGCTTCCTTCGCTTCTGCCCACACCGATGATTCGCTTGCCTATGCGGTTGTAGAGCAGGGCGATATCCATCTTCAATGGCTCATTCTTATAGAAGATGCCGGTGTTGATAAGGTATGGCGACTGACCCTGCATCGGTCTGTCTTCCTCTTTCGAACCCTTCTCAAACTGTACCTTGCTCTTAATCAAGGCACCATTAAACGACCAGCTGAAATCCTTCAATCCTATGAATCCGAGATTCTTTCTGATATCCAGCTCCACACCATAGTTGTTGGCACTCTTTGCATTCTTGTAAGAGTAAATCAAGTCAGTGCCACCAGCCACCGTATAGGTCCACTCGATAGGAAAATCGAAGTGCTTGTAGAAGACTGCCAGCGAAATGAGCTCTCCACGGGATGGATACCACTCATATCGCAGGTCGAGGTTATCGACATAACAGTTCTTCAACTCAGTGTTTCCCTGCACATTACTGGCAAGGTCGAAGTCGTAATACACCGACGACGATACTTCACGGAATTCTGGGCGGTTAATACTGCGGCCATACGATAGTCGCACCTGGTGCTGGTCGCTGATCTTGTATGTTGTATTGAGAGATGGAAAAACATCATCGGTCTTGTAATGACGGCTCGATTCGCTCTTCTCGTAGTCACGGGAATTGGAGATGAGTTCCATATCATTATGCTCGAAGCGGACACCGGCGTGGATGCCGAGTTTGCCAAAGGGGAGAGACATCGCCAGGTATCCGGCGCCTAAGGTGTTGTGTCCGCGGTAGTTATTGCGCATCTGCTTTTCCTCCAGAAGATACAGCTTGTCGTAACCCATGTTTTCCTCGCTGGAGAGCAGGGTAGGGATATGGCTGTGGCGGAAGCCGGATGGCATGTTGTTAGCTGAAACATTCCAGTTGTAGATGAAGTTGCGGGTCTGGTATTCTCGGCTGCGATACTCCCCATAGGCACCCACTTGCAAGTCTGGCTCAAAGTTGCCAAACTTGAAGTGGTGCTTGTCATTTACACCAAGAGAGAGAATGTGTTCGTCGAGCTGAGTCCACTCGCGGGATATGTCGTTGCCGGTGCTCAGGGCATAAACGCCCGATTCAAGAGCATCGTCGATGAGGTATCTACGACGGTCAGGCAAATGGCGGTTGGCATACGCATACCCGATGCTCCAGTCAAGGGCGTCGCTAGTGAAGGTGTGCTTGCCGGTAAGCTGACCGTTATATGTAGTTCTACTGCGGTAGTAATACTCTGCGCTTCGCTCCAGGTTTGACTGGGCACTCACGCCTTCACGCCAGGTATATCGGCTGGTAGCCAACTGGTTGAAGATGTTCTTGAACTGATACTTGTGGTTGCCGTCCTTGGAAAGGAAGGTGAAGTTGAGCATTGCTCCGAGTCTCACGTTATTATTATACTGGTCGTCAACAGAGTGACGAAGATAGTTCGGCTTGTCGTTAGCCGCATCATAGATGCCATAGAGATTGTTCTCCATGTTCTCGTAGGTGCGGTATTCGTTGGTATAGTTCAAGGCAGCGAGCATGCCGAGTGTTCTTCCGCCGAGCATCCAGCGCTGGTTGAGGCTGGCCGCCAGTTTCAAGTCGCCCAAAGGCTTCCTGTTCTTCACGAGCCAATCGTTGTTAAGTCTATTTCCCAGGAGCGAAGTAGCATAATCGCCCACCGGTTTTCCGTTGGCATCGAGCTGCGGATTCAAGTCAGCATGGATGCCCCCATTCAGGTTTCTCAGTCCATTGTCGAAACCCAGAAAATCTGTTCCGGAACCTTTTGAGTAAGAAAAGTCCTTGAAGGCAGAAGATGTATTCCAGTTTCCGCCTACGGCGATGTTGAAACTGTTTTCTGCCGGAATCTCCTTGGTGTTGACGATGATGAAACCGCCTGAGTAATCAGCGGGATATTCAGCTGTTGGCGACTTCACGATGGTGAGGTTGTCAATCTGCGAACTTGGGATGATATCGAAGGAGAATGCCCTGGAATCAGCCTCAGAGCTAGGCACTGCTCCTCCGTTCACCCACACATTGTTATAACGCTGCGACAAACCACGAACCATCACGAATTTATCGTCGATGAGGCTCACGCCTGGCACTCGGCGTATCACCTCACCCGCATTCGTATCCTGAGTACGAGATATTTCCTGTGCCGAAACATTGCTCACGATGACGGGACTGTTTTTGGCCACCTGTATCATTGCCGCATCCGTATTACGCCTTTCCACTGCGGTAACGGTCACCTCCTTCAGCTGCTGTTCATCAGGTTGCAGCGCAATCACCTGGTCTGCGTCCTTCGCCTGAACCCCGTCAATTTTTTGAGTCTTATATCCTACATAATTAATATATAGTGTATATGTCTTTTCTTTATCCAATCCATCAATCTGGAAGTTTCCGTCGATGTTGGTGATAGCCTTCACGTTGGTTCCATCCACAGTGACGACTGCACCGATGAGTGTCTCTTTCGATTTCTGGTCGATAACCACACCCTTAATCTGTTGCGCCCACGTTGGCATGCTAGCCGCCGAGAGCAATCCTAATACAATAATTCCCCTTTTAGCATTCATAACCTATATCGTTTGATTACGGTTGCAAAGGTACGGTGGTTATATTACACTGGGGTTGCGATGAGGTTGAAAGGCATTGACGAAGCTGCGACAATGGTGTTACGGGCGGAAATCTGTTGCCTTTTTCGGGAATTTGAATCTTGAAAAACTGGCATTAATACGTTGATTTTGTGAGAAATGTATCTTTTTGACATGCAAAACGGTAATTATTGTGATTTTTGTTTGGCTGTTAGCGGATTTTATATTACCTTTGCATCTGAATACATATTTTATATAAAACTTGTAATGGATAACGTAGCAGTATATAAATATAAAAGGGTGTATTCCAGATATAGAGAGAGACGAGTAATGATTATATAAGATAATAATTATAAGAAGAGAAGATATATGAAAATGAAGGTTTTATTTGCTTCCCTGTTGCTGGCTGCTTCAGGGCAAGTGCTGGCACAGTCTTCCGGACAGGTTGGGGGACAGGTCTTCGATGAAAATGGAGAACCTGTAGTGGGTGCACAGATCATGGTGAAAGGTTCTAAAACCGGAACCGTGACCGACATTGATGGTAAGTTCAGCTTGCCGAGTGCTAAACAAGGAGAAACAATTGTAGTCTCTTATCTTGGTATGGATTCACAGACCGTAAAGGCGGCGCCGGGTATGAAGGTCAACATGCATTCGCAAGACCGTCAGCTCGATGAGGTCATCGTGGTGGCATACGGCGAGCAGAAGAAATCATCCTTCACGGGTTCTGCGGGTGTAGTGGATGCAGATAAAATAGCCGTGCGTCAGGTAACCAATGTGGTAGATGCCCTCAATGGTCAGGTAGCTGGTGTGCAGATGATAAATACATCTGGCGATCCGTCTTCTACCCCTACCATCCGTGTGCGCGGTATCAGCTCCATCAATGCAGGTCAGGATCCGTTGATCGTGGTAGATGGTGCACCTTATTATGGTTCCTGGAGTGACATCAACCCAGCGGATGTGGCTTCTGTTACCGTATTGAAAGATGCGGCAAGTAATGCACTCTACGGAGCCCGTGGTGCCAATGGTGTCATTATGATTACCACCAAGAATCCGCAGGTGGGCAAGACCGTCATCACTGTTGATGCCAAATGGGGCAGCAATAGCCGTGGCTCTCAGACTTATGATATGATTTCAGATCCCGGTCAATATTATGAGACACATTATAAGTCATTATATAATTACTATACCAATGGCAAGGGTATGTCAGCTTATGCGGCTCATGTGGCTGCCAATAACGCAATTGGTGGTTCTTCAGAAAAGGGCGGATTGGGTTATATCTGCTACAATGTGCCTGAGGGACAGTATCTCATTGGCGATAATGGAAAGCTGAATTCTAATGCCACATTGGGCAATAAAATCTCTTATAACGGAAAGGACTATACGATTAGTCCGGACGACTGGCTCAAGGCGGCTTACCGGAACACCCTCCGACAGGAGTATAATATGAATGTGAATGGTGGAAACGACTGTTCCCAGTTCTATGCTTCATTGGGCTATCTGGATAACCCAGGTATCGCATACGGATCTCAGTTTAAGCGATATACTGCACGCCTAAAGGCTACCTATAAGGCAAATGAATGGCTGAAGGTGGGTGGTAACGTAAACTATGCCCATACCGTTACAGACTATGCCACAGAGGTAGATTCTTATGGAAACAACAGTTCTACCAATACCTTCTACATGGTCAATACCATCGCTCCTATCTATCCGCTGTATCTCAGAGATGGCAATGGCAATATCATGACCGATGATAATGGTAAGATATATGATTATGGTAACGGAATGAATGCAGGCTTGAATCGACCTGTACTCTCTCAGGTCAACAAGTTGAAGGATGACCAGCTTCAGGCATCACATTCTGTAGGAAATACTTTCGGTATCAATGGCTTTGCTGAGATTACCCCAACATTTGTCAAGGGACTGAAGATTACCTTGAACGGTACGGTGGATGACTATGAATATCGCTATCAGAGTACCCAGCAGCCTTATTATGGATTTGGTGCAACGACTTATCCTAATGGTGAGGTAACCGTAGGACATTACCGTTATTATACAGTCAACTTCCAGCAGTTGGTAAACTATGCCCGTTCTTTTGGTCTGCACAACATGACATTGTTGTTGGGTCATGAGAACTATAAGCAGACTTATGAATACGTATATGGCGGCCGTTCCAACATGTTCTCTTTCAAGGGAAACCATGAGTTGGCAGGTGCTATCACCAATGAGCCGACATATTCTAATCAGACCAATTACAACACCGAAGGTTTCTTCTTCCGTGGCATGTATGATTATGATGGCAAGTATTTCGGTCAGGTATCTTATCGCCGTGACGGTTCATCCCGCTTCTCTCCAGCCCATCGCTGGGGCGATTTCTATTCTTTCGGTGGTGCCTGGATACTGACCAAGGAAGATTGGATGGCAGGCACCAAGTCTTGGCTCGACATGCTGAAGGTGAAATTCTCTTTCGGTCAGCAGGGTAACGATGCCATCGGTAACAACCGTTATCTGGATACTTACGGCATCGGTAGCATGAATGGCGACATGGCGCTGACCTTTGCTTCAAAGGGTAATGATAAGATTACCTGGGAGACCAATACCAATATCAACGCAGGTCTTGAATTCGAACTCTTCAAGGGTCGTCTGACCGGTGATGTGGAGTATTTCTACCGCAAGACCACAGACATGCTCTGTTTCATCAGCGTGCCTATGTCAATGGGTTATGCAGGCTATTACTCTAATGTGGGTAACATGGTGAACCGTGGTGTAGAACTGAATCTTGCAGGAGATGTAATCCGCACCAAGAATTTTGCGTGGAACATCAATCTCAATGCCACCCACTATACCAATGAGGTAACGAAGCTTTTTGATGAGAACAAGAACGAGATGCTGAGCGGATATGCCGGTTATCATAACGGTTCTTATTATTATGGTGAAGGATTGCCTATCTACACCTGGAGATTGAAGAAATATGCGGGCGTAAATGAGAAAGGAGAATCCACATGGTATGTTGAGAACGAAGATGGTTCGCTGGGCAAGTCGGCAAAATGGTCGGAAGGCTCTTACTTTGCATGTGGCGACCCGACTCCGGATCTTTATGGTGGCTTTGGCACATCGTTGTCGTTTAAAGGTATTGATGTCGGTGTGAACTTCACTTATTCCATCGGCGGCAAGTCTTACGATTCTGGTTATCAGAGTCTGATGAGTGTTCCTCATGATAGCTGGACAGGTTTTAATTTCCATAAGGATATGCTGGATGCCTGGTCTCCAAGCAACAGAGGATCCAACATCCCTCGCCTCCAGTATAATGATACGGATGCAAGCTCATCTTCTGATCGCTTCCTGATTAATGGAAGTTATCTCAACCTGCAGAGCATCAATATCGGTTATACCTTGCCAAAGAGCCTGACACGTCGTTTGGGCTTGACTAAGGTTCGTGTCTATGGTGCGGCAGACAATGTCTATTTGTGGAGCAAGCGAAAGGGATTCGACCCTCGTACAAGTTTCACCGGCTCACCTAGCAACGAGCAGTATGCGTTTGTTCGTACCATCTCTGGTGGTATTACACTTCAATTTTAAACTGTTAGATAACGAGATTTTTATATAGATAAGGAGAATTTTATATGATGAACAATATATTTCGCAAGGTTTCTCTGTTCACAGCAGTGCTCTCTTCATGCTTGATGATGCAGAGCTGTCTGGAGGAGGAACTGCCAAAGGATTATGCAACAGGCAGTCAGGTGCAGGGGTCTGAGACGGCTCAGCAGGGCTTGCTGACCGGCTTGAGTGCCTATATGGTAAAGAGTGGTGTGTATGGCGACGGTTCGGCTTACGACAACGGTTATCCCAGCCAGATGATTATCCGTGATGTGATGACAGAGGATTTTCCGGTTTACAATGCAGATTACGACTATTTCTCGTCTATAGAGAATGGTAAGGGACTCCGTAGCCCATTCAATTACACCTATTTCTACTATTATGGTTTAGTGAACAATGCCAACAGTATCATCTCGTCGCTCGATGTGGAAGGAGCATCTGAATCAGCAAAGGCGTCTGCCGGTGTAGCTTATGCTTACCGTGCTTTGGCATACCTGGATATGGCAAGAATGTTTGAATTCAAGAAGACCGGATTCTCTGACTTTGATGCCAAAGCAGCCAAGATAATGGGACTTACCGTGCCTATCGTGACCGAGAAGACTACAGGCGAGGAGGGTAAGAACAATCCTCGTGTACCTTATTATACCATGTATCGCTTCATCCTGCACGACCTGAATAAGGCTGAGGCATACTTGAAGGGCTATAAGCGTATGGGCAAGGAGCAGCCGGATGAGAGCGTGGTAGATGGTTTGAAGGCACGCTTCTGGTTGGAACTGGGTTCTCGTTTTTATGATTCGGCAGATGATCTGACAGCCCAGTTGGCTCATGAGAATGATGCTGACGGCTATGATGCCTTGGGCATTACGGCGGTTAATGACTGTTTTGCCAAGGCTGCCTCATACGCACAGGCTGCCATCGACAATTCCGGTTGCCAGCCAATGTCTCAGAGCGAATGGTATAATAAGAAGACAGGTTTCAATACTGCTAATTCTTCCTGGATATGGAAGGCTTCGCTGGGAACAAAGGAGCAATTGGGCAGCTGGTTCTATTCCTGGATGGGTACGGTATCTTCTGAATCTACTGCATTCTCCATGGGTGGTTATGGCAAGGCTTACCGTATGATAGGTGCTTCGCTCTATAATCAGATACCTGATGCCGACTGGCGAAAGAAGACTTGGGTTGCCCCTGAGGATGCTGGCAAGGCTGAGGTTCCGGCAGGCTATTCTACCTTGCTGGATGGAGCAGGATGGGCTAAACTGCCTGCTTACACCAACCTGAAATATCATCCGGGTTCAGGTAACTTGTCTGACCTCTATGTGGGCTGTTTGTGTGATATTCCATTGATGCGTGTAGAAGAGATGTATCTCATCTATATTGAGGCCATTGCCCATACAGAAGGGGTGGATGCTGCCAAGACCGTCTTGAATGATTTCATGAATGCTTATCGCTATACAGATGGCTCTTATGAGTGTCAGGCTACAGACATCGAATCACTTGAAGATGCCGTGCTGCTTCAGAAACGTATCGAACTCTGGGGAGAGGGACTGCTGTATTTTGATTATAAGCGTCTTAAGATAGCTGTTGTCCGCACCTATACGGGTACCAACTTCCTGGAGAGTCACCGCTTGAATTCCAAGTATGGTTTCGTGGCTCCATGGATGGATTGTTATATCCCTGAATATGAGAAGAGTTCTAATCCGGCTGTGGTACTGAATCCAGATCCTACAAGTGTGGTAGAGGCAAAGAGTGAGTAAATGAGGAGATTTTTCAATCTTTAAAATGGAATTGACAATGAAGAATATAAAGTTTTTTAGATATTTGGGGCTTGCCATCTCGGCTGGTCTCCTGTTGGGGTTCTCTTCCTGCAGCGATGACGATGATTATGCGCCAGGCAATCCTGCCCCAGACAATTGCATGGGAGTGTATTTTGATGCCGGCAATGCGGCAGAGTTTATTCTTACTCCAGACCAGGAAACCGTTGATGTGAAGGTTTGCCGTAAGGAAGCCGCTGAGGCTGCGAGTGTTCCTGTCAAGGTAGAGTATACTGATACAACTGCCATTCAGGTGCCTGCTACGGTGGAGTTTGCCCAGGGCGAGAAGGAGGCTACGCTGACCATTTCTGTAAAGGGCTTGACACCTAAAAAGAAATTTGGTTTCAAGATAGATGTCGATGAAGCCTATGCCGATCCTTATACCAAGCAGGATGGAAGTACGGTGTTGCAGTCGTCGGTGCTGGTTTCTCAGTGGACGAAAGTACTGGAGAATGTGCAGTTCTATTACGCAGGTTTCACAGATTTGCCTGTTACCTATTCTGATATCTACCAGCTGGAAGGTGTCAATCAGTTTTATATCACCAATATGTTGGGTTCGGGTGCTGATCTTTATTTCAAGATTGATGGCACTTTCAATGCCGATAATCTGGCTGATTGCTCCGGAGAACTGGTTCCTGAGGAAGGAAAGGGTGCTGCCATATATGACTATCAGACTTATAAGCAAAACTATATCGTAGCAGGTGTTGATTCTTCTACAGGTGACTATTTGTGGAACTGGACGGTAGGAGATGTAAATATCAACTCTTTCATGTGGTATGGTGGATATGGCTATAGTACCTATTCTTATATAGACTTCACACAGAAATACATCTATCTGAATGGATATATAAATTCCAGTGTTGAGCAGCAGTCTGTAAATGTGTATGGCGTTTGGTAGAAATATCGAATGATTTCCTAAAGATTTTGGACTTATGAAGAAGATTTTTATATTTTCTCTGATGTTGGCTTCTTTCCTTTGCTCTGAGGCAAAGGAAAGGAGCCTTCAGCAGAAATTAGAGATAGCCAGTGAGGTGCTGGGGGAGCGTTTGCCTTCTGTTGGCGGGAAAACTTCTCGTGGAGGAGCAGGTGAGAACCTTCGGGTTATGCGTCAGACGGATGCTTATACGGTTGTAGGACGTAATCGGAACGGATTTGTAGTTCTCGCCAATGATGATGCGTTCAAGGCTGTGATAGGTTATTCTGACGAGGGTACTTTTGGTGATAATCCTGCCTTGGGCTGGTTCTTGGATAGAATTAATGACGCTTCACTTCGTGCTGCTTCTACGGGTTATCAGGTTATCCCTGCAGGTTGCAAGTCGAGTGTTGAGCATCTTATTGCCGTAAAATGGGGGCAGGATGCTCCTTTCAATAGCCAGTGCCCACAAGTGAATGGCAAAAACTGCTGGGTGGGTTGCGTGGCTACGGCTATGGCACAGATTATGTCTGTATACCAGTATCCATCCCGTGGCAAGGGTGTCGCTTCTTATAGCGTTGGCGATGAGAAACGTACTGCTATGCTGAGTATGGGAGAGTATAAGTGGACGGAGATGTTGCCTGCTTATTCGGGTGATAACTACAGTTCGGAACAGGCTGCCGCAGTAGCCAAGTTGATGTTTCATTGCGGTTGTGTGGCTGGTATGAATTATTCTCTTGATGGCAGTGGTGCGTCTTTGCCAGATGCGGCGGCTGGTATGAAGAAGCATTTCGGCTATCTTACCCAGTATTATGGCTATAAGGATTATCCCCAGACCAATAACTATGATGATGCAGCCTGGAAAAAGGTTATTTACCGGGAATTGAGCGCCGGGCATCCTATTCTGTATGCCGGTACATCCAATAAGCAGGGAAACGACAAAACATCTTCCCATGCTTTTGTGCTGGATGGTTATGATGCTGATGGAAACGTAGGAGTGAATTGGGGGTATGGTGGTTTAGGTGATGGCTATTTCGACTTGAGCCTCCTTCCTCTGGAATATACGGATAATGGTGTCTCCGTTGATGAGGAGTATCAGTGGTATCAGGAAATGGTAGTTATTCATTGCCCTGATGATGGTGAAATAGATTATGATTTGACTTCGGGATTAACTCCTGTTGTCGGTGTTACTAAGCCTTGCAGTTCCGGTGTTTATGATATCAATGGCCGAAAGGTATCGCTCCCGGCGAAACATGATGGTATCTATATCCGGGGTGGCAAGAAATATACTGTAAAGTAGGATTCTCATCAATTGCAGATAATAAACAAATCCCGATAGGTATGTTGTTGCCTGTCGGGATTTGTTGTTACATATAGGTATCTTTTTTTCTCTCATCTGTCGGCTATCACCATGCAGAGTCTGAGCACATTTTCCTCGAAGTGCTCCTTGTCTATAGCATTGTTCTTGAGGATGGAACGGTAGTTATATACGGTTTGTGGCGAATAAGACAGGATGCCGGCAATCTTTGAACTTTCAGTGATGCCTAATCGTAACAGGGCACACACACGAAGAATAGGTGGCATTTCCCCATTCTCTTTCAGTTGGATGTGAGCCGATTCTGTGAGTTGCTGGTTCAGTTCGTTTACAAAAGTTGGGTACAGAGCTAGGAAAGACTTGTCGAATTCAGTCAAAAACTCCTTGTTTTCCCTTTCTGTACTTGATGAGGAAGAGAGGAGACTCAGCAGTTCCTTGCTTTGGTTGGCCTTTATCTTTCTTATAGCCAATGTTCGTAGCTTTTGGTTCCTCTCTATATTCTTATAGCTCAGGTCAATATATACCTTTACCAATCTCTCGCGTTTCTGATTGGTATTCTTCAATTCGGCGTTGATGAGATGCAATTGTTCATTTAGAATTTCCATTTTTGCCGACGTAGCTGTGATTTCATCTTTCTTTTGTTTCAGAAGCCTGTTCTTCTTGCGGATGAACAGACTGCTAATACCTACTCCAAGTAGGAGCAGGATAATGACCAATAGGGCGATGTTGAGCAATCTGTTAGTTGTTTTGATGTCATCTGTATAGGCATTGGTAATCAATTGTAATTTGGATGAAATCTCAATGCGGCGTAACCGGTTGTTGTATGCATAAGCATCTTCCAGGGATAGGTTGATGTATTCCTGTGCTTTTTTCAGACTTCTTGTCTTATGTTTGTAGATGAAGAGAGCGATGTCTTGCAGGGCTACGTTTTCTTTTGTGGCAGAAGTGACGTCTGAGATGGCTGCAACCAGAAGGTAATGCTCCATTAACTCTAGGTTATTGGCTTTCTGATAGACCTCAGAAAGTGCAAAGGCGGTCATGGCATGGAGGCGGCTATATGGTTTTTCCATACTCAGTGCTTTTTTGTAGTATTGGATGGTCTTGTTATTGTTGGGATGATTGCTGAAATAGTATAACTCTCCCATCAGATAGTAATAGAACGCATCTTTCTTTGGAGATAGTTCTATTGCTTTCTTCAGGTATTTCACTTTCAGCTGGTTGTAATTCTTGCTGAATTCATTGTTTTCACAGTAGGTTGCCCAGTTGTTGTATAGTCCATACATTGTGCAATAGTATAGAAACGGATAGTCATGTGGATCTTCTTGGGGGGCTATCTTCTGCAAAATTTCCTTTGCTTCTGCATAGAATCCACGTGTGATCAATAACCTGGTTTGGCTAAGCTGGAATCTTTTGTTATATGCGATGTTGTTGCTCTTTTGGGCAAGGATGAGGCCTTTGTTTACGTAGGTCATCGCCGAGTCGTACTCGTAGGCTTTGTAGTCATTGGCGAGTTGTTCGTATAGCTTTAGCTTGTCTTCATTGCTGGTTACATATTTGGCACCTTGCTTGATGTCATTCAAGCTTTTCTCTTTCAACTCTACGTAATACGCACGTTGTGCCAGGGCAGCATCCAGTTGCTTGTATAGCTGGTTGTTGTCTCCTTTTACGTATATCGGCTGTGTCATCAGCAGGGTGATGATTATAACGATAAGATGTCTCATATTTCCTATGTTTTTAGATTCCGCTGCAAAAATAATAAAAAACATTGAGAATCTCGCATCTACTAGCCGCTTTTTTTTGAGAATTCGCAAAATCTTGATATTCAGAGCCGTGAGATTGGTTCTAGATACCGACAATCTACCAAAAGCCTACTATTCGCACCAACTTATTGATTTTTGCCGTACTTTTGCAGCAACAAACAATTTTAAACAAAATAATATGAAAAAAATCTTTTTGCTCGCAAGCCTTCTGATGGCTTTTGGCATCTCGGCAGATGCTGGAGACATTACTTCTCCTAACGGACAGATCAAGGTGAACTTCACCTTGGATGGCACTGTGCCTACCTATAGTGTGACCTATCAGGGTAAGACCATTATCAAGCCTAGCCGTCTGGGTTATCAGCTCGCCAAGGGTGGTAAGGATGGCAAGGACCTGCTTGCCGATTTTTGTGTTATCGATGAGAAGACTTCCACTTTCGATGAGACCTGGACTCCTGTTTGGGGAGAGAACAAGTCTATCCGCAATCATTATAATGATATGCTGGTAGAGTTGAAGCAGAATTCCACCGACAGTTATATGAACGTCCGTTTCCGTGTCTATGATGATGGAGTAGGATTACGCTATGAGTTCCCTCAGAAAGGCAGTCTCAACTACTTTACCATCAAGGAAGAGCGTACTGAGTTTGCCATGACGGGCGATCATACCGCCTGGTGGATTCCTGGTGATTACGATACCCAGGAATATGAATACACCAAGACCCGTCTGTCTGGCATTCGTCCAGCCTTGCATGCTGCTGTCAGTAGCAATCTCTCACAGACTGTTTTTTCTGATACCGGTGTACAGACCTCACTCCAGTTGAAGACAGATGACGGTATCTACATCAATCTGCATGAAGCTGCTCTGGTGGATTATCCAGCCATGCACCTGAATCTGGATGACAAGACCATGACCTTTACCTCTTGGCTTACCCCTGATGCCCAGGGAATGAAGGGATATATGCAGACTCCGTTCAAGAGTCCTTGGCGTACGATGGTCATTACGGATGATGCCCGCAAGGTGCTGTCTTCCAACCTGATTCTCAATCTCAATGAGCCTTGCAAGATCAAGGATACCTCCTGGATTCATCCTGTAAAGTATGTAGGTGTATGGTGGGAGATGATTTCCGGTAAGGGAGAGTGGGCTTATACCCATGATTATCCTACCGTGAAGTTGGATGGAACCGACTATGTACATGCCAAGCCATCGGGCAAACATTCTGCCAACAATGCCAATGTGCGCCGTTACATCGACTTTGCTGCAGCCCATGGTTTCGATGCAGTCCTGGTAGAAGGATGGAACATCGGTTGGGAAGACTGGAGTGGCTATATGAAGGAAAAGGTATTCGATTTCCTGACTCCATATCCAGATTTCGACATCAAGGCGCTCAATGAGTATGCACATTCCAAGGGAGTGAAGCTCATTATGCATCATGAAACCTCTTCTTCTGTGATGAACTACGAGAAGTATATGGACAGAGCTTACCAGTTGATGAAAGATTATGGTTACGATGCTGTAAAGAGCGGTTATGTGGGCAACATCATTCCTCGTGGCGAGCATCACTACAGTCAGTTGGAAATCAATCACTATCAGCATGCCGTAACTCGTGCTGCCGATTATCACATCATGGTAAATGCCCATGAGGCTGTGCGTCCTACCGGTCTCTGCCGCACTTATCCTAACCTGATTGGCAACGAGAGTGCTCGCGGTACTGAATATCAGGCTTTCGGAGGTACCAAACCGGGACATACCGCCATCTTGCCTTTCACCCGTCTGCAGGGTGGTCCGATGGATTATACCCCTGGTATCTTTGAGATGGATTGCGCCAATGGTTCACATTGCAACTCTACCATCTGCGGTCAGTTGGCACTTTATGTAACGATGTACAGTCCATTGCAGATGGCTGCCGATTTCCCGGAGAATTACGAGAAGCACATGGATGCCTTCCAGTTTATCAAGGATGTGGCCGTAGATTGGGACAAGTCTATCTATCTGGAGGCTGAACCAATGGAGTATATCACCGCTGCCCGCAAGGCAAAGGGTTCTGATAACTGGTTTGTCGGTGGTGTTACGGGCATGAAGGCTCATCAATCTACCGTAAAGCTCGATTTCCTCGACAAGGGAAAGAAGTATGTGGCTACCATCTATCAGGATGCAAAGAATGCCAACTACAAGACTAATCCTCAGGCTTATGTCATCACCAAGAAGACTGTGACCAGCAAGTCAGTCTTGAAGTTGAACTCTGTTGCAGGTGGTGGATTTGCTATTAGCATTCTTGCACAATAAAAAGCAGGATTTGAAGTTATTATTAGAGAGAGTTTTTCTTAATTTAATAATGATGCTTATGAAAAGAATGAATAAAATGTTGTTGGTTGCTGCTTTGGCGGCAACCACACTTTCTGTTCAGGCAGAACAGAAGAAGGGACCGGCTTGGTTGAGTGATGCACTTTTCTATCAGATTTATCCATCTTCCTATATGGATACAGATGGCAATGGTATTGGCGATCTGCCGGGTATCACTTCCAAGTTGGATTACATCAAGTCTCTGGGGGTGAACGCCCTCTGGCTCAATCCAATCTTTGAGGCGGGATGGTTTGATGGTGGCTATGATGTCATCGATTTCTACAAGGTAGATCCTCGATTCGGTACCAATACCGATTTGGTTACATTGGTCAATGAGGCCCATAAGCGTGGCATGAAGGTTTGTCTCGACCTGGTGGCAGGACATTCCAGCACCAAGTGTTCCTGGTTTAAGGAGTCTTCCGAGAAAGATCCTAACCAGCGTTACAGCGACTATTATATCTGGATGAATGATATCCCTGAGAGTGAGAAGAAAGAAATAGAAGCTCGTCATCAGGAGGCAAGTCCGGAGTCTAGTACCCGAGGCAGATATGTGGAGGCGAATGCTCCTCGTGCCAAGTATTATGAGAAGAATTTCTTCGAGTGCCAGCCTGCCTTGAACTATGGTTTTGCTCATCCAGACCCAAATCATCCTTGGGAACAGGGGGTAGATGCTCCTGGACCACAGGCTGTTCGCAGGGAGATACGTAACATCATGGCATTCTGGTTTGATAAGGGTGTAGATGGATTCCGTGTTGATATGGCGTCATCGCTCATCAAGAACGACCCCGACAAGAAGGAGGTTTCCAAACTCTGGAATGAGATGCGTGCATGGAAGGACAAGTACTATCCTGAGACCGTCCTGATTTCAGAGTGGGCTAATCCGCAGCAAGCCATTCCTGCCGGCTTCAACATCGATTTCTACATTCATTTTGGTCTCAAAGGCTATGCCTCCCTGTTCTTCGACCGCAAGACTCCTTGGGGCAGGTGGGAGAATAGCTATCAGAACTGCTATTTCGACAAGCTGGGTAAAGGTTCGCTCAAGGAGTTTAGCGAGAATTATACCAAGGCATACAATGCCACTAAGAATCTCGGCTACATCGCTGTTCCATCTGCCAACCACGATTACCAGCGGCCTAATATAGGTACCCGCAACACTCCAGACCAGCTGAAGGTGGCGATGACCTTCTTCCTCACCATGCCTGGTATTCCATTTATCTATTATGGTGATGAGATTGGTATGAAGTATCAGATGAATCTTCCTAACAAGGAGGGTAGCAATGAGCGTTCTGGTACCCGTACTCCGATGCAGTGGACCAAGGGGAAGAATGCCGGATTCTCAACGAGTGCGCCTGATAAACTCTACTTCCCTGTAGATACGGAAAACGGAAAGTTGACCGTTGAAGCTCAGCAGGGAGATCAGAATTCTCTGTTGTCATATACCCGTAAGTTGACCGCTTTACGTCATTCAGCCAAGGCTCTTGACAATGAGGGCGATTGGAAGCTCCTGAACCAGAAGGGTCAGGAATATCCGATGGTATATGAGCGCACTTTGGGTGATGAGAAGTATGTTGTTGTCGTGAATCCTGGTGCCAAGGCAGCCTCTCTCAACATCAGCTCTGTAGGTGGCAAGGTAGTTTCTGTTCTTTCTACAGGCAAGGTTGTATATAAATCAGGCAAGAAGACCGATGCTATCAAAGCTTCAGGCATTAGTGCCGCCGTATTCAAGGTGGCTAAGTAACCTGTGAACATGATTATTGCTAGCTTTATTAAATATCAGAATCCGCATGGCTCTCTGGGCTGTGCGGATTTTTTATACCGATTTTTCTTTTTAATAACTAAAGATATTTAAATATTTAACCCGATATTTGGAGATAAATAAAGAAATAACTATATTTGCAGCATGATTACGGAATATGGTATAGAGGCAAAGTCTAATTCTGAGATTATATCAGAATTGGGAGGACGATTCAAGCAATATCGTCTGTTCAGCAATCTCACTCAGAAAGAGGTGGCTGTAAAGGCTGGTGTGAGCATTTTCACCATTAGCCAGTTTGAAAAAGGCGAAGCTAAGAACATAGGCTTTGGCACTATTCTTTCTCTGTTGAGGAGCATTGGATTCCTGCAGGAAGCAGAGAAACTCTTGCCGCCATTGCCAATGCTGCCTAGCCAAGTGAAGAAAATGAATGAAAAGAAGGAAAGGGTAAGACATGAAAGATAATGTTGTGCAGGTGAATTTGTGGGATAAGAATGTGGGCTTGTTGTCTTGGGATGACAAGCGGGGCTGCTCTGTCTTTCAATTCGACCAGGATTTTATGCAGTATGGATGGAATATTGCACCATTGGTTGCGCCGTTGGATTCTGTTTATGTACAAAGAACTTTCCCTATGTCAGGAAACAGAGAAAAACTATATGCCGGTTTGCCTGAGTTCATAGCAGATTCTCTGCCTGACCATTGGGGAAATGTGGTCTTCCAGAAATGGATGGAAGCCAATCATCTGCAATCCAAAATGGTAAATGCAGTGGATAGACTGTCTTTTATCGGTAAGAGAGCAATGGGTGCCTTGGAATTTCAGCCTGCTCATATCCAGGAGGATGCATCTGTAAATATCGAGTTGGCTTCACTTTATGAACTTGCCAATAAGATATTTCTGGACAGGCAGGATGTGAACATTGATATGAGCAACAGTCTTATTCTGGAAAATTTGTACAAGGTGGGAACTTCCGCTGGTGGTCAGCGTCCTAAGGCGATTATCGGCATGGATGAAACTACAGGTATTATTCGTTCAGGTCAAGCCGATTTGCCAACCAACTTTAAGCACTATATATTGAAGTTTGATACAAGCAGGAAAAATGAACTTCCTTTTACTAGGGTAGAGATGGCTTATTATCTGATGGCCAAGGATGCCGGTATCAACATGATGCCTTCTCGTTTGGTAGAGATTGAAGGAACCCAGAATTTTCTGACCCAACGCTTTGATAGAGTGGAGGGTAGAAAAATATATACTCAGACTTTGGCTGCCATGAGTTCCTTGGCTGATACTTACGAAGATTTGTTTGTTGTGGGTAGAAAACTGAATTTGTCTGCTGAAGAGCAGAGTCAGCAATATAGGAGAATGGTGTTTAATGTACTTGCAGAAAATGTAGATGACCATACCAAGAACTTCTCATTTGTGATGTATCCCAACGGAGAATGGCATATATCGCCAGCTTACGACATCGTGTTTTCCGCCGATCCTGATTCGCATTTCTATCGTAACCATGAACTTACGGTTCTTGGCAAGCGAAAGAATATAACGAAGCAGGATTTGATGCTTTTTGCACAAAGACAGGATATCAGAAATGCTTCTAGTATCATAGAAGAAGTGGAAGACGTAGTGATGAACTTCAAGTCTTATGCAGAGAAAGTGGAAATCGATGAGCACTGGATACGCAAAATAGAACGGGTTTTGGAAGAAAACCGTAATTAAGCGATTTCATCAGGCAATATTTTTAGCCCCCTTACTCCTTTATCTCTTTCATGTTTGCAGGATTATAGGGAGTCAACTGCTGCATCTCCTGCTCTGTTGCTTCAGGCAAGGAAGGTATCTTGTTTCTGATGCAGAAATCGGTAATGGCGGCAGCTGATTCTTTGGGAGTAGAAGAATCCGGTTTGATGGATTGCTTCTTTTCTACATACTCCTTTTCCGTGATATATAGTTCGGTAATCACATGGATGAGTTGCTGCTGCTTGTCTTTCTTATGAGAGAAAAGATAGCTGTTGTCAGATTTCTGGAAGAGCAGGTCCTTGAAGGAATAGTAATCTTCAGGACTTATCTGATAGGCTTCCACCACATGGTCGTAGATATCTGTCTGGGTATAACCGAAAAGCTGGTGCGTCAGATTCTTGTAGGTAGGAAGCTGGTTGATTTCTATCTGACAAATATTCCGGCTGCTGTCCGTTTGAATACTGCCTATTGTCTGCTGATTGAGCAGGACGAGTTGAGAGCCCAGTGAATCTTTCAGCTGATATTTCTTTCGATATTGCTCAATAAGTGTCTTCTCTTCCGGCCAAGGTCGGAAGGTTCCTTTGTCGCTGACCATGAATGCTCGCTTTTTGTCTTCGGAAACGAGTCGGCTGTTGTGAAGATTTCTTTTGGAATAGGCATTGAAATCCGTCTTTCCATTCTTCAGGTTGATGTAATACTCCACGATGCCGTCGTTGAAGTATTTCATTACAGAGTCGTTGGTCTGGTAACTGCGATAATATCCCTTGAGTCTGATGAAGTGAGGACGGTTCCCTGTTACGTTTACATCCTCCAGTTTCTGTATTTTGGTAATATGTCCAGGCATCTTCTCTTCCTTGTTCTGCGCCATGAGGCAAGTTGGGAGGAAAAGGAGAAGCACAAACAGATATTTCATATAATGATGATGTTTCATATTGATGATGCTTTAAAAAGAATACTTAATGATGTGTTTATATGAGCTGTTGCTTCTACAGGGAGCCAGCGCTGTTCTTCCTCAACCACATCCCGAAGAAGCGATCGTAGATGATATAGCTGCCATTGTACTTGTAGATGAATTCTCTATTGATCAGCGTCTTGAGAGCAAGACTCACGCTGCTGGCAGCAGGCAAGTTGTGGCGGCTGATGAAATCCTGCGAAAGAATGGAGGTGACAGCCTTGTCCTGGGCAATGGCAGATAGAAGGGCAGCCTGATTATCTGTAAGGGAATCGTAGTAATTCACGAATGCCACTTCCTGCTCGTTCACCAATTCCAGGGTTACATCATCAATTTCCGCTGTCGTTATTTCCTTTCCGTTCTGATAGAGTCGGTTCAGAATATCCTGAATATACCAGGTTTGACCATCCACCTTATTATATAGATAGGCAAAGGTATCATGATCCATGGTCAGATTCCGGGTTCCCATCCATCTGTTGGCAAAACGATGATACTCATCCAGGTCGATGAGAGGAAGACTGAGAATTTGCGAACTCTGATAGAAAGGTCGCTTTGCCGACAGGAACATATCGGTCATCATGTGCTGCTTACTGCCTGCAAAGATGAAATATACATTCGGCAAGAACTGGATGTAGGAGCGCAGCAGGGCCTCTGTGCCATCTTCGGGATATTCGGCTATCTGCTGAAACTCGTCTATGGCAATATAGATTCGTTTCTCCGATTGTTTCAGATACTCGAAGATATGTTTGAGAGAATCCTCGCTCTGGCTTGGTGAAACCGTAATCGAGAACGTAGGGATTCCCGTCATCTCATCAAACGACATCGTAGGCTTGTAGCCGGCAAAGAAAGTGGTAATCTTGCGCATGGCAGTTTGCGAGAAAGTATCAACCTTCCCGATAATCGTCTTTGCCAACAATTGGATGAATTGGCTCAGATTTCTTGTGGCATTGATGTCGAGATAGAAACAATGCGTCTCAGGCTCCTGTTTGCTGATGTTCTCAAAGACATGGTGTATGAGTCCCGTCTTTCCGATGCGTCGGGGAGCGATGAGGACGATGTTACGCTCATTCTGCAAAGCCTTCATGATGACTTCCGTCTCTTTTTTGCGGTCGCAGAAGTATTCTGCTCCCTTATATCCGTAGATAACAAATGGGTTATTCAGCTGTTCCATAACGTTTTATATCTATTCCATGTTTTATGTTACATGTTTTATGTAATGCAAAGGTAGTAATAATCTTTTAGGTAAGAGATATATTAGTAAGAACTTTATTACTAATTAACTTTTTACTAGTTATACTGATGTCATTTTGGGGTTCCCAAAATTCAACAAGCATGTGCTAAACAACGAAATGCCTCAACCATACTGGTCGAAATCGGTTATTATCAGGTTAAAACCGTAATTAAGTAAACGATTTCATATAATTATAATATAGAAAAGGATGGTTATTGCTTTTCTTTTTGTACCTTTGCACACAATTCGGCAATTGTACGTGCCAAATTATAAGAAGTGGAATCAAGAATATCTAATAATAAATAAAAAGTAATGACTACACTTACAATTTCTATTATTGTCGTTTTCGTGCTCGGCTATGCACTCATTGCCACCGAAAGCTTGACAAAGGTAAACAAGGCTGCGATAGCCCTGTTGATGTTGGTAGGTTGTTGGACCCTCTACATGATGGATCCAATGCAGTATCTCCAGTTGATGCACCCTGATTATACAGGCGGCGCTGCTGGAATGGTGGAGAAGGTGACCGGAATCATCCAGGAACATCTGGGCGATACTGCCACAACACTCTTCTTCCTGATGGGTGCAATGACCATCGTGGAAATCGTTGACCAGAACGGCGGATTCAACTGGGTTCGCAAGGTGATGAAGACCAAGTCGAAGCGTGCGCTCCTCTGGCGTATCGCTATCCTTACCTTCTTCCTCTCAGCTATCCTCGACAATCTGACCACCAGTATCGTGATGATCATGATTCTCCGAAAGCTCGTCACCGACCATAAGGACCGCATGGTTTATGCATCCCTCGTCATCATCGCAGCCAATTCGGGTGGTGCCTTCTCGCCAATCGGCGACGTTACCACCATCATGCTCTGGAACAAGGGACTGATTACTGCAGCCGGCGTTATCGCCGAAATCTTCATCCCGTCTGTGGTTTCCATGGTGATTCCTGCCCTCATCCTTCAGACCATGCTGAAGGGCGAACTCGTGATGCCTGAGGTTTCTGACCAGCAGAATGCATCGGTCAGCGATTTCACCGAAGGTCAGCGCAAGGCTGTGTTCTGGTTGGGAGTAGGCGGTTTGATCTTCGTTCCTATCTTCAAGAGTATCACCCACTTGCCTCCATTCGTAGGAATCCTTCTGGTATTGGGCGTTCTCTGGACTGCTACCGAAGTTTTCTATCGCGGTTTGCATCGTGGAGCTGATGCCGAGGGTACTCAGAAGCGAGTAACCAAGTTGCTTTCTCGTGTGGATATGAGTACCATCCTCTTCTTCCTCGGTATCCTGATGGCAGTATCCTGCCTGGCTGAGATTGGCGTATTGACTGCTTTGGGTCAGGGCTTGAACGTCGTATTTGATGGCAACCATTACCTGGTTACTGGTATCATCGGTGTGCTTTCAAGTATTGTTGACAATGTGCCTCTGGTAGCCGGATGTATGGGAATGTATCCTGTGGCAGCCGCTGGCGATATGGCTGTGGATGGCATCTTCTGGCAGTTGCTGGCTTACTGTGCCGGTGTCGGAGGTTCAATGCTGATTATCGGTAGTGCCGCTGGTGTGGTAGTAATGGGCTTGGAGAAGATTACCTTCGGCTGGTATATGAAGCACATCTCCTGGATTGCTTTCGTAGGTTACATCGCAGGTATCATCAGCTACTGGTTCATCCGCACCTTCCTTTATGCTATCTAAAGGATAAGCATTTCTGCTTAAAAGGTTCATAGTTTTCGCTTACGTGAAAAAGTTTTTTGCAGAAAAAGTCTCAAAGTCTCATTTTTGGTTGAAAATATCGGCTTAAAGACTTGATAGATAATAAGATAAAAAGAATGAGACTTCTCGTTTCTGATGCCGGGAAGTCTCATTCATGTATCATAGAAGTATCATTATTTCACTTTTTCTTTACGAGATATTTCATTCCATCTGCAAATCTCTTGTGTTTCAACTCACTCATATTCGCCAGTTTTCTGCCGAATCCCATCAGGCTGTTTACCTTGAGCGATGAACCAATCTGCTTTTTCAGATAGTCGAAAATCTCGGCGGCAGTAAGATAGTCACCCTCTTTCTCATCATCAACCAATTCGAAATAGAGCTGGAAATACTGGTCTATCGGTTGGATGATCTCAAACTGGCTGTTGCTCTTCATAATCAGCTTCACCTGCTGCGCATCGAAATAACTCTTTTCGCCATTGTTCAAGGCAGAAAGTGCCTGGGCAAAAAGCTGCTGATAGTTCGGACGCACGCTCACGTCGATAGGTCCCGTCAGTTCCACACCGATGAATCTTCGATTGCCGGAAGGATCGGAGAGAATATCCTTCATGTTGCTCGTGGCGATGAACGAGGCGAGACGAGGAAATTCCATGACATGACTGCCATAGGGAGGCTTGTATTTCAGCGTAGGCAACTGGATGAGATTCTTCAGAAATCCCTGCTGCACCTGTGGCGAAATCTGGTTGAACTCATCGAGATTGATGACCATAAACTGCGCCATCGCCTGATAAACCTGACGCTTTTCCGACAGAATCAGATTGTCACTATATCCCCATTGCAGTTCCGGCGGCAGTAGTCGGCGGCAGAAAGTACTCTTGTTGTAACCCTGTTTGGAAATGAGAAGCGGAGCCACCGAGTTGCCGTATTGGCGATGTGAATAGCCGCGCCACTGGTCCACCATGCCCAGGAACCAGGTGTAAAACCAGTCTGCCCAGTGGGGATTGGCGGTAGGCACCGTGCGGGCCAAGGCACGGATATGATCCTTTCCATCCCATTTGTCGTAGCACTGGAAGAGATATTCCTCTATCGGATTATAGTTTTTGATATAATCAGACTCAAGAAAATTACGTACATCCTTGATGCTCACCCGGATATCAGCCAGCTGCACCTCCAGCGTCATGCGCTTCTGCACTCTGGGTTCCACAGGTCGGTAGCCATACCATCCCTTGTCCTTCGGCAGATATTCCACATATTTCATCACTGTGTTGTATCTGAAATCATATCTGCTTTCCAGCAGTTTCATCATACTCACAATGTTGCTTCTCACGCTGTTCTTATCCTCTTTCTTGTTGTCATTCTTTGCTTCGGCTGTCCCAAAATCAGCTATCATCTGCTGATTATTTCCCGTGCTTGGAGTAAGATTTTGAGAACGTGCATGGCTATCAATCTTCATCGCCACCGCCTTGCTGTTGAAATAACGCTCCGCATCGAGCGTCATCATGAAACTGTTGTGAATCGAAGGCTCTTGGGATAGGGTAGAGCCTGCCTCGATAGAAGGTTTCGGACCATCTACAAGAATCGAAGCCTTGACAATAGCCTGATATACAGGGAAAATCTGCTGGTAAGCGATGCGATAGAGATGCTCGGCATCCGCTTCAGATGTAGGCAGGGAATCCTTTTCGCCCTGGAATTTTATCAGAACGATAACAGTCTTTCCGTCGGCACCTGTGATGGCGGCAAGGGTAGAAGGCAGAATGGCTACCGAGCGCTTAACACCCTCCACACCATCCGCATCAGTAATGTTGCCAAATTTCAGCAGCAGGATTCCGTTGAAAGCCTTCATCTTCAGGTTGTTGTTTTCATCTTTGGCGAATTCAGCAGCGGGATAGATGTGCATCCATTTCGGCATATCCTTGTAGCCTTCATAGTTGTTGCTAAGATACGGAACGCTTTCGCGGAAGTGGGTGATAGTCAGTTTGCTATCATCCCTTGCGAATCGTTCCATCAACTTCTCCATCGTCTTGGTGCTTACGAGGAGCTGCTTCTTGTTATTTGTATGTACGATAGTTACCTTCATTGTATTTCTGGTTAATGGTTAAGTGTTAACTGTATGACTTATACTGATATAGATAGACACATTTATGGTTAATTAATAAAATGTGTTT